>WNGI01000695.1_pt1 | contig 26158 bp, 29 predicted proteins | sample 5400621 | NCBI WGS metagenome assembly WNGI01 (sample SAMN13153374, study PRJNA577476) | soil metagenome | isolation source: 20 cm soil or saprolite under Garry oak tree replicate 1 | place: USA:California | collected 2016-06-15 | reverse complement strand
AGCCGGTGGTCTATCCGATTGGCAGCCCCGTCGATATCTGGGGCGGCGATATTCAGACTCCTGAATTTGAGCTCGGGTAATAATAATGCGGTTCCTCCGCGAGAAAGTTCGGTCGCCTGATCCAAAGATTGATCGGGTTTGCCGGAATGCGGCGTTGCTTTGATCAACGCTTATTGAGCCGTCTCATATGAACCTGACCGCCAGTACCCAGCTGGCGGTCAGGCTAGTTTTGATTTGCTCAATTGGCCAATTGAGAAATCCGTCCAACCGCATTGCCGATCTCTCACAGCTGCGGTGTCTAGGTCTCACGCTGGTCCTTCGTCGGGTCTTTGCGGTATGTAACCGCACCATTATCGGTGCCGCCAGGCGCGGTTCGGTCCGCAGTCGCGGCAGACAACACATCCCGAAGCCGTGGTAATCACGCTAACACCAACAAGAGTAGCCATGATTGCAGCCAAGACCGTCCGCAGCGCTGCCGTTTTGATTTTAAACTTTTCCATACCCATGTCTCCTTTCTTTTCGATCCGTTGGAGAAAATCTTCGATGCTCTCTCCCTATGTTAGCGCAACGGCTATGCCAGCCGGCATGAAAGCCATCTAAGTCAAGCATTTGTTGGAATTGAGACGGCCAGATTTCGTGCGTAATAATTTCACTTGGGAGGTAAAAATCTACCCGTGGCTGAAGAGTGGAGGAAAAATACAGACGAAAAATTTGAAAAGTTTTCTGTGTCTTCGCCGTTGCGGCTTATTCGCCTGTATTTTTTGGGTAGTAGTTGATCGCCTTTGTTTTTGTTTGCGGCGGGCCGCTACCTTGACAATGGAGACTTACAGAGTCTATATTTAAAAAGGCAATGGTAAAGCGCGCGAGAATGAGAAGCGAGCGAAGTTCGCTCATGAACGTGGGACGACGCGTGGATTATGCGGTGCGCGCGCTCTCATATCTGGCTGGGCAGCCAGAGGGGAAAATCATCAGCCGCGCCGATATCGAAAAGAGCCAGGATATTCCGTCGTTCTATCTTTCTAAGATTATGAAAGATTTGGTGGCGGGCGGCTTGGTTCAATCGCACATCGGCTCGAAGGGCGGTTTCACCCTAGCTAAAGGAGCGAGCACGATCTCAATTAAGGACGTCTATGAAACCGTGGAGCGGCCGCTGGTGCTGATGGAGTGTCTCGAGCAGGGCATGAATTATTGTTCTTTCTGCGCGGTCTGCTCACAAAAATCGGTTTGGGAAAAAGCCCAATTCGTGCTCGCTGAATTCCTCGCTGGCGTGTCGATCGCTGAGATTGCCGATCGTCAAGGACTTAAAAGCCGGCTAAGAGCGCCGCTGCAACAGGCAGTGTGATTGGAAGCTAGAGTTCGAAGGGAAACATGATGATGCTGGATATTCGTGGGTTGAAAGCGAAGGCGGGAAACAAGGAAATATTGCGTGGCATCGATCTTCATGTCGGCGCAGGGGAAGTGCATGCGATTATGGGACCGAACGGCTCGGGAAAGAGCACCCTCGCGCATGTGCTTTCGGGACGGGAGAACTACGAAGTCACGGGCGGCGAAGTGACCTACAAAGGTAAGGACCTTTTAGCGATGAGTCCCGAGGAACGTGCGCGTGAGGGAATTTTTCTCGCGTTCCAATACCCTGTCGAGATTCCCGGCGTGAGCACGACTTATTTTCTCAAGGCAGCTCTCAATGCAGCGCGCAAGCATCGTGGTTTGGAAGAGCTCGACGCGATGGACTTCCTTACGCTGATTAAAGAAAAAATGAAATTGGTGGAAATGGATCAGGCGCTGGTCAATCGGCCGCTCAACGAGGGCTTTTCCGGCGGCGAAAAGAAGCGCAATGAGATCCTGCAAATGGCCGTGCTGGATCCGACATTGGCGTTGCTCGATGAGACCGATTCCGGTCTCGATATCGACGCGCTGCGTGTCGTCGCCGACGGCGTCAATGCGCTGAGGCGCGAAGATCGGGCGATGATCGTAATTACGCACTATCAACGGCTGCTAAATTACATCGTGCCGGATTTCATTCATGTCTTATATGATGGCCGGATCGTTAAATCCGGCACGAAAGAATTAGCGTTTGAGTTGGAGAGCAAAGGTTATGACTGGCTCAAGAGCGGAGCGTCGGCGGCTCTCTAAATCTCGTATCGGTTTGGCAAAGACATGATCGGAGCGGAAAGCAAAGAGCAATATCTGGCTGCCTTCGAGCGCTGGCAGTCAAGCGGCAAAGCAAACGGGCCGTCGTGGCTCAACGAACTGCGCAAAGCGGGGATATCGAGCTTCGCGAGCCTCGGCTTTCCGACCCCAAAGAACGAAGACTGGAAGTATACCAATCTCGAGCCGCTCACCTCCTGCCGCTTCGCTCAGGCCAATGGTGAAGTTAAGAGCTTTAGCGAAGCCGAAATTCTCACTCGCGCTTTTGTCGATCCCGATTGCCCGCGCTTGGTTTTTCTTAACGGCGTTTACGCGCCGCAATTGTCTTCGCCAAGGGAGTTGTCCGGCGGCGCGCGGGCGGGGAGTTTGGCCGAGTTGATCAAACGAGATGACCGACTTTTGTCAGCGCAACTCGGGCACTACGCGAGTCATCGCCGGCAATCTTTGGTGGCATTAAATACAGCATTTATCGGCGACGGCGCGGTTGTCATCGTTGCACCGGGATGTCATTTAGCACGGCCGATCTATTTAGTTTACCTGTCGGGCGTTGCGGGGCAGCAGCTGGTGTCGCACCCGCGAACGCTGATATTTTTAGGCGCCGGCAGCGAGGCGAAAATTGTTGAGAGTTATATCGGGGTTAATGGCGGCACGTATTTTTGTAACGCAGTGACGGAATTGATCGGTGAGGCGGACTCCTTGGCGGATCATTATCGGCTGCAGCGTGAAGGTGAAACGGCCTTTCACACAGGTACACTCGAGGCTAATTTGGGAAGAGGGGCGCATCTCACGGCGCATGCTATCACACTCAGTGGCTCGCTGGTGCGAAACGACGTCCATGTTTCGCTCAACGGCGAGGACGCTGAATGCGTCCTCAATGGTCTTTACTTGGCTGGCGGCCGGCAACACGTGGATAATTCTACCTCGATCGAACATGTCAAACCGCGTGCGAGGAGCTTTGAGCTCTACAAGGGCATTCTCGACGGCGCGGCGCATGGCGTCTTTAACGGCAAGATCGTCGTGCACAAAGATGCCCAAAAATCCGACGCGCGCCAAGTCAATAAGAACCTACTTTTGTCGGGGAATGCGGCAGTGAACACCAAGCCGCAACTTGAAATCTACGCCGACGACGTGAAGTGCAGCCATGGCTCGACGATCGGGCAGATGGACGCGGATGTGTTGTTCTATCTGCGTTCGCGCGGGCTGGGACTGGACGAAGCGCGGAGCCTCTTGAGTTTTGCATTCGCCGCGGACGTGGTGGGACGAATCAAAATCGACTCTTTGCGCGAGAAGTTGGACGAATATATCGTCGCAAGATTTCGCAGGATTTGAGTGTCTTGATGAAAGCGGTATCTCATTTTATGGATGCGCGTGTTACGGGCGGGAGCTTCGATGTCATGCGCCTGCGCGAGGATTTTCCGATTCTCAAGGAGAAGATTCACGGCAAGCCGCTGGTGTATTTCGACAACGGCGCAACCAGTCAAAAACCGCGAGCGGTCATCGACGCGCTCGACCGCTATTACCGGGCGGAGAACTCCAACATCCATCGCGGCGTACATGCCTTAAGCGAGCGCGCCACCGCGGCCTATGAAGCTGCGCGCGAAAAGGTGCGGCACTTTATTAACGCCGGGTCCGACAAAGAAATCATTTTCGTTCGCGGCACGACGGAAGCGATCAATTTGGTGGCGCAGAGTTATGGCCGCAGTTTTCTCAAGCCTGGCGACGAAATCATCGTCTCGGCGATGGAGCATCACTCCAACATCGTGCCGTGGCAGATGCTTTGTGAACAGACGGGCGCAAAGCTGCGGGTTATTCCGATCAATCACGACGGCGAGCTGGTGATGGAGGAGTTTCGCCGTCTGTTAAATGATAAGACCAAGTTTGTTTCGGTGACGCACGTGTCTAACGCGCTCGGTACGATCGTGCCGGTCAAAGAAATTATCGCATTGGCGCATGAGCGCGGCGTGCCTGTGCTGCTCGATGGCGCCCAGGCAGTGCCGCATTTAAGAGTTGACGTGCAGGATCTCGGCTGTGACTTTTACGCCTTTTCGGGCCACAAAATGTTCGGGCCGACGGGCGTCGGCGTGCTTTATGGCCGCCGTGCGCTGCTCGAAAAGATGCCGCCGTATCAGGGCGGCGGCGACATGATCAGTTTGGTTACTTTTGAAAAGACCCATTACAACGTGCTTCCCTATAAATTCGAAGCGGGCACGCCGCATATCGCCGGCGGCATCGGTCTAGGCGCCGCTATTGATTATTTGCTGGCGCTGGACTGGGATGCGCTGGCGGCGCATGAGCATCGCCTCCTGAGCTGCGCGACGGACGCTCTCGCGAGCATTGATGGCCTGCGGATCATCGGCACGGCTAAGGAAAAGGCCGGCGTGCTGTCGTTTGTGTTGGATCATGTGCATGCGCACGACGTGGGAACCATTCTCGACCAAGAAGGGGTCGCAGTGCGCGCGGGGCATCATTGTGCCATGCCCGTGATGCAGCGTTTCGGTGTGCCGGCGACGACGCGCGCGTCTTTTGCTTTTTATAATACAACTGAAGAGATCGATGTGCTGGCGCAAGCCATCCATCGGGTTCGGAAGGTTTTTGGCTGATGTCGGATTTAGATGAACTCTATCAAGAAGTCATCCTCGACCATAACAGGAGTCCGCGCAACTTTCGGACGATGACCCATGCCAACCGCAAGGCGGAAGGCTATAATCCGCTGTGTGGCGATCACGTCACCGTATATCTACATCTCGACAATGGCATAATTCAGGACATTACCTTTCAAGGCTCGGGTTGCGCAATCTCCAAGGCCTCCGCGTCCATGATGACTGCCGAACTGAAGGGGAAGACCGAAGCGGCGGCTCATGAGCTCTTTGAAGGCGTGCACAAAATGCTGATGGGCGAGGACGGCGCTGAGGGCGCGGCTCAAAAAGTGGGTAAGCTTAAGATTCTTGCCGGCGTGTGTAAATTTCCGGCGCGGGTCAAGTGCGCCAGCCTCGCGTGGCATACGGTCAACGCAGCGCTTAAAGGCGAGGCGCAGCCGGCGAGCACGGAATGAGTCGGCGCATCGTGACCAGAGGAGGCTGTCTCAATGAGCACTGAAAAGCCGATTAAGCTCCAGCGCGATTGCGCTGCCGTGATGGTACCCAGCGGCGAGCCGCTGTCGTTATCGGCCGGTGGCACTGTCTGGTTAACGCAAGCTTTGGGTGGAACCTACACCGTGATGACCGAGCGCGGTTATAGCGCGCGGATTGACGGCAAGGACGCCGACGCGCTCGGCTTGACGCCAGGTGATGATGCGAAGCAGGCGGTGTCGTTGCCGGAGTCGAGTTCCATGTCAATCGAGGAACGGGTATGGAATGAGCTGCGCTCGTGTTTCGATCCGGAGATTCCCGTCAATATCGTCGATCTCGGTTTGATTTACGACTGCGACGTGTGCCGCCTGCCGGACGGCGATCATAAAGCCGTCGTGCGGTTTACGCTGACGGCGCAAGGTTGCGGCATGGGTCAGTTTCTTAAACAAGATATCAAGAAAAAACTGCTCTCTGTGCCCGGCATGCGCGAGGTCGATGTCGAGTTAGTGTGGGATCCACCGTGGAATCAGAGCATGATCGCCGTGAGCGCCAAGCAGCAATTGGGGATCGAATAAGGAATTCCGCCATGGATAGTATCAACGAAACCATTATTGAAGCGCAGATCGTCGAGGCTCTCCGGACCTGCTTTGATCCGGAAATTCCGGTCAACATTTATGAAATGGGTTTGATTTACGAAGTGAAAGTCGATGCCGCCGGAAGCGTGACGATTCAGATGACGCTCACCTCGCCCAGTTGTCCTGCGGCGCAATCCCTACCCGCGGAAGTGGAGGCGAAGGCGAAAGCCGTGCCCGGAGTCACGGATGTGAAGATTGATCTCGTTTGGGATCCGCCCTGGGATCCGAGCAAAATGTCGGAAGCCGCGCGGTTACAGCTCGGTATGATGTAAGGAATTTTCGCGTAACGCTCGTAATCCATATTCATGAACGACAGCCTTTTTAAGCAGCTCGGCGGCGAAAGTCAGTTGCGAGCAATTATTAACACGTTTATCGATCGTGTCTTCGAAGATCGGATGATTGGGTTTTTCTTTCGCAACGCCGATCGAGCGCGGATCAAAGAAATGGAATACCAACTCGCCGCTGGTTTTCTTGGAGCGGAGATCCAATACCAAGGTCGGCCGCTCGGCAAAGTGCATGCGAACCACCCGATCATGGGAGGTCATTTTGCGCGCCGCCGGCAGATTCTCAAAGAAACATTGGAATGCTATCAGGTCGCAAAAGAAATTCAGACGGTGTGGTTGAATCACACCGACTCACTCAGGCCGCTAATCACGCCTGAACCCGGTTCGGCATGCGACCCGGTCGCTGCGCGCGAGCGGGTCAGCCGACGATAACTACCGCTAAATTCCGCTATTTCTTGCGTCCGAACAATTGTCGCCTGCAAAACATTGTGCTACTAATAGTGCTACGCCGAAGGTAGTCATCTAGGATTTGTGTGAAGTTAGCCGACCTGTATTCTCGGCCCGGCTTGACCCTATCGGTCGAGTTCTTTCCTCCAAAGACGGACAAAGGCGAGGAAAACCTCTTTAGCGAAATCGAGAAGATCAAGAGGCTCAATCCTGGCTTTTGTTCCGTTACGTACGGGGCGGGCGGAAGCACGCGCGAAAAAACCATCGGCCTGGTCGAATCCATTCATGACGGCTGCGGTCTTGAGGTCATGTGCCATTTGACCGTGGTCGGACAGTCCAAAGCGGAGGCACGTGGGATCTTGGGAAGGCTCAAAAGCAAAGGGATCGAAAACCTGCTTGCCCTCGGCGGCGATCCGCCTCAAGGCATGGCGGACTGGCGTCCGCATCCCGACGGATTTCAGCAGGCGATTGAGCTAGTGCGAGAGGCTGCAGCACTTGGCTGTTTCTCGATTGGCGTGGCCGGCTTTCCCGAAGTCCATCCACGGGCAGCGAGTCGCGCTTCAGATTTGCAATTTTTGAAGCAAAAGGTAGACGCCGGCGCGGCGGCGGTTATTACCCAATTATTTTTTGACAACGACGCTTACTATCGATTTGTCGAAGACTTAAGAAAACTGGGCGTCACCGTGCCAATCGTGCCCGGGGTGTTGCCGATACTTTCCGCTTCGCAGGTGCGCCGCTTTACGGCGTTGTGCTGCGCAAAGATACCGGCAACCTTGGAACGCGAACTGGTCAAAGTTGAAAACGACGACGATGGGGCGGTGGAGTTGGGTATTGAATACGCCACGCGTCAGTGCGAACAATTAATTAAGCACGGTATTGTGGGGCTTCATTTCTATTCGCTCAACAAATCATATTCCCTGCAGGCGATCTGGAAAAATCTCGGGCTTTGACCCTCCCTTAAGGCAAAGTGTCCGCCATGCCGGACGCGCCTGAAAGCACAAAATGGCTGCGAATGATCCAACCCCCATGGAAGTCGACAGCGAGCAAGTCGAAGTCCGCAGGCAAAAGCTCGCTAAGCTCAAAGCCTCGGGCGTGCCGGTTTATCCAAACGATTTCAAACCGACGCACACAGGGTCGGAAATTTTTGATAAATTCGCCGACGCCAGTGAAGAAGAGCTCGCCGCGGCGCCGAAGGACCTCCGCGTCGCCGGTCGGATCGTAACGATCCGGCGCATGGGGAAGGCTTCGTTCTTTCACATTCAGGATCGCCGCGGGCGGCTACAGATCTACATACAGCAGAACCGCATCGGCGAGGAAGCTTATGCTTTGTTTCGCACATTGGACGTTGGCGACATCGTCGGTGTCCACGGTCATCTGTTTCGCACCCACACCAAAGAACTGACGCTCGAAGCGGAAGCGTTGCGTCTGCTCACTAAATGCCTACGTCCACTGCCGGAAAAATGGCATGGGTTGGCCGACGTTGAAGCGCGCTATCGCCAGCGTTACGTCGATCTCATGGTCAATCCCGACGTGCGCCAAGTCTTTGAGAAGCGCTCACGGATTATCAGGATACTTCGCCGCTTTTTCGAAGAGCGAGATTTCCTCGAAGTGGAAACGCCGATGATGCAGGCGATTCCGGGCGGTGCGACGGCACGGCCGTTTGTCACGCATCACAATACCCTCGACATGGAACTCTACTTGCGGGTGGCGCCGGAGCTGTTTTTGAAACGCTTGCTGGTCGGCGGGTTTGACCGGGTCTTCGAACTCAATCGCAATTTCCGTAACGAGGGAATCTCCGTGCGTCACAATCCGGAGTTTACGATGGTCGAATTTTATCAAGCCTATGCGACCTTCGAAGATTTGATCGAGTTGACTGAAGAGCTCTTTGTGACCTTGGCGCACGAGATCGCCGGTTCACTTGAGGTCACCTACGGCGATCACGCGATCAACCTCACACCGCCTTGGCGGCGACTAACGATTCGCGAAGCGATTATGATTCACGGCGAAGCGCGGTCTCAAGATGTCGAGGACTTGGACGGACTTCATCGATTCGCCAAGAACAAAGGGTTGCATATCGATTCGAGCGCGCCCTATGGCAGTGCGCTGGTGGAAATATTTGAAGCAGTGGCCGAAGCGCAATTGATCCAGCCGACGTTTATCACCGGCTATCCGATCGAGGTTTCGCCTCTGGCAAGAAAAAACGATCACAATCCGGCGATGGTCGACCGCTTCGAGCTCTATATCGGCGGTCGCGAATTGGCCAATGCGTTTTCCGAGCTCAACGACCCGGCCGACCAGCGGGAGCGGTTCTTGGAACAAATGGCAGCACGGGCGTCGGGCGACGATACTGCCAATCCGATCGATGACGATTACGTGCGGGCGCTGGAGTTCGGTATGCCGCCGGCCGCCGGCGAAGGCATCGGCATCGATCGCCTAGTGATGTTTTTGACCAATTCGGCCTCTATTCGAGACGTGATACTCTTCCCGTTGTTGCGTCCGCAGCGCTAAGGCTAAATATCCCCACATGAAATACGAATTGTTTATCGGTCTGCGCTATCTGCAGGCACGCCGGCAGGAAAAGTTCATCTCACTGATCACGGTGATTTCAGTTTTCTGCGTGATGATCGCGGTCATGACCCTCAACGTCGTTATGGCAGTGATGACCGGCTTCGAAGAAACCTTGCGTGACCGGCTGCTGGGAATTAACGCGCATATCGCCTTGGTGAAGTCAGGCGGTCCACTGCAAGATTACGAGAAGTTGATGCAACAGGTCGTTAAAGAAAATGGCGTGGTGGCGGCTGCGCCGACCATTTACGGCCAAGTGATGCTGACGTCCGGTTCAAGGGTTTCGGGGGTGGTGGTCCGCGGCGTCGATCCAGGTCGGGTGAATAGCGTCGTCAATCTGGGAGCCTACCTGCGCGAAGGTAAGCTCGACGGACTCAAATCTCAGCAGCCGATTCGAGTGGAAGATCGCATCGTCTTGCTGCCGGGAATCATTCTCGGTGAGCGGCTGGCCAACCAGTTAGGGGTTTTTCTTGGCAGCCCCGTGCAGGCCGTGTCGCCTCTGGGCAGCCCGACGGCAATCGGCGTGATTCCGAAAGTGCGTCGCTTTGTGGTGACGGGCATCCTTAAAACCGGTATGAGCGAGATCGACTCGACCTTGGTCTTGATGTCGCTTGCCGAGGCGCAGAAGTTTTTCGAGCTCGGCGACGCCGTCACGAATATCGAAATTCGCATACAGAACGTCAATCAGTCCCGGCAGGTGGCGGACCAGATTCAACGACATTTAGGGTTTCCCTATTTCGCCGAGGATTGGACGAGACTTTGGCCGAATCTGTTTTCGGCGCTAAAGCTCGAAAAAACCGTGTATTTTCTGGTGTTGCTACTGATGGTTTTAATCGGCGCGTTCAACATCGTGTCCACCCTGGTTATGGTCGTCATGGAGAAGAAAAAGGACATTGCGATTTTACGCTCGATGGGTGCCACGGAAAAAAGTATTCGCAAGATATTTTTACTCAAAGGCTGCATTATCGGCGTTGTCGGTACCTCGTTGGGCGTCGTTTTGGGTTTGCTGGTGTGTGGCCTGATCTCACAATATGGATTCCAATTGCCCGATGGCGTGTTTTTGATTGCCACGGTTCCGGTTCGCGTTTATTTGAGTAATTTCGTTTTGGTTGCTTTTACCTCATTCGCCGTGTGTTTACTCGCTAGTATTTATCCGGCGCGTCAGGCGGCCAAGCTCGATCCGGTGGAAATCATCCGATATGAATAATCTGCTCGCCGTCAGGGATTTGCACAAATCGTTCATCGAGGGCGGCAATGAGATTCATGTATTGCGGGGGGTAAATCTCGATTTGGCTGAAGGCGAGAGGTTGGCGGTCGTCGGCGAATCCGGCGTCGGTAAGAGCACGTTGCTGCACATACTTGGCACGCTGGATCGGCCCACCACAGGACAGATTGTGTTTGCCGGCGAACAGCTACCGGTAAGCAATGAACCGGCGTTGTGCGAGTTTCGCAATCAACAAATCGGCTTTGTATTTCAGTTTCATTACCTGTTGCCGGATTTCACGGCTTTAGAGAACGTGATGTTTCCAGCGCTGATACGTGGAGCCGAGCCGGGGCAAGCTAAGAGCGACGCAGAAAGACTATTGGAAATTGTCGGATTAAAAGATCGAGTGAGCCATCGGCCCGGGAAGCTCTCGGGCGGAGAACAGCAGCGCGTGGCGGTGGCGCGAGCAGTGATCCTGAAACCCAAGCTGGTGTTAGCGGACGAGCCGACGGGATCGCTGGATTTGCGCATCGGGGAGGAAGTTCAAAATCTATTGTTCCGACTCAATGAAGAGCATGGCATCGCCCTGATCGTCGCTACCCACAACCGCCAGTTTGCCGAGAAAATCGGCCGCCAAGCCGAGCTTCGAGAAGGGCTGCTGTTTGTCGGTGATTGAAGCGAATTGGCTTTACAAAAGTATCGGTATTTGCTACAAATTTGAGAATGTTTAACCGTCTTTTCTAGATCTATTCTTCGAGCCCGGATGGAATCCTTCAAAACTGCGAGAGCCGTCGCGATTATTGGTACGTTCTTGCTAGCGCTCTTCACCATCGGTCTGTTTCCCGCGCCAACCCGTAGTCAAGATAAAGCTACGCTCAAGGATATAAAAATTACCGGCAATGTGCGGGTCGAAGACGACGGCATCCGGCTGCATCTCAAAAGCCGAGCGGGGAACGCTTTTGATCCGGCGACGGTCGACCAAGATGTCAAAGCTATTTATCGCATGGGATTTTTCGATGACGTGCAGGCCGAGCTTTCACCCGACGGCGTTTTGACCTACGCGGTCAAGGAGAAGCCTTACATTCGCGAAGTGAAAATCCAGGGCGCCTCGCAGGTTTCCAAAGAGAAAGTCGAATCCGCGTTCGGCGTGGGCGCGCGCACGATCCTTGATCGGACAAAAGTCGCCGAGGGCATCGACAAACTGAGAAAGTTCTATAACGAACAAGGTTACGTGAACGCGGCAGTCGATTACTCCGTTTCGGTTGAGGACGCCAATCAAGCCGTCATTACTCTCGATATCAACGAAGGCAGCCGGCAGTTGATTAAAAAAATAGCGTTCGAAGGCAATAAGGCCTTTTCTGAAAGTGAGCTGAAAGGGCTCATTGCAACTAAGGAAGAGTGGATCTTTTCCTTCATCACCAACCGCGGCGTTCTCGATCGCGACATGCTCACCAACGACGTGGCGATACTCTCCAATCATTACAACGACAACGGCTATGTCGAGCACAAAATCGATGAGCCGGTGATTTTGCGCGCGCGCGACGGTCTGGAGGTGGTTTTCCGGGTGAGCGAAGGACCCCAGTATCGGGTCGGCAAGGTCGAGATCGGCGGCGAACTGATCCAAGACGGACAAAACATGCTCAAATCCGTCAAGCTTACGACCGGCCAGATCTTTCGTGGGAGCCGGCTGCGCGAGGATATCACCACGCTGACCGACATGTATTCGAACAAAGGGTTCGCGTTTGTTCAAGTGGATCCAATTACAAAAGTGAACGCCACCGATAAAAAAGTCGACGTCGCATTGGTGATTACAAAAGGGCCGCCGGTTTATTTTAACCGAGTGTTGGTCGCCGGCAATACCAAGACTCGCGATAAGGTGGTGCGTCGAGAATTGCTCACTAATGAGCAGGAACTTTTTTCGAGCAGTAAAGTTACCCAAAGCCGCAATGCGTTGCAGAGAAGCGGCTACTTCGAGGACGTACAACTTACCACAAAGAAAACCGAGCAGCCCGATGCCGTCGATCTATTGGTCGATGTGAAGGAAGGCCCCACGGGCACATTTCAAGTTGGGGGTGGATACAGCAGCGGCGATGGCTTTATTTTTAGTACCAATATTTCTGAGAAGAATTTCATGGGAAAAGGACAGGGAATTAGCGGCAACTTCGCTATTGGTTCGCGCCGCCAAGATTATATTTTGAGTTTGAACGACCCTTACTTTAACGATAGCAAGGTGGCTCTGGGCATCGACGCTTTTAATACCAAACGTGAGTTTACGGATTTCGACGAGCATAAGCTTGGCTTTGGAGTGAATACCAATTATCCGTTAAAGGATTTTAAGATGCCATTCTTTGGCTCCAACCGACCCGCCAAAGAAATCGGGTCGGATGAGCTGGCAAGCAATGCGCCCGTGAGCATGTGGGACTATATGCGCGGTGGGGTGGCCTACGGCCTTACGCGAGAAAAGATCGATGGCATCGACCCGGCTGCTAGCCAGACGATTAAGGACGAAGCGGGCACTTCGCTGACCAGCAGCGTGACTCCCGGCATTACTTACGATAGCCGGGATCATTTCTTTGCTCCCACCGAAGGGACCAAGTCCGCCTTCTCGGTGAAAATGGCAGGGCTCGGCGGTGATTCCCGTTTTATCAAGTCCGATTTGAGCGGCCGCTGGCATTATCCGCTGCTCAAAGATCCCAACTGGGGTGGCAATTATGTTTTGGCGCTAGGTGGACAGCTCGGTTACGGAATCGGTCTAGCTACAAGGAGTAATGGAAAAAAAGATTTGCCACTCTTCGAGCGCTATTTTCTCGGCGGGATCGACTCGGTGCGCGGCTTTACCGAGCGGAGCTTGGGTCCGAGAGAGCCATCGTGCGTGACGGATACATCCAGCACTCCCTCTACCGTCACTTGCCACGGGAGCGACGTTATCGGAGGCGATACAGCGGCGGTGATGAACGCTGAGCTTTTGTTTCCGATTATGGAACAATACGGAGTGCGAGGCGTTGCGTTCTTCGATATGGGCAATGCGTTTGCCAATGGTTTTAACTTCGGTGATCTGAGACGCTCCGTGGGAGCCGGGGTGCGTTGGATGTCGCCCTTTGGTCCGCTTCGTGTCGAACTTGGTTTTCCCCTAAATAAGAAGCCGGGTGATGAAACTTCTGTGCTCGGCTTCTCTATCGGCAGTCAACCCTAAGGACTGCCATTCCGGATTTCTCAAAAATCACTAACGGAGGGTTTGAGTGAAGTACTGGCTAGCAGTCGTTGTGCTGGTTTTTTCTAGTTCTCCGGTGTTTGCGCAGGAAAAGATCAAGGTCGGATTCATTGACATTCAAAGAGTCATTGCCGAATCGCAGGCTGGAAAGCGCGCTAAAGAGCGTTTCCAGGCGCAGGTTAAAAAGGCCGAGGCGGATGTCGTCAAGGAAAGACAAGATATCGAGCGGCTCCGAGCGGACCTTGATAAGAAGGGTCCGCTTTTGAAAGAGGAAGAAAGGCGCAATCTCGAAGCTGATCTTCAAAGGCGGTCGGTGACTTTGCAGAGAGCGATGTCGGATTATCAGCAGGAGCTGCAGCAGAAAAACAACGAGATAATGTCCGATATTCTCAAAGAGCTGGAACAGATCGTCAACGAGGTCGGAAAGGCCGATAAATTTACCCTGATCCTCGAGCGCTCGCAGATCCTTTACAGTGACCAAGGGATCGACATCACCAGTAAGGTTATCGAGACTTACAATAGCCGGACGAAAAAATAAGTGGCGACCAGTAAAACCCTCAGTGAACTCGCCCATTACGCCGGAGGTAGGGTTGTCGGGGACGGCGCCGTCGTGATCCACAAAGTCGCCCCTATCGATGAGGCGAGCGAGGGAGACATCACATTTCTCAGCAACCCGCGCTATCAACGTTTTTTACCGCAGTGCCGGGCCAGCGCGGTCATTGTCGCTCCCGGGGTCGTCGAGGAGGCTCGACGCGGATCGGCGTTGAATTTTCTCGAAAGCGCCGATCCGTACATTGCGTTCGCAAAAATTCTTCAGCTCTTTTATCCGGTTCCGCAGTTTAATCGCAAAGTCAGTTCGTCCGCGTGTGTGGACCCGAGCGTGTGGGTGGGCGAAGCGGTGACCATTTTTCCCAATGCGTTTGTCGGAGCGCGCGTACGGATCGGCAAAGGTACGGTGATCTTCCCCGGCGTGTTTGTTGGGGAGGATGCGCAAATTGGCGTGGATTGCGTGCTTCATCCCAATGTTGTGGTGCGCGAGGGATGCCGATTGGGCGACCGCGTGATTCTCCACGCTGGCGTGGTTATCGGCAGCGACGGTTTTGGTTACGCCGGAGTCGGCGATCAGCGGGTGAAGATTCCCCAGGCAGGCATCGTGGTCGTTGAAGACGATGTGGAGATCGGCGCCAATACCACGGTAGATCGCGCCACGCTCGGACAAACCGTGATCGCGCGCGGCGCGAAAATCGACAACTTGGTGCAGATCGCGCACAACGTTGTGGTCGGCGAGTTTTCGGTCATCGCGGCGCAGGCGGGGATTGCCGGCAGCACGCGGCTGGGCAGGAACGTAACGCTGGCGGGACAGGTCGGCGTGGTCAATCACATTGAAATCGGTGAGGGCGCGATCATTGGCCCGCAATCCGGAATTCCTCAATCGGTGCCGGCCGGGGCGGTGCTCTCGGGCGGCATCGCGGCGGCGCCGCACCACGAGTGGCTGAAGGTTATGACTCTGTTGCCCCAACTGCCGAAGCTTTGGAGTGCGGTGCGTCGGCTAGAGAAACAATTGGCGGGTCTGCTTAAGGGGGGGAAAGAGGAGCTCGATCGCGATGCTGGACGTTAACACCATCTTTAAATTTATCCCGCACCGTTATCCCTTTTTGCTGGTTGATCGAATCCTGGAAATCCAGGGGGACGACAAGATCGTGGGAATTAAAAACGTTTCGATCAACGAGCATTTTTTTCTTGGCCATTTTCCTCACCGCCCGGTAATGCCGGGAGTGCTGATCTGCGAAGCGATGGCGCAGGTGGGAGCTATTTTTGCGCACAATGCACGCGGCGGCATGGCCGATAATAAAGTCTTCGTGCTCACCGGACTCGATAAGGTGAAATTTAAGCGGCCCGTGGAGCCCGGTGATCAATTGCGCATGGAGCTTACTTGTTTGAAGCGGCGCGGATCGTTTTGGAAAATGCAGGGAGTGGCGACGGTGGACGGCAAGGTGGTGGCGCAGGCGGAGATCTCGGCCATGGAAGTTGACCTGGCGTGAGCAGCGGGGACTGATATGACGCGGCTCCATCCGACTGCGGTTATTGATTCACGCGCCGACTTGGACTGTGATGTTGAAGTCGGACCGTATTGCGTTATCGGCGCCGGAGTCAAGATCGGCAAAGGGTGCAAGATCGATTCCCACGCCGTCATTTACGGTCGCACGACTTTGGGCGATGGCAACGTCATCTTTCCCTTCGCAACCGTCGGCACGGTGCCGCAAGATCTCAAGTACAAAGGGGAGTCGAGCGAACTCAAGATCGGTAATCGCAACACGATTCGCGAGTACGTGTCGCTCAACCCCGGCACCGCGGGCGGCGGTATGATCACCCGTGTCGGCGATCAAAATCTATTGATGATGCATTGTCATATTGCCCATGACTGTATCATCGGCAACCGCAACGTGATTGCCAACGGCGCGACTCTCGGTGGGCACGTCGTCATTGAAGACTTTGTCATCGTCGGGGGCTTGGTCGGCATTCATCAGTTCGTGCGCGTCGGCACGGGCGCGATCGTCGGCGCGGGCTCGATGGTTTCCAAGGATGTGCCACCGTATTGTAATGCCACCGGCGACCGAGCCACATTGCATGGACTCAATCTCGAAGGGCTCAAACGACGTGGTTTCGACCAGGCGGTCATCGACATGATCCGCAAAGCGTATCGAATTGTCTTTCACTCCAAGCTCAGAACCGACGAGGCATTGAAAAAAGTCCGAGCGGAACTGCCTGGGATACCTGAAATCGAGAAATTTGTTTCGTTCATTGCTCAATCCCAGCGAGGCGTCTGCCGGTAGGGCGACGCTTGTTTCCAGAGCAATAGTATTTCTCGGCCGAGCTATCCGCAGACATTGTGAAGAAGTTAGGATTGATCGCCGGCAACGGTAAGTTTCCGCTGATTTTCGCTGAGGAGGCAAGACGCAGTGGCTACTCGGTTATCGCGGTGGCGCATCGCGGCGAAACCGAAGAAGCAATCGAGGCGGCAGTGGACGCGGTCACGTGGATTTACGTCGGCCAATTGGGGAAAATCATTCGTACGTTCAAGCGATCGGAGGTGACCGAGGCAGTAATGGCCGGCGGCATCCGCAAGGTGAAACTGTTTGGCAACTTTCGACCGGATCTGCGCGGCGCGCAATTTTTAGCCAAGCTCAAGAGCCGCGAAGATGACGCCCTGTTGCGCGGCATCGCCGATGAATTGGCGGCGGACGGTATTCGGATCGTCGAGTCCACGCTTTTTTTGTCCCATATCATTTCCGCCGAAGGAGTTCTGACCCAGCGCGCGCCGCGGCGGGCGGAATGGGACGACATTAAATTGGGGTTTCGCATCGCTAAAGAAATCGGCCGCTTGGGAGTCGGTCAAACCGTGGTGGTGAAAAATCAAGTGGTGATCGCGGTCGAAGCGGTCGAAGGAACCGATGCAGCCATCGGGCGCGGCGGTCAATTAGCCAAGTCGGGTTGCGTGGTGGTCAAAGTGAGCAAACCAGAGCAGGATCTGCGCTTCGACGTGCCGGCCATCGGCGTCGGTACGATCGAGTGTCTTCACGCCGTGGGCGGCACAGTACTTGCCGTGGAAGCCGGCAAGACGATTCTCCTCGAAAAGGAAAGTTTGTTGCGCCAGGCTGACGCATCTGCAATTTCCGTGGTCGGCGTCAGCGGTTAGATCCATTGACCATGAGCGAGAGCGCGATTGCGAGCGGCGTCGTGGGAGTCGGCTATGTCGGCAAGTTCCATGCCGAGAAGTATGCGGCCTCGGCAAAAGCAGACCTCGTCGCGGTCGCCGATATCAACGAAGGACGGGTCAAGGAGATCGCCAATTCGCTCGGCGCCATGGCCTGCACCGACTATCGGGAGTTATTTAACCGCGTGCGCTGCGTCAGTATCGCCGTGCCGACGCGGGATCATTATCGAGTGGCGCGCGATTTTATCGACGCGGGCATCGATGTCTTGGTTGAAAAGCCGCTCACCGCGGACATCGCCGAAGCACGCGAGTTGGTGCAGGCAGCACAAGCAAAAAACGTGATTCTTCAAGTCGGTCATCTCGAACGGTTCAATCCGGCGATTCGCCGGCTCGAAGGGATTGTCAAAGAGCCTAAATTTGTAGAATGCCATCGGTTGGCGCCGTTTGTCGAGCGTGGAACTGACGTCGACGTGGTGCTCGATTTAATGATTCACGATATCGATGTGATCGCTAGCTTAGTGCGCGCGCCGATCCAGCGGGTGGAGGCGGTCGGGGTGCCGGTGCTCACCGAAAAGCCCGACATCGCCAACGCGCGGATCAACTTTGCCAACGGTTGTATCGCCAATGTTACGTCGAGTCGGGTATCGCTTAAACGCGAACGAAAAATACGATTTTTCCAACCGGACGCTTACATCTCGATCGACTACGATCAGCGCCGGGCGCAGATCTTTTACAAGCCAGCGCCCGGCGCCGGCTGGCTCGATATCCGCACCGAGACTATTGAAATTAAGGAAGGGGACGCGCTGGCCGATGAGATCGATTCCTTTCTCGACTGCGTGGGCAGCAGAAGGCTGCCGTTGGTCGGCGGCGCGGAAGGTTTGCGCGCGCTCGAGATTGCTTCGATGATCAGTTCGCAGCTCTGACGCCATTGGCTTTTTCCAATTGTGGCGGCTGAGCGGAAAGAGATTATGTTGGTCGTCGGCGAAGCCTCCGGTGACGCGTACGGCGCGCAATTGGTCGAAGCGCTGCATCAGTGGGACCCGGCGGTGAAAATCTACGGCGTTGCAGGCGAGCAATTGCAGCGCAAAAAATTCGAGGCGCTTTTCAGCGTCACAAAGTTAACCGGCATGGGCCTCGTTGAACTGGCGGGAAACGTTAAAAACGTCTGGCGCGCATACCGAATAGTCAAACGGGCGTTAAGGCAACGACGGCCCAACCTGTTGGTCCTGATAGATTTCCCGGAATTCAATTTGCGTTTAGCGCGGCTCGCCAAGTCGCTGCACATCCCGGTTCTCTACTATGTAAGCCCGCAAATCTGGGCCTGGCGTAGAGGGCGAGTCCGGCAAATCGCCCGTTGGGTCGATCATATGGCGGTGATTTTTCCATTTGAAGCGGATTTCTATCAGCGCCATGGGGTTAAAGTTACGTTTGTCGGTCATCCTCTCTTGGAAACCGTTCAATCGAATGCCGGTCGTGAAGAAACTCTAGTCAAGCTCGGCTTAGACCCGAAAGAACCGGTGATCGCATTGTTGCCGGGCAGCCGCCACGGCGAAGTCAGCCGCCATCTGCCGGTGATGTGCGATGCGGCCATTCGACTGCGGGGAGACCGAACGGCTCAGTTTTTGTGCGTCCGAGCAGCTACGATCGATGCGGAGCAAATCTGTTCGACGCTCGATCATTTCGGCTTATCCGTTCCCGTTGTCGCAAAGGATCGCTACGACGCGGTCCATGCTGCCGATGTCGTCTGGACGGCGTCGGGTACCGCCACGGTCGAAATCGCCTTGCTAGGCAGGCCGATGATCATCGTTTACCGGTTGGCGTGGTTGACTTACCTCATCGCTCGCTGGCTCGTGCGGGTCGAGCACATCGGCATGGTCAACTTGCTCGCCGGCGAACGGTTGATGCCGGAACTGATTCAAGGCGATGCGAACCCTGAGCGCATCGTTGCCGAGACGCGGATTTTTCTAGACGACGCCGCGAATCGTTCCACGACCCTTAAGAAGTTGGCCAAGCTCAGGGAACGCTTAGGCGCTCCCGGAGCGGCGCAACGGGTGGCGGCGTTGGCTTTTTCGATGATGAATTAAGGAGAACAATACCGGAGTGAAGTCTTACATTCGACTATTGGCATTCTTGAAGCCTTACCTTTGGCCCTATTTTACTCTGGGTATGGTTTGCATGCTCGGTTTCGGCGCGACAGACGGCACGATACCCTTTTTGGTTCAGCGTATCATGGACGATGTTTTCGCGCGCAAAGATCAAACGGCGCTAACTTATTTGCCCGCACTCGTGATCGGGATTTTTGCTTTCCGTGGCCTGATGAATTTCGGCCAAAGTTATCTCAACGACTATGTCGGCCTACGCATCATCAATGACGTCAGAAACCAATTGAATCGTCACTTCCAGTCGCTCTCGCTGTCGTTTTTTCACCGTAATCCGACCGGGATGCTGCTGGCGCGCGTCAGCAGCGATGTCTCGCTGGTGCGCTATTCTATCACGGACGCTTTGGCGTCTTTCTTGAAGGACTCGACTTCTCTCGTGGTGTTGATGGTTGTGGCATTCCTCAAGGATTGGGTTCTCGCTTCGATTGCGTTTTTCGTTTTTCCCGCGTCAGTCCTGCCGATCATGCGATTAAGTAAAAAAATGAAGCGCTTTACGCGTCGGGGTCAAATCAGCACCGGCGCGCTCACCTCGCTCTTGCAAGAGAGCATTCAGGGCAATCGGATTGTCAAGGCCTTTGGCATGGAAAACTACGAGGATCGCAGGTTCACGCAAGAAAATTGGAAGCTCTTCAAGCAGTCCTTGCGCGCGAGCCGAATCAAGTCGATTGTCTCGCCCGCCATGGAGCTGCTCGCCTCTTTCGCCATTGGTGGAGTGGTCTGGTACGGCGGCTGGAGCGTGATCGTCGGAGGACGCACGCAAGGTGAATTTATGGCCTTCATGGCGGCGATGTTTTTGATGTACGGGCCGTTCAAAGGCTTAAGTCGAACTTACACTTCCGTGCATCAAGGTCTGGCGGGCGCCGAACGGGTTTTCGAAATGCTGGATGAAAAACCGACGATCACCGATAAGCCGGACGCCAAAGAGGCAAAACCGTTCAACCGCAGGATGGAATTTAAAGACGTTAGTTTCGCCTATGCCGATGCGCCCGTACTGAAGCGCATCAACTTGACAATCGAAGCGGGGCAAATGGTCGCTTTGGTCGGGATGAGCGGCGTCGGCAAAAGCACTTTGGTCGACTTGATTCCCAGATTCTACGACGTCAGCGCCGGGCAAATTCTGATTGACGGCGTCGACGTGCGGGACTTGACGGTTCGCTCGCTGCGTTCGCAGATTGGGATCGTCACCCAGCATACGTTCCTGTTCAACGATACCGTCAGAAATAATATCGCGTACGGCCTTTCGGATAGCGATCCGAACGCCATCATCGCTGCGGCGAAGGCCGCCCACGCGCATGAGTTTATTGCCGCTATGCCGTCTGGCTATGATTCGACGATCGGGGAAATGGGCATGCAACTCTCGGGCGGTCAACGGCAGCGCTTGGCCATCGCGCGCGCGCTGCTCAAGAATGCGCCGATTTTAGTCCTTGACGAAGCAACGTCGGCGCTGGACACGGATTCGGAGCGGCTCGTGCAAGATGCCCTCGAAAATCTAATGGCAACCCGAACGACCATCGTGATTGCCCATCGCTTGTCGACGGTGCGTCGAGCCGATCGCATTGTCGTGATGGTCAATGGCTCCATCGCCGAGGAAGGCACACATGAGGAGCTGCTCGCCAAAAATGGCGAGTACAGCCGTCTATACACGATTCAAGTACTGGAAGACCGTGACTCCGTGGAGCACGAGGTCGTGCATTAGTTGAAGCGCCGCTCCGTGTGGTATTTTCTGTACAATGCGGTCTTGCTCATTGGCTTCGTCGCGGCACTGCCATTGACGCCCTTCGTTTTTTTGCTCGGAACTCGCTATCGAACCGGTTTCCTGCAACGATTCGCAATCTACCCACGAACCGCTATCGCTCCGATCTCGTATGGCAAACCCGTATGGATCCACGCGGCTTCGGTGGGCGAGGTGCGCGCCGCCGGCGCGCTGGTGCGAGCGCTTAAAGCCGAAGCCCCGGCGCGTAAACTCTTAGTTTCAACCTTTACCGCGACCGGCCATCGTGTCGCGCAGCAATTGCCCGGCGTCGACGCGGTGATTTTTCTTCCGTTGGATTTTTTCTGGGTCGTTCGAATTGCTTTGACAACGATCGATCCGTCCGCCATCGTTTTTATTGAGACGGAAATTTGGCCGAATCTTTTGCGCGAAGCGTACCAGCGCGGCATTCCGACTTTGCTGCTGAGCGGGCGACTATCGGCAAAAGCTTTATCGCGCTATCAGGTCTGGCTGCCGTTTTTTCGTCGCGTGCTCGACCATTACACAGTCGTCGGCATGCAGTCGCCCGAGGACGCGGCGCGCATCCTAAGACTCGGTGCTGCGGAAAAAAAGGTCTCCGTCGTCGGCAGCTTGAAATTTGCATCCAATGGCGGGTATCGGCAAAATGTCCATTCGCTGCGCGACGGAAACCGTCCGTTGCTCGTCGCCGGCAGTTCCCATCGCGGTGAAGAGGAGATGCTGCTCAAAGCTCTTGCTTCGGCGCGGCTTCAGTTTCCCGAGCTCTCGCTGGTGTTAGCGCCGCGCCATCCGGAGCGCTTTGACGAAGTGGAAAAGCTGTTACGAAATAGTCCGTTTGCGTTTCACCGCAAAAGCCAGGTCACGGCCGAGCAATACTTCGACCGGGATGTTCTGTTGCTCGACACCGTCGGCGAATTGCCTGACTTCTTTGCAGCCGGTGATATTGCCTTTGTTGGGGGTAGTCTCGTCGATGTCGGTGGGCACAACATCCTCGAGCCGGCGCGCTTTGAAAAACCGGTTTTGTTCGGCCCGCATATGAGTAACTTTAAGAACATGGCCGAGGAAATGAAGGAAAAAGGCGCGGCTATCGAAGTCCATAGCGTCGACGAGTTGGCACGCGCGTTGATCAGTCTCTTGGCTGATGCCGACGCGCGCCTTCGCATGGGTCTACTTGCGGCTCAATTTACCGGCGCCAACCATGAAGCCTTCACGCGCAATCTGTCCTTAGCTAGACGGTATTTGTAATTGATAGATCCGGAGGATTCGGATCAAAGAGCCACGGTCATGCATTAACCGATTATGACGAAGGTGTCGGCTCGGGAGGTATGGGAGCGAAAAGGGCTGCGCGGCAAGTTCTTCTGGGTTTTGTTACTGCCGGTCGCGTTTTTTTATGCGGTCATCGTGCAGCTGCGCAACGCGCTGTTTACTTTGGGCTGGGCGAAGTCGGTGCGGTTGAGCAAACCCGTGGTGAGCGTGGGGAATCTTACGGTTGGTGGAACCGGAAAAACCCCGACCTGCTTGTGGCTTGCCGGGGCGTTGAACAGCCGCGGCTTCAACGTCGGAATTTTGAGCCGTGGCTATCGCCGCGCTGAGACCAGACCGATTGTCATGCAGCCCAGTCAGGACGAAATCCCGCCATCGGCAAGAATCGCCGAAGTGTCCGAGACCGGCGACGAACCATTGATGATGGCGCAGCTCTACGGTCAAACCGTCGCCGTCGGCAAGAATCGAGGCGAGGCCGCGGCCGAGCTGTTACGACAGCGGAACGTGGATGTTTTTATCTTAGACGATGGGTTTCAACATCGGCGCGTGCAGAGAGATATCGATCTATTACTTTTGGGTTCCGATGCTTCTGGTTGGTTGCTTCCCGCCGGACCCTTTCGTGAATCCCTGCGCAATCACCGTCGGGCTGATTTTTTTCTCGTTACCGGCGCTAACAGCGAGTGGAATTCCATCATTCCTTCCAACCGAGCACAGCATCGATTCGTCGGCTCCCTACGACCGATTTCGTTAATCAGTCTGAGCTCACAGCGCCGCAAGGAGTTCCCATTGACTTTGCTCTATCGGAGTAAAATTTTAACGGTAACCGGCATCGCTGATCCGCGAGGATTGTATGGATTGATTCACGAGTGGGAAGGCGAGATTGTAGACACCTTGGAATTTCCTGACCACCACACCTACACGGCGCGCGACTGGCAGCAAATCAACCGCGTCGGACGCTTGGCCGATTTGATCATCACCACTGAGAAGGATATTCTTAAGCTCGTGCGTTTTCCTTTTGCAAAGGACAAACTACTGGCGCTGCGGGTGGCCATGTCGGTGGAAAATGACGCGGCGCTGATTGAGGCGATCGTCGAAAGAATCAATCAGGCTCGGAGCGGCGCTAAGGCATGAGTCTCGCCGCGGGAGCAACCGTTTTTTTCGATCGCGATGGCACTTTGATCCGTGACGTCGACTATCTGTGCCGTGTCGAGCAAATAGAGGTTTTCCCCCAGGCAGGATGACCAATCGTGAAATCATTGATTACAGGCGTCGCTGGATTTATCGGATCGCACCTCGCGGAACGGCTGCTCGCGGCCGGACACGATGTGGTCGGCATCGACAATTTCCTCGACAACTACCCGCGCCAGTTTAAAGAAAACAACCTCTCGGCGTTGACCGGCCACGCTAGTTTTACCTTCGTTAGCGATGACTTGTTGCGAACCGATTTGAATCGTCTGCTCCGCGATGTCTCGTATGTTTTTCATCTCGCCGGGCAGCCCGGCGTGCGGTCGAGCTGGGGCAGGGAATTCGCCCGATACACGGAAAACAATGTCATGGCGACCCAGTTGTTGTTGGAATCGGCGAAAGGGTTGCGTCTCGGCAAATTCGTCTACGCGTCGACATCGTCGGTTTACGGCGATACCGACGACTTACCGATGCGTGAGGACGGTCTGACCCGGCCGATTTCGCCCTACGGCGCGACCAAGCTCGCCGCAGAGCACTTGTGTCATCTCTATTGGAAGGCGTTCGCTGTGCCGACCGTGTCGCTGCGTTTTTTTACTGTTTACGGACCGCGTCAGCGGCCAGACATGTTTTTTCATCTTTTCATGCGCGCGCTGCTGCGCGGCGACGACGTTCCCCTGTTTGACGATGGCGAACAGACGCGTGATTTTACCTTTTGCCAGGATATCGTCGATGGTATCATCGCTGCGGCGATGTATCCCGGGCAGGGTGAAGTTTTTAATTTGGGCGGCGGCTCGGAAGTCACTCTGATGAGGGCCATCGCGTTGGCGGAAAAAATTTCCGGGCGGAAAGCTAGGTTAAAGAGCTCCGGTCGCCAGAACGGCGATGTGCGCCACACTCAAGCGCGGCTCGACCAAGCCAGAAACAAGCTCGGATACGCGCCGAAGATCAGCTTAGAACAAGGTCTGGAAGAAGAGTGGAACTGGATCCGCGCCGGTGGGGGTAAGTCGGAACCCTGATCAATTGAAGTTTAGAATTGAAAAATAGCGCGCTGGGGCTTTGAACTTCGTATTAGCGAGGTAAAACATGGGCGAATATACGGACGAAGATGTCGGTAATATCGTTGCACTGGAACATGTCAACGTGCAGATCTCCGACCAAGCGCTGGCGACGCTGTTCTATGTCGTTGGCTTGGGATTCACGCGCGATCCCTATTTAAACGTCGGACTCAATAACATGTGGGTGAACGTCGGCGAACAGCAGTTTCATCTGCCGACTCGCGAGCCTCAAGTTATCGACGGGCACGTCGGTTTGGTCGTGCCCGATCTCGATAGCCTCAAGACGCGGTTGGATTCAGTGAGCTCCGGTCTCAAGGGAACTCGATTTGAATATTCGGTCGAAGCGGACTGCATTGCGGTGACCAGCCCGTGGGGCAATCATTACCGTTGCTATGCCAGCCAAGCTAGGTTTGGTGATATGACGCTAGGCATGCCTTACGTCGAGTTTTTTGTCAGGCCAGGTACGTCGCCGGCGATCGTGAAATTCTATCAGGTCGCGCTGGGAGCGCCAGGCTCTATTGAAACCGACGGCGCTGGAATCGTCGGTGAGGTCTGGATCGGCCGCAATCAATCATTGAAATTTCGCGAAACCGCCAAAGCCTTGTTGCCTTATGATGGTCACCATATCGCAATCTACATTTCCAATTTTTCCAGGCCTTATAATTTTATGAAAAGCCGCGGTCTGATCACTGAAGATGTACGCAATCACCAGTTTCGCTTCAAGGATATCGTCGACCCGGACGATGGCAGCTTAAAATGTTCCCTAGAACATGAAGTGAGGAGCTTGAAACATCCCATGTATCACCGGCCATTCGTCAATCGTGACGCCACCCAATCGCAGCGCGCCTACCGTAGGGGCTGGGATGCCTTCACGCCATTTCAGCATTGACGGCAGATTCCCCGGGTACGACAATGCGCGGCGCGGGCTCTAATATTTCCGTGATCTAAGGAGAATGGCATATGACGATCAGCAAAGAGCTGTTGGATATTCTTGCCTGTCCAAAGTGCAAAGGAGATATCCATCTTAACGAGACGAACGACGGCCTAGTATGTGACGCCTGCCGGTTGATGTACCCGATCAAAGACGACATTCCTGTGATGTTGATCGACGAAGCGATCCGCTTATAGTTCTAATGACCGCGCTCAATTGGGAAAATGTGCTGCTGCTGCAGACGAGCTTTCTCGGCGATACGGTTTTGACTCTGCCGCTGATCGCTGAGCTCAAGCGCCGCTTCCCGATCAAAAAATTGACCCTGCTCTGTCAGCCGGCGAGCCGGGATCTGTTGCAGGATTATCCCGCCATCGATGAAATCATTGTCGACGATAAAAAGAGACTGGATCGAGGATTGGCGGGCTTGCGCGCCAAAGCCGGAGCTCTCAAGACAAAGAGGTTCTCCCTTGCGCTTACGCCGCACAAATCGCTACGGAGCGCGTTAATGTTGTTTTTAGCTGGCATCCCTTGCCGGATCGGATTCCGGCAGAGCCGCGGC
>WNGI01000694.1_pt1 | contig 26161 bp, 37 predicted proteins | sample 5400621 | NCBI WGS metagenome assembly WNGI01 (sample SAMN13153374, study PRJNA577476) | soil metagenome | isolation source: 20 cm soil or saprolite under Garry oak tree replicate 1 | place: USA:California | collected 2016-06-15 | reverse complement strand
GGCTGGGCAGGACAACGGGAATGCGCCGTCCGCCGACCACGATCGCGCGCCCTCCTGCTGGTGGGGCCGGCGCCACGCCGGCGATGGCGGTCAACGCTGCCCACCCGGCCCTCTCGACGACGCGGGGACAACGGTCATCAACGAAGCCGTCCGGGGGTCAGCGGCGCGGCAGCGTACGCGCTGTGGAGTCGCTCGCACCAGATGACGATCGAGCGGAACTGGCTGGGCTCGATACCCTCAGGGATCTGCAGGTTCATGGACCCTGCCGTGATGTCGAGGGGGCCCACCCTGACCGAGGGGGCGTTGAAGAACTCGTCGGTGCTGTGCGGCGCGGCGAGAGGGCTCAGCCGCATCTCGAGATCCGTGTTCGGGCTGACGTAGAAGTCATCGAGCCGCAGCAGACTCGCGCCGGAGGGGAGCCGGTACACGCTGGCCCGGCCCTGGCCCACCTGGTCGATGCGATAGAAGGCGCCGCTGGCGGTCACCACCGTGCCCGGCTGCGTCGCCTCTGCCGGGAGCGACTCGTCGAGCGGAAGGTCGACCTCCTGCTGCGCCTCCAGCTTCCATGGCCCGGTCGCCTGGACCTGCAGCCGGACGAGCCCGGTCGTGGAGGCGTAGGCGTCGCCACTGGCCGGACAGTTCTGGTCGAGGATGGGACGGGGACCGGCGACCGTGCGGACCAGCAACTGCCCGCGCTCGCACGACCATCGGAGGCGCCACTGCGTCGCGCCCCCATCGATGCTGAGGGGTGGCGCCGCAGCGGAGCCGTTGCCTTGCAGGGTGCCCAGGTCCTGCCACCACGGTTCTGACCGCAGCAGCGTCGTCTGGCCGGGCGCTGCCTGCCGTGTCTGGGTCGTCGACCACTCGCCGGCGATGCGGCTCACCGCCGCGGGCCTGGGCGGCGCCACCGACCCAAACACGCGCTCGCGCACACCGGACGGATCGACGGCCAACACCGCACTGGCGGCGAGCGCGACGAGGGCGACCGGCGTGAGCGCCCGGCGCCAGCCAAGGGTTCGCATCTCTCTCCTCGCCGCAGCCTGCCCGGGGGCTGGCGCCAGTGCGGCCGCGACCTCACCGTCCACGTTGCTTATGACGGTGTGGCGCTCGGCTCACGAGACCGCCCCTCCAGCTCCTCCTCGATCGCGGCTTCGAGCTCATCGGGTAGGAAGCCGAAAGGCCCCGTGCCCCCCTGGAACGCGATCCGGCCGCCGCGACCCACCAGGTACAGTCGATCGGGCCAGGCGCCGTAGGCGGCGGCGACGCCGTCTTCGATCCCGTCGATGACTACGGGCATCCGCACCGGCAGGCGCAGCGCGCACGACTCCACTGCGCGCCGCCTCTCGGCGTCGGTGGTCGGGTCGAAGATGCGAATGTTCTCGTCACGATTGTCGACCACGACCCACCCGTCCTCGGGGTGCGCCTCACGGATGTAGACGACGACGAACGCGACCTCGTGCCGAAAGCGCTCGTACAGCGCCTCGATGGCCGGCAACTGCCGGCGAAATGGCGGTCAGGTGTACGAACCGAAGATCAGGGACACGGGGCGGAGGCCGGCGTGCGCCGCCAGGTGGAACGTCCGCCCGGTGGGACGGGCGGCGCCCCCCGACATGTCGAGCTCGGGGAACGAGAAGTCGTGGGCGACGTCCCCGACCCCGAGGCAAGGAGTGCAGATCCGTTCGATGGTGGGGGAGGCCATCACATCCTCAAACCGAAGCGGTGAGTCGGCGGGAGTGATGTCGTTCGGGTCCCTCGGCACGGCGGCGGCCGTCAGGCCTGCCTTCGGGTGCATGCCAACCTCCTTGCCGGCATCAAGCCGACGACGACACCGGCGACCACGGACGCTGAGGATCTTCGGTCGGCCGACGTCGAGGTCAATGGACCATTCCTTGCGACATTCCTGGCATGACGCTTCCCGACGGCCGACTTCCCGGGCCGGAGGTGCCTGATCCCGGGGAGCTGGAGGGCATCTTCAACGTGAACCTTGCCTGCTCTGATCCGACGACGACCAGGACGGTGAAGTCGTGACCGGGTGCCATGACCACGTTGTTGCCGTAGTGAAGGTCCTCCGTCCCCTGGCCGGCGCCCTCCATGACCGCCACCGGAACCTGCTGCGACGTACTGCCCGCCGAGTTGTCGGTGACGGTGATCTGTGGCTGGGCGTCCTGAACGACCTTCCCGTTCTTGGAGCAGATGTGGACCTCCAGGTGACGATCCTCGACGGGTGGGCTCATCGCGCCCCCGCCCGATCCCATGCTCATCCCGGGGAGGGTCATCATCTTGCCCCTCAACATCACCTCTCCCTGCATGGCATGCCCGGTGGTCGCAGTTGCAGTCGCGTCGGGCAGCATCTCCTCCACCGGGCCAATCACGAGCGCCATGTGGTAGCTCGCCGTGGTGGCCTCGGCCACCGCCGCACTCGGTGCCGACCGGCATGCGGGGCTGATCGACGGTGCGCTGGCGGTGCCGCCCGATCGACTGCACGCCGACAGCAGGCCGGCCGCGAGCGCGATCGCGGCGAGGACCGCGCCCGGGAGCCGGACTGCCCCGAAGGGCCCAGGCTGCCTCCAGCCGTCCGCTCGGGGGCGGCCCTCACGGCTTCGTGGATGCGCCACCAGACGTGGCCGGCTGGGTCCCTTAACCGGCGCCGACCGGCTGCGGGCCCGCCGGCGGCATCGTCTCCGTCGCTCTCGGCCGGCGCCGGACGGCCACCAGCGCCAGGATGATCACGCCCGCTGCCGCAAGTCCGGCGAAGGCGGCGGCAAGATACTTCAGCGTGCTCGAGGCCCCCGTCGGGAGGGCCGCGAACTGAGCGACGGTGGTGAAGACGTCCTCCGTCTGCGTCGCGGGGTTGCCAAGACGGGGGTCGGCCCACCCGAAGGTCGCGTACTGATCGGCGGAGGCGATCCCGGGGGGTTGCCGGATGTCGAAATTGGTGTTGAGGCCCATGCTGAGGTCGATGAGCTGGTCGGTCACCCGGATGTTGCTGGCCCACGTCGCCCCAGCGTCGGTCGAGTACGTCGAGTAGACGTCCTGCGCGAACGACTTGGCGTTGCGGAAGTCGTACCAGGCGACGTCGACGCGGCCGTTCGGCGCCACGCTCATGTTTGGTAGGAAGTGGTAGGTCTGGGCGGCGGGGTCATCGTCGTTGAGGCGGACTTCCGGGCTCCAGGTGGCGCCGCCGTCGGTGGAGCGCTGGACATAGATGTCGGCACTACCCTGCGACTGGCCGACCTTGTCCTGGTAGACAGCGAGAACCGTTCCCTGGGACCCGCCCGCCGGGGTCCATTGGACGGCGGGTACGCCGACGTCGGGACTGACTCGGGAGAGCTGTTTGGTTGCGAAGGTCTTCCCTCGATCGGTGGACGTGGCCAGGTAGAGGGGCTGCGGTGGCGGTGACTGCGCCCCGTACCCAAACGTCCGCACCTCGACGACCGCGTGGAGCGCGCCGGTCTTTTGGTTGACCGCCAGGTGGGGCGTGTTGAAAGGCACGTGGAAAGTGGCGCCGGTAGCGTCCTGGAAGGTTGCCTGCGTGAACTGGCTGAGGTTCACGGGGGCAGAGAATGTCCTACCTCCGTCCGTGGAGGCCGCCACCATCGACTTGGGGGCTGCATTCTTGACATTGGGAACGTTGAGGCGCCAGCCGACGTAGACGATGTCCTGAGCCCCATGATGGCTGTCGACGGCGATCGACGCGAGCGGCTCGTTGTTTTCGACGGCGGCACCCGACTTGCCCCGGGCATTCTCGACCACCGTGGTCGACCAGCTGTTGCCAAGATCGGTGGAGCGGGCCAGGAGCACGCTCATGTTGGCGGAGCGGGAGGCGCCGCCGTCCTGTTCGCCGTACCCGAGCAGACCGTAGTAGAGCGTGTGGTTCCGTCCCCAGGCCATGGGTGACTCGGTGTTGCCGCCGTTGGCGGTGAAGCAGGACGGGTAGGACGCCAGGGCGGGCAGCGCCGGGAGCGTGGTCCAGTGGACGCCGGCGTCCGTCGAACGCATGAGGTAGCAGACCTTCGAGCGCATCTCCACCGCCGAGGCCACGATGATTCTCGGGTTGTCGGGGTCGACCAGCAGGAAGGGGCTGCTATAGGTTCGGCTTGGCACGGGATCGTCGGCCGTGGCCCGCTGTGCAGCCGTGAGCTGCTTGGGAACAGAGCCTTGATGGCCGAACGCAGTCGTGTCCGGCCCAGGGGAAGACTGCGAGGGCGAGGACAGGGCCTGCGAGCTTCCCAGGGGAATGCTCGCGGCTACAAGGCCTACCGCACACAGGAGCCAACGAAGACGCCATCCTCTGTTGTTCATACCGGGGACCCCCCCTGTCCACGCGCTGTGGCGCATCGAATCGGTCTGGCAACTGGCTGGTTCTTGGCGGTCAATGGGCGGCGTGAAGCTACGCCGGGTTCAGGACCGGGCTTCACCCGGCCTCTGCCTCATGCAGGTTCATGACTCGCTCGCGGCCTGAGGGGCGGGTCGCGCCCGGCGGGTGCCGACCAAGGTGATGGAGGCGGCAACCAGGAGCGCCACACCGAGGGCACCGAGAGCGACCAGGGCCAGTGCGCCCACTCCGACGCTCGACGTGGTGAGCGGCGAGACCGGTCGTGCACCCGCTACGGGCCCAGCGGGAGCAAGGGGAGCACCGCCCGGTCCCACGACCTGAATGAGAGCTCGCGCCGGGACGCCCGGTGAGGAACCTTTCGTCCCTTTCGCGGTGGCGGCTGCTTCGGTGGCCACGAGCACGGCCGACCCAGGGGCGGCATCGCTGGGAATGGTGACGGCGCCGCTAAAGTTCCCATTGCTGTCCGGTGTGAGCGTTGCCAGCACGGGTCCGGTCAAAGCGTTGAAGTGAATGTCCACCGGGTTGCTGCCGAACTCCGAGCCGGTGACGGTCACCTGGCTCCCGGGCTGGACCTGTGCCGTGTTCGCGGTGAGAGAGGCCACCGGCAGGCAGGCCCAGGCAGCCGCTACGGGAAAAAGAATGCCTCCAGCGATCACTCCTGCTACCCCATACCACCGTAGATGCCGCATCTTCGGCTGCCCCCTCTCTCACGCCGCTCGCTGACAATCTTGACCGAATTGACAAGACCCCTGGCTATCTCGGGCCCAACAACTGTACGTCTCCTCTCACGGCCTGTGAACCCCGCGTCCGAACCTATATGTCTCACTCCTCTAGTGAACCGATCAAACCTTTCGTCATCACGGATGAAACCGCTTGGTGATCAGGAAAAGTAGCCTTGAGATTGAGGATGTTGCTCGTATGATCCTGGAGTGATATCCGAGGAATCCCTACCCGCAAAGGGGTGATGGCTCCGTGGCAAAGTTCCTGGTGTTGTGGACGCTCGAGCAGGGATTGCTCTCCCAGCAGATGGTGAAGGCGGTCGTGAAGATGCCCGAGTACGGCGAGGAGCTCGCCGCGAAGGGCAAGGTGGTGGCCAGGTACCATGTCGTCGGAGGCCACGGTGGCGCCTGGATCTACGACGTCGATTCAAACGAGGAGCTCGAACTGCTCCTCGCCAAGGCTCCCGTGTTCAATTTTGCCCGGTACGACATCCGTCCCCTGGCGGAGATGGCGGCCCCACCCATGCTGGAATAGCCGCCCGCAAGGGAGCGAGCGACCGAGGAGCGGACCCACGATCCAGAAGGAGGTCGAGAGCCATACCAATCCCCACCGAGCCAATCGGCAGCATTCCGAGACCGCCGGAGCTCCTGGGCGGTATCCGGGACTTCCGTGAGGGCCGGTGCTCCGAGGAGGAGCTCCAGGCGTTGTACGACGCGGCGGTCCGGGACACCATCGACCGATTCCAAGAGACCGGATCCCCCGTCATCAGCGACGGGGAGCAGGGCAAGCCCAGCTTCGCCACCTATCCGATCCAGGGACTCAAGGACCTCGCGCCCGACGGCGTTATCATCACCTTCGCCGATGGCCACACCCGTCAGCTGCCACGCCTCACGGCGGGGCCGTTCCATTACCACGCCTATGCGGCGACGTACCTCGACCGGGCCAAGCGGCACGCCCGGGTTCCCGTCAAGCAGTCGGTGATCGCCGCCTCGGCTCTGAGCCTCCTTTACCCTCAGGAGGGAATTGGGGCTTACTCGCAGGAGGCGTTCCTCGAGGATCTCGTACGTGAGGCGGAGACTGACATTCGAGAAAGCCTCCGCAAAGGAGCCTACAACGTACAGATGGATTTCACGGAGGGAAGACTGTCGCTCAAGCTCGATCCGTCGAAGCAGGTGTTGAGGTCCTTCATCGACCTCAACAACGCCGTGATCGATCGATTCTCCGAGGAGCAAAGGAAAAGGATCGGTGTACACACGTGCCCGGGCGGGGACATGGATTCAACGCACAGCCTGGATGTGGACTACGCCGAACTGCTCCCCATGCTGTTCGAGCTGAAGGCCGGGACCTTCTACATCCAGCTTGCGAGCGAGCCCGACCGGCCGAGAGTCCTCAGCATCATCAAGGAACATGCCCCACCCGACTGCCGGATCTTCGTCGGAGTCATCGACCCGATCGACCCCAGGGTCGAGACTCCAGAGGAGGTCCGAGACCGTGTCCTCGAGGCGGCTGAATATATCCCGGTCGACCGGCTTGGCACCTGTGACGACTGCGGCTTCTCCCCTTTTGGCGACGATACGTCGACCAGCCGACAAACCGCCTTTGCCAAGATCCGCGCCCGGGTCGAGGGCACACAGTTGGCATCGAAGGAGCTCGGAATCGCCTGAGGCGGGAGGTCGTCTACCACCGCCTCGGCTTCCGATCAGACGCCGACGGCGAATGTGGCCTCGGGAAGACTTCTGGAACGAGGATCGAGGTCAGGAGTGTTCGTGAGCCCCGTGGGCTTGCCGGTCCGCCAGGCAGGCCTCGGCGTCCTCGGCCGACGAGTGACACCAGCAATCGGGCCCGCACTCCCCGTGGGTGGGTCGCATGAACTCGGCGAACTCCTCGGAGAAGATACGCCCTCCCTGGTCGATCCCCTGCTCGGTCAGGCGGTAGTGGGCGGCGTCCCCGATGAGATAGCCCTCCTCGACCAGCCGGTCCAGGTACCCGATGCCGATGTTTGCGTCCACTCCCAGGAAGCGCTCAATGAGGGGAGCATCGGCATCGTCACCGAATCCCTCCCCACGCAGCCAGAACATCACCTGCAGGATCTCATCGCGCCAGTAGAGGGCGCGGAGGGCCTCAGACTTTGGCTCGGCGGGTGTCATGGCTCTCTCTGCCGCTGTCATGGCTCCATCCCTTGATCATCCTCCGGTGGTGTCAATCAAGCACACCTATATGTGCATGACAGCAAGATTACTCGATCACCCGGAGCCGTCGCAAGGTCTCCACGGTGACCGGATGGATCCCGCCTCCATGCACCTCCACCTCCAGAGACCCCTGGTCGTCGACCGCCTTGGCAATCCCCTCCACCTCTCCCCTGGGCAGGAGCTCCGCCCGGACCCTTGTGCCGATGGTGAGGCAGCGGGCCCGGTAGGCCGCGAGCAGCGGCTCAACTCCTCCGTGGTACCGGCCTTCCAGTGCCGTGAGGACGGCATCGATGACCTCCGATGGTTCCACCGTCCCGCCTCTGGCTCCCGCCACGCTCGCCGGTGAGGCGTCGGGGACATCGTCGGGAGTGACCGACAGGTTGAGGCGGAAGGTGAGGACGGCGCTGTCGATCTCGCCCGGGCCGAGCTGAGCCTGGACCCGAATCACTCCGATCTTGCCCCCACCGACGAAGATGTCATCGGGCCATTTGAGCCGCACGTCCGAGACCCCCAGCTTGTCGAGGCCCTCGGCGGCCGCCAGCGAAGCAAGGATCCAGAGCAACTGCTCCCCGGCGGGAGGGAGAGCCGGGCGCAGCACCACGGCGAGCGACAACGACCGATCGGGGATCGTCTTCCACACGGTGCCTCGGCGGCCCCTGGCGGCCAGTTCCTGGGCGGCCACCACGGTCGCTCCCTCCGGCGCCTGCTCCTGGCGGGCCCAGGCGGCAGCCATCGCCTCCACTGAGACGGCAACGGGATAAGTGCGCATGAGCCGCCCGAGGGACTCGGTGGTCAGCTGGGGCTCGAGTCGCTCAGCTTCGATGGCCGTTTCCCCTGAGCGGCGCCCCGCCCGCTCCCGAGGATCCTCCGGGGTGGGGGATGATCCGTTCGATTTTCCAGTCGCCGTGCTCCAGGACCATGATCAGGGAGCCGGCCGGAACCGCCGTCACTATGCCGACGTCCGGATCACCAAGGGTCGCCAGGTAGGTGACCCGAACCCGCATGGTGGTTTCCGGCTCCACCTGCGACTCGAAGGCCAGCCGCTGGATATCCACGCCGCGCAGGTCCCGGCGCACGCCTTGGAGGAAGTCGCCGATGAACTCATCGAACTCCTCGTCGGTGGTGGCACCCTGTCGCAGACGGCTGTTCAGGTCGAAGTCCATACCCCGCTCCAACCCGAGATTGAGCACGAAGGCCCTCGCCTGGTCGCCGAAACAGTTCCACAGTCCTCGGGCGTCGTCGCCGGCGAGGGCCTGAAAGAACCGCTCCGCCGCCTTGAGCGGCTCGTCGCTCGCGATCTCCATGGGGGTGAGCCCATGCTCGAGGGGCGGGGGGAAGTTCCCGGGAATCGGGGCGGGGAAGTCTTCTTCGTCGCTCACCGGGTGCCTCCCGGCAGGTTCGCCCGAGGGGAACGCGCGTCGCCCAACTCCTGATGACTTTTGAACAGGATCTCTTCGACCCCGGGGGGGACATCGGCGGGTGTCCCGATCCCCTCTGGTACCGGGGACTCGGGGGTATCGGTCGGGCGTTCGTGGCCCAGCATCGACAGTGTGTCCCGGACCCGCACTCGCTGGGGTGAGAGCAGCTCCTGGGTGATCACCATGTCGAGCATCCAGTCCGCACGCTGCCGGGCAGGGGGGTCGAGGTCCTCGTGGGCGGCGAGCCGGGCTTGAAGGCCGGCAACCAGCGCCTCATTAGGGAGTTCCATGAGGACGTTCAGCCAGGTGGCCGTCACACGCCAGGCCCCCTGCTCGTCGAGCGCCAGGACGGAGCGGTCCAGCTCCGCTAGCTCCTCGCTGCGACCAGGCTCGGGGAGACGAAGGAAGTACTCGATGCGTTCCCGCAGCATCGACAGTCGCTCCGCTTCGGGGGACTCCTCGAGCACCCGGGCAAAGTAGTCGGCGCGGCCCCCGGTCTCTCCCAGTTTCTTGAGGGCTGATTCGGCGATGTGGAGGTTGCGGTAGGCCTCCTCATACACCTGGCGGTGCAGGCGGACGTCGAGCACCCAGACGGCGCCCTCGAAGGCCGTCACCGCCCGGCGCAGGGAAGAGCGATCGCCGATCTGCGCGTAGGCGAGGCCAAGGTTGTTCATGGCAAGGGCATGGTGGAAGGGGTAGCGGGGACGGGTGAACACTTTGAGGGCCAGGTGGAAGGCCTCCACCGCCTCCGGGAAGCGGTCGAGCCCGGTGAGCGCCCCTCCCCGAGCATGCTGCAGGAGGGCCCACTGGTCCGGCATCTCCTGCGGGTCCGCCAACTTCAGGGCCTGCTCATAGGTCGCGAGCGCCCGCTCCGGTCCACCGCCCGTCTCGGGGGAGCCGTGCGCCTGCCCCAGGTTGTAGAGGACGGAGATGTGCTGCCGGACGAAGGCCCCTCCCTCGAAGGCCCGGAGGGCCTCCTCGTAGGCCGCCACGGCCTCCTGCGGCCGCCCCACCTCGCTGAGGGTGAGCCCAAGGTTGTTCAGGGCGCCGGCACGCTCGGCCCGATGGGTGGCGTCGGGCAAACGTTCGGCCGCATCCCGGAACGCCGCCGCGGCATCCTCCTTCTTCCCCAGCTCCCGCAGGACGACGCCCAGGGCGTTGCGCGAACGGGCGTACTCGATAGGGTGCTCGCTCGGGCTGAACAGTGACAGCGCCTCGTTCAAGGCCTCCAGTGCCTTGACGAAGTTGACGCGACGGACACCCAGGGGCGACTCAACGTACGCGAGAGCGAGCTGGTAACGGAGCAGGCCGTGCTCGAGCGGCTTGTTGAGCTTGGGGGTCTTCCGGAGCCTGGCCTCGAGGCCTTCGACGATCTCCTGGGCACTCGGGGGCGTCATCCCACCATCTCCTGCTCGGCCAGCCACTGAGTGACGATGTGCTCCACCTCCGCCACGGCCACCGGAACCGCCATCGCCACCTGCGGGGTCAGGCCTTCGCCCAGGCTGTCGGCGTCCACAGGCTGGCAGCCCACCATCAAGAACCGCCCCGGCAGGACCCCCAGTGCTTTCGCCAGCATGAAGGCGCGCTCGGGCTTGGCGTAGTGCATGTCGGCCAAAGCGTCGAAGCGTTCCATGGGAGTCAGCGTGTGGACATCGATCACCTCGGGCTGAACTACAAGCACCGTCCCGGGAGGCCGGCCCAGGTCCACCGCGTCGATGACCAGCAGAGCGTCGGTCGGGGCCAGCATCTCCTGGACCAGGTGAATGCCGCCGATGCCCGTTTCCACCACCCGGACCTCCGGCGGGAGGGAGCGGTCCAAGAGTGCCTTGGCCACCTCCACGCCGAACCCGTCGTCTCCCCGGAGAAGGTTCCCCACACCCGCGACGAGAATCTGCATGATGCAAGCAGCATATAGTTCTCTTCGCCATATAGTATGAGGCGGTGACGAGGGAGCTTACGTTCCAGTCCCCTGACCAGGTCGCCTCGGCCCTCCAGCGCGCCGGGTACCTGGCCGATCCAGCAACGGTCACCGTCGCCTACCTTGCGGCCCGCCTCGGCAAGCCGCTTCTGATTGAGGGCCCCGCTGGCACCGGGAAGACCGAGCTTGCCCGGGCGATCGCCGAGGGAACGGGAACCCAGCTCATCCGGCTCCAGTGCTATGAGGGGCTGGACGAGACCAAGGTCCTCTACGAGTGGAACTACCGAATGCAGCTCCTGCGGCTCCAGGCGGACCACGAGGCGGAGGACTGGGGGCGACTGGAGGAGGACATTTTCTCGGCGCCGTTCCTGCTGGAGCGCCCGGTCCTTCGGGCGATCAGGGCAGTGGAGCCCGTGGTGCTCCTGGTCGACGAGGTGGATCGCATCGAGATGGAGACCGAGGCCCTGCTTCTGGAGGTTCTGTCCGACTTCCAGGTGACCATCCCAGAGCTCGGGACCGTGGTCGCCGAGGTGCGTCCGTTCACCGTCCTGACCTCCAACGCCACCCGGGAGCTCTCCGAGGCCCTCAAGCGCCGGTGCCTCTATCTGTGGCTCGACTACCCGACCTTGGAGCGCGAGCGCGCCATCGTGCTCACCAAGGTCCCCGGGATCGAGGAGCATCTCGCCGACGAGGTGGTTCGGGTGGTGCGCAACCTCCGCCACATGGATCTCAGGAAGGCACCCTCGATCGCGGAGACGCTCGACTGGGCGCGCGCCCTCGGAGAACTGGGCATCGCCACGCTCGACGGGGAGGCCATGCGCAGGACGCTTTCAATCCTGCTCAAGCATCGCAGCGATATCGATCGGGCCGAACAGCAGGTCGCTGGGGAGGTGCGCTAGCCGTGTCGCTGCTGGATGCCGTCGTCTCGTTTGCCCGGGACCTGCGGGCGGCCGGGATGGGCGTTTCGGTCTCGGAGGTCGCCGACGCCGTGCGGGCCGCGGGGGAGGTCGGGGCGATGGGGCGGGACGCGTTCCGGGCGGCCCTCGAGTCCACCCTGGTCAAGGAGCCCGCCCACCGCCTCATCTTCCGCTACCTCTTCGACGTCCACTTCCCGGCCGGCCGGCCCCTGGCCAGCCGGGACGGAGAGCGGCCGACCTCCCAGATGCTCTCGGAGGCCCTGCGCTCCGGGGATGCCGGCAAGATGCAGGACGTGGGTGCCCGCGTACTCGATGTGGAGGGGCTCGACCCGGAGGGACGGGTAGGGGAGGAGCATTACGAGTGGCGAGCCCGGCGCAACCTCGAGGCGGAAAGAGTCATCGGGGACCTGATCAACGAGACCGCGGCTGGGAAGGGGTTGACCGCGCTGCAACGGCGGCTCATCGAGGATGACGTCCGGGAGCGCTTCGAGCGGTTCGGCGAGCTCCTGATAGAGGACCTGCGTGCCCGGCGCACAGATCAGCTGGGGCTGGAGGTCATGGCCGCCGCCCGCCGGCAGCGTCCCCCTGATGAGGTGGACTTCCTGTGGGCGCGCGAGGCTGACCTGGAGGCGATGCGGCGGGCGCTCGGGCCCCTTGCCCGCCGCCTCCACGCCCGCCTCACCCGCCGGCGCCGGCAGGCGTACCGGGGACGCCTGGACGTGCGTCGCACCCTGCGGCGGTCGATGCAATACGGCGGGGTCCTGGTGGAGCCACGCTACCGGCGCCCGGCGGCGGGGAAGCCGGAGATCCTCATGTTCGCCGACATCTCGGGATCGATGCAAGCCTTCGCCCGGTTCGCGCTGGAGCTCACCTATGCCCTGGCCACCAACTTCCAGCGGGTCCGCACCTTCGTGTTCGTTGACGGAGTGGACGAGGTCACCCGGGCCTTCGAGACGGCGGGGCACCTGGAGCCCGCACTTGATCGCATCCAGCGGGAAGCTCAGGTGGTCGCCCACGATGGGCAGTCGTGGTACGGGAACGTGTTGCGAAACTTCTGCGAGAGGTGGAGCCGGGAGCTCACTCCCCGTACCACCTTCATCGTGCTGGGGGATGCCCGTAACAACTTCCGGAGCACCGGTGTCGAGTACCTCCACGAGATTCACAGCCGCGTGCGCAGGCTCTACTGGCTCAATCCCGAACCCAGAAACCACTGGGGGTCCGCCGACTCGATCATCGGTACGTACGCCCCTTTCTGCGACGGGGTGTTCGAATGCCGCAACTTAAAGCAGCTCGAGGAGTTTGTGGCGAAGGTGGTATAAGGACATGAAAGGTCACTGTCGTCGGTGCGGGCTGGAGAAGCAGCTCCCCTACGCCGGGATGGCCTGGATCGATATCGACAAGGCCGAGGCGCGCTACCACTGGTGCCGAGATTGCCTCGACCGCTTCGCGCAGGAGTTGATCGGCACCCTTCCGGAGCCAGGGGATGCGGCCGCCCGGGAGCCGAAAGAAAGAGCGGAGGGGTGAGTTCAGTAGGAGAGGCCGAGCACCGCAGGGACGTGGCCGGCGCCGCCCCAGCGGCGTTTCCGCTGGCTCATCACCACCACCATGGAGGCGTCGAGCTCCGGATGACGGTGGCCTTCCCGCGGGAGCGTCGCTCTGACGAGGTCGGAGCCCTCGACGAGCTGGAGTCGATGCTGCGAAGCGGTGGGGGAGACGGGGCCGATCTCAGCCGGCTTGCCGGGATGGCGGCGCCGCCGGAGGCTCCCAAACGGGTGTTCTCGGCGCGGCTGCGGGGCGCTGGCGCCGGTGTGGACCTGATGCGCACGCTGCAGGGATGGATGATGCGCCACCCGGAGGCGACGGTGACCTTGAAGGTCGACGGCCCGAGGGGCGGAACCAGCCTCCAGATCCGCCGCTACTCTGCGGTGGCCCTCGCTGAGGCGGCCGCGAAGATCGGCCCCTATGTGGTCGAGGGCTGACCGAGTGGTCACCGCCGACCGTGGCCCTTGCAGCAATCCCTCCAGTGCCGGACGTGAGAAGCGCCGGCAGCCGTTACTCCTTTGGGTTCGTGAGGATCTGATCGAGAAGCCGCTCGATCTCCCGGCCCCGCTCGTCGTCCGGAGGGGCTTCGCACAGAAGCGTGTCGCTGGTGCTTCCCATCATCGCTTGGGCCGCCTCGTAGCACGAGCGATGGAAGGTCATGGGCGTGGGGCACATCGTGCCTCCCAGCGTGAGGGCGGCGTCGATCTGTTCCTCCTCGACGACACCCCCGCCGCAAATGTCGCACGTCGCCACTGGCCCGCTTGCAGCCATCACGTCACAATCCCTCGCCCGGGCGAGGCGCTCGGGCACTCAACTTCTCCAGGCTCAAGCGGAGATGCTTAGCCACCGGGAGGTCCTCATGCCACCACCAGGTCGTTCCGTCCGGGCAGGTGGGGAACCGCTCTTCCTTCGCGACTCGCGCGCTGTGGCCGTGCTCGTCGATGAAGTTGCCTGGATACTCGCACCTGTCCCCCGTTCTCGGCATCACCGATTCTCCTCTCGCCACCGCCCCCATTCTCCTACCTGCTAAGTTTCTGCCATGCCGGTTCGCATTACTCCCCAGGACACTCCCAACCCCAACGCTCGCAGGGTGGTCCTCGACCGTCCGGTCCAGGAGGGTCCCCGAGGCCGCTACTACACGGACCCTACAACGTGCGACGATCCGCTCGCCCGGGCCATCCTCGAAGTCGAGGGAGTCGTCGGGGTGATGCTGCTGCCGAACTCGGTGACGGTCAGCAAAGCCAACGAGGCCTCCTGGGAGAGGCTGCAGCCGTTGGTGGTGCAAAGGATCCATGGCTACTTCGGGTCGTGAGCCGGGGATCGAGCGGCAAGCACCTCCTCGGTGACCCGCATGGCATATCCCTTGATCACCCACCAGGCGATGTAGTCTTCGAGTTCCACCCAGGTCTCCTGGTCGATCGTGTCCTCCCAATGGGAGAGGCGGCGATCGATCTCGCCCGCGATGATTCGGTCGAGCGCCTCGATCACCTTCTCTTCGGGATAGCGGAGGTAGGCTCCCGAGCGCGCGGGGTCACCCGACCGGATGGCCGCGGCAACGAGATCGGAGGCCCGGTCGGGGTCATCGGTCAGCTCGTCGGGGAGCGTCCGCGGGGCTGTATCTTCTTCCTCCACGCGCCGCAGCGCGTACCCCACCGTGAGTGCGTGACCCGCCCAGATCCCGATGTCGGGGTAGGGCTGGCGCATGCGCTCCTCGGCTACCGCGCGGTTGAGGAAGCGGCTGGCCTCTTCCGAGAGCGGCAAGCCCTGGGCCAGCGATCGGGCACGCACCACGGGGTCGGTGAAGTCGATCGCCATGTCAGCGGTCCCGCCGGCTCAGGGTTTGGATCTGGAGGAGCTTGGGTTGGCGACGCTCCCCGTCCGGGGTCTCCACCTCGAGGCGGCGCAGCCCGCTCCACCGCTGGCGGATGGCCTCTTCCACCCCCTGGGTCAGCGTGATGGCGCTCGAGGGGCAGCCGTCGCAGGCGCCCATGAGGCTGAGGCGTACCACCCCCTCCTCGACGGAGAGCAACTCCATCTCCCCGCCGTGTGAGTGGATGTACGGCCGGACCTGCTGCAGCGCCTCCTCCACCAGGGGCAAGGGGTCGGCCTCTTCCTGGTCCCCCCCGACGACCTCGTAGGCTTCGAGCATCGGCAGGAGCAGCGGGTCCTGCTTCGCCTCCTCCAGCGCTTCCGGGGGGAGCAGGTCGATCAGCCGGTGAATCGACTCCCGGTGGTAGGCCTCCATCCAATCCAGCAGCTCGAAGACCCGGGCGCGGACCTGTTCGTCGGGGAGGCTCTCGAGTTGCTCGATGAGGGTGCCCATCCGCTCCAGCGCCTCCTCGGCTCCCAGCTCCTCGACCCGCTCGGGCTCGCCCTGGGAGCCGCCGAACGGTACCTCGTCGTTCACCGGGCCACCTCCTGCTCCACCCTCGCGAGTACCTCCGCGAAGCTCCCCTCCACCGAGTCGCTGAATCCGGTTCCGAACTCGGTATCCACCGCCTCCACCTCGACGACCACCGTGTCCGCGGGGAGAGCGCCGAAGTAGCGGAGCACCATCAGCGTGTGGTGGAAATCGATGACTCCCCCCGCGGCTTCCCCCAGCACGGCGGTCACCTCGTCGGGGTCGGGAGGGGGTCCGTCGAGCACGTAGCGCCGGATGGTCCCGGGGGGGTCCCCCCGGGGATACCCCGCCAGCAGCACCACGCGCTGGGGCTGCAGTTCCTGCAGTCGGTGAAGGGCACGGTGCGCGGAGTAGGCGGCGTCCTCCACCACCACGCCATCCGGCCACGGATGGCCCTCAACCCGGCGGACAAACTGGGGCCCGAAGTCGAGATCCCTGAGCCAGGGATTCCCGACTCCCCCCACGAACACTCGGACCGCGCTCGTGGGTTCGTCCTGCCCGACCTCCGACCTACCTCCATCCCAGGGAACAGAGAACGAGGCGGGGGGACCCGCCTCATTCTCGAACTCATTGCTCGGCCGTTCGTTCAGGCTACGTCCCCTACTCCAGCGTGCAGGCGCAGGAGTTGACCTCCCGCACGATCGTGCCGATCCCGCTGTGGATGTGGGTGGTGCACGGCATGCAGGGGTCGAACGACCGCACCGCCCGCATCACGTCGATGCCCTTGAGCTCGTCGTCGTCGACCGTCTCGAGGAGAGGGGTGCCGATCAGGGCCTCCTCGTACGGCCCGGGGTTCCCGAACGGGTCCCGTGGGGCGGCGTTCCAGGTGGAGGGCGTGCAGATCTGGTAGTTGACGATCTTGCCCTTGTCGATGATGGAGTGGTGGGTGAGGTAGCCGCGGCCCGCCTCGTGGAACCCACACGACACGCGCTCATCCTTGGGGATGCTGAAGGGCGTCCAGGCCGCCGTCTCGCCACTGCGCCATAACTCAAGGGCCTGGAGGAGGCAACTCATGGCGATTGCCGACGTCCAGGACACCGCGAAGGCCCGCGCCCGGTTGCGCTCGATGGCGTTGATGACTTTGGGCACCTTCCACGTAAGCGTCATCTCGGGGAGCTGGAACTTGGGCATCGTCATGACGAGCCCGTCGCCGGTCGCCTGGTAGAAGTCGCTCGGTGGGCACTTCTTGGCCAGCGCCGTGGTCCACATCCGCCCGTAGACCCCGGTCTCCATGGAGGTCCGGTCCCAACGAGGGGCCGTGTCCCAGGTGTACTTCTCCTTGAAGTTCCGGCCCTCGGGCTGAATGATCGTGTCCTTGTTCCAGAAGTGGTAGGGCGAGATGGGGTTGCCCAGCGGATCGGTGGTGTAGCGGGGCGGCGTGGACGTCCACTCCTGGTAGAACGAGTGGGTGACGTACTCCTCGCTACCGACGTTGATCTGGTGGAGGTTCGTCGTCTCGAGTTCGCCGTTGCGGATGATCCCGGGGGTCGACCAACGCCGGTCCCCCCACATCGCCATGTTGGCGTAGGTGGCGTCGTAGGTCTCGGGGTCATCCCAGATCCCGGTTTGGATCAAGTTGCTCGGCCGGGCCCCCACCCTCTCGTAGAGGGGATTCGCCTCGAGGAAGAAGTCCATCAGGTCGTCCCACCACAAAGCAATCTTCTTGGAGTAGTCGAAGAACTTGATCAGCCTCGTGTAGTACTCGTTGAATGTCGAGGTCGACAAGGTGGTGGTCACCCCGCCGGGGATGAGGGTGGACGGGTGGGGGTACTTGCCGTACATGAAGCAGCACATCTCCCTCCCCAACCGGGTGAACTCGATGGCCTCGAGATAGATCGCCCCGGTGAGGGGGTTCATGGCGTCCATGATGTCCTTGATGGTCCGGTAGCCATGGACGTAGGCGTGGGGAGCACTGGTCTGCGCAGCCCTCTCGACCAGCTCGGGGTTCGTCACCTGCACCAGGGCCGTCGAGTAGTCGGGGCCGGCCAGCAGGCCCAGGTGGATCGGGTGGTCGTAGAGCATCTCCGCGGCCTCACCGAGGTTGCGGACGCACACACCCATGGGCGGGGGCCTCACGCCGAAGGCCATGTCCAGCCCGAGCGAGGCGACGCTCGAGTGGACCCCACCACAGACCCCACAGGCCCGGGAGCTGATGTCGATCGCGTCCCTGGGATCCCGGCCCTTGAGGATGATCTCGTAGCCCCGGAACAGCATGGCCATGGAATGCGCGTCGACGATCTCCCGGCGGTCGAGGTCCATGTCAACGTGGATGGCCAGAGCCCCGGCAACCCGGGTCATCGGGTCGATCATCCACTCCCGAACCCTGGGCGGGGCGGCGACAGCTCCCCCGACCGGGGTCGGCCGCTTCGTAAAGGGCTTCGGCCGCTTCTCCAGGGAGTAGGGATTGGCCACTCCCTCTTTCATGTGAGCCCGCCCCTGCTCGTCAAACTCGATCGGCAGATTCTTGAAACACATGGTCCCCTCGCCTCCTCGACTCTTCCCTGAGTTTTCTGCCCCTGTGACGAGGGCCTCCCGGCTTCCTCGGTATCAGCCTCTGTGGAATCTCATCGATCAGGTGTGGAACCGGCGGCTGTCCTGCATGGCCCGGGCGGCCCTGTGAACGGCCTTGACCACGCCCGTGGGGCCCGTCTGGTAGCGGGCCCACCCCGAGGGGGTGTCCTCTCCCCAGCGGACAGACACGTTCTTGTCGGACATGCTCATCCGGCGCATCCGGCGGATGAACCCGCCCACGACCTTGCTGGTGGTGGTGGAGATCAGCGACCCCGGGGGAGCCGAGTACATGGGAGAGAACTTGTCCGGGAACCCGGGCATGGTGCAGCCGATGCAGATGCCGCCCATCTGCATGCACCCCCCGATCCCGTTGATCATCCCGCGCTCGGAGATGTTGCACTGGACCACCGGTCCCCAGCAGCCGAGCTCGACCAGACACTCCTTGTCGCCGTACTCCTGGGCGAACACGCCCTCCTCGTAGTAGCCGGCCCGGGGGCAGTGGCGGTGGACGGTCTCCCCGTAGATCCAGGCCGGACGGCCGAGCTCGTCGAACTCGGGAAGGGGGGCGAGCCCCTGGAGGAACAGGAGGACTGCTGAGGCGGTCTCCATGAAGTTGTCCCCCACCGGTGAGCAGCCGGGGATGTTCACCACCGGCACCCCGAACACGCTGCGGTAGTCCTTGCCCAGGAAGTCCATGACCCCCATGGCTCCGGTGACGTTGCCCTCCGCACCGGGGATCCCGCCCCAGGTGGCGCAGGTACCAATGGCAACCACCGCCGCCGCCTTCTGGGACATGCGCCGCAACCACTCTGCGGAGGTGATAGTCCGCCCGTTGTCGGGATCCTCACCGAGCCCCATGAAGTAGCCGCTGCCCGACCGGGTCTCGTCGAAGACCGAACCCTCGAAAACGATGACGAACGGGGCGTCGAGCTCGCCCCGGTCGGCCATGAACAGGTTGTGCACCCAGTCGGGTCCGACTTCCGTGCTGACCACCGTGTGGATGAGATCCACCCGGGGCAGGCCAGGAACGATGCCCTGGAGGAGGTGCTCCACCTTGGGGTTGGTGGCGCCGGCTACCGCGATCGTGCAGCCGTCGCAGGATGCCCCCACAAGCCAGAAGAGGTAGATCTTCTCCATCGGTCCAATGCGAGCGTGCAGTGGGCGCTGGTCTCGCGTGCCCATGCTGCGGATAGCGATCGGGGCGTTCGGGTCGTCGGCCGACATCTCCGAGGGCCGCTTGCCGCTGGCGTTCGTTGCGTATGCCATGCACCACCTCCACCTCGTGGGGAGACTCAATGTCAATCGCATCTATAGTCAGCAGTCCAGCAGATTCTACTCTTCTCTCGAGCGGTGACAAGCGGCTTCTCAGGCCCGGATGTCCGGCCGGCCCTTGACTCGCTCACCTCGTAACATATATGTTTTGCCCATGTAGTGTCCAGGCGTTGTGAGTGATCTGCATCGCGGAGCGCCGCGGCGGGATGGGTGAGGGGAGGCAGGATGCCCGGGAAAGAGGTGCTCACTGGTTGGGGGGTGGGGTTCCTAATTGCGACAGTCGTGCTGGTTGTGGTCGTAGCCCTGATCGCCGCCATCCTGAAACTCGCTCAGCACATCGGGTGGCAGGCATACACGGCCGTGGGGAGGCTGGACAGCATCCGGAAGAACACGCTGCCCCTCTGGGATGTTCAGCAGACCAACTTCAAGCTCCAGGAGATCGTCGAAGGGATCGCGCAGGCCCACGAGGCGCTAAGGGGGTAGGGGATGAAGCTGCTGGCACTGGGACCGCAACAAACCACCCTGTGGTGGGTCGCCCTCGGCATCGGGTTGGTCGTCGAGCTGGTAGCGCTGAGCCTCCTCGAGTTTCTCCTCGGGCTCGTCAAGACCATCGATGACGGAGTCCTGTCGGTGTGGGAGATGGGGAAGCGGGTGGCCGCGAACACCGCTACCACCTGGATGTTCAACCAGACGGCCCAGCTGGCGGAGGAGCTGGAACGCGAGGTGGGCGCCGCCACGTACGACGCCCCGCTGGCCTCCCAGGGGAACGGGCAGGGGAACGGGCAGGGGAACGGAGGCCCTCCAAGCCAAGGAGGCCCTCCAAGCCAAGGAGCCGAGCGGCCTCGGCGGTCCGTCCCCAGGAAGTACCTCACGTAAAAGAGGAGACCGAGGATGAAGACGCTGCTTGTTGTGCTGTCCGTTATTGAGATCCTGCTGTTCGTCGTGGTCCTGGGCGCCTACCTCGTGCGGATAGCGACCCGGCTGAGACACATCGCCAGCAATCTGGCCAAGGTGACCTTCGGAGTTCGGGCCATCGAGCAGGAGGCGGCAGCGGTCGCGCCGGCTGCAAACCGGATCAACAGTGCTCTTGGGGGTGTGGTCCGCGGGCTTGCCGCGGCAGCCGATCGCATCGCAAGGTGAGCTCTTCGGGGATGCTGCCTCCCCTGGTGGAGCCGGGGGGGCCGCGTCGCACTGACGTGGAACTGGTCAGGGACTTCGTCCGGGGGGAGCCGGCGGGAGCCTCCCCATCGTTGCACATCGAGGGGGGGCTGCTGGTGGGTGGTTCGAGTATCCCGCTGGCGGTGCGCATCGGGGAGCGGAGCGTGCTGACCCGGCGCGACGTCCCCGAGGGAGTGCTTCCCCTGCGGACGGTGACCGAGGAAGTACTGGTCACCGAGGGTCTTTCGCTGCTCGACGAGGACACGCCCCTCGGGATCCCCGCGGGAATTCAGCTTGCAGGGTTGCGCGTGGCCACGTGGGACCTGTGGGGGGTGGACATCGATCAGGCGTACGTCTACCTGAGGCAGGCTGTGGTCGGCAGCGACCCGACGTTCGCCACCGACGCCGGGCCCGGGGTCAGATGACTCCCTGCCCAGCGTGCGGAGCGCCGGCCGAGATGATGACCGTCAGGCAAGGAACGCAAGCCCCTCCCGGATCGCCCGCCTGGCTTCGTCGGGGTTCAGGCGGGCGAGCTCCCCCAGCGGCCGTCGCAGGGCGCTCACGACATGGTCCGCGACGAAGAACCCCGTGCGCCAGTGGCCCTCGACCTCGCCCCCCTCGAAAAAGGTCTCCACCGCACCGGGATCTTCCTCCTCGAGCGCTCGGCGGAACATGGCAAGGAGGTCCGCCCGACGCTCCCGGCACCATGTGAGCCAGTCCTCGAACTGTCCCATCCCGTACCAGAAGTACTCTTCCTCGGGGCGCCCCGGGAACGCTTCTCTGGAGGCCTGGACCGCCAACCCTTCAAAAAGACACGTCCACGCCAGGTCATTGTCGGGGGGAGCGGCTCCGAGCAACTCTTGGTGGAAGGCATGAGTAGTCTCGTGGGCAACCAGCACCCGAGCGGCCTCCGGGTTCGAGAACCACTCGAGACACCAGAACACCGCCGGCTCCGAGCCGAGGCGCCCGACGAAGGCGTTGGTGGTGAAGGTCCCAACCATGAGCACGTGAAGGGGGGACAAAACGTCCTCCGCCCGCAGCATCGCCCTGACCCGAGGTTCCGCCTCGTCGAGGATTGACGGCCAGAGGGGAGCCGCCCGTTCCACCCGCTGGCGCACGGTATAGAGGCGGTGGGACAAGTGACCGGGTGCCGGCTCGCCTTGATGGGCCGCGTATGCCTTGAATACCTCTGGGTGGGCCGAGTGGTACTGCTTCTCCCAGAGGTCCTCCCGGAGCCAGGGCGCCTCGGGCGCGGCCGACTTGGCGTAGGCCAGGAACGAGGGGATCGTGTCGAGGAGGCGCGGCGATGCCGGAGACGGCTGGCTCGTGAGAGAATCACTGTTCCACATATCTGTCAACGGACTGTACCATTCGGTTGGACTCTGAGAGCGGGAGGAGCGGCGTATGTGTCTAGGGGTTCCTGGGCAGGTCGTGGAGCGACTGGGGGACCAGCCCCATCTTGCCAAGGTCGACGTCGGGGGCGTCAAACGCAACGTCAACATCGGGCTCGTCGAAAATGACGGGGTCAAACCCGGTGACTGGGTGCTGATTCACATGGGGATTGCCATGTCGATCATGGATGCCGAGGAGGCGAGGAGCACGCTCGAGTTCCTCGAGCGCTTGGGGCAGATCGACTCGACTTCCGCCGTCTCCTGAGCCCTGCCGCTCAACGGGGCCTGGTGCTCTGACCCTGGTCTGAACTCAGGAGCAGGTCGCGCGCATGCGCGCGCTGGGCTCCCAACCTTCCACTCCCGCCTTCCGCGCGGTATGTACTCAGTTGCGGGCCCAGGACGGGCCGTTGGTGCCTATAGCGTTACCTCGATCCGGTAGGTGCGGATCTCCCGAGCACTCTGCCCCCAAGGTTTGGCGTAGAGGCACCGGAGGGTGACTCGCCCGGCCTCCTGGCCCACGGCGCGCACCCGGGTGAGGGGCTGCCCGGCGGAGTCGTACTGCTGGCCCACTATCCTGACCCGATCGCTGGAGAGCTCGAGTCTCCACATGTGACCGGGCACCGGAGTCGTGGGGATCTCAAGCTCGAATTCCTCGTCCAGGCGCAGGAACACCTCCTCGACCGGGTGGACCACAGCCTGGGGGGGCTTGGCAGGAGTAGTCGTCGCTGGCCTGGGGGTCACCCGGAAGACGGCCGGGGCCTCCCCAGACGGCTGGTCCTCCGATGGAGGCGGCTTCGGGGTGTCAGAGACCCAGATCCACCCATCCCGCTCCTCAACCTCGTAGATCTTGAGGTAGCCGGGCTTCAGCCGGTAGATGGCTTCGGGCCGTGCGTCGCAGGTGGGGAAGATGTTGACGCCCGTCGTGAGGTCATACAGGTAGGTGTGCTGGGGACACCGCAGCGTCCCCTCGTAAATGGTGGCCTTGGTCAGCGGGGTGCCTTGGTGGGGGCAGTGGGTGGTGAAGGCCACCACCCGTCCGGAGGGCAGCCTGGTGAGCAACACCTCGGTGGTACCTGCCCGGGCAGAGACGATAGCGGGCTCCCCGACAGTCATCGCCCGGGCCTCCCTTCGCACCCGCATGTGATCGTCGACCCTCATCGTGGGAAGTGGCAGCTCCTTGCTGCGGAGTACTCGGTGCGAACCGCTCACCGTCCCCTCGATGGACTCGCCCGCGTGGCGAAACGGCGGCCAGGGGGGAGCGTCTCGCTCAGCCCGCCGGTTCCGGACGCGGGACGGCAGGGGATCCGCGGCTTAAGAGCCATCTCGCTCGCCGGCCCTGGAGGGCGTGCTCCAGCGCCTCCCGGTGAGCCCGGGGCGAGGTGAGGTCGGCGGCGACGAAGCGCTCCCGAAGCTGCTCGAGGAAAGCCGGATCGGGGCGGTGCTTGAAGTTGAAGTAGTGCTCCTCGTAGACCATCTGCTCGGGAACGCCGAGATCGGACAGCGCCGCGGACATCTCCTCGATCATGGCCCCGTTGCCCGCGAGGTAGAAGTGCTTCCCTCCGAGGGTTTCGAGAAGCGGCGGGACCGTCTCGGTCAGACGTCCCCTGAGGCCTCGCCATGCTTCTGGCGGCTGGGAGAGGGAGAGCCGGTAGGTGACGTTCGGGTAGCGGCTCACCACCTCCTCCAGATCCTCGGTCAGGCAGATGTCCTCGGCGAGGCGGAGACCCCAGAAGAGCCGGATGGGGCGGTCGAAGCCACGTGGCAGGGCGTGGCGCAAAAGGGAGAGGAATGGCCCGACGCCCACCCCTGTGGCCAGGAGGATCAACTCGGTATCCGGCTCCTTCGGGATCATGATGCGACCCGTCGGCCCGCGGAAGGAGATGACGTCCCCCAGTTGCAGGGATGTGAGGTACCGGGACAGGGGCCCCTCGGGCACGATGCGGATCAGGAGCTCGAACGTCTTCTCCTCACGAGGGGGCGAGAGGATGCAATAGGGGCTCCTGCGGTACCCGAGTTCCCCCAGATATGCCTGGATACCCACGAACTGGCCGGGGAGGAACGTGAAGGGGCGGTCGTCGATCACCCGAAACCGCAGACGGAGCGTGCCCGTCTCCGTCAGCGGCTCAGCCGCCACAAGCTCGGCGAGGCGGTTGTACATCTCCAGCTTGCGAAGGGCCCGTTCGGGCGCCGCTCGGGAGACGGGGAGGCGATGCTCTCGAACATCTGGGGAGCCTGGCTGGGTGGCCGCAGACGTCTCCCCTCCGGTCCCTGGGGTTGACGGAGGTGGACCGATCACAGCATCAACCAGGAGTGATCTCGGCGCTGCCGGGCGTCGAAGGGACAGCGTCCCCGGGACATCGGAGGTGGACGGTTTGGTTCGGCAACGGCCCATTTTGCGTTCCCGAGCGCACCCGGCTCCTTCCGATGCAACATAGGGTGGCTCCTGCACCTAGATGCATAACTCTGAGACAAGAGAGTATCGCAGTCCTCAGTACGGTCAGCAAGGGGCGGCCGGCCCCCTCGTCAGGGCGGGGGCGGGGGCGGTTCCTCGCCAGGCTCGCCGGCAGCCTCATAGGCCTGCGGGTACATCGTCCGTACCCCCGCCGCCACTCGCTCCAGGTCGGCGTCGCCGGGGCGGAGCTCCTCTGCCTTGCGGAGCGCCCACACTGCTCCCTCCACGTCGCCCGCCCGGGCGAGCATCTCGGCGGCGGCGGCCAAGGCCTTCCAGACGTCAGAGCCCGGGCGGTAGCGGCGGGCGGCCTCGACCGCCAGGAAGCGTATGCGGGGGATGAATTCCCTCGGGGGCAGTGTCTCGGCCAGTCCCAGGATCACGGTGACCGTGGCGTATCCGAAAGCAGCAAGGGCATAGCTGCGCTCGACGCCGGAGGGGACCGCCCCCTCGAGCCGGGTAAGGGCCTCCGTCCGCAGGGCCTCCGCCCGCGACAGCGCCTCCTCCACCTCGCCGGTTCCCAGCATCGCCTGGGCCTCCCGGACGCGCTCATACAACTCCCTGGCTCTGGCCATCGAGTACCAGCCTAGTGCCCTGACCGCGACCGGAGCTCGCGGCGGCAAGAGGCCACCGCTGCCAGACGGACTCCTGGGCGAGGTCCCTGGACCTTTCTCATGGGCGCAACTAGATGAAGACCACACATACAGTGTAGAATCCGCTACGTCCTGGAGACCTTACCCAAGGAGAGCCAAGGAGGCTGATGCGATGATCTGGTGGTGGGTCGGCGACGCAGTCCTGCTGTTCGGGGTTATCCCCTTGGTGCTGTTCCTCCTCAACCGAGTGCTCCGCCCCGCCAGGGAGATCGGGAAGTACACCGCGGACATCCTCGATCACGGGGTCGCCCTGACCGGGGAACTCGACTCGCTCCCACTCCTCGAGACGACTCGGGACCTGGCGCGGCAGGCAGTTGAGCCGGCCACCCGTTATGTGTCGGCGGTCGAGGGACTGCTCTACAGAGAACCCGACGGGCTCTAGAGAGGAGAGACGGATGACACTGGCAGGGGTAGTGACACTGATCGGAACCGCCATCGTGGTGGCGGCCCTGGCGATCTACCTGACCACAATCACGTTGATTCTCAAGAAGGTCAGGTTCACCCTGGGCACGATCATCGCCGGCTTGGGAGCCATCGAGCACGCAACCCAGCCGACTGGCTCGGTCGTCGAAGAGATCAACGGCAGCCTGGAGCGGATTGCTTCTGCGGTCCGCGAGAAGATCACCGCCCCGCTGACGGCGGCGAAGGGACCGGACGTAGAGTCGGCGCAGGCGAGAATTGAGCAGTTGCTCAACCCGAGTCTCCCGGGGGCTCCCCCGCGGTAGTTCAACGGAGGGACCATGAAGGACGACCGCAGGAAGTTCGAGGAGTTCGCTGAGCTCGCGGGGCACAGCAAGGAACATCTCCTTCACCGCCTCGGCCAACAAGCCAAGCCGGAGGGCCAAGCCTATTCGATTCCTATCCCGGTTGGCCGGATCGCTGAGCTCGAGTACGTGGCGACGGCGCGCGGCGAGGCCCCCAGGAGCATGCTTCGACACTGGGTCCTCGAACGACTGAATGATGAGGCTCCACGAAGAAGGTAGGTCTCGGGCGGACCAGTCACTTCGCAGCCTTGTGGAGTCTCCACATAGGTGATACCTTGTGTCACTTCCCACATAGGGGAGACCCTGAATCGAAAATGGACAAGCGGACGCCACGGACTCAAGACAAGCGAGGCGAGGCGGACGAGCGCCCCGTGGAGCTTCCACGGGAGACCGTGAAACCCACGGTGCTGCTGCTCCTGCGAGGCCGCAAGGCCCATGGCTATGCCCTTCTGGAGGAACTGGAGGCGCTCGGGGTGCCGGTCCGTGAGCCCGGGGGGTTCTATCGGGTTCTCCGCAAGCTGG
>WNGI01002483.1_pt1 | contig 26204 bp, 22 predicted proteins | sample 5400621 | NCBI WGS metagenome assembly WNGI01 (sample SAMN13153374, study PRJNA577476) | soil metagenome | isolation source: 20 cm soil or saprolite under Garry oak tree replicate 1 | place: USA:California | collected 2016-06-15 | reverse complement strand
ACCTTCGTCGAGCGCGTCGACGAGGTGCAGCGTGCCGAGGGCTACCGACTCGTGGGCGTCTTCGACGACGAGCCGGAGCACGCGCTCGCCGTGGCCGGCTTCCGGGTCGGGCACATGCTCATGTGGGGGCGATTCCTCTACGTCGACGATCTCTCGACGCTGCCCGAGGCGCGCCGCCGCGGCTACGGCAGAAAGCTACTCGACTGGCTGGGCGACGAGGCCGAGCGGCTCGGCTGCGAGCAGTTCCACCTCGACTCGGGCGTGGGCCCGACTCGCACCGATGCGCACCGGCTCTACTTCAACACGGGTCTCGAGATCACCTCGTTCCACTTCGCCCGCGAGCTCTAGTCAGCTCGCTTCGGCGAGCAGCGCCTCGCCCTCGCGCACGTAGGCAGTGGCGCCGACCGAGCGCCAGAACGCGAGCGACCTCTTCAGCTCGGCGTCGGCCTCGGCGCTGCGGCCCTCGCCCACGAGCGCCTCCGCCGCCCGCAGTCGCGCATACGCCTCCTCGGGCAGCGCGCCGATCTCCGCGTAGTCGTCTGCGGCCGCCGAGTAGTCACCGGAGACGTACGAAGTGGCAGCCGTGCGCCAGGGAGTCATGACGTGCGACTCGTCGACGAGCGCAAGGAACTCGGCCTGCTTGCCGAGGGGCACGAGCCCGACCGCGAGATCGCTCGGCCACTCACCGTCGCTTCCCAGGCTGAACCCGTGCTCTTGCCATGACGTAAGGAGCTCCGAGGCGAATCCGGCGGCCCGGTCGGGGTCCGTGGCAGCGAACGCCCTCGCGGCGAATGCGAGCGCCGGCCACAGGATCTGCGGGTCCTTGGCCTCCTCCGCCCGCTGGACGGCGCGTTCGGCGTCCTCCTGTGCGCCTCGCACGTCTCCGCGGGCCAGGCGAATGCGGCCCCGCGTGGTGTGAAGCGGGGTCTCCATCCAGAATCCGGTCTCCGCGAACTCCGCGATGAAGTCGTCCAGTAGTTCGAGCGAGTCGTCCCAGCGACCCTGGAAATACAGCTGCCAGCAATGTTCGGCCTTGATCCAAAGCGTCCAGTCGCCGAGCCCGAAACGCTCAGCGAGACGAAGCGCCTCGGCCTGCGTGGACCGCGCTTGCTCGAGCTCTCCGAGCTCGACCAGGATCGACGCGAGGTTGCCGTAGGAGCGAACGCTCTCGATCGAGTTGGCGTCGACTGCGATTGCGACCGCCTGCTCCAGGTCCTCGAGCCCACCCTCGTCGCCACTCCCGACTCGGGCGATGCCGATGTTGTTGAGCGCGTGCGACCGCAGCTCGTCGATACCGAGCTCGACGGCCATCGCGAACGCCTCGCGACCGGACCGGATCCCGGTTTCGTGGTCCCCGGCAAGCGTCGAGAAACGCGAGATGTTCGCGACGACATACGCCTTGGAGTACGAGTTCGGCTGATCGGCGATCAGTGCCTCGGCTGCGCGCAGTCGGTCGAACCCCTGGTCGCGCTGGCCCTGGAGCCAGAAGATCTCGCAAATCTGAACCTCGGCCTCGGCCGCCTGAGCGTGATCACCGGCAGCGAGCAGCGCGTCTCGAGCCTCCGTCATGAGGCCGAGCGACTTCGTGGGCTCAAGCACGTTGACCGCCCGCGCGTATCGGAAGAGCAAGTTGGGTCGGGCCTCGTCGTCTGCTGGCCAGAGCTCGACCGCGGCGCCGTAGAACCGCTTCGCAGCTTGGAAGGCGCTGAGCGCGTCGGCTCGGTCGCCCGCTTCCGCAAGTCGGAGCCGTGCGCGAGTCGTCAGCTCCTCCGTCGCCACGCCGGCCGCTCGATCGAGTTCGAGCGCGGTCAGGTAGTGGTGCGCGAGCATCTCGGCGTGATCCTCGAGTCGGCCGAGTGATTCGATCCAGGCCGCTGCTCCCTGGTGCTTCTCCGACCGCGCCGCGCGCGGAATCTGCGAGTACGCGACGTCACCGACGAGGAGGTGGCTGAAGACGTATTGGCTCTCCTCTCCAACGGACGAGCGCCGCTCCCGGCGCACGAACTGCTTCCGCTCGAGCTGGTGCAGGAGCAACTCGGCGTCGCGCCGGTCCCGGTGGCCGATCCGCTCGAGCGGGCCGAGCCAGAAGACCTTGCCGACGACGGACGCATCCTGGAGCAGGAGCTTCTCCTCGATCGGAAGCGCATCGAGACGCGCAGCGATGATTCCCTGCACCGACTCGGGGAGCCGGAGGCCGCTCCCGTCCTCGCCGAGCTCGTCGACCATGCGCGCGAACTCCTCGGCGTAGAGCGGGTTGCCTCCTGCGCGCTCGATCAGCGTGGACTGAAGGTCAGCCGGAAGGACCGATCGCTCGAGCAGAGCGTGGACGAGCCGCGCCGTGTCGTGGTCGGAGAGCGGCGAGAGCGAGATCGTCGCTGCATTCGGCTTGCCTCCGCCCCAACCTGGACGGCGCGAGAGAAGCTCGGGGCGAGCGGTGCAGACGACGAGCAGCGGAACTCCGGCCGCCCAGTCGACGAGGTGGTCGATGAAGTCGAGCAGGCTGTCGTCCGCCCAGTGGAGATCCTCGAAGACGAGCACGAGCGGGCTGCGCTCTGCGAGCGCTTCCAGGAACCTCCGCCAGGCGGCGAACGCCTCGGCCTGGCGATCGCTCCCCATGTGCTCTGCCTCGGCCAGGCCGACGAGCGGTCGGAGATGGCCCTCGACCCACTTCCGGTCGGACGCGCCTTCCAGTACCTCCGCGACGACGCTTGCGAGCCGCTGCTGCGCCTGATCCGCGGAGTCGGTCTCGAGGATTCCCGCGTGGGCTTTCACCATCTCGCTGAGAGCCCAGTACGTGACGCCTTCGCCGTAGGGCAGGCATCGGCCCTGGCGCCAGTAGATGAGGTCCGGCTCTTGCTCCAGCGCTGAGAAGAGCTCCGACACGAGGCGGCTCTTGCCGATCCCGGGGACGCCGACGAGCGTCACGAGCTGCGGCGATGCCTCCTGCCTCGCTCGTTGGAGCGTGTCGCGCAGGAGACCGACCTCGCTCTCCCGCCCTACGAGAGGGGCGCCTGTCGTTCGCGCGACGTCGACGCCGAAGCGCGAGCGCGCCTCCAGCGCTTCCCAGACCGGGATCGGCTGCGCCTTGCCCTTGGCCTCCACCGCCTCGCGGGGCTCGTACAGGATCGGCTGCTGCGTCGACCGGTGCGTCGTCTCGTCGACCAGGATCCCGTTGACGGGCGCCGCCGACTGCAGCCGGGCGGCGGTGTTCACGACGTCGCCCGAGGCCATCCCCTCGCCTTCGGAGGGCCGCGCGCCGAGCGCGACGAGCGCTTCTCCCGTGGTGACGGCGATTCGCACCTGCAAGTCGTCCTCGCACGTCCTCGGGGTCGAGCTGCTCCGCGCGCGAGGTGAAACCGACTAGGTCGGCGAAGAGAACGGTGACGACCTTGCGCTCCTCCCGGGCAGGCTCGGACGCCTGCTCCAACCGCGTGCCGCAGCTCGAGCAGAAGCGCGCGATGTCCGCGTTCTCGTGGCCGCAGCTCGGACAGGTGAGCATCAGTGCAACCGGTCGACGGCGTATCCGCGCTGCCGCATCGCATAGATGATCGCGGTGCAGTGCTCCTGGTCGCGGGTGAGCAGCGTGGCCTCGACCTCCGACTCGGTGACGGGCGTGTCCATGCCCTCGCGGTGGTGCTCGATCGAGACGACGTTCGCGTGCTCGTCGGCGAAGAGGGCCAGGAGCTTGGCCAGCTCGCCCGGGCGGTCGGCGATCCGCGTCCGGACGACGAGGTAGCGCCCGGCCAGCGTGAGGCCGTGGCGCATGACCTGGATCAATAGGGTCGGGTCGATGTTGCCGCCGGAGAGGAGTACGACCGTCTGTCCGTCGCCGGGGACGCGACCCGCGAGGAGAGCCGCGAGCGCAGCGGCTCCGGCGCCCTCGACGACGAGCTTCGCCCGCTCGGTCAGGAGCACGATCGCCTGGCTGATCTCCTCGTCGGTGACGGTGACGACCGACTCGAGCAGGTCTCCGAGCAGACTCGAGGTCAGCTCGCCCGGGTACTTGACCGCGATTCCCTCGGCGATCGTGTAGCCGTACTGCGTGCCGCCTGCGAGCGGCGCGCACGCAGCCGCCTGCACGCCGATGATCTTCACTTCGGGTCGCAGCGCCCGCATCGTAAGACCGATGCCCGACGCGAGGCCGCCGCCGCCGATCGGAACGACGACCGTTTCCACCTCGGGCAGCTGCTCGACGAGCTCGAGGCCGATCGTCCCCTGGCCCGCGATCACGTCGAGGTCCTCGAACGGATGGACGAACGTCGCGCCGGTCTCCTCGACGTGGGCGACCGCCGCGGTGACCGCGTCTTCGAACGTCGCTCCGGTGAGCTCGGCGCGCGCGCCGTAGTTGCGCGTCGGCTCGACCTTCGCCATCGGCGTCTCCGCGGGCATGAAGATCGTCGCCTCGATCCCTGCTTCCCGCGCGGCCCACGCGACCGCCTGGCCGTGGTTCCCGGCGCTCGCCGCGACGACGCCGGCCTTGCGCTCGGCCTCGCTCAGCGATCCGATCTTGTTGACGGCGCCGCGGATCTTGAACGAGCCCGTGCGCTGGAGCGTCTCGGCCTTCAGGTGCACGGGGCGGCCAGTCATGCGACCGAACGTCTCCGAGGCGTAGAGCGGCGTCACGCGCACGCCCTTCCCCGCGAGCCGCTCGCGCGCGGCCTCGACGTCAGCGAGTGTCGGGGCTGTTTCCGTCGCCACGAGGTGGTCCGGAGCCAGGCTGAAGCCCGGCACCGGAAGGTAAGTGAAAAACCTTGTCCATGATCTCTTGCACCGCTGTCAAGGGGTCCAATTCTCGCTGTTGCACCTCGTCGAGGAGCCGGCGCAGCTCGGGATCGCCCTCGACGGCGTGCTGGAGATGCGTTTTCGCCCGCGCCGAGGCGACCGCGAACACCTCGCCCGCGAGGTTCCGGCGACGGCGCTCCTCGAGGCTGCCGTCCTCCTCGAGATGGGCGCGATGCTCCTCGACCTTGTCCCAGAGCTTCGAGACGCCGTCGTCGGTCGTCGCCTCGGTGAGCACGATCGGGGGCCGCCACGGACGGTCCTTGTCGAGCGTGAGGATCGAGCGAACCTCGTTCAGCATCGTCTTCGCGGCCGGGTGGTCCTTCTTGTTGATCGCGATCACGTCCGGGATCTCCATGATCCCCGCCTTCAGCGCTTGGATCGAGTCGCCCGAACCGGGCATGAGGACGAGCAGGACGGTGTCTGCGATCCCGATCACCTCGACCTCGCTCTGGCCGGTTCCGACGGTCTCCACGAAGATCACGTCCTTGCCGGCCGCGTCCAGGATGAGCAGCGCCTGAAGCGTCGCCTCCGCGAGGCCTCCGAGGTGGCCGCGCGTGCCCATCGAGCGAATGAAGACGCTGGGATCGAGGAAGTGCTCGGACAGGCGGATCCGGTCGCCGAGGAGAGCGCCCTGCGTGAACGGGCTGGACGGGTCGACGGAGATCACCCCCACGCTCTGCTCCGCCGCACGGATCCGGCGGACGAGCGCGGCGATCAGGCTCGACTTGCCGACGCCCGGGCGCGCCGGTCGCCCTCGCGCACTCCCGCGGCGAGCGTTTCGCCGGTCCACTCGCGGCGACGCGCCATGTCAGACCTCGGCCTCAGCGACGCGCTGCGCCTCGATCACGGGACTGCGAATCCCGCGCGCGAGCGCATACCCGACGAGCGCGGCGACCGCAGAGAGGCAAGCCGAGACGCCCCAGACCCAGCGCGCGCCGAACTCGTTCGTCAGCGGGCCGGCGAGGACCATGCCGAGCCCGAGCACCGCGTAGTTCGAGCTCATTAGCACCGTGAACACGCGCCCGCGCATCGCGTCGGGCGCCCCGCGTTGGACGAGCACCGCATTACAGACGACGGCCACCCCGTTGCCCACGCCCGAGACGATGACGAAGGCGGCGGCGACCCAGACGTTCGGCGACACCGCGGCGAGGCCGATCCCGATCGCCATCAGCACGAAGCCGCCGCTGTAGACCCTGGGCAGGTCACGCCGCTCGAGCCAGACGCCCGCGCTCAGGCTCCCGAAGACGAGCCCGAAACCCGCGGTGGCGAGGAGCAGCCCGTAGCCGAAGTCGCCCGCGCCAAACGAGACCTTCGCCAGCACGACCTCGCCGACGTTCACGCCCGCATTGCCGAGCATCCCGACGTTCCACGCGATGAGGACAGTCAGGAGCGCACGCGAGGAGCCGATCAGGCGCAGGCCGGCCGCGATGTCGCGCCAGTGCCCTTCCGTGCTCGCCTGCGCGACCTGAAGCAGCCGCGCCGGGATGCGGAGGATGAGTACGGCCGAGAAGAGGAATGTGATCGCGTTCAGCACGTACGCCCAGTCCGGGCTCGTCGCGGCGACGATCACGCCGCCGATCAGCGGGCCGATGACGGTGGTCACCGCATCGGCCGCCTGCAGCAGGCCCTGCGCGCTCGGCAGCTCGTGGTCCTCGACGAGGTTCGGCAGGCCCGCGTAGACGGCCGGCCGGAAGAAGCCCGTGGCGAGGCCGGCGACTGCAGCGAGCGCCACGACCTGGCTGGCGCTCGTCGCAAACGGCAGCGTGCAGAAGACGAGGAAGCGCACGAAGTCCGCCGAGACCATCACTCGCCGGCGCGAGAGGCGGTCGACGAGCGGCCCGACGGTGAGCCCGATCGCGATTGCGGGCAGGAAGTCGGCGATCAGCAGAGCGGCGATCCACGTTCCGGAGTGCGTCAGGTCCCAGACCTGGAGGTTGAGCGCGACGAACGCCATCCAGTTTCCGAGGCCGGAGCCGAACGCCGCGTAGAAGAGCAGGCGGAGGCCGCGCACCCGGTGGAGCAGGTCGGACTGCCTCCCGAGCAGGCGGTGCATGACTCCAGAGGAGGGGTCGGCCACGGTCTCGCGGAGGTTAGTTCAGTCGCAAAGCGAAGGGTGACCGGGCGGGAGAAATGTCACTGCGGAGTTACACTCAACCGGCCATGTCCCTCTCGGCCCCGCCCGCCGCAGTCGGGCGCCGACGACGCGTCCTCCTCGTCCACGCGAACCCGTTCCAGCGGGTCACGCCGGTGCCGGCCTACGGGCTGGAGCGGCTGCGCACGGCCGCGGAGGAGGCAGGCGCCGAGGTGCAGCTCCTCGACCCGTACCTCGTCTCCGAGGATCCGCTCGGAACGGCCCGCGAGGCCGCGCGGTCGTTCCAGCCCGACCTGATCGGCCTGGGGATCCGGATCATCGACGACTGCATCGTGGTCGACCGGCTCGACGCGCCCGACGACGAGCCGATCGACGTCAGCTTTCTGCTCCCCGAGATTCGCGAGCTGCGGCGAGCTTTGGGCGATGTGGCCCCCGAGGCGATGTTCGTCGCGGGCGGCGCGGGCTTCTCGGCCTGCCCGCAGGAATGCCTCAATTTTCTCGACGTCGACTACGGCGTCGTCGGCGCCGGCGAGGAAGCGCTGGCCATGCTCTGTTCGGACATGCCCTGGGACCAGGTCCCTGGACTGGTCCGGCGCGGACACGTCGAGGGGATCGCCGCGTACCGCCTCGCGTTCCGCGGGGTGACGCGCCGCGATCCGCTCTACGCGCCGGCGAACTCGTTTCCGGTGCGGACGCGCATCGGGTGCGCGATGCAGTGCGTGTATTGCACGGCGGCGAACCTCGGACGCCAGCACGCGAACGGCGACATCGACACGGTGCTGGACGAAGTGGAGCGCACCGTGGCCGGGGCGCGCGAGCGCGGCGTCGGGCGGGTGCCGATCTTCTTCGCGGACGACGAGTTCAACCTGCCGGACGAGCGCCATCCGATCGCGGTGCTCGAAGGGCTCCGCGAGCGCCGGCTGACGAAGCACATCAGCTGGCGCGCGTACTTCAATCCCACGCCGTTCTCGGCCGAGTTCGCAGACCTCGTCCGCGAGACCAACGGGCACGTGTCGATCACCGTCGACAGCGCGGCCGACGCGTTGCTCGAGACAGCGCAGAAACCGTTCCGGCGGCGGCACCTCGACGCGCTCGTGGCGCTGCTTGGCGAGCACGGCGTGTCGGCCGACCTGGGGCTCATCTTCGGGCTCCCCGGCGAGACCGAGGAGACGATCGCCGAGACGATCGGCTTCGTCCGCTCGCTGCCCGAGTCGATCGAGGTCGTCTACTCGGCAGGCGCAAGGGTCTATCCGCACACGCCGCTCGCACGGATCGCGGAACAGGAGCCTGAGCGGCTCGTCGGTGCGGACGACCCGACGTTCCTGACCCCGGTCGTCTACTCGCGACCGTGGCCGCCGCGCGAACTGGCTCGCCGGCTCGACGCGCAGCTGCGCGAGCTCCCGAACGTCAGCCGTGTCGGCGTCGCCTACGCGACCGGTTTGACGACGCTCAGCGACGCGTACCGAGCAGTCCTCACCGAACCGACTTTGCAACAGACTGTTACAAAGTCGAATGGGCGGCGGCCCTGGGACGAGATTCTCGAGCGGGCCGCGCGCGACGACACGCAGCGCAAGCCGGCCGAGACGATCGCTGCCTGTCTCCAGGTCGCCCTCTGGCACGGCCGTTACGACCTCGCGTCATCCGCGGCAGCGCGGCTCCTCCGTGAAGAGATCCCCCCGGAGATGTCGCGCGCCCAACTCCGCTTCGCCCGCCTCGCGTACGGCGGCATCGCCCTGGCCGATCGAGCTAAGTCTGCGCTGCGGCGCTGAGAACGCGTCCGAGAGCGTCGTTGAAGAGCTCGTTCTCCTCGGGCGTGCCGACCGTGACGCGGATCGCACCCGGGGCGCCGAAGCCTCCCGCCGGGCGGACGATCACGCCTTCGCGGAGGAGCTGCTCGAAGAGCGGGCGCGAGTCCTCGCCGACCTCTGCGAACAGGAAGTTCGCGACCGACGGCGGAGGCTCAAGGCCATGCTCGCGCATGATCCGCCCGAGTTGGACGAGGCCCTCCGCGTTCACGGCGCGGCGCCGCGCGAGCTCGTCCGGCGCGTCGAGGCTGGCGAGGGCGGCGACCTGGGCGAACGAGTTGACGTCGAAGGCCCGCCGTACCTTGCTGATCGCGGTCACGAGCCCGGCCGGCGCGACTGCATAGCCCACCCGGAGCCCGGCGAGCCCGTAGATCTTCGAGAACGTGCGCAACACGACCACCTTGCGGCCCGCCTTCAGGTACTCGAGCCCGTCCACGTACTCGGGATCGTCGATGTACTCGTAGTACGCCTGGTCGAGGACCGTCAGGACATGTCCAGGGACCTGGTCCAGGAACCTGTCCAGTTCGGACCTCGTGCTCATCGTCCCGGTCGGGTTGTTCGGGTGGCAGACGTAGACGAGCTTCGTCTTCGGCCCGATCGCCTCGAGCATCGCGTCGAGGTCGTAGCGATGGTCGCGGAGCGGAACCCGGCGCGGCACGGCGCCGATCTTGAGCGCGTCGATCACGTAGCTCGGGAAGGACGGCCAGCCGCAGACGATCTCGTCGCCCGGGTCGAGCGCGAGCTGCGAGAGGTAGTCGACCACCCCGTCGGAGCCGGCTCCGGGCGCGATCTCCTCGAAGCGGACGTCGTGCAACTCCGCGAGGGCCGTGCGGAGCCGCCACGCGCCGCCGTCCGGATAGCGGTTCAGGTGACGGGCCTCCCGCTCGATCGCCTCGAGCGCGGCCGGGAAGGGCCCGAACGGCCCCTCGTTCGACGCGAGCTTCACGACCCGCTCCAGGCCGAGCTCGCGCTGCACCTCCTCGACCGGCTTGCCGGGCTCGTAGGGCACGAGATCCTGCACCGCAGGCTTGAAGAACGAGTCCGCGATCTCGGCGAAGCTCATGCTTCGACTCTATCCAGGTCGAGGCCCATCAACATCGCGTCGATATAGCGCCCGTCGATGAAGTACCGCCTGCGTAGGATCCCCTCCTCGCGGAACCCGAGCTTCCGGTAGAGCGCTATCGCGGGCGCGTTGTGCGGGAAGACGGTCAGCTCGAGCTTGACGACGCCGAGTGCCCGCGCCCACTTCATCGCCTCCTCGATCAGCGCCTCGCCGATTCCCTGTCGCCGCGCGCGAGCCGCGACCATCAACCCGAACTCGGCCACGTGTCGGCTGAGCGGGTTGCGGTCGCGTGCGATCGACAGGCGACCGACGATGCCCGCGGCGGTCTCCGCGACGAGGACGGCCACGTTCGCGTCCCGCTGGACGCCGCGTACGTTGCGCCGCTCGTCGCCGCGTGTCCGGTCGTAGGTCAACCAGAGCTCCGGTTCGCCCGCGACCTCGAGGCCGAGCTCGACGAGAGCGTCGGCGTCGCCGGGAACCGCGGGACGGACGATCAGCCAGTCGCTCATGCGGGCACGACGATGCCATGCCCGCCGCGCCTCGGGTCGCCCGCGGCCGCGAGAGAGCCGTCGGCACGGCGCTCGACCGCTGACGCGCCGCCGAAGTACAGATTCCGTCTTCGCCAGCGGACGAGGTCGTGGCCGCGCGCTTCGAGGCGATCCAGCTCGACCGGGTCGGCGCCGCCTTCGCAGTGCACCTGGCCGCCCTCGAAGTGGATGCGCGGCGCCTCGATCGCCTCCTCGACGGACAGCCCGTGATGAATGACGTTGACGACGATCTGGAGAATCGCGCCGCGAAGTCGGATCGAGCCCGCGCTGCCGACGACGAGGCGCGGGACGCCGTCGCCGAGCGCGATCGACGGAGCCATCATGCTCGTCAGCCGCGTGCCCGGCCGCGCCTGCCTCCCGGGCGGGTTGAGGTCGTACTCACCGAGCATGTTGTTCAAGTGGATCCCGGTGCCCGGAACAATGACGCCCGAGCCGGAGCCGATCGACGCCGTCAGGGACGCCGCGTTGCCGCGCTCGTCGACGACCGAGATCTGCGTCGTTCCCGGCGCACCTGCGATCTCCGGCGGCTCGTCCTCGCGGTCCTCCATCCGCCGCAGCGCGGCACGAAGGTTGTCGTCCGCGTAGAGCCTCCCGGCGAGCCCGCCGCGCTGGAGGTCCGACGCGAAGGTTCCGCCTCGCGCCCGCAGCTGCTCGCGCATCACGTCGACGAGCGCCGCCATCGCGGTCGCGGAGCCCGGCCCGTCGTCGGCCGGGAGCCGGTCGAGGAGCGAGAGCCCGTAGCCGATCAGGATCCCGCCCGAGGACGGAGGCGGGTTCGACACGAACTCGTGGTGCTCGTACGGCACGCGAATCGGGCGCCGCCAGATGACCCGGTACGCGGCGAGATCCTCGCGCGTGATCAGCCCGCCGTTCTCGGCCAGGTAGCGCACCAGCTCGCGACCGAGCTCGCCGTCGTACAGCGCTCGTGCGCCGCCGTCGGCCAGCACCTCGAGCGTCGACGCGAGGTCGTCCATGACGACGCGCTCGCCGGCCCTCATGCGGCCGTGCTCCCCGTAGATCGCCCGGCCCTCAGGTGCACGCCGGAGAATCAGATCGATGATCGCGTGCAGGTACGCCTGCTGCGGCGTCAGCTCCACGCCTGCCCGCGCAAGCGCGATCGCCGGCTCGAGCAGGCGGCGCCACGGAAGCGTCGCGTAGCGGGCGTGCGCGGCTTCGAGCCCCGCGAGCGCGCCCGGCACCGCGCACGAGCCGGGGCCGATCAGGAACACCTGCGAGGACGAGCCGTCGAAGTCGATGTCGATCGACTCCATGTGCGGCTTCGGGGGCCGCTTCGATCCCTGGCCGGGCACGGACACGAAGAAGTCGAGCAAGCGGTCGCTCCGGTCGCGCGCCCGGTGGACGAGCAGGAACCCGCCGGCCGCCGGGCCGGTGAGCGGGCTCTCGGCGACCCAGGAGACGAACGCTGCGGCGAGGCAGGCGTCGACCGCGTTGCCGCCCTCGGCGAGGATCTCCGCCCCTGCCTCGGCGGTCAGCCGGTGGCCCGCTGCGATCGCCCCTCTCATGTGCGCGAAGCGTAGAGCGAAGACCGGAACGGCCATGTCCGGTGCCAGGCACCAGACGCGTCCAGGAGGGTCAGGTCGACGTCTGCGCGCGGTAGGCTTCCGCCGACGTGCACCGCGCGCATTTTCTTCTGCGCGAAGCGATGCTCGCAGCCGGCTCGGCCGCCTCGCTCGCAGCATTGCTCATCTGGTTGGGCCCCCCCGGGAACGACCTCGCTGCGCATGTCTACCAACGGACCGTCTTCCTCCACAACGGGTTCCAGCTCTGGAACAACTTCTGGTACGGGGGGCGCTACAGCTTCGTCACGTACAGCGTCCTCTACTACCCGCTGGCTGCCGTGGTCGGGATCAGGGCGCTCGCGATCGTCTCGATCGGGATCGCCGCGCTGGCCTTCGCGATCGTCGTCTGCAGGCAGTTCGGCCCGCTGGCGCGCTGGTCGAGCCGGACGTTCGCCGTCGTCTGGTCGCTGCTCGTCATCTCCGCGGCCTTCCCCTTCGCACTCGGCTTCGCGCTCTGCCTGCTGGCGCTGGTCGCACTTCAGGCCGGGAAGCGCTGGTGGTTCGGCGTGCTCGCCGTCCTGACAGTGGCTGCGAGCCCCCTCGCGTTCCTCCTCCTGGCGATCTTCCTCGCGGGGATCGGCCTCGGGATGCTCGAGCGGGGCCGGCGCCTGATCGCCCCCGCCGCGATCCTGCTCTTCGTCGCCGCGTGTCAGTTCCTGCTCATGCGCGCCTTCGCGGACGGCGGCCACTACCCGTTCTCGGCGTTCGAGCTCCTCTGCATCCTGACCTTCTGCGTCTTCGGAGCGCTGCTCACGTGGCGCGTCGAGCACGCGAGCGCCTTCCGCTGGTTCTTCATCGCGTACGGCGTCGTCAGCCTCGCCACGTACGCCTTCACGACGCCTCTCGGCGAGAACATCGCACGCGTCCGGCTCGCAGCGCTGCCGATCGCTGTCCTCGTGCTGTCACTCAGGCGCTGGCGTCCGCTGCCGGTGGCCGCGCTGGTGCTCGTCCTCGCAGCAATGTGGAACCTCGGCCCGCACGCCTGGGCGCTGTCCCGCAGCGCACGAGAGCATGAAGCGGCCAACGCTCTCTACTGGTCGCCCGCGGCGAAGTACCTGCACACGCACCTGACGCCGTCCTACCGGGTCGAGGCGGTCGACACCGCGGGCCACTGGGCGGCCGTCTACCTGCCACGAGCCGGCATCCCGCTCACGCGCGGCTGGTTCCGTCAGGACGACTTCCCGCAGAACGAGGTGCTCTACGACAACCTGACCGGCACGACGTACCGCGCGTGGCTTCGGAGCCTCGGCGTCCGCTACGTCCTCCTCACCGATGCGCCGACCGACTACAGCTCGAAGCAGGAGGCGCTGCTCATCCACAACGGCCGCTCAGGACTGATTCCCGTTCACAACACGTGGCACATGACGATCTTCGAGGTCCCCAACCCGCGGCCGATCGTGACCGGGCAGGGGCCGGCCAGGATGATCAGGCTCGGGCAGACCCAGATGGTGATGGAGGTCAGCTCGCCTGGGCACTACCGGGTGGCCGTCCGCTACTCACCGTACTGGAGCGCCGTCAACAAGACGGGCTGCGTCTCGAAGGGCGACGACGGGATGCTGCGCGTCGACGCGCAGCGACGCGGGCGAATCGTGCTCCAGTTCAAGGTCAAAGCCACGCGCGCGCTGGCCGCGATGGTCGGCGCTAGCCCGTCGAGCGACTGCGGGCTCCCGGCTATTCCGTAAGGAACGCGGGCGGCTCGAGCGGGTCGGCCTCCCGGCGCGGGCGCTCGCCGCCCAAGCTCTTCCGCCCGACAACCCCGGAGAGGCCGGTGGCGATGACCGTGATCCAGACCTGGCCGGTCAGCCGTTCGTCGATCGTCGCGCCGAAGATGATGTTCGTGTCGTCGCGGGCTCCGCGGCGCACGACCTCGGCCGCCTCGTTGACCTCGAACAGCGAGAGATCGTCTCCGCCTGCGATCGAGAGCAGGATTCCGCGTGCGCCGATGAGCTCGGTGTCGATCAGCGGGGAGCTGAGCGCGCTCTCGGCGGCTCGCACGGCGCGATCCTCACCCGTCGCGTAGCCGATGCCCATCAGCGCCGAGCCGGCGTCCTTCATGATCGTCTTCACGTCGGCGAAGTCGAGGTTGATGATCCCGGGCATCGTGATCAGGTCGCAGATGCCCTGGACGCCCTGGCGCAGCACGTCGTCCGCGATGCGGAACGCGTCGAGCATCGTCGTCTTCTCGTCGAGCACCTCGAGCAGCTTGTCGTTCGGGATCACGATCACGGTGTCGCAGTTCTCGCGCAGCGCCTCGATGCCCTCGACGGCCTGGGCACGGCGTTTCGTGCCCTCGAAATGGAACGGCGTCGTAACGATGCCGACCGTGAGCGCGCCGAGCTCTCTCGCGATGCGCGCGACGACCGGCGCGCCGCCGGACCCGGTTCCGCCGCCCTCGCCTGCGGTCACGAAGACCATGTCCGAGCCGCGCAGCGCGCGCTTGACCTGGTCGTAGGACTCTTCGGCCGCCCGGCGCCCGAGATCGGCGGACGCACCGGAGCCGAGGCCCTGGGTCAGCTCGCGTCCGATGTGGATCTTGACCGACGCATCCGCGAGCGCGAGCTGCTGGATGTCCGTGTTGACGGCGACGAATTCGACCTCAGAGATGCCCGCATCGATCATTCGGTTGATCGCGTTCAGCCCCGCGCCGCCGACTCCGACGACTCGGATGACGGCCGCGTAGGCGCCCGGCTCCGAGTGCGTCGCGCGATGCAGGCGCGGCGCGGGCTCGGGTAGCGCCTCGATGCGCGGCAGCTCCTCGACGGGGCGCAGGTCCGGCTTGGGCGTGGGAGCCGGCTCGGGCTCCGCCTCGATGGGCTGGAACGGAGGAGCGTGCTCGACAGTTTCCTCGAGCGGCTCGAGCCGAGCTTGCACTTCGGGCTCGGGCTGCTCCGCGTCGGGCTCGTTTTTCCCCTGGCGCTGCGCGGCTTCCGTCGCCCGGAAGAGCTCCGCGAGCGGGCCCTCACGCATGCTTGCGCGCTTTCGCGCCATCGAGAACCTCCTTCGCCAGGTCTCGGTACGCCTTCGCGGCGTTCCCGGTCGGGTCGTACTTGAGGACGGACGTCCCCTTCACCGGCGCCTCCGCGTAGCGGATCGTCTTCTTGATCCGCGTCTTGAAGACGAGGTCGCCGAAGTTCTCCTCGAGGATCTCGACCGCCTCGCGCGCGTGCAGCGTACGGCGGTCGAACATCGTCGGCAGGATGCCCATGATCGCGACGTTCGGGTTCAGGTTCTCGCGGATCATCGCGAGTGTGTTCTCCAGCTGGACGAGCCCTCGCAGTGAGAGGTACTCGCACTGGACGGGGACGATCACGTGGTCGGCCGCGACGAGTGCGTTGATCGTCAGCAGGCCGAGCGACGGCGGCGTGTCGATGAGGACGTAGTCGTAGTTCTGCCGGACCGCGGCCAGCGCCTTCTCGAGCGCCCGCTCGCGGCCGATCATGCTCGCGAGCGCAAGCTCCGCGCCGGCGAGGTCGATCGACGAAACGGCGAGGTCGATCTCCTTGTGCTCGATCACGTTCTGGATCGGCAGGCGATGGACGAGGACGTCGAACATCGAGCGGTCGATCGAGTCCGGGTTCAGGCCCTGGCTCATCGTCAGGTTGCCCTGCGGGTCCATGTCGACGCACAGGACTCGGTAGTCCTGCTCCGAGAGCGCAGCGGCGAGGTTCAGCGTCGACGTCGTCTTCGCGACGCCGCCCTTCTGGTTCGCGAACGCGATTACCTCCGCCTCGCGCGGCGGTTCGCCGGTCTCAGGCGCCGGCGTCTGGTCCTCGGTTTCCTGTTCCCGCATCAGCGGTCGCGAAAGAAGGCGCGTCAGCCCCATTGGTTGTCCCCACTTCGACCGGCCTTCGTGCAGTCCTGCACACATCCATTGTGCAGCAAAACCTCGGCTGCGAACAGAATTCGGCGCGTCCAGGCGGCGTTTTCAGGGGCGAGGAGCGACGAGCACGCTCTCGCCCGCGGCGAGCGCCACTCGGGCCCGCTCGACCGCGTCCACGGTGCGAGACGGCACCGGCTCCTCACCGACCCAGTCCTCGGCGTCGGCCAGCAGCGCACGCACCTCGTCGAGGAGAACCTCCGCCGGCGCGTCCTTCTTGCGCAGGCCGTCGATCCTCTCGAGCCGCTCCAGGATCGCCCGCTCCTTCTCCACCGCGTCCACGGTAGCCGCGCGACGACTCCGCAAATGTGACATTTCTGCGCGGCATTAACCGCGCAGAAAGCGAGCCGCGCGAAAGCGCGGCGAGCGCTCTTGTCCGAATCAGCTGGCGAGCGCCTGTGTGACCCGGCTCGACGGGGTCGGCCGCACTCCGAGGAGCGACTCGTCCAGTTCGGCCACGAGTTTCTCACGCTCGCCACGCGTGACGGTGACGACGAGCGCGCGGCGCACGAGATCCGCCGCCTCGGGGCGCGCGACGCCCTCGCAGAGGCGGCGCAGCACCGTGAGGCAGTCCTGCCGCTCGCGCCCGGTCTCGCCGAGGAGGACGGCCGTGCGCAGCGCCGCCGCCCAGGCACCGTCGCCGTTGCCGAGCAGCGCCTCGAGCGACGAGCGGAGCTGTTCGGCGCGGAACGACCCGTCCTGGAAGAGCGCGAGCTCCCAGCGGTCGAGCGCGTCGCCGAGCTCGCGATCGTCCTCGGCGGCGCCGAGCTTCCCGATCAGGACGCGCGCGGTCTCGCCACGGAACACGTCGAGGCGCGTGGGCTCGCCCGGGGGCTGCGTCGCGGCGATGGGAAGAACGGGCCGAACGCCGAACGGGCGCCAGTCGAGGCGCTCGAACAGCACAGGCCCCGCGGCGATGGGCCCGCACGTGGCCAGCCGGAGCGCCGTGACCGCGTCGGCGATCTCGCCCGGAGCGTCGGGTGGGTCGCCGCCGTCGGCGGGCATCGGCTGCTCGAGCTCGAGCACGCACATCCGGTCGGGCTCGCGGCCGAAGCTCTCCGGACCCAGGCGCGCGGCATCGGGCCAGTGGGCGACGAGCTCGCCGTCTGCGGCGTGCCGGACCCTGAGCCGGTCTCCGAGCGGAATTGTCTGGCCGACCTCGACCCCGACGAGCGGGGCGATGGCAGCGTAGACGCGCTCGTCCCCGAACATCGACTCCTCGAGCTCCGCGTACGCCCGGTCGAAGGCGTCGTCGTCCCAGTCGAAACCGCCGCACGCCTCGGCGACGTCGGCCACGAGCGGCAGCAGGACGGTTCGGTAGAGCGCGTGCTCGGACTGAGCGTGCGCATGTGCACGGGCAAAGATCGCCGCGGCCGGCTCGCGACCGAGGGCCTCGAGCGCGATCGCCGTGTCGCCGCGGCCGAGCAGACGTCCGCCTCGAGCCTCGACAAAGCTCCGGACGAGTGGACGGTACTCGTACAGCGTGGGTCGTCCCCGCGAGCCGTGCTCCTCGAAGACGAACGTGATCTCGGCGCCCTGCTCGACCTCGCGCCCGTAGAACGCGAAGGCACCGAGGCAGAAGCCGCGCAGGGCCGAATGGAGGTGCGGTGCGCGCACCTCGTCCACTTACACGGCGCCCGGGGTCTCTCCTCCCTGGCACGTGGGGCACCAGTACGCGATGCGGTTCGCATCGCCCTGGCCGCGCGAGGTGATGGGCGTTCCGCACCGGGGACACGGGTGGCCGGCCTGGCGGTAGACGGCGCGCCGTCGGAGGCCGGAGTCGAGGGAGCGCCGCATCAGCTGCGCCGCCTCGGCGAGCATTGCGCGCAGCTCGTCGTCCGGGACATCGCCGACCCGCGCCCAGGGCGAGACCTGCGCGCGCCAGAGCGCTTCGGCGCGCCACATGTTTCCGATGCCCGCCACGAGTCGCTGGTCGAGCACGGCCTCGCCGATCGCGACGCCCTGATCCCCGGCACGCATCCGCTTGATCATTTCGTCCAGGTCGGGCGGGTCGGCGAGGATGTCCGGACCGAGCCTGCGGACCCGGGTGTCGTCGAGCTCGAGGACCGGCCCGTGCCAGAGAATCGCCTCCGCACTCGCCCCGCGCAGGACGAGCCACGGCATGCCGCGCCGCGTGCTCGTCCTGTTTCGCTCGATGACCTGCCAGCGGCCTTTCATACGCAGGTGGCTGCGGAGCACGAGACCGTCCTCGAAGCGCAGGAGCAGGTTCTTGCCCACCGCCTCGACGCCGAGGAGCCTGCGCCCGTCGAGCCGGCCCGCGACGCCGGTCACACGCGCCCGCGGATGCGGCGTCTCGACCTCGAGCTGCTCGCCGACCAGCGTCTGGAGCCGTTGGGCCACGCGATGGATCGAGTCGCCCTCGGGCATAGAGTGGAAAGCGTATGCCTCCGCGGTTGCGCACAGCAGCGGCAGGGTCGGTCGCGGCGCTCGTCTGGGGTGCGCTCGAGCCGGTCGACGGGCGGCTCTTTCGGAACGGCTACTCGGACGTGGCCGTGCTCGGGAAGGCGTTCACGCGCGGGCGGGGCTGGCGGCCGCTGGGGTTTGCGCTCCATGCCGTGAACGGCGCGATCTTCGGGCTCGCGTATTACGAGATCGCGCGTCGGTCGTCGCGCGATCGGCGCCGTCTCGCGATCGAGCTCGCGCTGGCCGAGCACCTGACGCTGTTCTCTACCGGCACGCTCGTCGACCGCTACCACCCGGCGCGCGGCGAGCCCGGAGTGCAGCATGTGTTCAGCGTTCGTGCGTTTGGCCAGGCAACGCTTCGACATGCGCTCTTCGGCAAAGTCCTCGGTACGCTCGCCGGCTGAGATGGCTGTTTCGGTGATCGTGTTCGTCGAGGACGTCGCCCGCTCGCTCGCCTTCTACGAGCGCGTTGTCGGCGCCGAACTGGATCACTTTGACGAGGACGGCTCCTACGGCGAGCTCACGTCGGGGGTCGGCTTCGCCGCGCACAGGCACGTCGAACGGCATCTCGACCTTTCGTTCCATCGCAACGAGCCCGACGGGCTGCCGAGCGGGTTCGAGCTCGACCTCGCGGTCGACGATGTGGACACGGCATTCGCGAGCGCGATCGACGCGGGAGCCACGGCGGTTTGGGACCCTCGCGAGAAGCCTTGGGGCCGCTCGGCGCTCATACGCGACCTGGACGGTGTGTTCGTCCATCTGACTCAAGCCTAGGGCCGCAGGACCGCTCGACGCGGGCCGGCGAGGAAGCCGGCTTCGAGCAGCAGCGGCATCAGCTCGGTGTCGGCAACCGGATCGCCGTCGAAGCGCTCGACTCCGAGGCGCTGTCCGCGCTTCGTCTTCACATGCTCGACGAGGGCCGCGAGCGCGGGCCGCAGCCACTCCTCGTCCGGCTCTCGGAGCGAGACGATCGAGCGGCCGCCACGCTCGACGAAGAGCGCGGCCTCGCCGCCGAGGAGGACGACGTGTGCGCCTGCGACGCGGGCAGCCCGACCGCCCGACAGCTTCGGCCAGGGCAGCGCCGCTCCGTACGGCTGCGCTGGATCGGCCGCAGCGAGCACGAGCGCGTCCGGCTCCTCTCCCTCCTTCGGACGCAGCTCACGCAACCGCTCGACCGCGCCACCGAGCGCGAACTGGGCTCCGCCGAGGCCCTCGACGAAGTAGCCGCGCCGCGAGAGCCCGAGCGTCTCGAGCGCCTTCAGCTCCCCGTAGACGGCACTGTACCCGCCGACGATCCCTTCACCGCGGACGCCGTCGCGGGTGACGATCCCCTGCCGCTCGAGCAGAAGCTCGGCCAGTGCCCGCCGATCCAGACCTGTCCCGGGACCAGGTCCCGGGGCATGGCCGAAGAGGCGGTCGGTCAGGGACCAGCGGCCCTGCGTGGCTGTGATGCCTGTGGCGCGGCGGCGCGAGAAGCGGCGCGGGCGGCGCTCCGGACGCGGGACGCCGTAGCGGCGACCCGCGCGTAGAGGCGTCCAGGCGTCGTTCGTCACTTCTCCGGCCCAGACGAGATCCCACAGGGCCGGGAGCGCCTGCTCGGCCTCGAGATCAGCAGCGGCGAGCAGGTCGAACCAGAACTCGGCGCCGCGGGTCAGCACCTCGCGGATCCGGTCGTTCTCGGCTCCTGCGGGCGGATCGGCCGCCGCGAGCTGCCCGAGGACGGGAGCGTCCTCGCGGAAGTAGACGGCGACTCGGTCGAGTCCGGCGCCGACCCAGACGAGCTCACCGGTCGCGCACAGCTGATCGAGCTGGGCCGGCTGGTAGTCCGGCACGCGCCGCGGCAGCACCTCGCTCTCCCAGAGCGAGACCGGGAGCGGCAGCGCCTGGAGCGGGACGAGCGCCTCGCGCAGGCTCGCGCGCCGGTCGATTCCGTGCCAGCTCGGCAGGAACCGCCCGAACGCCGCCTCCTCCGCGGGCTCGACCTCCTTGCGGAGCGCAGCGAGGGACGCACGGCGAAGACGACGCAGGACGTCGGGATCGCACCACTCGCGCTCGGTCCCGCCGGGCCGGAGCTCGCCGCGGACGAGCCGTTCCTCCCGCTCGAGCTCGCGGAGCAGCGGCTCGACGTCCCGCCCGAAATGGTCGTTCGCCTCCGCCGTCGTGAAGGGCCCACGGCCTTTGGCGAAGCGCACGACGAGGTTCGCAAGCGAGCCCTCCCCGCCCTCGAGGAATGTCTCCGGCAGCCCGCCGGGAGGCATCGCGCCGAGCGCGTCGCGGTACCGTCCCGCGTCCTCGGCCGCGACCAGGCGCTCCTCGCCGCCGATCCGCACCGTGATCGCGCGCCGCTCGTCGAGGAGCGGCCCGGCAAGTGCCGCGTCGAAGGATCCGGGACGAAGATCTCCGCGCAGGCGCAGCACGTCGTGCAGCTCGTCCGGGTTCCGAGGCGCACCACGCAGCTGTGTCTCGACCTCCTCGAGCGCGCCCGGGTCGAGCAGCTCGCGCAGCTCGTCCTGGCCGAGCAACTCCTTCAGCAGATCCCGGTCGAGCGAGAGCACCTGCGCGCGACGCTCGGCCGGAGGGGTGTCGTCCTCGTACATGTACGTCGCGACGTAGTCGAAGAGAAGCGAGCTCGAGTACGGCGAGGCGGATGCGGTCTCCACGTCGACCAGGTCGAGCTCCCGCGTCTTGAGCCCGTTCAGGAGCCGCTTCAAGGCCGGAAGGTCGAACACGTCCTGGAGGCACTCGCGGTACGTCTCGAGGATGACCGGGAACGAGCCGTAGCGCCGGGCGACCTGGAGCAGGCTCTGCGCCTTCAGACGCTGCTGCCAGAGCGGTGTCCGCTGGCCTGGGCGGCGCCTCGGAATGAGCAGCGCGCGGGCCGCATTCTCGCGGAAGCGCGAGCCGAAGAGTGCGGTCGAGCTGAGCTCGCCCATGACGAGGTCCTCGATCTCGGTCGGGTCGACGATCAGCTCCTCGGTCGGCGGCGGCGCGTCCGCCTCCGGGAGATGGATCGCGATCCCGTCGTCCGACCAGAGCGACTGCGCTTCGAGCCCGAGCGCGTCGCGGAGCCTGATCCCGATCGCCATCGCCCAGGGTGCGTGGACGCGCGCCCCGAACGGCGTCAGCACGCACACCCGCCAGTCGCCGATCTCGTCGCGGAAGCGCTCGACGACGACCGTCCGGTCCGACGGGACCGCCCCGGTCGCCTTCTGCTGGTCGCCCAGGAACGTGAGCAGGTTCCGGGCCGCCTGCTCGTCGAGCGAGTGCTGCTCGGTCAGGCGCTCGAGCGCCTTCTGCTCGGAGAGAGCGACGAGGGGATCAGTCCGGGCACGCCCGGAGCCGGTGAGACGAGCACCCGGTCGCGCGTGATCTCCTCGATCCGCCACGTGGACGCGCCGAGCGTGAATGTCTGCCCCGCGCGGGCCTCGTAGACCATCTCCTCGTCCAGCTCGCCGACGCGGCCGCCGCCGTCGACCAGATGCACGCCGTACAGGCCGCGATCCGGGATCGTGCCCGCGTTCTGGACTGCGAGCTGCCGCCCGCCGCTCCGCCCGCGGATCACCCCGCCCGTGCGGTCCCAGACGATCCGCGGCCTGAGCTCCGCGAACTCGTCGGACGGGTAGCGCCCCGCCAGCATGTCGAGCACATTCTCGAGCTGCACGCGCGAGAGGTCAGCGAAGTTGTAGGCCCCGCGAACGAGGTCGTGCAACTCGTCGACCGAGATCTCCTCGTCGGCGCAGATCGCGACGACCTGCTGTGCGAGCACGTCGAGCGGGTTCCGCGGGATGACGGTCTCCTCGATCGCGCCCGCCTTCATGCGCTCGACGACGACCGCGGACTCGAGCAGGTCGGCGCGGAACTTCGGGAAGATGCGCCCGCGCGAGACGGCGCCAAGCTCGTGGCCGGCGCGCCCGACCCGCTGCAGCCCGCGCGCGACCGACTTCGGGGACTCGACCTGGACAACGAGGTCGACGGCGCCCATGTCGATGCCGAGCTCGAGTGACGACGTGGCGACGAGGCAGGGGATCTCGCCCTTCTTGAGCAGCTCCTCGATCTCGAGCCGCTGCTCCCGCGCCAAGGAACCGTGATGCGCTCGAGCTATGGCCCTCGGCATCGCTTGCGATGCCGAATCAGAGGCCGTGCCGGCTTGGCCGGCTCGGCCGTCGACCGAAGCGCGCGCGATCTCGCTCTCCGCGAGGTCGTTCAGCCGGAGGGCGAGCCGCTCAGCGAGGCGCCGGTTGTTGACGAAGACGATCGTCGAGCGGTGCTGCTTCACGAGCTCGAGGATCTCCGGGTAGATCGAGGGCCAGATCGAGCCTGTCTCGCCGGGCTCCCGCATGTCCTCGAGCGGCACGACGACCTTCACGTCGAGCTCCTTGGCGCGCCCCGCGTCGACGAGCTCGATCGGCCGCCCGCCGGAGACGAAGCGCCCGATCTCCTCCATCGGCCGCTGCGTGGCGGACAACCCAATCCTCTGGACATGTCCTGGGACCTGGTCCCGGGACATGGCTAGACGGCTCAGGCGCTCGACGGACAGCGCCAAGTGTGCGCCGCGCTTCGTCCCCGCGACGGCGTGCACCTCGTCGAGGATCAACGTCTCGACCGACTGCAGCATCTCCCGCGCCCGCGACGTGAGCAGGAGGTAGAGCGACTCCGGGGTGGTGATCAGGATGTCCGGGTGCTCACGGAGCATCGCCGCGCGGTCGCGCTGTGGCGTGTCTCCGGTGCGGACGGCGACGTTCAGCTTCGAGCCGAGCCCGGCGAGCGGGCCGCGGAGGTTGCGCTCGACGTCGTAGTTGAGCGCCTTCAGCGGCGAGACGTAGAGCAGCCGGAGCCCCTCGCCGGGGGAGTCGGTCAGCCGGTCGATCCCGAACAGGAACGCCGCGAGCGTCTTCCCGGAGCCCGTCGGTGCCTGGATCAGCGTGTGCGCGCCGCTGGCAATCGCCGGCCAGCCCTGCTCCTGTGCGGGAGTCGGCGCTGCGAACGAGCTCTCGAACCAGGCCCGGGTCGGCTTGCTGAAGACCGAGAGGGCATCCATCGCCCTCCAGACTAGTCAGGCGAGCAAGGCGCGGAGTAGCATCGCGGCCCCGTGCCGGAGACACCCGAAGAGCTCTACGAGCGCGTCAAGGACTCCTTGCGGATGCCTCCGGTCGAGGACTGGGAGACCTTCCCGTTCGATGGCGAGATGACGCCTCGCACGCTCGTGCCGCCGATCGAGCACGAGAAGCCGCGTCAGGGAGAGGGCGGAATCGACTGCCGGCGGTGCACTGCCTCCGACGACGACTACATCTGGACGAGCGAGCGCTGGCGGTTGTTTGCGCTCGGGCCGACGGGCCTCCCGGTCGTCGTCATGCTCGAGCCGCGCGCACATTTCGCGGAGCCTGGAGACCTCCCCGACGTGCTCGCGGCGGAGCTCGGCGTCCTGCTGGCGAGGACTGAGCGGGCGATTCGGTCGATCGGCGACATCGGCCGCGTCCACGTCTGCCGCTGGGGCGACGGCGGCGAGCACCTGCACTGGTGGTTCATCGCACGCCCGACCCGTCTTCCGCAGCTCGTCGGAAGCTTCGTCGAGATCTGGGACGACATCCTGCCGCCCGTGCCCGAGGACGTCTGGCGCGCGAACCTCGATGCCGTCGTGGCAGCACTCGAGGAGTAGTCTTTCGGCATGGCTGTAGCAGCGCCCGACCGCCTCCACTTCACGAACAGCGACGACGCGAACGAGCTCCTGGCCTCCGATCCGCTCGCACTGCTGATCGGATTCGCGCTCGACCAGCAGGTGCCCGTCCAAACCGCGTTCGCGGGGCCGTTCAAGATCAAGGAGCGCCTGGGAACGCTCGAGATCGCGCACTTCGATCCCGGGCAGGTCGAAGCCGCGTTCCGCGAGAAGCCGGCCGTGCACCGCTTCCCCGGATCGATGGCGACGCGTGTGCAGGACCTCGCAGCGCTCGTCGAGGAGGAGTACGGCGGCGACGCGTCGAGGCTCTGGCGCGAGGCGTCCGATGCCGACGAGCTCAAGAAGCGGATCTCCGGCCTCCCCGGATTCGGCGACATGAAGATCAAGGCGCTGTCGGCCGTGCTCTGGAAGCGCTTCGGCGTCCAGGCGGCCGAGGGGCTGACGCCGTCCCATCCGACGCTCGGCGACGTGGACTCCCGCGAGAAGCTGGACTGGTACCAGGCGAAGAAGCGGGAGCACAAAGCCAAGATGAGGGCCGCGAAGAGCTGAGGCCGCGGCCGCCCGTCACGGCGTACGTCACACGGGAGCACCCGGAGACGGGAGCCGACGAGCTGCTCGTCTTCGACGTCCCGGGGATGCCGGAGTACACGTCGGTGGTGACCGGAGGCGGGATCGAGCGGGGTGAGACCATCGCGGAGACTGCCGTTCGCGAGGTGAAGGAGGAAGCCGGCATCGACGTGCTCCTCGTCCGGGAGCTCGGTGTCGCGGAAAGTCCGACCGGCCACTACGTCCAGGTCACTCCCACGGAACGGCTTCCGGAGGCATGGGAGCACGATGGCCGCGCCTTTCGGTGGCTGCCCGTCAGTGCCGACCTCGAGCTCTGGGGGCAACGAGGCGACTTCGTCAGTGCGCTCGTGCGCAAGCGGGTCGTCGGCTACGTCACGCGCGGTGGCGAGCTCCTCGTCTTCGACCACAAGGGCATGCCCGAAGTTCCTACGCAGGTGCCGGCCGGTCGCGTCGACCCTCACGAGGATCTCGAGGAGGGTCTCCGTCGGGAGGTCGAGGAGGAGACCGGCCTGACCGAGATCGAGATCGTTCGCAGCTTGGCCGACGGGAAGGAGTTCGAAGAGCTCTTCGGGCCCGGCGCACACGAGAGTTACGCGTTCCACGCCGTCGCCGCGCCTGGTGGCCCGGACTCGTGGGAGCACCCAGTAACCGGAACCGGAATGGACTCCGGGCTCACTTACGTCTGTCGCTGGGTTCCACTGGATGAGTGTCCGCCCCTTTGGGGGGATGCCGACCCCTTGGCCGAAAGGCTGCGAGTGTCGATAACCGAACCATGAGACGTGCGGTCCTCTTCGTGTGCCTGGGCACGCTCCTGGTCGGAGGCTCGACCGCGAGCGCCCTGAAGATGCCGTCCGCTCCGCGCTGCTCCGTCTTCCCGAAGTCGAACCCGTGGAACCAGCGGGTCGACACGCTTCCGGTCGCCACGAACTCGGACGTGATCGTCCGCTCGATCGGAGCCGGCGGGAGCGTGCACGCCGACTTCGGCTCGGGGGTGTGGGAGGGCGCGCCGATCGGGATCCCGATCACTGTCGTGGGCAGGAAGCAACGCAAGACGCGCGTCTCCTTCGAGTACGCCGACGAGTCCGACCGCGGCCCGTATCCGATCCCGCGCACGGTGAAGATCGAGGGCGGCCGCTCCTCGACGGGCGACCGCCACGCGATCATCGTCGACCGCTCCTCGTGCCGCCTCTACGAGCTCTACTCGCTGTACCCGAAGGCCGGCGGCTGGAAGGCTGGCTCTGGCGCGATCTGGAACCTGCGCTCGAACAAGCTGCGCCCCGCGGGCTGGACGTCCGCCGATGCGGCTGGTCTCCCAATCTTCCCCGGGCTCGCGCGCTACGACGAGGTCAAGCGCGGCGTGATCGACCACGCGCTCCGGTTCACCGTCCAGCGCACGCGTCGCGCGTACGTCTTCCCCGCTCGGCACTACGCGAGCGACTCGAACGACGCGAGCCTGCCGCCGATGGGCCTGCGACTGCGGCTGAAGGCGAGCTTCGACGTCAGCGGCTACCCCCGTCAGGCGCAGATCGTGCTCGTCGCGCTCAGGCGCTACGGGATGATCGTCGCCGACAACGGGTCGAGCTGGTACATCACCGGCGCGCCCGATGCTCGGTGGTCGAACGACCAGCTGCATACGCTGGGCCGCGTAAAGGGCTCAGACTTCGAAGTCGTGCAGGGCCGCTAGCAGCCGGTCGACTTCGTCGGCGGTGTTGTAATGGACGATGCCGGCCCGGACCGCGCCCTGCTCTTCGTCGAGGCCTAGGCGCTTCATCGTCTCGAGCGCGTAGTAGTT
>WNGI01000691.1_pt1 | contig 26206 bp, 25 predicted proteins | sample 5400621 | NCBI WGS metagenome assembly WNGI01 (sample SAMN13153374, study PRJNA577476) | soil metagenome | isolation source: 20 cm soil or saprolite under Garry oak tree replicate 1 | place: USA:California | collected 2016-06-15 | reverse complement strand
TGACGCTCGATTGGGACTCGCGGCTGACGCCCAACGGCGCGCAGACGCTCACGGCGAGCGCCCGCGACGCGACGGGCAACACCGGCTCGGCGTCGATCAACGTGACCGTCGCCAACAGCGGCACACCGCCGCCACCACCCGCGCCGCTCACCGTGAGCTTCACGAGCCCGGCCAACGGCGCCACGGTCAGCGGCACCGTCACCGTCGGCATGGCCGTAAGCGGAGCCACCGGATCGACCTCGTTCCAGCTGGCGATCGATGGAGCGACCGTGTCCACGCAAACCGTCAGCGGGACGACCGCGGCCTACACGTGGAACACGACGACGATCGCCAACGGCAACCACACGCTGACGGTCAGTGCGCTGGATGGCGCGAGCCACAGCGCGAGCGCGACGATCACCGTCACCGTGAACAACCAGGCGGCGCCGCCCCCGCCGCCGGCCGGCGGCACGCTGTCGATCGCGTTCACCGCTCCCGGCGAGGGAGCCACGGTGAGCGGCACCGTCTGGATGGTGATCTGGGTCAACGGCGCCAGCGGATCGTCCAACACGTTCACGGTCTCGGTCGGCGGCACGCTGATCAGGACGCAAACGACGGGCGGCGCCAACGTCTCGATCCCGTGGGACACGGCCGGCTTCGCCAACGGCCCGCAGACGATCACCGTCACCGTGCGCGACGCTACCGGCAACACGGGCAGCGGCGCGCGCTCCGTCACCGTCGCCAACTAGAACTTCCCGCCTCTCCGTTTCTCACGCGCCGAGCGCTTGATTTCTCTCGTCGGCTCGGCCACCATCCGGGGCCATGAAGACATTCCCCGACTACGAGCACTACGACGCGCTCGGGCTGGCCGCGCTCGTTCACGGCGGCAAGGTGACGCCGCTCGAGCTGCTCGAATCCGCCATCGCGCTCGTCGAGGCGCGGAATCCAAAGATCAACGCCGTCGTCATGCGCCTCTACGACTACGGGCGCAAGCAGATCGCCGACGGCCTGCCCGACGGGCCCTTCCGGGGCGTCCCGTTCCTCTTGAAGGACCTCACCGCGGTGCTGGCCGGCGTGCCGATGACGCGCGGCTCGCGCTTCTTCGCCGACTCGCCACCGGCCACCGCTGACAGCGAGCACGTCAAGCGTCTCAAGCGCACCGGCCTCGTCTTCTTCGGCCGCACCAATTCCTGCGAGCTCGGACTGTCGTTGACGTGCGAGCCGCAGCTCTATGGCCCGACCCGGACGCCGTGGGACCTCACGCGCATCTCCGGCGGCTCCAGCGGTGGCGCGGCCGCGGCGGTGGGCGCCCGCATCCTGCCGATGGCCCACGCCAGCGACGGCTTCGGATCGATCCGCGCGCCGGCCGCGTGCTGTGGCCTGGTCGGCCTCAAGCCGACGCGCGGGCGCAACACGTTCGCGCCCTACACCGGCGAGGGCCTCGGCGGCTGCTCGACCGAGCACGCCGTGACGCTCACCGTGCGTGATTGCGCCGCGCTGCTCGACGCGACGGCGGGAACCGGGCCCGGCGATCCGTACGCTGCGCCGGCGCCGGCCCGTCCATATCCGGCCGAGATCGGAGCGACACCCGGGCGGCTGCGCATCGCCTGGACGGCCAAAACGCCGAACGGCGCCAAGGTCGAGCGCGAGAGTCTCGACGCCCTCGCCGAGACCGTGAGGCTCTGCACCGATCTGGGTCACGACGTCGAGGCCGCGGACCCCGAGATCGACGGCGCTGCGGTCGTGCCGACGTTCCTCACGCTCGCCGCCGCCAACACCGTGGTCAACCTCGCCGGCCATCCGACGGGCAAGAAAGCCGGTCCGAGTGACGTCGAGCGCGTGACGTGGGCGACCGCACAGCGGGGCGAGCGTGTGAGCGCCGCCGACTACGTGCGGGCCACGCAGACGATGCACCGGCTCGGCCGCCAGATGGCGGCGTTCCACTCACGCTACGACGTGCTGCTGACGCCGGGGCTCGCCACGCTGCCGCCCAAGCTGGGCTTCATCGACATGATGCTCGACGACTTCGACGAGTACTGGCGGCGCGTCTTCCATTTCTCGCCGTTCACGGTGTGGTTCAACCTGACCGGCCAGCCGGCGATGATGCTGCCGCTCGGCCAGGCCCAGGGCCTGCCGATTGCTGTCCAGCTCGTCGCTTGCTTCGGCGACGAGGGGACGCTGTTCCGCCTGGGCTCCCAACTCGAAGCCGCGCGCCCCTGGTTCGAGCGGAGGCCGACGCTCTAGAGTCCGGGAACGCGGCCGAGGGCGCGCAGGACGCGCTCGGGCGTGATCGGCTGCTCGGTGATCATGACGCCGAGCGGCGCCAACGCGTCGTTCACGGCGTTCAGCACGGCGGCCGGAGCACCGGTGGTGCCGGCCTCGCCCGCGCCCTTGAAGCCGCCGGCCAGGTGCGGCGCCGGCGTCTCGAGATGGTGGCACTCGATCGGCGGCACGTCGCTCGCCTTCGGGATCGCGTAATCCATCAGCGTCGTCGTCAGGAGCTGGCCGGCCTCGTCGTACGCGCAGTGCTCCATCAACGCGCCACCGAGGCCCTGCGTGACGCCGCCCACGATCTGGCCGGCGACGAGCGCGGGGTTCACGATGCGGCCGCAGTCGTCCACGGTCACGTAGCGCAGCAGCCGCACGCGCCCCGTCTCCACGTCGACGTCGACCACGGCGAGGTGCGCGCCGTTGGTGAAGGTCCACGCCTTCGGATTGGTGTAGTGGACGGTGGCGTCCACGCTCGGCTCGAGGCCGCGCAGCTCGTTGGATCGGAAGTGCACGGCGCGGGCGAGGTCGCGGAGACCGAGGCCGTGGTCGGTGCCCCGCACCACGGCGCGGCCGTTCTGCAGCTCGATGTCGTCGGCGTGAGCTTCCAGCAGCACGGCTGCTATGCGCTTGATCTTGTCGGCGAGCGCGCGGGCGGCCAGGAGCGTGGCGCCGCCGCCGATCGGCATGCCACGGCTCGCCCACGTGCCACCGCCATACGGCACCATCGCGGTGTCCCCGGAGATCACGGTGATCGCGTCGAGCGCGACGCCGAGCTCGTCGGCGATGATCTGGGCGAGCGCCGTCGGCGTTCCCTGCCCCTGGTTGGTCACGCCGGCCAGCGCCGTGACGGCGCCCGACGGCTCGAGCCTCACCGTCGTCCCTTCCTGGCCGGAGATCGGCGCTCCCCCGATCCCGTAGAACTGAGCGCCCGGCCCGGTCAGCTCCAGGAAGCACGCGAGCCCGATGCCGACGTGACGTCCCGCCGCACGGGCGGCCGCCTGCTCGCGCCGGAGCTCGGCGTACTTCGCCACGTCGAGCAACCGCTCGAAGGATTCCTGGAACGATCCGCTGTCGTACACGTTGCCGGCGGCCGAGGTATAGGGCAGCTCGTCGGCGCTCAGCAAGTTCCTCCGGCGCACGTCGGCGGGATCGAGGCCGAGATCGCGCGCGATCACGTCGATCATGCTCTCGGTGACGGCCGTTGCGATGGGATGACCGACCGCGCGGTACTGCGACGTGATCACCTTGTTCTGCGCGACGACGCGCAGCGACGCCCGGTAGTCGCTCAGCCGGTAGGGCCCGGGCAGCAGCCTCAGGACCTGGCCACCCTCGACGACGCTCGAGCGCGGGAAGGCGGAGTACGGGCCGACGGCGGCCGTGATGGATCCGCTCATGGCCAGCAACGTCCCGTCAGCGGTCGCGGCGACCTCGACCGCGACCGTCTGCTCCCGCGCGTGGATGTCGGAGAGGAACGATTCATGCCGCGTGGCCACGAACTTCACGGGGCGGCCGAGCGTGAGCGCCAGCGCGACGGCCGCCAGGTCGTCCTGGTAGACGTGGATCTTGATGCCGAACGAGCCGCCGACGTCGGGCGCGATCACCCGCACGCGGTGCTCGGGCAGGCCGAAGAGATCGGCCAGCACCGCCTGCATCATGTGCGGCACCTGCGTCGAGATCCACACGGTGAGCGCGCGCGTCGACGGATCGAAATCGGCGACGAGGCCGCGCGGCTCCATCGGCACGCCGGTGTGACGGCCCACCCTGAACGTGCGCCGGTACGTGCGATGGGCACGCGCGCGGGCCGCGTCGACGTCGCCGGTGGCGAGCTCGGTCGCGTAGATCAGGTTGTCGGCGAGCTCGTCGTGGATGAGCGGCGCGTCGGGCGCCAGCGCAGCGTCGGGGCTCAGCACGGCGGGCAGCGGATCGTAGCGAGCGACTACGCGCTCGGCTCCATCCTCGGCCTGGGCCCGCGTCTCGGCGGCGACCACCGCGACGGGCTCGCCCACGTAGCGCACGCGATCGGTGGCCAGGGGCAGCATGGCGCCGGTCTTCATGCCCCGGTAGTGCTCGAGGATTCCGCGATAGGGCTTGCAGAGCCGCGCGGTGTCACCGCCGGTCAGCACGCACGCCACGCCGGGCGCGCGTCGTGCATCTCCGGCGTCGATCCCGACGACGCGGGCGTGAGCGTGCGGGCTGCGCACGAACGCGACGTGGACCATGCGCGGCAACGTCACGTCGTCCACGTAGCGGCCACGGCCGGTGAGCAGGCGCGGGTCGTCGCCGCGCCTGGCGCTCGAGCCCACGTGCGGCATCGCGGGCGGGACTGTACCACGTTGACACGACTGGGCGGCGCTCCTATGATCGCTCCACTTCACGCCCGGGAACCGCCTGGCGCGTCCCCGGGATCTGCGTGACGCCTGACGATAGGAGGCGGCAATGAACCGTCGCACATTTCTGACCACGACCGCGGCCGGCGCTGCGGTCTTCGGCTTTCCAGCGATCCTCCGGGCCCAGAGCAAGGACGTGATCAAGATCGGCTTCCCGCTCCCTCTGACGGGCCCGTTCGGTGCGCTCGCCGTCGACCAGCAACGCGGCGCGACCCTGGCCATGGAAGAGCTGAACGCGAAGAACGGCATCCTGGGCCGCAAGGTCGAGGTGCTCTTCCGCGACGACCAGCTCAAGCCCGCCATCGGCGCCCAGCGGACGAAGGAGTTGATCGAGAACGAGCACGTGCAATTCGTCGTCGGCGGCCTCGCCGCCCACGTGCAGATGGCCATCAACGAGCAGACCAAGAAGTCCGGCGTGCTCTTCATCTCGGTCAGCCAGTCCGACGAGATCAGCGCCAAGCCCGACACGAGCCCGCTCACCTTCCACGAGGCGCTGAACCCGACCATCACCACGCGGGCGGTCGGCGGCTGGGCGGTGAAGAACGTCGCCAAGAAGTGGTGGGTCGTGTACGCCGACTACGCGTGGGGCAAGCAAAACAACGCCGTCTTCGCCGACGTGGCGCAGAAGAACGGCGCGACGATCGTGGGCACCACGCCCTACCCGCTCGGCAACGCCGAGTTCTCGGCCCACCTGCCGAAGATCCAGGCGGCCAAGCCAGAGGCGATTTACAGCGTCACGCCGGGCGCCGACAACATCGCCTTCCTGAAGCAGTACGCGAGCTTCGGGATGAAGAAGACGACCCCGGTCGTCCAGCCGCTGCTCTGGCTGCCCCAGCTCAAGGAAGGCGGCGCCGAGGTGTACGCCGACATCTACGGCGGCACCAACTTCTACTGGGAGCTCGCCGACACGGTCCCGCAGGCCAAGCGCTACAACGACGCCCACCAGAAGCGCTTCGGGATGCCGGCCGGCGACTACGGTGCGTACGCGTACAGCGGCGTCATGGAAGTCGCGCGCGGCATCGAGCTGACGAAGTCCACCGAGCCCAAGGTCGTGGCCGATGCGCTGCGCGCCAGCCGCGAGTACGACCATTACAAGGGCAAGCAGTGGTGGCGCGCGTGCGACGGCAAGTCGTTCCAGGACATGTGGATCCTGAAGGGACGCCAGCCCGGCAAGACGCGCGGTGAGTGGGGCATCGTCGAGGTCGTGGCCCGCATCCCGGCCAACGAGGAGCTCGACCGCTCCTGCGCCGAAAAGGGCCTGGCCTAGCGGCCCTACGTGTTCGACGTCTCGGCGTCGGCGCTCGCCGCCCAGATCTTCACGGGCCTCGTGCTCGGGGGGATCTTCGTGCTGCTCGCCATCGGCCTCAGCCTGATCTTCGGGTTGATGACGGTGGTGAATTTCGCCCACGGCGCGCTCTACATGCTCGGGGCGTACTTCGGCGTGTTCCTGCTCGGGCTCACGAAGAACTTCTGGCTCTCGCTGGTGGTCGCGCCCCTCATGGTGTTCGTCCTGGGGCTCGCGATCGAGCGGGTGCTCGTGCGTCCTCTCTACGGCCGCTCGATCGACGATCCCCTCCTGCTCACGTTCGGCCTCTCGCTGGTCGTGGTGGAAGCCGTCCGCATCGTCTGGGGCAAGATCGGGCTGACCATCGACCCGCCCCGCGCGCTCAGCGGCGCCCTCGATCTCGGCTTCATGACGTTCCCGCTCTATCGCTTCTTCGTCATCGCGGTCACCATGCTCGTGCTCGTCGGCCTCTGGTTGTTCCTCGAGCGCACCAACGTCGGCCTGATCATCCGGGCCGGCTCGCGCGATCCGCTCATGGTGCGCGCCCTCGGCCTCGACCTCGGCCGTGTCTGGCTGCTCGTCTTCGGCATCGGCGCCGGGCTCGCCGGCCTGGCCGGCATCCTGGCCGGCCCGATGCGCCCCGTCTATCCCGAGATGGGCATCACGATGGTGATCGAGTCGTTCGTGGTCGTGGTGGTCGGCGGCATGGGGAGCCTGCTCGGCGCGGTCGTGGCCGGCATCATCATCGGCGAGGTCGTGAGCCTCACGACGTTCTTCGCGCCGAAGCTCTCCGAGATCATGGTCTTCGTCGTCATGGCGCTCGTCCTGCTCGTCCGCCCCAGCGGACTCTTCGGCGAGGCAGGACTGCTTGAATGAATCCCCGCGTACCCATCGCTCGCCACCCTCGGCCCGAGCCGGGCTCGCGCTCCGTTCAATGAGGCCCCGCGTACCCAGCGCTCGCCACCCTCGGCCCGAGCCGGGCTCGCGCTCCGTTCAATGATCCGGCGCGTCGGCGACGTCATCGGCCGGCATCCGGTGCTGGCCTTCTTCGTCGTCTTCGGGATCTTTCCGTTCGTGGTGCCCTACAAGGCGCTGGCCACCCAGGTGCTGATCTACGGGCTGCTGGCTCTCGGCTTCAACCTGCTCTACGGCTACACGGGACTGCTCTCCTTCGGCCACGCCGCCTACTGGGGCCTCGGCGCGTACGGCACCGGCATCGCGCTGGCCAAGCTGAAGGTCGGCTCGCTGTGGCTGGCGCTCGGCGCCGGCGTCGGTCTCGCGCTGCTGGGGGGCGCCTTCGTCGGCTTCTTCGCGCTGCGCCGCCGCGGCATCTACTTCTCGATGCTGACCCTGGCCTTCGCGCAGCTCTTCTACTTCATCGCGTTCCATCTGGCCGACTGGACGGGCGGCGACGACGGCCTGCGCGGCATCACGGTCCTGCCCGTGAGGCTACCGGGCTACACGCTCTCGCTCGACTCACCGCTGGCCTTCTATTACTTCGCGCTGGTGCTGGTCGGCTTCGCGGTGTTCGGGCTCCAGCGAATCCTGAGATCGCCGTTCGGCGCCGTGCTGCAGGCGATCCGCGAGAACACCGACCGCGCCGCCGCCTGCGGCTACGACGTGGCCAGGGTCAAGCTCCTCTCGTTCGTCTTCTCGGCGATGATCGCGGGCCTGGCCGGTGCGCTGGATGCGCTGCGGCTCACCGTCGTGCCGGTCGAGTCGCTCTACTGGACGACGTCGGGGCAGGTCGTGATCATGACCCTGCTCGGAGGCGCCGGTACGTTCTTCGGCCCCTTCGTGGGCGCGGCCACCTGGCTCCTGCTCGAGGACCGGATCGCCATCGTCACCGAATCGTGGCCCCTCATCATCGGCGCCATTTTCATGGTCTTCGTGCTGTTCCTGCCCCGGGGGATTTGGGGAACACTGCTGGGAGGTCTCTATGGCCGACAAGGTGCCTAGCATCGTCGAGACCGCAACACGGCTGGCGCGCGAGACGCTGGCGCCGCGCGCCGCCTGGTACGATCGCGACGGCGTCAATCCCGTCGAGAGCTGGCGCGACCTCCATCGCGAGCGGCTGCTCGCCATCGGGATCCCCACCGCCTACGGCGGCGAAGGCCTCGACATGGCCACCTACGTCGCCGTCATCCGGGCGCTGGCCCGCGGCTGCGCCAACACCGCGATGACCCTGCACATGCACTCGACGGTGATGAAGTTCATCGCGGCGCTGGGCACCGAGGTCCAGAAGCGCCGCTACTTCGCCGACGTCGTCGAGCACGGCCGGCTCTTCGGCTCGTGGGGCAGCGAGCCCGCGGTCAGCCTCTCCCGCACGCTCCTCATGGAGACGGCGATCCGCGAGGCGGGCGAGGGCTGGGCCGTCGACGGCGTGAAGCACTTCTGCACGATGGCGCTGGGCGCCTCGCAGTACATGGTGTGGTGCGCGCTCGACGGCGAGAGCGACATGGGCAAGGCGCTCGTCCTGGCCCTGGTCCCGGCCGACGCCGACGGGATCACCACCGACGGCAAGTGGAACACGCTCGGTATGCGCGGCACCTACAGCCCGTCGGTGACGTTCTCCGGCGTCTGGATTCCCCGCGAGGCCGCGCTCGGCCGGCCGGGCTCGGCGATCCAGGTCGGTGTGGTCGAGAGCTTCGGCCTCGGCTACGCGGCGATCTACGTCGGCGTCGCCGAGGCGGCGCTCGACTTCGCGATCGACTACGCGAAGAAGCGCGTCGTCAAACCCGAGAACATCGCGGTCGCCCAGGATCCGACGGTGCAACGCCACATCGGCGGCCTCGCCGTGCGTCTCGACGCCGCCCGCCTCGTGCTGGAGGACTCGGCGGCTCGCTGGGAGAGCGCCGAGATCGCCGAGCGCGGCAACCTCGCCAATAAGGCGAAGTTCCTGGCCACCGAGACGAGCCTGGAGGTTACCTCCAAGGTCATCCAGGTCGTCGGCGGCCGCGGCGCCTACAAGGACTACCCGGCCGAGCGCGCCTTCCGCGACGTGCGCACGGCCACGCTCATGCCTCCGACGGTCGATCGCATGCTGGAGACGATCGGCAAGGCGGCGCTCGGGATCCAGGAGGGAATGTTCAGGATCGGCGGCGGGCCCCAGGGGGCCTGAGCGCCGGACGAGGAGGGCGGCATGCGATCGGCATCTCGGACGATCCTCACGGTTCTCGTAGCGATCCTCGTCCTGTCGCCCGTGGTGGCGGCCGCCCAGGCCGTGCCCGGCGCCACCGCCGACGAGCGAGCGATCAACGGCGCCAAGGCCTACATGAAGTCCAAGAACCTCACCTCGCTCAAGCTGAACATGATGATGCCGTCCATCTTCACCGCGGGCAGCACGGGCGAGATGGCCAACTTCGAGAAGGCGACCGGCATCGGCGTGAACTACTTCGAGGTCGGCATCCTCCAGATCCAGGCCAAGGCCATGTCCGAGGCCGTGGCCAAGAGCGGCAGCTTCGACTTCTGGATCGGCGACCCGATCTCGCTGCCCGATCTCGTCGAGGCCGGGCTGGTGCGTCCCGTCGACGACCTCGCGGCGCGCGGCAAGCCGGACTTCGACGACGTCGTCGCCGGGTTCGTGGAGCAAGGCCGGTACAAGGGCAAGACGTACGGGATGTTCGGTGACGGCGACAACTGGATCATGGTGATCCGCAAGGACCTCATCGACGCGCCCGGCGAGAAGCAGAAGTTCAAGGCCAAGTACGGCTGGGAGCCGGGCTGTCCCGACACCTACGAGCAGTGGTACCAGCTCGCCGAATTCTTCACGCGCGATCCCAAGGGCACCGGCGTGCCCGAGCTCTACGGCGCCATGGGCTACCGCGCGCGCGGCTGGGGCTGGCGCTGGTGGCTCCAGCAGTTCTACGCCAAGGGCGGGATGCCGTTCGACGACACCATGAAGCCGCTCATCGCCGGCAAGGAAGGCGTGGAGGCGCTCAAGGACTACATCGCGCTGACGAAGTTCATGCCCAAGGACATCCTGGGCTGGGCCACGCCGCAGGCCTACCCGTTCTTCGCGGGCGGCAACGCGTTCTCGATCATGACCTATCCGTCGATCGCCATCGCCGCCGAGCATCCCGAGAAGTCGAAGATCGCCGGCAAGAACCGCTATTGCCTGGTCCCCGGCTACGTCGTGAACGGCAAGCTCGTCCGGCGCTCGCTGCAGGGCTTCGGCAACCTGCTCTACGTCTCGAACTACTCCAAGCACCCGGAGGCGGCCTACTGGCTCGCCCAGTACCTGACGAGCAAGGAAGTGTCGGCGCGGCTCGTATCCGGACCGAACTCGGTGTGGGACCCCTACATGAAGTCGCATCTCACCGACCCGCGCGTGATCAAGGCGCGGACGAAGGAGATGCTCGAGGTCCACCTGAAGAACGCGCAGGTGACGGCGCCGATGATCCTCATCCAGGGCGCCGTGGAGTACAACGACGTCCTCGATCAGAACGTCCAGGAGGCGCTGCTCGGCAAGCTCACGCCCGAGGACGCGCTCAATCGGACGGCGGCGGCCTGGGAAAAGATCACCAACCAGCTCGGCCGCAAGCAGCAGATCGAGGGGTGGAAGGCGCTCAAGCCCGCGTTCCCGACGAAGAACGTCCCGGATTAGCTCCATGCCCGGCGTGATGTCCCGGTGGCTCGAACGGGAGCGCGTCTTCAAGTGGCTCCCGTTCGTGCCCGTCCAGGGACTGTTCGCGCTGCTCCTGCTCCCGAACGCCCTGCTGCTCGTCTACCTGTCGCTCCTCTCCTGGCGGATCACGCGCGGCGCGTGGTGGAACGCGCCGTTCACCGGGCTCGACAGCTTTTTGAACGCGCTGGGCGACGAGCGCTTCCTGTGGGCGGTCGGCCGTACGTTCGGCTTCGCCGCCGTCGCGGTGCCGCTGGAGCTCCTGCTCGGCTTCGGGCTGGCGTTGCTCTGCCGTGAGCCGTTCCGCGGCCGTCGCGCCTACACGACCGTGTTCCTCTTGCCGATGATGATCGTGCCCGCGGTCGTCGGCTACGATCTCTCGATGCTCCTCATCGATCAGGGGCCGTTCAACCAGGTGCTGAGCGTACTCGCCGGCCGTCCGGTCACCGTCCGCTGGCTGTCCGACTACACGGCGGCCAAGCTCGCCGTCATCGGCGCCGACGTGTGGCAGTGGACCGCGTTGACCTTCCTGGTCTTCGTCTCCGGGTTGGCCGGGCTCCCTCGGGATCCCATCCGCGCGGCGCGGGTGATGGGCGCCAGCCGCTGGCAGATCTTCTGGCACGTGGAGCTGCCGCTGCTCAAGCCCGTCATCGCCATCGCGGTCGTCCTGCGCTCGATGGAGGCGCTGAAGATCTTCGACTACCCGATGCTCCTGACCCAGGGCGGGCCGGGCAACGCCACCGAGACCATCGCCGTCTACCTGTGGCGGATGGGATGGGAGTTCGCCCGCGTCTCCGACGCTGCCGCCATGTCGCTCATCCTCCTCGTCGTCGTATCGCTCTACATCTTCATCGCGATCCGCGTGCTGCGCCGCGAGCGCCGCCGGCTGGCCGAGGAGGGCGTGCGGTGACGCGGCGGACATGGCTCGGCCTCGCGCGGCACGCGCCGCTGCTCGTGTGGACGGCGATCACGCTGGCGCCCATCTACTGGATGGTGATGACGTCGTTCAAGCACTCGGGCGAGTGGGTGACCTGGCCACCGCGCTGGGTGCCGCACGAGCCGACGCTGATCAACTACGTGAAGGTGCTGACACCGGGCACGTCGACGTTCGAGCTGGGCCGGCAGACGCTGAAGATCCTCAAGCCGCTCTGGGACAGCCTCTTTATCGCCACCACGGCGTCGCTGGTGGCGGTGGTGCTGGGCAGCGCGCTCGCCTACTCGTGGACGCGCTTCGGCACGGGCGGCCGGCGCTACCCCTACAACATCCTGTCGATCCGCATGGTGCCGCCGATCGTGATCGCGGTCCCGTTCGTCGTGTACTACGTGACCCTCCGGCTGCTCGACACCTACACCGGCCTGATCCTCGTGTACCTCGCGACGTCGCTTCCCTACGTCATCTGGATGATGCTCGCCTTCATCGAGGAGGTGCCGGTGGAGCTGGAGCACGCTGCCCGGGTCATGGGCGCCTCGCGCTTCCGCGTCCTCGCGCGCATCGTCCTGCCGCTGACCGCGGCGGGCCTCGTGGTGACGTTCCTCTTCGTCTTCATCCTCAACTGGAGCGAGCTGCTCCTGGCGATGACGCTGACCAACACCGAGGTGTCGACGATCCCGATCACGCTGAACAAGTTCCAGTCGGCCAATGAGGGGCGCGACTACGGGCCGCAGGCCGCCATCGGCACCATCGCGACGCTGCCGGTCATCGTTCTCGGCTTTCTGATCCAGAAGCACCTCGTGCGCGGCTTCTCCTTCGGCCTCCTGCGGAAGTAGCGTGGCCGCGGCCCTGCGGAACTAGCGTGGCTGGCGTCAGGCTCGAGGGACTCACCAAGCTCTTCGCGTCGACCCGCGCGGTGGACGCCATCGACCTGGCGGTTCCCGACGGCGAGTTCGTCGTGCTGGTCGGCCCCTCGGGCTGCGGCAAGACGACCACGCTCAACATGATCGCCGGGCTCGAGACGCCCACGGCCGGCGACATCTTCATCGGCGACGCTCGCGTCACCGACTGGGAGCCACGCGACCGCAACCTCGGCATGGTCTTCCAGAGCCTCGCCCTGTTCCCGCACCTGAGCGTCTTCGACAACATCGCGTTTCCGCTGCGGATCAAGAAGGTCCCCGAGGCCGAGGTTAGAGCGCGTGTGCAGGCCGTGTCGGCGACGACGCGCATCGCACCGCTCCTCGCCAAGCGCCCGGCCACGCTCTCCGGCGGCGAGGCGCAACGGGTGGCGCTCGCCCGCACGATCATCGTCAAGCCGGCGGTGTTCCTCATGGACGAGCCGCTCTCGAGCCTCGACGCCAAGCTGCGCGTGGAGATGCGCACGGAGCTCAAGCGCCTGCACGCCCAGCTCTCGGCCACGTTCGTCTACGTGACCCACGACCAGGCCGAGGCCATGACGATGGCCGATCGGATCGTCGTCATGCACCAGGGCAAGATCCAGCAGGTGGGGCCGCCGCTCCAGATCTACGCCGACCCCACCAACCGCTTCGTGGCCGGCTTCTTCGGCGTTCCGGCCATGAATTTCCTCGACGGCGAGGTCGTCGTCGAGGGCAGTGATCTTCGCTTCCGCGCCGTCGGCCTCCGGCCCAGGCTGGCGGTGCCACGAACGGCGACCCGCGGGCCGGCCACGCTCGGCGTCCGTCCCGAGCACGTGCGCCTCGGCGATGGCCCCGACGCCTCACCCGCGACGGTGAGCCTGATCGAGCCGATGGGCGACGAGACCCTGGTCTTCCTCGACTACGGTGGGCCGGTCTCGCTGGTGGCCAAGGTGGACGCCGAGGACAAGGTGACGGTCGGCGACCGCCGTCCGTTCACGCTCCGCGCCGACCGGCTGACCTTCTTCGACGAAACGGGAGGACGACTCCGATGAAGCGATTTGACGGACAGGTGGTGATCGTCACCGGCGCCGGCCGGGGCATCGGGCTGCGCATCGCCCGGGCGTTCGGGCGCGAAGGCGCGCGGCTGGCGCTGCTCGACATCGACGAGGCGGCCGCCCTGAAGCTGGCCGCCGAGCTGGCGGATGCGAAGGTCGAGGCGCTGGCGCTCAAGACCGACGTCACCATCGGCGACGAGGTGCGCCGCGCCGTGGACGCGGCGGTCAGGCGCTGGCAACGGGTCGACGTCCTGGTCAACAACGCCGGCGGCTTTCCCAAGATCAAGGCGACCGAGGACATCGACGACGAGGAGTGGGAGCAGATCCTCCGCTTCAACCTCTCGAGCACGTTCCTCTGCAGCAAGGCCGTGCTGCCGATCATGAAGCGCCAGCGATCGGGCCGGATCATCAACATGTCGTCGGTCGTGGCCCGCGGGGCGCCGGTCACCGTGACGTCGCACTACGCGGCATCCAAGGCGGCCATCCTCGGCTTCACGCGGCATCTGGCGCGAGAGGTCGGAGGCGATGGCATCACCGTGAACGCGGTGGCGCCGGGCACGGTGGCCACCGAGCGCTGGAAGTCGCTGCGCACGCCGGAACAGATTGAGAAGATCACCGCCAGCATCCCGCTGCGCCGGCCGTCCGAGCCCGAGGAGATCGCGGAGATCGTCCTCTTCCTCGCCTCCGAGCCGGCCGCCTACATCACCGGCGCCACCCTCGATATCAACGGCGGGCTCGTGATGCAGTGAGGCGCGCAGCGGCGCCCTACCGTTCGAAATAGCCGACGAAGCTTACGCAGGTGGTCGGTGGTCGGGCGGCATGCGAAACGCGGGCCGACGAGCACTGCTCGCAGCGTGACAGGTGTTCGTTTCGGATGCCAGCGCGGCACGTCACCCTCGCCCAAGCTCGGCCAACTCAGCGCCGTGCTTGGCGTTGCGTCTGGCACTCGCCGTGCACTTTTCCTCGCTCCGGGAGGGTGACATGGCGCGGAAGATCTCCCTCGTGCTGGGCCTGGCGGTCATCGTCGCTGGCTGCTCGCAGCCGCTCACGAGCCAGGAAAAAGGAGCGCTCGTCGGTGGCGCCATCGGCGCCGGCACCGGAGCGATTATCGGAAACCAGGCCGGCCATCCGGGCGCGGGCGCCGTCATCGGCGGCGCCGTCGGCGCCGTCACGGGAGCCGTGATCGCGGATGCCGCGCGGAGGGCCGAGCACGAGGCCGCGTACCCACCGCCGCCGCCGGCTCAAGTGGTCGTCGCCGCGCCTCCCCGCGTCGTCGTGCCGACCGCGCCACACATGGTGTGGGTCCCCGAGTGGGGCGTGTACGTGATGGACGGCCACGACATCGTCTATCACCAGACGTCGTACTATCAGTACTCGAACGGCTACTGGTGGATCTCTCCGTCGTACGCCGGGCCGTGGGCCATCGCGGCGACACCACCACCGACGATCGCGCAGCTTCCACCCGGTAGGCTCCACCACCACCCGGTGCGGAGAGCTTACATGGCGGCGCAAGCGTCGCCGCCGACCGCGCCGATCATCGTGCAAGCGCCACCCACCGTGATCGTTGCGGCGCCGCCCCAGGCTGCACCGGCGGCCCCGGCCCCTGGGCAAATCTTCCCCGCACCGCGGCCGCACGTGTACGCGCCGGCTCAGCCACCGGCGGTCGTCGTCGTTCAAGCGCCACCGGTCGCCGCCGCCCCGGCTCAGCCGACGGCGCCGCCAGTGGTTCACGGCGCCGTCACGCCAGCTCCGCCAGTCGCCGCTGCTCCTGTCGTCGTCGCACCTCCGGCGGCGACGCCGCCCCAGGTTGCCACGCCTCGCGTCGTCGCCGCGCCGGCGCCGCCGCCGGCGGTCGTCGTGCCGGCTCCCCCACAGACGGAGCGCGCTCCGGCACCACCCGCGCAGGTGACCCTGGCGACGCCTCCAGCAGCCGGCTCACCGGCACGGCCCCATATGATCTGGGTCGCCGAGTGGGGCGTGCACCTGCTGGAAGGTCAGGACGTCGTCTACTACAACGAGGCCTACTTCTCGTTCTCGGGCGGGCAATGGTCGATCTCGCAATCGCACGCGGGCCCGTGGGCGATCGTCCCGACGCCGCCGCCGGTGATCGCGAAGCTTCCGCCCGGCCAGCTCCACAGCCACCTGCCGCGCGGGCACCACTGCCCGCCTGGTCTCGCCAAGCAGGGGCGCTGCTAGCGAGCGATCGTCAGCGGCCGTTCGGGCGCGTCGGAAACAACGACAGTTCTCCCTCTAACCAAAGATCAAGCCTCGTCCAAGTCCACGAAGGCATTCGGGAATTCTTGCTGGAATACCCCTTGCTCTTTCCACTGGACAAGAATCAGACAGCGGGCGAGGAGGGGCGAATGGCAGATGCGACGTCCGAGCATCTCTTCGAACCTTGCCCGACATCACCTGAAATACATTGCGTCTGGTGTGGCGTCGCGGAGGCTGCGCATCCCGACGATGGCGCGCTGGACAGAAGTCTCGAGGAGTCCTCTCGAGCGCAGTTGTAGAGAACTGGCGGACCGCCAGACTCAGCACACTTGGGTTGGAGACTCGCCCCTCTCCCGCTCCTGAGCTGATCTGGCGGTCCTGCCAGTCCATTTCTGCCGACTACACGCCCAGGAACCTCTGCTGGATCTCCGGATCGCGCCGCAAGTCATCCGGCGTTCCTTCGAACTGAACCCGGCCCTGGTCCATCACGTAGACACGCTGGGCCAGGGTCAGGGCCACCTCCAGTGCCTGCTCGACGAGCAGAATCGTCGTTCCCCGTCGGTTGATGACGGCAAGGATGTCGGTCAGGCTCTCGACGAGCATCGGCGCCAGGCCCTCGGTGGGCTCGTCGACGAGCATGATCGACGGCCGGGCCACCAGCGCCCGCGCGATCGCGAGCATCTGCTGCTCGCCGCCCGAGAGATGGCGGCCTCGATGGGCGATGCGCTCCCGCAGCCGTGGGAAGTACTCGAAGACTTCTTCGGCGCGGTCGGGGCCACCCCCATCGGTCGCGAGCCAGCCGAGCCGGAGATTGTCGAGCACGGTCAGGTTCGGCAGGATCCGTCGCTCCTCGGGAACCCACGCGATCCCGTTACGGGCGATCTGGTGCGTCGGCAATCCCGTCAGGTCCTGGCCGCGCAGCAGGATCCGGCCGCGGCGGGGCTGGGCGATGCCCATGATCGAGCGGAGCGTCGTCGTCTTGCCGGCGCCGTTGCGGCCGATGATCGTCACCACCTCGCCCTGGCGCACGGTGAGCGAGATGCCCTGCAGGATGTGGGCTTCGCCGTAGTACGTGTGCACGTCCTCGAGGACGAGCAGGTCACCGGTCATCGGGTCGCCCCCAGGTAGGTCTGCTGGACCAGGGTGTTGGCGCGGATCTCGTCAGGCGAGCCCTCGGCCAGCACCTGGCCCTGATGCAGCACGGTGATGTGGTCGGAGATCCTCATGACGACCTTCATCTTGTGCTCGACCAGGATCACCGTGCGGCCGGTGGCCAGCTCTCGGATGAGCCGCATCGTCTCGTCGGTCTCCTCCGGGCTCATGCCCGCGGTCGGCTCGTCGAGGAGCAGCAGCGCGGGATCGGTGGCCAGCGCGATGCCGATCTCGAGGTGACGCTTCTCGCCGTGTGACAGGTGAGCGGCGAGCCGGCCGGCCTTACGCCCGAGGCCGATCCGCTCCAGCAACGACTCCGCGCGCCGGCGCACGTCGCGCAGGTGCGACGCCTTCGACCAGAAGTCGTACGCGCGGGCGTGCCCCTGCACCGCCACGCGCACGTTCTCGAGCACGGTGAGATGCGGGAACACGTTCGTGATCTGGTAAGACTTGGCCACGCCCAGTCGGGCCACCTGGTGCTGGGGCAACCCGGTGATGTCGCGGCCGTCGAACCAGATGCGGCCGCTCGACGGCCTCATCTCGCCCGAGATCAAGCGGAAGAACGTCGTCTTGCCCGCGCCATTCGGGCCGATGATCGAGCGGAGCTCGCCGCGGCGGACGCTGACGTTGACGCGATCGACGGCGAGGAGGCTGCCGAACGCACGCGTGAGCTGCTCTGTGCGAAGCAGGGCGTCGTCGGGCATGACGAAGAAGGTATGTCATCGCCGTGCAGCGCATCAAGGCCTTACCGGCATGCCGCTTGCTCGATCGGATTCTGGATCAGGTTCACACAAAGCGACGTAACGGCGACAAGAAAGGCAGCGAGACGATGATCCGCAAGCTGGCCTCGGGGAAGTACCGGCTCTTCTCCAGGAAGAAAGATGCTCGCACGGGCAAGCGGCGCAACCTCGGCACGTTCGCCACGCGGGCCGCGGCCGAGCGCCACGAGCGTGCGGTCCAGTTCTTCAAGCGCCACTGAGCTCTTCCAAGCGTCAGCGGGCCACGACTCACTTCTCGGTCCGCACCGGCCCGACGATCTCCCAGAATTTCCGGCTCAGCGCCCAGCGGGCGAGCGGCGACAGCAGCATCAGCACGGCCAGCGTCATCAGGACCGCGGCGATCGGCCGCTCGAAGAAGATGAAGACGTCGCCGCGCGAGAAGATCAGGGCCCGCCGCACCGACGCCTCGAGCTGGGGCCCGAGGATCATCGCCAGCACGAGGGGCGCGGGCTCGAAGTGGAGCTTGCGCAGGACGTAGCCGACCAGGCCGAAGGCAACGGCCACACCGACGTCGAAGGCGCTGTTGTTGACGCTGTAGGCCCCGACCAGCACGAACACGATGATGAACGGCGCCAGCAGGCCGTACGGCACCTGCAGCAGCCGCACCCACACGCGGATCAGCGGCAGGTTGAGGACGAGCAGCATCACGTTGCCGATGTACATCGAGGCGATGAGGCCCCAGAAGAGCTGGGGCTGCTGAGCGACCAGGAGCGGCCCGGGCCGGATGCCGTGGATGAGCAGGGCCGCGAAGATCAGCGCGATGGATGCGTTGCCCGGGATGCCGAGCGTCAGCAGCGGGATGAACGAGCTGGACGCCGCGCCGTTGTTGGCCGCCTCGGGCGCGGCGACGCCCTCGATGGCGCCCTTGCCGAAGCGCTCGGGGTGCCGGCTGAAGCGCTTCTCGAGGGCGTAGGAGAGGAACGATGAGATGATGGCGCCGCCCCCGGGAAGCACGCCGATGATGAAGCCGAGCAGCGAGCCCCGCGCCATCGGCGCCGCTGCCGCCTTCCACTCCTCGCGCGTGGCCAGCAGCCCGCCGATCTTCGTCGTGATGACCTCGGGCTCTTCCGTCTGCTCGACGTTGGCCAGCACCTCGCCGATGCCGAACAGGCCCATGGCGACGAGGACGAAGTCGAAGCCCTCGCTGAGCTTGAAGATGCCGTAGGTGAAGCGCGGCGTGCCCTGGATCGGATCGAGGCCGACGCTGCCGAGGAGCAGCCCGACGACGGCCATCATCAAGCCCTTCGTCATCGAGGCGCCGCCGAGATAGCCGACCATCAGGAGGCCGAGGATCAGCAGGGCCGCATTCTCGGGCGCGCCGAACTTCAGCGCGAAGCTGGCCAGCGGCGGCGCCAGCAGCATGAGCCCGACCACGCCGATCGTGCCCGCGATGAACGAGCCGACGGCGGCGACGGCCAGCGCGGCGCCCGCCCGTCCCTGGCGCGCCATCTGGTAGCCGTCGAGACACGTCACCACCGAGGCCGCCTCGCCGGGAATGTTGAGCAGGATCGACGTCGTCGAGCCGCCGTACATCGCGCCATAGAAGATGCCGGCGAGCAGGATCACCGCCGACGTCGCCGGAATGCCGTAGGTCACGGGCAGTAGCAGCGCGATCGTGGCCGGTGGCCCGAGGCCGGGCAACACGCCGATGGCGGTGCCGACCAGCGAGCCGACGAAGCAGTAGAAGAGATTCGCCGGGGTGAGCGCGATGGCGAATCCGGACCCGAGGAGGCTCAGGATCTCCATGAGCCCGGCGGCAGCGGCACCTTCAGCCACACGGCGAAGAGCAGGTAGGAGCCGCCGGCGGCGAGGAGCGAGACCGCGAGCGCGAGCAGCCAGCGCTGCGGGTGCGTGACCTTCACCATGTAGAGCACGAGGAGGAACGTGGCGATCGGATAGCCGACCCATTCGAGCATCGCCGTGTAGACGGCGAGCGCGGCCACCAGGCCGATCACCTGTCCGATGCGGGTGTCGCCCCGCGCGCCGGCCGCAGCGCGAGCGCGCAGCGCGTGGCCGAGAAGGAGGAGCGAGAGGGCGACGAGGAGGACGGCGAGCCAGAGCGGGAAGAATCCCTCGCCGGGATTCCTCACGGTTCCGATCGGTAACCCCAACGCCTCCCGCAGCGCCAGCGCCGCCACCGCCAGCCCGAGGACGACGGCGCCGATCTCCCGCGTCATCGTCAGGCTGCTACTTCGCGGCGGTGACGACGCGGCCGAAGGCGTCCCACTCCTGCCGCCAGGTCGCCTCGAACTCCTTGCCCGTCTGGAACTGGACGTCGTCGCCGAGCTGTCGGATCTGCTCCAGGAACTGCTTGTCCTCGGCGATCTTCCGGAAGGCGCCCTCGAGCCTGGCCGCGACGGCCGGCGGCAGCCCCTTCGGCCCGACGACGGCGCGCCACATCGTGAAGACCACGTCGACGCCTTCTTCCTTGAGCGTCGGCGTCTGGGGCAGCTCGCGGATGCGCGAGGGGCCGGTCACCGCCAGCGGCCGCAGCTTGCCCGCCGTCACCTGCGGCATGAGCTGCGCCGTGAACGAGAACGTGGCGTCGGCGTGGCCACCGAGGACCGCCAGCGTGGCCGGCCCGCCGCCGTCGAACGGGATGTTGTTGTACTCGACGCCGGCGGCCTTGGCCATCATCCGCATGGGAAAGTCGGCAGCGCCCCACGTCCCCGAGTTGGCGAAGTTGAACTTCCCGGGGTTCTTCTTCATGTAGTCGAGCGCCTCGCGCATCGTCTTCCAGGGCGCCTCGTTCCGCACGGCGAAGACGGGGGGGCTGTAGTTGATGCGGGCGATCGGCGTGAACTGGTCGGGGCCGATGGGCGCCTTCTGCACGAGGGCGAAGATCGTGTTCGGGCCGGTGCCGCCCAGCATGATCGTGTAGCCGTCGGGCTTGGCGCGGATCACGTACTGCGAGCCGACGGCGCCGCCGCCCCCGGGCTTGAGCACGACGAGCAGCGGCTGGCCGAGGTACTGCTGGGCGACGCTGGCGATGGCCCGCGCCGTGAGGTCGTGCGAGCCGCCCGGTCCGTACGGGATCACCAGCTCGATTGGCTTCGTGGGGAAATCCTGGGCTGAGGCCGGCCACGGGCCAGTCAACAGCGCGACGACGACGAGAATGATTCGGATTGCGTACAATGGCATGCCGTTCCTCCGGATTCGCAGAACATTAGAACGCGCGACGCCAGATTTGCAATGCCGGACCGCGTCCCGCGAAGTCGCAACGCGGATCGGGTGAAATGTCGATCGCAGCAGATGATCGCGGCGGGGCACGCCGGGGGAGGCCGAGGGGGGCGTAGCCCCCTTCGCTTGACTGATAGCGACAGCCCGGGTGCCCGTGCCCTGTTCAAAGGAGGCAGCGTGACGATGAAGCCGATCGAGATGGGAATCGTCGGAGTGGGCTGGATCGGGGAGATCCGCGCCAAGGTCTGCGCGGGCCACCCGCTGATCAAGGGCCTGCATCTCTGCGAGATCGACAAGGCCCGGCTCGAGCGTGTGGCCAAGGAGACGGGGGCCCGGACCGCGACGACCGATTATCGTGAGCTGCTGGCCCGCTCCGACATCGACGCCATCATCGTCTCGACCACGCCGGAAACGACCCACTATCCGTTCACGCGCGACTGCCTGATGGCGCGCAAGCACGTGCTGCTCGAGAAGCCCATCGGCCTCGAGCTCAAGCACGCCGACGAGCTGATGCAGCTGGCGCGGGCCCACCGGCTCAAGCTCACCATCGGCTACACCCAGCGGTTCAATCCCCGCTACGCCTACGTCAAGCAGTGCGTGGTGGACGGCACCATCGGCCAGCCGGTGACCGCCCTGGTCAGCCGCAACGTCTCGCGCTCCATCGGTAACAAGATCGGCGGCCGCGTGCACCTCTCCCCGGCCGTGATGGAGGCCACGCACGACATCGACTTCATCCTCTGGTGCATGCAGCCGCGCAAGCCGATCCGCGTGTACTCGCAAAACGCCTACGGCGTGATGAAGAAGGAGCACGGCCTGCCCGACACGCAGTGGATCATGGTCACGATGGACGACGGCACCGCGTTCACCATCGGCGCCGGCTGGGCGCTACCGCCCGGCTATCCGCACTTCTCCTCGGCCACCATCGAGTTCATCGCGACCGAAGGCGCCGTGCTGGTGGACGACTCGCACCGCGACGTCATCCTCAACACGATGAAGAACCGGATGGTGCTGCCGCTCAGCACGATGCCGGGCGAACAGGTGGGCCACGTCTACCAGGGGCCGATGGCGGCCGAGACCATCCACTTCATCGAAGCGGTGGCCGGCGACCGCCCGGTCCTGGTCACGCCCGAGGAGGCGCGGCTGGTCATGGAAGTCACGCTGGCCGCCGACCTCTCGGCCGAGCGCAACGCGCCGGTGAGCCTGCCGCTGGACTGAGCGCGGCTACTTCGCCGCCGGGTCGTACACCTCGTTGACGTTGACGCCCTCGTGGGGGCCGCCACCGCCGGCGACGTTCGATCCGCTGATCGCGTACATCTTGCCGCCGATTTCGCCGACGGCCAGGCCGTGCCGCGGCGTCGGCATCGGCGGCAGCCGCTCCCACGCGTTGGTCTTCGGGTCGTACGCTTCGTGCGTCTTGTACGTGCCGACCAGGTCGTTGAGGTACGCCTCGCCGCCGAGCACGTGCATGCGGCCGTTCAGCACGGCCACGCCCACGCCGCTGCGCGGTGTCGGCATGCCGAGCACGGACGCCCAGGTGTCCTTGGCGATGTCGTAGACCTCGTTGGTGCTCACGTTGTTGCTGAGCCCGATGATGAAGGTCGAGCCGATGCGGCCGCCCACGACGTAGATCTTCCCGTCGATCAGCGCGGCGCCGTGGTGGTTGCGCGCGGTCAACATCGGGCGGGCCAGCGTCCACGTGTTCGTCTCGGTGTCGTAGACCTCGTTCGTGGCCACGTTCTCAACGGGGACCGACGGGCGCAGCTCGGGCGTCGAGTAGCTCGGATTCCGGGCGCCGCCGATCGCGTAGATCTTGGTCCCGATCGCCGTGGCCGATAGTGCGCCGCGAGGTGTCGGGACGGGCGTGCCCTTCGACCACGCGTTGGCCGCGGTGTCGTAGATCCACACCGAATTCGAGGGCACCCAGGCCGGCAGCCCGCCGCCCGCCGGCCGCGCGATCGTGAAGCCGCCGATCGAGTAGAGCTTGCTGCCGACAGCGGCGAAGCCTGGATGGTGGATGCCTTCCGGGATCGAGGCGAGCCGTTTCCACTCGCTGGTCGCGGGATCGAAGCTCCACAGCATCATCTTCGGTTCCCAGCCCGGGAACGCGCCGAGACCGCCGAGCACGTACATCTTGCCGCCGGCGGCCGTGCCGTAGACTTCCTCTTCGCCCTGCGGGATCGGCTTGAGCTGACTCCATTTGCCCTGGGCCAGCGCCGGCCCGGCCACGAGCAGCATCGTCATCACGAGAACGAGGCCCACCGTGACTCGAACGCCCATATGAGTCCCCCTCCGCTTCATGCGGCTCAGTCGCCGGTCGGCATCACGCCGGCGCCTTCGATCATGAGAATGACGGTGCGCTCCGGGGCGCGCGTGCGATGCATGACCCCCTTCGGCACCGTGAAACCTTGCCGCGGCCCGAGCTCGACCGTCCGCCCCTCGAGATCGATGACCCATCGTCCCTCGATCACGTAGAAGAACTCGTCCTCGTGGTCGTGCTTGTGCCAGTGGAATTCACCCTGCATCACGCCGAGGCGCACGACGCAGTCGTTCACGCGACAGAGCGTCTGGTTGTACCAGCCGTCCCGGCAGCCATCGACGAGCTTCTGGATGTCGACGAGCTGGAGCGAAGCGAACAACGTGTCGAGATGGATGGCGTAGGGTTGCGAAGCCATCGCGGTCCTCCGTCAGACGCTAGAGCTTGATCTCCAGGACGTAGAGTCCGCCGATCATGCGGTCGACGGCGTACGTGATGCCGCGCTCGTCGATCATGACGTCGTTGATCTGGATGGCCTTCGTCGGCGATTTCCGCGGTGCCGGCGGGACGAACCAGGCGGCCTCGCGGGGATGGAACGGATCGGCGAGGTCGAAGGCGCGCACGCCACCGTTGAAGAACGTCCCCACGACGAAGCGCTCCGAGGACCACATCCCGGGATCGTTCTCGTGCAGGTTGTGAGCGCCGAAGCGTCCGCCGCGCTTGGCGAAGAGCTTGACCGGCGGCAGCGGGCACGTGCTGATGGGCACCAGCTTGCCGTCCGTATGCGCGTCCACGATCCACACGAGCTTCGGCCAGTCCTTGCCGGCGTCCTTGGTCGCCTCGTCGCTGACGACCAGCAGGCCGCGCTCGAACAGCGGCACCACGGTGTGGCAGAAGCCGGGGAACGGCGGATGGTAATCCCAGCGGCTCACCATCTTCGGATGCGTCTTGTCCGAGATGTCGAGGACGATCGCGCCGCCGTCGAGATAGCCGAGATAGGCTCGGTCGGGGCGCTGAGGATAGACGTTCGTGTTGTGAGCGCGATAGCCCGTGTCGAACGTGGGATGCCGGGGCAGCGGTGGCTCGGCGTCGCCCTCGCGCGTGCCCGGCAGCCACCAGCGGCCGACCTCGACCGGCCGCGACGGCCGGCGCACGTCGACGATGCGGTAGAACTGATCGTCGCGCCGGTTGCGCGGCGTGAAGTCGGCCGCGCCCGAGCTGCAGTGGACGTACTCGCCGTCCACCCACCACAGGTGATGCACGCCGCGCGAGGTCGCGCCCGACGCGTCGAAGAACGACACGCTGCGGGGCTTGGCCGGATCAGCGACGTCGAAGATCTCGAATCCCGCGGGTTTGAGATCTGGCGCGCTCGTCTGGTACGCCACCACGAGCAGGTCGCCGACCAGATCCAGCGAGTTGGAGCGCATCCGGTTGTGAGGAAGGTCGGTCTGCGTGATCAGCGCCGGCTTCTTGGGATTGGTGACGTCGACGGCCGTGACGTTCTTCGGCGCCGACTCGTGGGCGATCCACAGGACGCGCCGGCCGTCGCGGCAGCGCTGGATGGCCATGCCCTCGCCGCAATTGCCGAAGCCGTCGAGGGGATGGTGGGCGAGGAGGCGGACGTTGCGCGAGCTTTGAGCTGTCATGGCGGGCGCATGCTACGGCAAAACCCGATGGGGGGGTAGAGGCGTGCCAAACCACGACCAATGAGCCAACAGCCGTCCTTGCCGGGCATCTCGAGATCGCTGATGAGCACGTCCAGTCGTCGATCACGTCGCCGACTTTGACGTTCGCGAGCGCTTCGGGCGGTCTCCCGACGTAGATGATCCCTTCTGCGGTCCATCCCCAAGACTTGTCCCGTGACCTCTTGACAGAGCGTTCCTGGGGTACCTCGAGGGAAGGTGGGATCACGGATGACATCAAGGCCGAGACAGAGCCAGGACCGCGAGCTTTCCCCAGCGCACACTCAACGCTCTCGCCCGCGGGCTTCCTCGGCGACGCTTGCGCTCCCAATCGCGGAGGCCGGGTGAGATCTGATGCTTCGGGAACCCATGTCTGTCTCCGGCGGCAGTCGATACATCCCGCCCCAAGTAGGAAGCCACATCAGCATCAGCAGCACGATGGCGATCACGAGGGCGAACACGTCCTTGGGGCATTCGGACATGTGTCGTCGCCTTTCTCTCGTCACGGGAAACCTACGAACACGTCACGGTTCTGCATCTAGTCGGCGTCATCCACAGCCTGCCTGTCGGCACCCTCAGCGGCAACCTCCGACCCATCGCATCAAACGGCGCAGCGGTAAGACTCCGCCTTCCCACAGCTGCACAGTGGCTTCGAACTCACGGAGGGGCCCCACCAGCGCCTCTACTTGAGATAAATCCGCCCCAGTTCATGAAGGGGAACTGCCCGCTGCGGCTCGCAGCCGTCTCACCTGCTTGGCTTTCTGCAGCCAGGGGAGCGCCTCGTCGAGCCTCTCCCGCTCCATCAGGTAGACTCCGATGTCGTTATACGGCGTGCCGAACTCCGGGTTGATCTCCTCTTGCCATAGCTTCGTCGCTTGCCTCAAAGGCTCTCGTCCGTCCATTTTCAGCGTCCCCCCGTCACCTGCACCGGGACCCTCCGGGGCCGTGCCGGTCGACACCGGCACGGCCCCGGTCCCGACCGGCCTCGATCATGCGGCCTTGACTTCGATCGTCCTCGGCGTCGCGGCTCGCGGCGCGGGGACCCTCACCTCGAGCATGCCGTTCGCGGACTTCGCCTCCACTTGGGCGACGTCGACGCCCTCGGGGAGCGCGAAGCTCCTCTGGAACGCACCGTACGCGACCTCGCGGACGAAGTAGTCCTTGCCCGTGGAGTCGTGGTCGGCCTTGCGCTCACCCTTGACGGTGAGGACGTTGTCCATCAAGGACACCGCGACATCCTTCGGATCCACGCCCGCCAGGGAGAACTGCATGACGTAGGTGCCGTCCTCGATCCGCCCCTCCACGGCGGGGAGCAACGGGGCACGCTGAGCGGCTTCATCCCTGGTGCCGTAGAAGAACCTCTCGAATAGGTCGTCGGCCTCGTGGTGGAGGTGGAACTGCCGGGTCGGGGACCAGTGAAGCATGGTGTTCATGGTGCTCTCCTTCCGAATATCTTAGCGTATCCCACTAAGATAATCTTACGTTATATATGTAATAACATATTATATAATTAATGTCAATTACGAGTAGTAGGC
>WNGI01000690.1_pt1 | contig 26230 bp, 23 predicted proteins | sample 5400621 | NCBI WGS metagenome assembly WNGI01 (sample SAMN13153374, study PRJNA577476) | soil metagenome | isolation source: 20 cm soil or saprolite under Garry oak tree replicate 1 | place: USA:California | collected 2016-06-15 | reverse complement strand
CCCAGGCCGCCGAATCTGGGACCGGGGGCCAGCGTGGCGAGAGTCTCCGCATTGCCGCCACAGGCGACGGTCAGGGCTGTTGTGGGCCGGGGACGGTTCGGAAGCGCGCTCTGCAAGACCGAGAGAACATGAAGTCTTATATCGTCCGCCGTATATTCGTGAATGGCGCCCTGGACATGAAATGCCTCCATCAGGCGGACGGTTCCGAGCGGCAGGCCGATGCTTCTTTGCAGGACACCTCGACGCAGCTCACTCAGTTCCAGGCTGCCGCCGCCGAGATCGAGAATGAATCGGGGAGGGTCCAGATTTCGCAGCGCACGGAGTGTGGCCACGCGGACGAGGCGGGCCTCCTCCTCCCCCGAAATGATTTCGAGATTGATTTTTGCCTGGTGGCGTAAACGCTCGACAAGAACGTGGCTATTGCGGGCCTCGCGCGCGGCGCTGGTGGCGACGGCGCGATACGCCGCCACGCCGTGCCGGTCCATCACGTGGCGAAACTGGCGGAAAGCGTTGGTGGCATCACGCAGGGTCTTGCGATCGAATTTTCCGGTCGTGAAGGCGGAGTGGCCCAGGCGCACGGGCGCGCGAAAGGACTCGATAATCTGCCAATCGTCCGAAGAGCGTACCCGGGCGATAATCAGCCGGAACGCGTTCGAGCCGGCATCTATCGCGGCTAAAAACAAGGGTTTGGCAAGTTTCAACGCCACAGGGAAGCCAGCGCAGCGGAGGGCCTGTACTGAGTCCGCTGGATGCCGAGATGGGCGGCAATGCGCTTGCGCAGCTCCGCGTTCACGGTGGCCACGCTGGCCTCGCCATCCATCGCGATGAAGCCTTGTTTTTCAGCAAGCGCCTCGAACTCTTTTTTCATCTTGGCCTGATACATGATGAAAGATTGAAACAAATCGTTGGAGAGGGACATGTCGCGGCCCGATTCCCAGTAGCTGATGGTGTGGGACTTGCGAAACTCCCGCTCGAAGGCGGCTTCGGGCCGGACGTTCAGCCAAAACGTGAGGTCGGGGCGCAGGGCCATTTCATACAGGCCATGTAAATAGTCGCGCTGGATCCCACGAGCGGCCGCGCGGGCGATGAGTGTGTAGAAATAACGGTCGGCGAGAACAACGAAGTCGGAGCGCAAAGCCGGGATGATGCGATGCTCGAGTTGATCGTAGAAATCGGTCGCGTACATCAGCGTGAGCGTCATGCGGGTGATCGTATTCTCGGCAAGCAGCGCGTCAATATCTTTCGCCACCAGGCCCGAACGGCGCAGGCCCATCGTCTGGACCGCGAAACCTTCCGACTCGAGCCATTCGGTCAGCAGCGAGATCTGTGTGGAGCGGCCGGAACCGTCCATGCCTTCAATTACGATCAGAGAACCGCCGAATTCTTCATCGTTTACGCCGGGAAGGGGAAGCCCGTAATTTCGAGGAGATGCCCCCGAAGGCGAGGAATTCTGCCTGGGACCGCCATTGTTGCGGTCCGGCCGCGATTTTTTCATCGAGGCCTCCGCGAGGCTTTCTTGGGCGCAAAGCGTGACAGATCGATGCGCGATTTCACAATGTGGCGCATTTGCATTTGAAGTTTGTTCACAGGCAGCGTTCCGTCCATCACCACAAACTTGTCCGATTCTATCATTTCGTCGTATTGCGCCAGGATACGTCCTTGAAAAATGCGGAAACTTTCGGCGCGATCGAGGGAGAGATTGAGGTCCATGCCGGCTTCGTAATGTTTCAATTTCGGCCGGCCGCTCATGATGCGGTTGACAGCGACGTCCAGAGGAGCGCGAAAATAAAAGGTGATGTCCGGAACGGGCGCAAATCGATATAGATTTCGGAGCCAGCGTTGCGAGCAGTTGCGCGCCACATCGCGCGCAAACGCGGTGTAAATGTACCGGTCGGCAAGCACGAGGTATCCGCTGTGAAGCAAAGGGAGAATCTGGCGTTCGCAGCGGTCAGCGAAGTCCGCGGCGTGCAGGAGAGAAAATGTCGTGGGCGTCAGCAGGCGGCGCTGCTTTCCGCGCCGCGTCGCCGATTTCACGAGCGGAGATGAATTCCACTCCGTGAAATGCAGTCGATAGCCGCCAATTTCGAGCCACCGTTTGAGCAAGTAGAGTTGCGTGCTCTTTCCAGAGCCGTCTATACCTTCCACCACGATCAGCGCACCCGGGTAGGCGCGCGCGGGTTCGAGCAGTTGCGGTGCCAGAGAAGACAGTTCAACCGGTTCGAAGGAGATGGATTCCGTGTCCGTCAAGGATTCGTTTGCCAAACTGACCTCTTATCAACACAGGATTATACGCTCAGAATATAAAAATTTGGTTACAAGAACGTGAGCGCTGGATGAATGAGCACCTGTCCGTCGGGTTGCAAATGAGCATTTCGCAAGGCAAACTACTTTTGTGAAAGCATTTGATCTGATTTGCATCGGAGCGGGCCCCACGGGCCTAGCCTGCGCCATCGAGGCCAAGCGCGCGGGCTTGCGCCCCTTGGTGATCGACAAAGGCTGCCTTTGCAACTCGCTCTTCCACTATCCGGTCAATATGGTCTTCTTCACCACGCCGGAACTGCTCGAGATCGGCGATCTGCCGCTGACAAGTCCGTCGGAAAAGCCTACCCGCGCCGAGGCGCTCAAGTATTACCGCAAATGCGCGGAGCACTATGCGCTGGAACTGCGATTAGGCCAGCGAGTCGAGAAAGTTGAAGGCAGCGACGGCCGTTTTCGCGTGCATACTCGCGACCAGCAGGGAATTGAAGCGCAATTTGACGCCAAGAAGATTGTAGTCGCTACCGGGTACTACGACCTTCCGAACCGAGTTGGAGTGCCTGGCGAGGATTTGCCGCATGTCTCCCATTACTACTCCGAGCCGCACCCCTTCTGGCAGCAGGACGTTGTGGTTATCGGAGGGAAAAATTCCGCCGCCGAAGCCGCGCTCGATCTCTACCGGTCAGGCGCGCGTGTGACTCTCGTGCATCGCCGCGCCGAACTTGGCTCCACAATCAAGTATTGGGTGCGGCCAGACATCGAAAACCGCATTAAGGCCGGCCAAATTCGCGCGCTTTTCGAAACCAAGGTGAAGCGCATCGAAGCCGGACACGTCTGGGTCTCGAATCACGCGGGCGAGTATTCTGTGCCCGCCGTTCAGGTTTTTGCGCTGACGGGCTACCACCCGGACTTCGAGTTTTTGCGCTCCCTGGGCATCTCGCTGGATCCCTCGACGAACAAACCAACGATGCATCCGCAAACGCACGAGAGCAATGTGCCGGGCATATTTCTGGCGGGAGTCGTGATCGGCGGAAACCATACGAGTGAAATCTTCATTGAAAATGGGCGCTTCCACGGCAAGCAGATTGCCGCTGCGTTGACCGGCGGCCAGCCTCACCTGCAGCAGTCGTGACTGTCGCAGCGGAGTTTGCGATATCCATAAAGTCGCCCCGATTTGCCGAGCATCCAGCTCTTTGTTAGACTGACAAGCAATGTCCTCGATGATAAGGGAAGCTGGCGAAACATTCGTCACCTTGGTGAAAGGTTTCAGCGTCACATTCCGCAACATGCTGCGGAAAACCGTCACGGAGAATTATCCCGAAGAGCCTGTCCACTTCCAGGCTCGGTATCGCGGGATTCACGTTCTGCATCGGGACGAAAACGGGCTGGAAAAGTGCGTGGGCTGCTTTTTGTGTTCGGCGGCTTGCCCGGCGCGCTGCATTTACATCGAGGCTGCGGAAAACACCGACGCACAGCGTATCTCCGCCGGTGAGCGCTACGCGAGCGTTTACAACATCGATTATAGTCGGTGCATCTTCTGCGGCTATTGCGTCGAGGCGTGCCCGACCGATGCCATCACGCATGGACATGGGTTCGAGCTCGCCACGTCGAACATCAATGCCCTGATTTATCGCAAAGAGAAGCTTCTGGAAAAATGGCCTCCCGCTAGCTAACAACCTTTTTTGAGGCTTTCTTGTGCGCCTTTTCTAGCGGCGGTGCGGGTTCCGTCATGCGCAGGGGGTCGAGTATTTCCCGCATCGTCTTTTCGTCGATCAGTTTGCGTTCTAGAGCAATCTCAGTCACTGTTCGGCCTGTCTTAATGCTCTCCTTCGCGATCTCCGCTGCGGCGGCGTATCCAATATACGGGTTCAAAGCCGCCGCAATCGAAATCGTCGCATTCGCGTAATAGCGGCAGCGCTCCTCGTTGGCCACAATACCATCCACGCACTTGGTTGCTAGCACGCGCATCGTGTTTTTCAGAATTTCAGCGGCGTGGAGCACATTCCAAGCCATCGCCGGCATCATGACATTCAACTCGAGTTGGCCCGCCTGCACTGCCATGGCTGTCGCCATGTCCGCCGCAACTGTTTGGAACCCCACCATGGCGGTCAATTCGGCCATTACGGGGTTGACTTTTCCCGGCATAATCGATGAGCCCGGCTGCAGCGCGGGCAGAGCGATCTCCGCGAGCCCAGTGTTTGGACCGCTGGAGAGCAGACGCAGGTCATTGGTGATTCGGATCAGTTCGAGCGCGAGGTTGCGCAGCGCGGCGGAAGCGACACTCATGGCGAGATTGGATTGCATTGCATAACGCAAGTCTCCGGCCGGCTTCAGTGCGCGGCCAGAGATCCTGCTCAAATGCCTTACGACGACCTTTTGATACTTCGGATGTGTATTGACTCCGGTTCCTACAGCTGAGCCTCCCAACCCGACTTCGCCGAGCAATGTTTGGGCCTGTCTCAACACCACCCCGCAACGCTGCATCGCCGTGGCGTAGGCCGAGAATTCCTGTCCCAGCCGAATTGGCACTGCATCCATCATGTGCGTGCGCCCGGACTTTAGGATATGGTCAAAGGCTTTCCCTTTTCTCGCGAAGGATTGTTCCAGCGTCGCGAGGGAATTAAGTACTTCATCAGATAAGAATAATGCGGCTAGCCGCATCGCAGTGGGAAAAACATCGTTAGTGGACTGCCCAAAGTTGACGTGATCGTTTGGGTGGCAGATGTCGTAGTCCCCGCGTTTTCCGCCTAGGATCTCGATGGCGCGATTAGCGATGACTTCATTAGCATTCATGTGAAACGATACGCCAGCGCCTGCCTGATAGACATCCACCACAAATTGTCCGTTCCACTTGCCGGCGATTACCTCGTCCGCAGCCTTCGCGATGGCGCCGGCGCGTTTCGCGTCCACCAGTTTTAGTTCGCGGTTCGCCATTGCGGCGGCCTTCTTGATCATCCCTATCGCCCGAACCAATTGAGAGTGTGCGCGATAGCCGCTGATGGGAAAGTTATCGATGGCCCGTTGCGTCTGAATGCCGTAGTACGCGCTGGATGGCACTTCGCGGGTGCCCAGAGAATCTATTTCCCTTCGCATTTTCAATGTCGTCGCTCCTGTACTCGCAGACTTGATTCTGCTTTTAGCGAATAGTTGAATATACATGGAATCTTCGACTTTCGAGTTTCCTGCCGTCTGCAGATGCGCCGTCTACCGTGGAGGCGTTCGACACTGACAGTGCAACAAGCCTCGACAAAAAGGAAGTGACAGATTTCGCAGATAGGTACTCCTGCCTGCGAGAGGGAAACCTGATTCCAATCGGTGCGCAACAATTAAAGTAGGGTGCTGGAGGGAAGAGTGTAGCGCCCAGCAATGATCAGTTGAAACAACGCCTGAGACCGGCCAGCAGGCGATAGGCAGAGCAGCTTTTGCGTACCGACTGGCTTGAAGTTTGTGGGAGATAATTCGTCAGCACCCAGCGCTTCAAACGCCCCCAGAAATATTCAACTGAGTTCAGTCCCGGCGCATAGGACAGGAGTCGATCGAGTTCCCACGGGTGTCGCATCCGAGCCCTTCTGAACCGCGTTCCAGTTCTTGTCTAAAGCGGCGCCACCTGTCGGCGCTCAGACGTGACTTGCGTCCTACGCGTCCGGGTTTCTTCAGCGCGACCCGGTCCTTCCACTCCACTCGTTTATTAACTCTTACATAACTAAAATTCTATAGTAAACTCAGGGAGGAATCGATGCGACCTTCCGAGAGTCCCCAAGAATTGGAACGGCGACGGTTTCGCGGTCTGGCCTTGCTTCGAGAGGGCTTGAGCCCAGTCGAAGTAGCCCGCCGGGTCGGTGTGGACCGGCGCAGTGTGCGGCGTTGGAAAGCGTCTGTCCACGGACGGGGGACTCGCGCTCTGGCCGCTCGCCCGGCTCCCGGGCGCCCGCAACGATTGAGCGCCATGAATCGGCGCCGGTTAGAAAAAGATCTGCTTCGCGGGGCTCAGGCCGCCGGGTTTGAAACTGAGCTGTGGACCTGTCCTCGCGTGGCGCAGTGGATTGCTCGCCGCTTCCAGGTGCACTATCACCCCGATCATGTCTGTCGCCTTCTGCATTCCTTGGGCTGGAGTCCCCAAAAACCCCAGCGCCGTGCCATCGAGCGTGATGAAAAAGCCGTTCGCCGTTGGATGCACCGTACCTGAAGTGCTATTTAAAAAAAGCCCGTCGCCTGAACGCCTGGCTGGTGTTTCTCGATGAAAGCGGCTTTCTGATGGCCCCGTTGGTGTGCCGCGGTTGGTCGCCGCGGGGGCAAGCACCGTTGTTGTTGCAACGCGGCGAGCATCAGCAGAAGGTCTCCGTGATCGCCGTCCTGTGTCTGCGCGGCCGCAGGTTTTATTTCGGCCTCCATCCCAACGCCGACATCCACACCCAGCAGGTCATCTCCTTCTTGCGTCATTTGGACCCCGAACTGAACGGGCCGTGGCTGCTGTGGGATCGGCTGAATGCGCATCGCGCTCGTCGGACCGCGCAATTCCTGGCCTCGCGCTCCTACCCCAGGCTCATTTCCTGCCCGCCTACGCACCCGACTTGAACCCGATCGAATATGCCTGGTGCTACTTGAAAATGAATCCCCTGGCCAACTCGCCCCATTTCGACCTGCCCGCTCTCACCCACACAAATCGCCTCCAAACCCGCTCCCTGCAACGAAAACCCGACTTGCTCGGCTCCCTGCTCGCACACCCCCCTTTTTTGCAGCCACGATAGGACATTACTTATACAGGATTGAATAGCCCAGCAATACAGTATCTGTCTGCGCGCGACCAGCCTAAGACGTATTTCTGCCTGACGCTGTCCCTCCTGGAACACCTGGGTGCCTTCCCAAACTCCGATCCTCCAACGCAACCAGATCCCCCTTCATCCACGCAACTAGTCCCGTTCCAACTTGTTGGGGCGACTACTATTCGTGCATGTACACGCGTCATTTGGCGGGCTCGCGTGCCGCGGAACCGCGTATTCATTTCCGGAATTAATTGGAACGGCACTAGTGTCCTGAGTCAGAAATGCGCTTACAAAAGCGGGCGACGCTGGCCAGGATTTCATCAGCGGTTTTGGTCCAAACGAAAGGTTTGGGCCGCGCGTTGGTGGTTTCGATGTAGTGGCGGATGGCTTGTTCCAATTCGCGCGTCGAGCGGTCCACGCCCCGCCGGATTTGTTTTTCGGTCAGGGCGGCGAACCAGCGCTCCACCAGATTCAGCCAGGAAGCGTTGGTTGGCGTGAAATGCACGCGAAAACGCGGATGCCGGGCCAGCCAGCGATGAATGAGAGGTGTTTTATGCGTGGGGTAGTTGTCCAAAATCAGATGCACGTCCAGCCCGTTGGGAACCGCGGCTTCGATGCGGTCAAGGAACTTGCGGAACTCCACCGAGCGGTGCCGGGCGTGGAAATCGCTTACCACGCGTCCGCTTTTCAACTCCAGCGCCGCGAACAGCGAGGTGGTGCCGTGCCGCACATAGTCGTGCGTGCGCCGCTCGGCCTGCCCGGGACGCATCGGCAGCAACGGCTGAGAACGGTCCAGCGCTTGAACCTGGGTCTTCTCATCCACAAACAACACCAAGGCTTTGTCCGGCGGGTGCAGATACAGACCGACGATATCCCGCACCTTTTCAATGAACAGCGGGGCCTTGGAAAGTTGAAAGGTCTCGGCGCGATGCGGCTGGAGCGCAAAGGCACGCCAGATGCGGCTGACCGCACTCTGACTGAGTCCGCAGCGGCGGGCCATCGAGCGCGTGGACCAATACGTGGCGTCGGCTGGACGTTTTTCCAGTGTCAACGTGAGCACTCGCTCGACTGCGGCATCGCTGATCTCGCGCGGCGCGCCCGGGCGCGGCTCGTCCGGCAGCCCGTCCAGACGTCGCGCCAGGAAGCGGCTGCGCCACTTGCCCACCGTGGGTTTTGCCAAGTGCATCTGCTGCGCTACCTCCGTGTTCGTTTTCCCTTGCGCGCAGGTCAGGATGATCCGCGCCCGCAAGGACAAGGCCTGAGCCGAACTCGGACGCCGCACCCAGCGCTCCAGCGTCTCGCGCTCCTCCCGGCTCAACAGCAACGGCGGAATCGGTCTCCCCAGCGTCATGAGCACCTCCCTTGTACCTTAGACGCGGGAAAACCAAATCTTATTCAACTAACTTATGACTCAGAAACTAGTCCATGCCAGCCGATCGATACCAAATACTGACAATTGTCAGCGGAAATATGCGACCTCAGTCAGCACCGGTACATAGGTATTCTGCTTCCGCGATGGCATATAAGCTATATAAGAACTGATGGTACATAACGAAAGGCGCTCGATGATGGTTGGGAATGCAAATGGAACAAATAGAGCGGACTGTGGGCAACGTGGACGGTCTGGTTGGATTTTGGGGGGGCGACGGGAGATGCGCTCCCGGAGGGTAGGTCGTGGGAATGTTTGGCGGGTTGGAAACGCAGTGTCGCATGGCAATTCCGAAAGAATGTATATAACTAATGGAGTATAATTAGAATAAGTTATCAACGCCATTGAAAAGCATACATGAGCAGGTACTAATAAGTACGGCTCAATCACTGAAATCCGAGACGGAATATTTATATCGAGGGATTGAACAGGGGATGAAAAGTCACGTGCTCCGCGTCGACCACTCGGGGCGACATGCACGCTAGCGGCGACCAACGTGGCAGGGCTCCCGGGTTGCCTGTACTTGCAGTCACCGGGTGCGGAAAATAAAGAGCGATAACGACGACCGCGATTTGGGCGAGTTGGTGCAGAAGGGAACGACGGGGAATGGTTCTCAAGGACACGAAGTAACACATTAGGTTGCCGACCGTGGGGGGGGAGGGGTGAAACGGCGAAGGCGGACAAACAATTCGCGGGGGCCAATAATTGACGAGGCGGCTGGCACAACACTAGGCGCGGGATGCGCTTCGATTCGCGAAGTGCCGAGCCTGGTTCGCGAAATATGTGCTCCACCCGCGGGGCTTGTTTCGACGGACATCCAGAAATAACGCGGACCTATTTGGGTGGTTTGGCGGCAAGAGTTCCGGTAACGCGAGTCCTGGGTTCACTGAAATGAGGTGGCGCGGGATGTATCTCGACGGGTGGGTCCGAAACTTGTGTCAACGGGTCACTGCCCGGCTCCTGAAAAGAGCGGAGAAGATCCGCGACAGACAAGGCAGGTTCGCGAAGCGAGCCGTGATGTTCGAGCATATAGCGAGCCAGCATGGCTTCCGCTGTGTCCTCGAGCCACTGATCGATCAATACAGCGATTTCACGGCGCAAATTCGCGGCGTGGTTCAAACGGCCGAGCTCGAAGCTCTGCAGAGACGGCCGCGAAGCAGAACGCAGATAGTCGATGGGGGGCACGATGCGCGTTATAGACATGGGCAAACTCCTATGCGGACTGGAAGGATCCAAGCTAACTAGCAAACAAGCTATCAAAGGCCGATCTTACTGATTTGGCACGAATCATGTCTAGTATTACTTTCGGGACTGTGGATAAGTCAGTTTCGTATCATTGGCGTTATTAAAAGGTGCTTTATAACTTTCTTAGAATACGAAGAGTGCGGCTTTCTTGGCAAAAGAGGGGCAACGAGGTCGGGAATCATGAGCCAGGAAAGGGTCGCGCCGTTTTCCCGCGTGAGCCAAAGCGGCAACTGCGGAAATTGTGGGGCCCTTGAGCGTAGCGGGGCGGAAATGAATGGAGGATCCCGCGAACTTCGTATTTTAGGGAGAGCAATGGATGGAAATTTTGGGCCAGAGGCGCCGGTTTTACCCCGCCAGCCATGACGTTTGACGAGGCGTCCTAGTGCCAGCGCGAAGGCGGCCGATAAGTTTGTCCGCCATTCACCGGATCCTGGAAGAGATGGCATCTTTAGATTGGGGAAACATTATGGGACAAGGTAGCTCATCCACGTTCCAAAGGACGACCAATTTTCAAAATGGTCTGAAATTGAGGATACGGGCCGCTTTCGATCGTACTTGTGCCCAGAGAGAAGTGTTTTATACGGACGTAGTAAACAGAACAAAAGTCAAATCGAGATCGTGGCTGGGTAAGAAGATATTCGATATCGCGAGTCATGCGTTATCAGACATCGCTTGGAGTGATGCGATAGCCGTTCAGCGCAGGTTTTTCCCGCGCGCGCTGGTTGTTCGCCAGAGCGCACGGCCGGCCAGACGGCGTGCCCGGAGGAATTCTCGGCGCGCGCGAGGAAAGTCTGCGGCGAACTGAAAGGCGCAGGCCTTCCAGGAGAAACAAAGGGGCCATCCAAAATTGGCTGTGCAATAGGAGGGAAAGATGAGATCTGGAAGGAATCTTTCCGGTAATCCGGAAAATCTAGGACCGAAGGAGTTTGGCGCACGATTTGCGAACGAAGAATGTAACGGGGGCCTGCCAGAGCCTGTGCGGGCGACGGTTGTGGTGAAGCCAGGCGAATATGATGCACGGCGTTTGCGCTCGCAGCGGGAGGTGATCCGCGACGTGATGTTGGCTGCGACGGATTGCGACACATGGCTAACGCTGGGCGAGTTGCGGGGTTTGACCCGCTACGGCGAGGCGTCCATTTCGGCGCAGCTCCGACATTTGCGAAAGCTGGAAAACGGTGGATACGACGTCTCCAAGCAGCGGCGCGAAGACACGGTGACTGCTGGCGCATGGGCGGATGGCCGCGGCGATTGCGTATGGGAATATCGGATCCTGCGCAGTCTACGGATTGGACAGGGCGCGGCATCGTCGACGACGGCAGGAATTTCGCAAGTGTAGACTGCAACAAAAATTCTTCTGGGCCACCCTTCCTGTGTCAGGGCAAGCAGGTATAGCCTGCGTCTTGTCTTCCGGCGGGCTACCCTTCCTCCGTCAGGGCAAGCAAGTATAGCCCGCACCCGGGTTCGTGAGACATCATTCAGGACATGTGAAGTTTATGCGGCGGCCGAGGTGACACATGCCGAAGCGCGTGATTGATTTCGATGCGATGTGGGGATCGGACATGCTGGCCTCGTGCGCGGAGTGGGCGCAGGCCGAGTACGCGTGGCTTTACGGCCTGGCAGATGCCTCAGGCTGCTTCGAGCTGACGAACTTGCGCGTGATTTGGGGACGCGTCGCAGCGATTCGGCGCAATCTATCACTGGAGCGGCTCGAACAGATCTTCCTGGAGTTTCAGGACAAGGGGTTGCTCTTTGCCTGGGAAGAGAATGGGAAGCGATACGGGCATTGGACCGGGAGTGACGTGCCAGGGCGCCTGCCGGCACCTTCGTGGCGAGTTCGCTTGGAACGGTTGGCGCCGCCAGTGCCGAAGCAGCAGCTTGCGGAATTTATGTCGCGGTTTTCGCGCGGACGAGCGGCGTCGCCAGGCGGGGGATTCCTTGGCGATTCCTTGGAGTGGACGGATCGAGGATCGCCCAAGCGTCCGGTTGAAGGGAACCTCAACGAGAACGTTGAGTCGCCTCAAGCACAGGATTGGAAGTGGAATAGGAATCAGGAGAAGGAAGGGTTCAACCTGAAGGCTGACTCTGAAGGGTTCGCTGCAGGGGCTCACCCTGAAGGGGTCGCTGCAGGAGCTCACTCTAAAGGGTTCACCCTGGAGGCCCACCCTGAAGGGAAGCAGTATGCTGCGCAGGATCGGGCGAATGTGGGGGAAACAACTAAACAGCAACTCTATCTCCCAAATCTAAATTCAAAATCGGAAATTCCACGTCCGGAATCGACGTGTGCGCCCGCTTCACGCGCTGAGTTGAACCAATCTGCGCGCGCTGCTGCCGCTGGCTCTACCAACTCCACTGCTAATAGTATTTATTCCCGAGACAAGTCGTTTGTTGTCGCGCGCGAACTGGTCGTCGGGCAAGGACCGCTATGCGGGCCGGTGCGGGTGAAGCCAGAAGCGCTCGAGCGAATCCGAAGACGTGAGGGATCCCGGTCACCGTAATTGGTAGCACAGACTTCAGCCTGTGCGGTTTTGACTTACGCTGAGTTCAATCCAAACCGCACAGACTGAAGTCTGTGCTACTAAACCCAGACAAATCGCAATTGCACGTTACACAGTGTGGAGGAGAGACCATGCTAGCAACGTTTGCATTCGATGTTTGTCATGACGTGTACCGAGCCGCGCGCGAGGTGATCGACACGAAGATTCCTACGCTGAATATGGAATCGTCAGGAAAATATATGTGGCGCCCGGACCGGATGCCGCGGCTGGCCGAATACGTGGCCGACTTCGCGCGTGCCGGAGAGCGGGCGCTCGGAGAAGTAGGACAGACACTCTTGTCTGTCCGAAGTGATGCGTCCCGGGCGCAAGGCAATGCGTCGATTCGATGGCTTTCAGCGCACGGCCGCGCTTCGGGTCGGAATGGACAGGCAAGAGTGCCTGTCCTACTTGAACGCGTCCGGGCAAGTCGCATGGCGATGTTCCGCGTGTACTACCTGGGCGGAGCGGAGTACCAGGCGGCTCGACGGCACCTTGGCATCAGTGAGCCCACTTGGGCTGACTGGGCTGAGGAGATCCGCACACGCGTGGGAAAAGAGCTTTCCCGCACGGGCGTGTTTCCGCCGTCGAAGTATTTCCACACTTCAACGATTCCGGCCTCCGGGAACGCCGCATAGTGCAAAAGAATTTGCGAGCTTCCGCTACTTGGCCGTCGGCGCGGGCTCGCCCTTGCCGGTGTAGCGGAGGACGAAGAGGCCCCACTGTTTGTCGGTGATGTAGATGTTTCCGCGCGTATCGACTAAGACGTCTTCGGTTTGCTGGACGAGCTTCGTTTTGGGCATGACGCCGATTCGCCTGGTGGGTTGCGGCGGGATGAACCAGCCGACTTCTTTCGGCATTCGCGGGTCCGCGATATTGAAGATGCGCAGGCCAGCGTTGAAGTAGGTGAGGTAAATCAGGTCGCCTTGTTTTTCGACATCGGGCAGGTGGTACTCGAGGTTCGTATTGTGGGGGCCGAAGCGGCCGCCTTTGTCGCAGAAGTTGGTGTAGGGCGCGCCGGCGGGCGGCACGGGAAGCGGAAACATGGACATGAGCCGCGGCTTGGTTGGATTCTTGATGTCGATCATGGCCACGTGATCGAGCGGATCGGTATCGCAATTTTCCGCACTCGTTTCCGAGTGTGAGAAGAGCAGCGGCTTGCCCGGAATCTTCAGGACATCGTGCACGCCCTGCTGGCCCGCCAGAAGAAAGGGCGGGCTCATATCGAGGCGTCCGATCTGCCTGGGCTGTGTGATGTCGCTGATGTCCAGAATGACGATCGCCGGACCGTAGCCCAGATAGGCGGTGTTGCCGTCGATGATGGCAGGGCCGTGGAAGCCGGGATTGGTGGGCGAGGGGCTGCTGTTGTCGACGATGGAGGGCTCGCCTTCCTTTTGTCCGCGCAACCACCAGCGTGAGACTTCTTTCGGATCCTTTGGATCGCTGATGTCGAGGAAGACCAAAATATTTCCCTTGTAACCAGGCATGGCGGCGGCCACGTTGACGTACTTGCCGCCCGGGTAGCCAATGCGGTGCGCGCCTGTGCTGCCTGTCTTCCAGTGCGAAAGTTGCTTCGGATTCAGTGGGTCACTGATGTCCCAGACGAGAACTCCTTCGTCGAACGGCTTGTCCACGTCGCCGCCCCAGGTGGGAAACATGCGCTCCATCGCGGTAACCATGAGGTTGTCGTGAAGCTCCATCTGGATCGTGAACGTGTTGTCCGGACCGGGAATGTGTTTTGCGACCTTGGGGTTCACCGGGTCGGTGACGTCCACGATGGTCCAGCCGCGCTCCCACAGGTGCCCCATGTAGAGGTACCACTTGTCGCCCACGCGCTTGATCGCCATTTTGAACGCGCCGTGGCCGTTCAAATCGCTGTAGCCGATCGGCTTCATGTTGCTGGCTTCCCAGCCGGCGGGGATTTGGTCGGCGAAAGCGCTGCGCGAGCAGGGCAGCGCGCCCAGCGCGATCATCAGGACTGCGGCGAGGGTTGCGCACCGGATCGACTGCGCAATTGCTTTTTTCATCGGCCCTCCTTCATGTGAATCGAGATCAACCATTTGGGTGGCCGATGATACCACCGTCAAGGAAGGCAACGCTCAGCAGGAATCGGGGCGTTGGAAACGAGGGATGCACAAGCAGCTGAACCCCTAAGATTGACGCATCCACAATATTTATGGAAATGTCTTGACAAATAAATATACTTTATGGTACTCTTCCACTTGCAGAATTATGGCCCGCCGTTGCTGAAGCTTCGGCGGGCATTTTTGTTTTCGTGGCGCATTTTTCACAAACTCGCGATAGATCTCTGGTCTCCGTTATTCGTTTGAGGTCTGTATCGCGATGCGCAGCGAGTGTTGGTAGCACGGACTTCAGAGTCTGCGTGACAACCCAGATTTCGGGCGCTCGTGTAGAGCCCGCCTTCAGGCGGGCACTGTGGATTCAAGCACATGCTCACCTAAAGGTGAGCGCTACAGGGCCCGGGTCCGAGTTCCCACACAGACTGTTCAGTCTGTGCGCCCTACTTTGATTCCGGCGCGAACCAAGATCACACAGGCTGATGGTTCGCCAGCGCTCACCACAAGAGCCTGTGCTACTCGAACGCGTAAAAGTATAGCCCGCACACCTTCTTTACAGATTCCCCCAGGAGGCCTCATGCCCGCCTATAGCAATGCCACGCCGCCGCTTTCGCTTTTTCCCGGCGACGTAGGATTCAGTTTCAATGCCGAATCGTTTCCCGCCGACGGCACCGCCGGGGCGCAGTTTGCGATTCCCGAACCCGCTGGGCTGGCCGATCAGACGCACGCCATACGGTGGCAGACGATCTTCGGCAGCGCGCCCACGGCGATCAACATCCGGCTGCAGGGAGCCATCGCCGACGTTGACGCGGAATACGCGGATCTCGATACGTCTACCGCGACCACAGGCGAAGCTCGAACCGTGACCGGCGTACGCGCGCGATTTTTGCGGATCAAGAAAGTGACGTCGACGAGCGGGACGTCTTTGACGGCAAAGCTTCTGCCGTGAGGGGATGTGACTGGTGACTAGTGACTGGTGATTGGTGAAAAACCATCGGTTCGCCGCACCATCCTGTGAAGCAAGTTTGTGCCAGCCCCGTCTCGCATCAGTCAAATCATGGGTGAATCTTTGTACTGAACTCCGTGTCGCGTGCTGCCCGCAGGACGCATGGTTTTCCACCAGTCACCAATCACCAGTCACTAGTCACAGAATCTTCCCCCAGTCACCAATGGCAAATTGAATCACTCTTATGGCCTCCAATCCAAATTACGTTAAGAAACAGCTCACGGTGGACACCGTGTCGTGGACCGCGATCGTCGCACCTGTCGACTGCATGGGCGTCTCGATCAAGAATTCGGCGCTGGTGAATCTTCTGATCCGCACGGATTCAGCCGATGCCACCACGCAGGACACGGTCTTCTCGGGCAGTGTGGAAACAATTTCTGTGCCAAGGCATCCCGCGGGTGTACAGGACAGCGGTTCCGGAATGCGTTTCTCCGCGGGCGACACGATCGGATATCTCCAGGCCGCCAGCGGCACCGGCCCAGCGCTGCTGACATTCGTCCGGTAATCACACCGATTTGCCACAGGGAAAAGATTTGGAACCACGGATGCACACTGATTCACACGGATAAAGGCAGAGTAAGAAAATGCTTCGGTAGGGAAGCGAACTTTATACGCCGTTGACGTGGCCTCGATCTGATTTTTCCTCCCTTCTTTCATCCGTGTTCATCTGTGTGCATCTGTGGATTCACTCTCTGATTTCTTTCTCGACTTTCCTTGCAGGAAACTATGCGCATTAAAATTATTGGCGACAACAACTGCGCCCGCGCTACGCGGCACTTGCTGCGTAAGGCGGGCTTTGCCGTGACCGAATTTCTTCCTGCCGACGTGGTGACGCAGGCGCCGCATTCCGGCTACGTCATCACCATCGATCTCGCCCCGGCTCCTCACCCCCTTCACGGTGAACCCGTTCACGGTGAGGCCGTTCAGGCTGAACCCGTTCAGGGTGAACCCCGTGATCCCGCCTCCGAGCCGGACCACTCCACGCCCGCCGCAGCCTTGGCGAAGGCGGGCAGGCACACTGCAAAACACGGGGAAGCGTTGCCATTGCATGGCGGCGCTTCCTCGCCCACCTCACTTGGTGGCGCCGGCATCTTGCCGGCGGGGTTGCACGCGGGGCACACGGAAAATCGCCGGCGGGAAGCCGGCGCCACGCGGAGCGCGTCGATCCTTTTTGATTCGGTGGATAGCGAGCTCGAAGGTGCGATTCTGCGACATGTGACGCAGCTTGCTGCGGCTCCGGTGGTGGTGGATCGCCCCGGCGGAGTGGTGCACTCGGAACGTGAATTGCGAATTGTTGTGCCGAAGAGCGGAGACGCGAAGGCCGACGAGGCCGCCGCGGTAGCCGTCGAGTTCGGCGTGCTACGTGGATTGCTCGATCTGGTCTCCCCTCCTTCGCTCCCCAAAATGCGGGGAGCTTCGGCGGGCTTTCCCGCTGGAGTTTCGGGCGGTTCGCGAAGCGCCAATGGGAAAAAATGGTGGGGATTCTTTTTGTGCGGTGCATTTGCGGTGGTGGCACTTGCAGGGAGTTTGCATGCGTCGCCGAGGCACTCTGCAATTAAACCGGAGCACGTCATCGAAGAACGCCCGGCGGGTCGCGGCTACTTCCGCCCGGTAGCAGCGCTTGCGGCTCAGGGGCAATTTGCCACGGGGCAGGCGCCGGTGAAAATCACGGACGGCACGAACAACCTGGTCGTGGATCCGTGCAAAGGGCAGACGAAACTTTACATCAGCATCAATCAGACGGCGAATACGCAACTCGTCGCCGGGACGGCGTCCAAAAAGATTTACATCTGCTCGATCCACATGGTTGTGTCGGTGGCCACGAGTGCCGCGCTCGTCGAGGGGACGGGTTCGGTCTGCGCCACGGGCACCGCGGGAGTTAGCGGGTTTGGCGGCGCGACGGCGGCGACGGGATGGAATTTCGCGGCCAACGGAGGCATCGCACTGGGAAATGGAGGTGCGGCGGTGGGCGCGGAAGGGACGAGCGCGGACAATCTCTGCTTGTTCAACTCCGGCTCCGGACAGGTGTCCGGCGGCATCAGTTATATCGTTCAATAAACGCATGAAGCGCTTTTGTAGCGTCGGCCTTCAGGCCGACACTTTGGACACAAGCATGTGCCCGCCTGAAGGCGGGCGCTACAGAGAGCAAAACCTGGTTGCCATACCGTCTCTTAAGTCTGCGCCACGGATTGCGGGCGCATTCGTAATGTTGCGGAACAAGTCCACAATTGGCGCGATTCTGGCTTTGGTGTCGTGTCTTCTCCCAGCCATTCCAGCGCACGCGACGACATATTACGTGGCGGCAGCGGGAAGCGATTCCAACAATGGAACGAGCACCGGCACGCCCTGGCAGACCATTTCCAAGGTGAACGGATCAACATTCTCCGCGGGCGATTTCGTTCTATTCAACCGCGGAGATGTCTGGTACGGAAGTTCGCTTACGGCTCCATCGAGTGGCAGCAGCGGCTCACCCATTACGTTTGGCGCTTATGGAATTGGAGCGAATCCCATCATCAAGGGCTCGACGCTGCTGGTCACAGGCGGATACACGCTTGCGCCGAACACGCAGACCACGATCTTCGGACGTCCGGATGCCGGGACGAATACCGTTGATGGGGCGACGCGGAATTGGCGCGACCAGTTTCCAGTCGGCGAGATCAGCAACCCAGCCGTGAAAATTACCATCGCTATGCAGGCCGGGCCCGGGTCGGATTTAAACATCACCGGCAGCGGCATCGGTCCGGCCGCAACCGCGCCGAATACGAACGCGATTACCAGAATCACTTGGGACGGCGGCAGCAATGGCACGACCGTTCCTGCCCGCACCACGAAGTCCTCGGATGCGATCGTCTACACTTTGGACAACACGCTCGCCCAGATCGTGACCGTCTACACAACGTCGCGCAGCATAGAATATCACCAGGCGAATGGCGAGACGCTGTGGTCGAATTTTTCGGCGCCCGATCAGTCCCAAAGCGCCACCGTGACCGGCTATTCGTCTGGCGGCTTGAACGTGATCGCCTCGATTGTGGCCACCAACATCACTGCGTTTACGTATCGCAACACGCTTGGAGTCACACCTGTGGCAGTCTGGGAGAACGACGCGCTGCTGAAGCTCGCCGTGAATCCCTTGGGCGTGGACCAGACGGCCGGCTCCTGGTACTTCGATGGGACCTATCTCTACCTCCACGCGACCGATGGCTCGAATATCGCCAGCAATGGAAAGGCGTATTCCTACGTGACGGCATCCAGCCCGACGTACACGACGTGGGACAACGCGAAGAGCTGGCTGATCTTCGATTCACTGGACCAAGCGGAGACGTATAATACGAGCAGCTCCACCGTGGGCGGCCTCTATTTCACCGGCAGCAACAATATCGCGCGGAACTTCTCGGCGCACGATCAGTTCCGGCACTTAGTTTCGTTCTATATCGGCGCGACGAATAACGCCGTCACCAACGTGACGGCTTTTAATTCCTACGGCACCTCACCGATGACGATCTACGGCTCCGGAACCACGGGCAACATCGTGCAGAATTCGACCTTCTACAATGATACCTACCTGCGCTCGGCCTACGTTTTCACCGGGGCCTCCTGGGCGGTGATCGTCGCGCATGGCGGTTCCCAAAACAATATCGTGGATAGTTGCGTGATCTACAGCGTGTCTGGAGGCTACAGCCTAAACACGAATGTGTCCCACGGCTACGGATTGCTGGTGGGCGACAACACGACCTCGCTCACGGCGCGCCACAACTTGATCTACGGAAACGTCGAGTGGGGAGTCGACGTCGGCAGCGGCGGAAACTCCAGCCTCACGGACGGCGCGAATATAACACTGTGGGACAACTTGATCGACGTTTCGCTCTCGAATTCCAGCACAACCGGAGGCGCCGGGATCTTGCTGAGCGGCGCCACCTCCAGCATTATTTACAACAATGTCGTCTACGGCCCGCTAACCACGAATGCCGCGGTCAGCCAGACCAACACGTCCACCGGCTTGCTGGTCAAAAACAATATTTTCTATACCGGCGCGTACACGAGCGTCAGCACGAACTCGGAGACAGGCACGGTCTACGACTACAACGATTATTTTTCGGCGTCCGGGACGCCATTCAGTTGGGGCGGCACCGCCTACAACTTCGCCAACTGGAAAACGAATAGTTTGCAGGATGCGCATTCCCTCAACTCCGACCCGAAGCTGACGAGTGGCGCGGGCCGCAATTTCACGTTGCTGCTTGGTTCTCCCGCGATTGATGCGGGCACCAATTTGGGGTCCACGTACCAGCTCGCGCTCAGTCCGTCGTTTTCCTTGCCGGGCGGAATTGTCCTGCTGAACCAGAGTAGTTTTGGCGGCGGATGGGAAATCGGGGCGTATGTTTTTCCGGCGAACAGGTCCACGCTTCCGCTGATGGGTTGCTGCGATTAGCTTTTTGTAGCGCCCGCCTTCAGGCGGGCATGTGCTTGCACCTACAGTGTCGGCCTAAAGGCCGACGCTACAACGATCGCATCTACATTTTGAATCGAGTGCCTATTTCATAATTCGGTCCATAGCGGTTTTCTCCGATTGAGAACTCAGCCACGTTGACGGGCCAACGGCGCGGAGCATGCCAGCCCGGGGCAACGCCCCGGGAACGTGTCCGAGGTACCTCTTCCGCCCTGCAGGGGCGGAGGATTCCTGCGCCCTTGCAGGGCGCACCGATCGATTCCGAAACCCAGGGCGTTGCCCTGGGCTACCATGCGGCGGCGCCTTCAGCGCCGGAACCAAAGTTGCATAAACCCGAATTGAGGAGTTTTGATGATTGGCCATTTATCAAATGGCTTCCAGAAAATTGTGGAGGAACTATGACCACTTCACCATCACAATCTCTTGGGCGGTGGGTGCAACTCGCGGGCGCGGGCGCGTTCATCACCGGAGCGATCCTCAGCTTGCACCACTCCGCCATCGGGATTTGCTTTGTCGGCGGTGCTGCGGCTTTCTACGTCGGGAAAAAGATGCGTGCCGCCTGATCGTCCAGTAGGACAGACACTCTTGTCTGTCCTTACGTAAACGCTCGCGCAGAGGACGTAACGATTCGAGCTGCTGCGACCGCTAGCCTTGCCAGGTTTCCGGAGACAGGCAAGAGTGCCTGTCCTACCTCAATGCCATCTAAATCCCAGCCCACAGGGCGGAAGCGCGCGTACAAGATCGAAGATTTTTACGAACCGTTTCCTCGGCAAAAGGAATTTCACGATTCCACGGCGAAGTATCGGCTGTTCGGCGGCGCGGCGGGGCCCGGGAAGACCAAAGCGCTGCTCTACGAAGCGATCTTGCAGGCGCACAAGCATCCCGGCGTGGATACGCTGCTGCTGCGGCGAACGTTTCCGGAACTGGAGGCGTCGCTCATCACTTACTTCCGGCAGGACGTGCCTCGTGAACTCTACGAGCAATACAACGAGGCGAAACATAAAGTCACTTGGCTGAACGGATCCACCACTCGTTTCGCGTACTGCGATAGCGAAAACGATGTGTACCGTTATCAGGGCGCTGAATATTTATTCATAGGAGTGGATGAACTTACACACTTCACGTTGAAACAGTGGCAGTTCCTCACCAGTCGGAATCGCTGCCGCATTCGCAAGTCGCAACCCTGCATGGCGGGGGCCACGAACCCCGGAAATATCGGCCATGCCTGGGTGAAAGCGCTGTGGATCGATCGAGTCCCCGCGCCGGGGATGGATCGCCCAGATCAATATGACACGGACGATTACGCGTTCATCCGCGCGACGATTGCCGATAATCCGCACTTCGCGGACGACCTTGGATACAAAAAACCCTGGGGCAACTGCCCGAGGCGCTGCGGCGCGCGTTTCTCGACGGCGAATGGGACGTCTACGCGGGGCAATACTTCGATATTTTCGCGGCCGGGAGGCACACGATACCTTCCGACCAGGTGCAGCTCGAGCCGTGGACGACGCGTTGGATTTCGATTGACTGGGGATTCGAGCACCAGAGCGCAGTGCAGTGGCATGCGATGCGCAGTGACGGCGTCACAGTGACGTACCGCGAATTTGTGCAGAACCACCTGTCGCCGCGCATGTTAGCCGCGGCCATCACGGAGCGCACCGTGGATCGCCTGGGCCGCGCCGAGCGCATTCGCGATGTGTTTCTCTCGCCTGACGCTTTCGCGCAGCGCACCGCCGACGCTACGATCGCCGATCAACTGGGCGACGGGCTCGCCGCCGCGGGCCTGCCGCGTCCCACTCCTGCCGACAACGATCGCGTGGGCGGCTGGATGCTGATGTACCAGGCGCTCGAAAGCGATCACTGGCTGATTGCCGAAAATTGCACGCACTTGATTGAGACTTTGCCGACGCTGACGCGCGATCCCGAGAACGTCGAAGACACACTCAAGTGCGACGGCGACGATTCCGCCGACGCCGCGCGGTATGGCTTGAAATCGGCGCTCGAACCCGGCCGCGCTCCCGCCGATGTGCTCGCCGGCGAGCGCGTCACCGCCGTCGATCCGACTTCGCGCGCGATTTGGCTGAAGAAATTTTCGGCCGAGGAGTCGCGGCGTGTGGCGCCCGTGGTGCCGCGCCGATGGAGGCCGCGCGGGTGGTGACTGGTGACCGGTGATGAGTGACTAGTGATTGGTGACCAGTGACTAGTGGCTGGTGAAAAACCCCAGTTCGCCGCGCCAGTCAACCAGGCGCAATTACACCAGCTACACACTCCTTCACCAGTCACCAATCACGAGTCACCCTTCGCTTGCGTTCAGGGCAAGCCAGTCACGTTCCCTATGCTCACCGAATTATTTCATCGCGTATCGCTGGCCCTGCGGGGGCGCTACGTGCGCATGCTCGAAGAGGAAGTCGCGCGGCTGCGAGCGGAGAACCGCGCGCTGGTGAATTCGCTGCTCGGGACGGCGGGATTTCCGCCAATCTCGCTCGATGACGACATCCGGCGCGGCCCGGTGGCCATTTCCCCGGTGCGGCGGCGCACCTGGACGCAGATTGCGCGCGAGAGGGAAGTGGCTGCCGCGAAAAGCTTGCCGAACAAGTAGCGTAATTTGTACTGTCACTTGATGGCTGCGTTGCAGGAATTCACACTCTTCTCTGTGTTCTCTGTGCTCTCTGTGGTGAAATCCGAAAAGCTCAACACAGAGAACACAATGGATTACAGAGGGCCACAGAGAATCTACATCGCCTCACGGCTCATCGGTCATCCCTCATCTACTACGCCTTCTTAATCATTCGGACTAGCCAGAGGAAAATTACTGCACCGACGAATGCCACCAGGACGGAGCCGATTAAGCCGCCGTTGGAATAAATACCGAGCAGGCCGAACACCCATCCGCCGATGATCGCGCCGACCATGCCGATGACGATGTCCATGAGGACGCCGAATCCGCCGCCCTTCATCACTTTGCCGGCCAGCCAGCCGGCGATGAGTCCGACCGCGATCCACCCGATCAAGCCGCTTAGCATTCGGTGCCTCCTGTCGAATTGAGATGAGAGTGCGGGCACCCTTCTAGAACAATCTTCGCCGAACGTCAATCGCCGCGCTCTGAATGCAGACCCCATGGCAGAGGTTTCCGAGTCTGGGTGACAACTCTTACGTAAAACCGGTTGTACTTCGGTTTTCAACGAACTCTCTACTAAAGTATAAAATTGACCTTGTATACCCTTTGGCATACGATTCCCAGCCTCTAGAGGAATCGTCTGTGGCTCCAAAAGGAATAGATGGGAAATGGTGGGTGACCACCGGAATAGTGGTGCTCGGCTTGATTGTCGGGGGCGCGTGGAAATTAAAAGATGAATTAACCAAAATCGACAACCACATCGCTAGAGTCGAGACCGCAGTCCGAATCATTGGCGCAAGGCAAGGTGGAGATACAAAAACTTTGATAGATGAAGCGCTTACGGTAGCCAAGAAAGCGCAGGACGAAGGTCATACTGATAGCGCACGAATTATCTTGGACATGACCAATACATTGCTATCTCAGCAGGCCTCAGCGCGTGTTGAAGCTCCCCCCGAGTTCTTTGACAAAGCCGTTGACCAATATCAACAACTGAAGCAATCACCGGCACTCGCAGATTCGGTTTGGAAGGGTACTATGGCGCTGGCAGAATATCGTTCTGCGATTTCGAGGGTACCTCCGAGTTTCAATGGAGTAACTATTGGTCACATGGGACAGAAGGCGGGTTTGCGATACCTCACGGATTCTCGTATCTCTGGTCAGAGTGCTATCGTCATGAGCCCGCAATGCCAAGGATTTGATCTAGACGGGTGGTACTTGGAAAACGTGGTATTTGAGAATGCCCGAATTTGCTACAGTGGTGGCCCAACTGTTCTCCAGGGCGTTCGTTTTGTGAACTGCCAATTCGATATTCAAAAGTCTCCAAAAGCCGAGCAGCTTATAGGGGCGGTAGTGAAGCAACCAGCAAATATCGCCATCAGCTAAGAGTCAGGCCGCATTCTCAGACCGCAAATGGCAAAAAATCCAGACTGAAGCACTGCCGCAAGACCTTTTGTGGCTCCTGCCTTCGGACAAACATTGTACTTAAAACCACATGCCCTCCTGAAGGCGGGCGCCGCAAAGGGCATGACTCAGTTGCCACCCAAACTCTGAGGCCCGTGCTACTTATTTCCCTGCGGTCTGTCCCTCCAGCGACACGACGAGCAACTGCAGTCCCCATCTGAATCCAATGACAAATGAGCAGACATATCTGTCCGACCAGGACGTATTGAGCGGAGCACACGATGCACCTCTGAATTCCGGCGCGCCCGTGCCCAATGACGGGAGGATCGCGCCGCGGGACGGTTCGCGGACGACGCTCACCGCAAGGGGCAACGCGCACCCTGTAGGGGCACGGCATGCCGTGCCTCTACTAGCAGCCGCGGCGGGACTCGATCCCTCACTTGCGTTTGGGGCAAGTCCCGCGCATCCGTTCGGGCTCAACAACGAGCGGCTCGAAGAGATGCGTCCGGACCTGGTGAATGCGCTGCGCGAGCTGGAGTTGCAGTACCGGCAAGAGGGAATTGTCGCGCGGCGGGGCGAGATCCGGCGGATCAGGCAGGCTCGGCTGTTTTGGCAGGGGTTGCAATACGCGTGGTGGAATCCCCAGGACATGACGTGGCACCTGCCGTATGAATCAAAAAACTATGACGACTCGGCGATGGCGGAGATGCCGCGCTACCAGTTCGTCACGAATATTTATCAAGCGTTCGGCCTCTCATTCGTTTCCGTTATCAGCCAGGACGTGCCGGCGACGCGGTTCTATCCGCAGTCCGCGCAGTCGATCGCCGACATCACCACGGCGAAAGCGGCGTCGCAGGTGTCCAGCCTGATCGAGCAAAACAATCGCGTGCAGCATTTGCTCACCGGCGTCGCGTTCTATCTGTGGACCGACGGGAAAATCGGCGGCTACGTGCGCTACGTCGCCGACGCGCAGCGATTCGGGTCGCACGACGAGCCAGTGATCGAAGAGCACTACGTGCCGCTTGGTGAGGACACTTATGTGTGCCCCGAGTGCGGGGAGGAGCAGGTAACAGGGGACAGGGGGCAGGTGGTAGGTGACAGCGAAGAACCCACCCTTCGCAGAAATCGCGAAGGATGGGGCACCCGCCCGGAAGATGAAGGGCAGGTAACAGGTAATAGGTCACAGGTGGCAGGGGGAACCCTAAAACCTGAAACCTACAACCTACTACCTTCGGTGGCCTGCCGGAACTGTGGGGCGTCGCTCGGGCCAGAACATTTCAAGCCGGCCGAGCGCGTGGCCGTTCCGCTGATCACTGAGATTCGCCGCGTTGCGAACGGGCAGGAAGTCATCTCGGTTGTCGGCGGACTGGAGTTGAACACGCCGGTCTGGGCCAACGAAATGCACGAGTATCCGTACCTGCAGTGGTCAATGGAAGTTCATCGCGCCAAATTGAAGGCGAGCTACCCGCTCGCGGCGGACAAAATTCAAATGGGCGGTCCGCAAACGGCCGACGAAGTGTACGCGCGCGCGTCACGCGTGGCGATCGCGCAGGGGCTTCCGACGACGCATCCCGGCGACGCGCTGTTCAACTTGATCACGTTTTCGCGGACCTGGATTCGTCCGTGGGCATTTTACGCCATCGAAGATAAATCGGTTCGCGACACACTGCTCGCGCTGTTTCCCGACGGCTGCTACGTTGCGTTCGCCGGAGACACCTACTGCGAATCGCGCAACGAAACCATGGATGATTGCTGGCGCGTGATGCACGCGCTCCCCGGCGACGGCCAGAACCGGCCTTCGGTGGGCGATTCGCTGGTGCAGATCCAGGAGCGCTACAATACCCTCTCAAATATTCAAGCCGAGACGTACGAGTACGGCATCCCGCCGATTTATGCGGACCCGCAAGTGCTCGACTTCGACGCGCTATCGAATCAGACTGCCGAGCCTGCGGCGCACTATCCCGCGCGCGCGCGCCCTGGGCAGCCGCTTGCGGCAGGATTTTTTCAACCCGCCGCGGCGCAGGTTCCTCCGGACCTGGTGCGGCATCAGCAGGAATTGATGGGACCGGTGGCGCAATTTCTTACCGGGCTTTTCCCCGCTGTGTTTGGCGGAGAAATGGATTCGCAGAAGACGGCGAGCGGCTACGCGATGGCGAGAGATCAGGCGCTTGGCCGGTTAGGACTCGTGTGGCGGCGCCTGAAGCAGTTTTATTCCGACGTGATGCTGCTCTCGGTCGATTGCTTCCGCAAAAATCGGCCCGAGGACGCGGAGATTCCCATTCTCGGTCCGGGCGGCGAGTTTGAGTCGCACTGGATTCGCTTGGCCGATCTGAAGGGCAACATTCAGGCGTATCCCGAAAGCGATGAAACTTTTCCAAGATTGAAATCCCAGCAGCGCGGCGTGGTTCAGCAATTGATGGCGTCGTCCGATCCGCTCATCCAGCAAGCGCTCGCCGATCC
>WNGI01000838.1_pt1 | contig 26246 bp, 24 predicted proteins | sample 5400621 | NCBI WGS metagenome assembly WNGI01 (sample SAMN13153374, study PRJNA577476) | soil metagenome | isolation source: 20 cm soil or saprolite under Garry oak tree replicate 1 | place: USA:California | collected 2016-06-15 | reverse complement strand
AGCGGCGTCCAACCAATGGTGTCGAGGACGCTGTCGTAAGGCTGGCGGTTCCGTTCGTGATTCATCACCGACCTGTCTTTCGCCGAGTTGTCGCCTTCTTGACAGGTGCTTTCTTCGCGGTCGACACAGGCTGCTGTGGCTCCGCCTTCGCAGTATCCACCGGCTTCGCAGCGTTGCTCGACGTAGCAGAATCACGCTTGATGATCGAGTCACCGGCGAGCGGCGGCGCGTCGGGGTGCCGGAAATACACCGGCAGCAGGATTGAAACAGGAACCGGCTGCCCGAGGGTTCTCGCCGGCTCGAATTTGAGATCTCGTGAGCCTTTCATCGCCGCCGAATCAAGTGCGGTGAAGCCCGAAGTCTCGGCGATGCGAGTCGAGTCGGGTACGATCGCGCCGTTGCTGTCGATGAAGATCCGGAGTGTGACGTTCCCCTGGACCTTCTGTGCATACAGTGCCGGCGGATATCGGAAGGGCAGCTCCTTATTGAGCATTACGGGTGCGACGTCCGGCTGGCGGCCGACCGTCTGGAAGGGGAGGCCGGAGCTTTCTCCCTTCTTGCATCCGGAGGCGACTACCACCGCCAGTATCAGCAACCGTTTTGACCCGGATAGTATTGTCAAGCCATGCCCTCCTCTTGCTTAACTTCATCGACGAGTCGGGCAAGCATATCGAGCGCTTGGATTGGCGTCATTTTGTTTGGGTCGACAGTTCTCAATTGCTGCACGACAGGGTGCGTCATCACGCTGAACAGTGCCAGCTGGTCACCGGCCCCTGCTGACGGCGGTGATACAGCGCGTCCTGATCGCGGCACGATCTGTTCCGCCTCGAGAAACCGAAGTAGCTCTTTGGCGCGAACCAGAACGGCCGGCGGCAGTCCGGCAAGCCTTCCAACCTCGATCCCGTACGACCGGTCAGCTCCGCCCGGCTGCAACCGATGCAGGAACAGAACCTGGTCGCCAATCTCGCGCACCTGCACGTTATAGTTTCGAACTGCTACTAAACTATCGGCGAGCTGGGTGAGCTCGTGGTAGTGCGTCGCGAAGATCGTCTTGCACTTGACCGAGTCATGAAGGTGCTCACTCACCGCCCACGCGATCGAGATGCCGTCATATGTCGAGGTGCCGCGCCCAATCTCGTCGAGCAGCACCAGGCTCCGCGATGTCGCGGTGTGAAGAATCGCGCTCGTCTCCGACATCTCCACCATGAAGGTCGACTGTCCTCGCACGAGATTGTCGCTGGCGCCGACCCGGGTGAAAAGACGATCAACGACTCCGATGCGCGCCTTGGCGGCGGGTACGAAGCTTCCCACCTGCGCCATCAACGCGATGAGGCCGACTTGCCTGAGCACTGTCGATTTTCCGGCCATGTTCGGTCCGGTGAGAATGATCATCCGCGCGTCTTCGCTCAGCGTGACGTCGTTCGGTATGAATTTCTCCCTCGCCATCATCCGCTCGACGACAGGGTGCCGTCCGGCCGTGATCTGGAGCGAGAAGTCACTGGTGAGCTCAGGACGCGAATAACCTTCTTTCGCCGCGGCCTCGGCAAACGACGCCAGCACATCGAGCTCGGCAACGATCTGCGAGATTGCCTGGAGCCGCCCGATTTCCACACCGACACTCGAGCGTAGCTGCTCGAAAAGCTCGCGTTCACGCTCTTCGACACGCTCGGCGGCTGTCAGGACTCTCTCTTCGTAGTCCTTCAGAGCGGGAGTTACGTACCGCTCCGCACCAGCGAGTGTCTGCCGGCGCTGATAGTCGGCGGGCACGAGGTGAGCATTGCTGTTAGTTACTTCGATGAAGTAGCCGAAGATCTTGTTGTAACCAACTTTTAGCGAGCTTATGCCGGTGCGAGACCGCTCATCCGCCTGAATCCGGGCTATTCCATCCTTGCCACCGTCCCGAAGCGCGCGCCATTCATCGAGTGCTTTATCGATTCCTTCACGCACGCTTGGCTCATCGCCGATTGTGATTGGGGGGCGATCGACGAGGCTTCGACAGCGGGTAGCCTGGCGATCGAGTCGCCAAGGGCGCGAAGCTCTCTTGGTGATGCTCGGCCAGCCGCTGCCTTGCCCGCAAGCCTCTCGACATCACGCACGCCGTCAAGCGCTTCACGGAGTGCCGAGCGGATGAGTGCGTCGCCAAGGCCATCTACTGCCGCAAGCCTGGCCTCGATCGAGGCCCGATCGACCAGCGGAGCCAGCAGCCACTGCCGAAGAAGGCGCGCGCCCATTGGCGTAAGAGTCCGATCGAGCACACCGAGCAGGGTGCCCGAAGTCTCGCCACCTCGCATAGACTCGACGAGCTCGAGATTTCGCCGTGTCATCTCGTCGAGCGGCATGCTTCCACCCGGCCGTTCCATTCGCGGACGCGCCAGGTGTGGCATCCCAGATGGCTGTAATTCGTTGAGGTAGCGAAGGAGTGCCCCTGCCGCACCCAGAGCCGCTGCATCGGTGCTTTCGATCCCGAACGATTCGAGCGAGTTGACAGCGAAATGTTTCGTGAGGTGATCGCGTCCGAGCTCCGGGTCGAACTCCCAGGCGTCTCGCTCGGTGACCATCGGTCCTTCTTCACCAAGCGGTCCCTTCACCAGGTGAGCCAGGGTCTGACCGCGTGGAAGAATCACTTCGCGTGGAGTGAACCGCGACAGCACGGACTCGAGATCGCGAAGATGCGTCATTGTGAGCTTCAGCTCACCCGTTGAAAGATCCGTAGCTGCTATGCCGACCGAGTCGCCAACCTGGGTTAGCGCGCAGAGGAAGTTGTTTCGGGTGCCGTCGAGAAGATCGTCGGAGAACGCGGCTCCGGGAGTGATCGTCTCCACCACTTCTCGCCGGACAATGCCCTTCGCGAGCTTCGGATCTTCGGTCTGCTCGCAGATCGATACGCGAAAACCCTGGTGAATCAGGCGACGTAGGTATTCGCCGGCAGCTTTCACGGGAACGCCGGCAAGAGGGACTTCACTAGCGCCACCGTTGTTCCTGGATGTCAGCGTCAGGCCCAGCGTCCTCGACGCCACCTCGGCGTCCTCATAGAACATTTCGTAGAAATCACCCATCCGGAAGAACAGAATCGCGTCCTGATGACGCGACTTGATCTCCCGGTATTGCTGCATCAAAGGAGTTGATGCGCCGCGATTCACCTTGCTGGTGCTCTCACTACGAATCCTTCCATGTGTTTTGCCTTGATCCGTTTGAGCGCGTCTTCGGCATCCTTTTCCGTCGCGTAGCGGCCGATTCTAACGCGAAATGGTGCGACAGATCCATCGACTCTCGCCTCGTAGCCGCGCTTTTTGAGCGTCACGACGAGGTTTTCGGCCTCGGGTTTCTTGGTGTATGCTGCCACCTGCACAGAATATCCACTTCTCGTCACGGATGCAGCCGCTGATGCAGCCGGCTTGGCCTCGCTCTTTTCTAGAACAGCCGGTGCTAGTTTGGCCGGCGGTTTCTCGACCGCGGTCTTGGGCGCCTTAGACGGATCTACAATACTTGGTTTCGCATCATTGGCTTCGGCTGGAGGCTTTGGCCTCTGCGTTTGCGCAACGCTATCCTGGGATGCGACCCTTCCATCCTTGCGCGACTCGGGTGTAGCGGGTGTCGTGGCATTGGTCGCCGGTGCTGCATTTGTCGCCGGCGTCGGATTGGATGGCGGAGTGCTGACTGGGGGCGAGCTGGTAGTCACGACAGCAGTCGATGGACACCGCTGCCCCTGATACTGAATCTGGTTCCGCAGCTCGGCTTCCGTGCTGTCGGTCTGCGCGAGAGCACTGGCGTTGGCTGCACAGGCGTTCGGGAGGTCGTTCTTCTCAAAGAGAACACGAGCAGTCCAATAGCTCGCGCGCGCCAGTGATTTCGAGCGCGGATAGTCGCGCGGGATCCGCTGCAGATGCGCGAGAGCACCGTCTCGATCCCCACGCGCGAGCTCGAGCTGCGCTAGCCGCAACAGCGCGTCGGGAGCCTGTGGGGCAAGCGGATAATCAACAACTATGTGCTTGTAATCACTCTCGGCGTCTGCTGCACTCGCGGCCAGACTGGCACGCCAGAAAAGGGCCTGCGGATACAAAGGAGCTATTGGCGGTGTTGCGGCAATTACCGAATCGATCAGCGCTCTTCCCGCCGCCCCGTTTCCGTCGCTGACAAGTTGCTGCGCCCTGACAAAGACCGGATCGGCCGGTCGGGCAGGAACCTGCGCGTTAATCGTCGGCGCACCAAAGCATAGCAGGACACTGACCACGACTATCCATCTAAACATCTCACTACTCTCCTATTCATTCATGCGGCGGCGGTATTCACGTCTCCGGCGCACAAGCTCAGTAACAGAGAAGCCAGCAGTTGTTCCTCGGACGAGACCCTGCTCTCCTTAAGCGCCACATCGGCTTCGAGCAGAGAATCGAGCGCGCGATCGAGCGACTCGCGACTCCAGCGTTCCGCCGCACGAGTCCAGACGGCGGCGGCGGACCCCCAGGGCCTGCCGGTAAATGCCCCCGTCTCCCTCAACAGGTTGAAGTACTCCTGGGTCAAGCGCGCTCTCGGAAGACCTTCATCGAGTTTGGCACGCCCCCATGAGATCGCGAGCATTTGTGTCGACAAAGCCATGACGACTGAAACGCCCGTTGTTTTCGGTTGGGCAAGCACGTGAGGGATCAGGTCTAGCGCCCGTGCTACGTTCCGATCGACAACGGCGTCCAGGAGATCCGACAGGGTCTCTCCGCGGCGAACTCCCACCACCGCGGCGACTGCATTTTCATCAATCTCGTGCCCATTGCCCTCCACGAAGCTCGCCAGCTTGTCCAGCTCGCCGGCTAGCTGATGGAGATCGTTCCCGACCGCAGCTTGCAGGAGCTCGATAGCTGACTCACTGATTCTCACTCCAAGCGCTGTGTCCGCGTGATGTGCTATCCAGCGCGGGATCCGGTCGCCTGACAATGGATCGAACTGCAGAAGGGTGCTCATCGATGAGAGTGCAGTATCGAGCTTGGAACCACCCGCTGCCGCCATGATGAGCACGAGGTCGGAGGCTGGCTTCTGGAGATAGTCATCAAGCACCTTCCGCGCGTCCTTTTTCAGCCCGCTTACGTCGCGGAGCACGATCACCCGTCTCTCAGCCATCATCGGCGGGGTCGAGAGAAGCACGCCGAGAGTCTCCGCTTCGAGTTCGGCGGCACGTCTGACATCAAGGTTGAAGTCTTTGGCCATCGGATCGACTGCGGCTTCTATAAGCTGCCGAATCGCATCGTCCTTCTGGTATTCGTCCTCGCCGATGATGTAATAAGCGCCGTCGAATGAGCGGCGCTTAATCGCATCACGCAGTGTTTTGAGGGAGGATGCCGACATCCTCAGAAATATATGGCCGCTGTTTAGAGCTGCAGATGCTGTCGAACTAGGGGGTAAAGTTCGCGAGCTCGAGCTTGGAGTGCGCAAATCGCACTGGTGCCTGCTCGGCAAAAAGTGCAGCCGGCCAAATGGTCAATCCAGCGGGAGTTGAAGCAACGATTGCCGGGGTCGAATTCGTGATCGGCGTGAACTCGGGCTCGGGGGTAGTCGCCACAACAGGAGCCATGACGAGATCACTGGACACATTGGCGTGGTTGTAGAGCGTCGTCGCGATGTAGCCGATCATTACTACGCTCGCGAGAGTAGCCGCGAATGCGCCAAATCGGAGGTTGCGTTGAGTGCTCGCCAGTTGCTCAGCCTGGCAGACTCTCAGGCGCGACTCGAGCCGTCGCGAGAAGTCCGCTGAAGGCTCAATTGAAGGAAGGTTTCTGAAGAGAAGAAGCGCCCGGCGGATCTTTGTGTCGTGTCTCGCACAGGTCTCGCACTCAGCGATATGCCGCTGCATGCGAACCAACTCGATACCGGCAAGCGTATCGTCTACAAAGGGAAGGTGCTGATCACAAAACTCGCGACAATCCATGGAGATAGGCTGAGGGTTCGGAAACAGGTACCCGCCTGTGGGGTGCCGGTTCCCGAACCAACGAACCTAATCTACGTATGGAGCAATGATTTCCGCGAACGAGTTTCTAGCCCTGTTAAGCCTCGACTTGACCGTGCCGAGATTGCACTCGGTGATCTCCGCAATCTCCTCGTAGGACTTGCCTTCGAGCTCACGAAGAATGAAGACATTTCTGTGATGCTCGGGGAGCTTCGCTACGCTCTCCTCGACGATCTCTCTCAGATGACGCTTCCGGTACATGTCATCAGGACGTGAAGTCGTGTCCTCGAACTGGAGGGGACGATCCTCATCCTGGAAATTCTTTTGAACCGTCTGAAAGAGAACGAGCGGATTCCGTGAACGATTTCTCAGCTCATTCTTCGCCAGGTTCGATGCGATCGTGTAGACCCACGTCGAGAACTTCTTAGAGCGATCGAACCGGTGCAGATGCCGATAGACACGGATGAAAACTTCCTGCACCAGGTCCTCAGCCTTCTCCCTGTCACCGATAGTTCGGTAGACGAAGTTCAGGAGACGAGTCTGATAGCGGGTCACGAGCTCAGAGAAGGCGCGCTCCTCCCCACCAAGGAATGCTGTGACGACGGCTGAGTCATCCATCGCCTGCAGGCGCTCCCTGACGGTCTGCCCCTCAACCGATACAACGTGCTTACGGACGATGTCAGCCATGCTACTCTCCTTATATAAGAGACTCTCACAGCCTCTCAGCCGTGCACATCTCTACTGGAACTTTTCTGTGAATACATCTAACGCAGGGCCTATGCCCGACGCACCACAACAGTTAACTGCTTATGTTCAAACGACTTATGATCTCCGGGTCATGGCCTGAGCTTGTCCATATTCTGCCAACTCTGTCCTATTTACATGACATGTCAGCGTCCTCTAGTGATTAGACGCCAATTTGGCTCGAAGGGTTAACGACCTGCGCGAAACCCTGCGGCGAACAGGAGACCAAGTGCGGTTTTGCCGTCCCGAATCTCGCCTGCTTCGATCATCACCAACGCTCTGGAAAGCAGCATTGGGTGGAGATCCAGGAATTCATCCGCTTCGTGTTTAGTCTCACCAGCAACCAATCCGGTTGCCATGTAGATGTGGATTTTTTCATCCGTGAACCCGGGGGTCGTGTACATCGTTAGCAGGTACTCCATCTGCTCAGCTGTACAGCCCGTTTCTTCTTTGAGCTCTCGGATGGCGCAATCCCGAGGATCTTCGCCAGGGTCGAGCCTTCCAGCCGGAATTTCATAGAGATATCCATCCGCAGCGTACCTGTACTGCCTGATCATCAGAACCTGGGGATCGTCACTACGCGGATCGCTGAGGAACGGCACGACTGCGCTCGCTCCCGGATGCCTCATCATCTCCAGCTCGCCGGTCGAGCCGTCGGGAAACCTGACCGTATCGACGTCGAGCGACACAATCCTGCCGGTGTAAATGCGCGTGGATTTCACGCAGCCGGGCACTACTGGTGTCTTCGCCACTTGCTCAGGACTCGTGAATCCGCAGATCTCCGAGATCCAGCTCTGCTAACGACTCTCGAATGATCTTCGCATCTCCAACGACTACCGTTTGGAGCTCGCCGGGATGAAGATGGCTCCTGGCCGCTTTGAGGACGTCGTCGACAGTCACTCCACGAATGTTGGTTCGATAAGTGTCGTAGTAATCGGCTGGCAGTCCATAGATCACCAGCGTCGCGAGAGCGGATGCTATGGCCGCTGTGGTCTCGTATCGAATCGGGAAAACGCCGTCGAGATAATCTCGCGCCAGAGATAGCTCGTCTTCAGTTATTTTCGCGCTGCGAATTCGCTCGATCTCGGTCAGTATTTCTCGCAGCGCCGGCATCGTCACCTCACTTTGCACAGCGGTGGAGACGACGAACGGACCGGGTCCCCGGCGCCAGTCGTAGAACGAGGATGCACCGTACGTGTAGCCATGCGCCTCGCGAAGATTCAGGTTGATTCTCGATCCGAATAGCCCGCCCAGGACGGCGTTCATCACGAGAGTCTGAAAAAAATCTGGATTCTTCCGGGGCAGACCGACATGTCCGATGCGCAGCTCCGACTGAGACGCATCGTCTTTGTTTATTATGTGAACGTTCTTACGATTGGTCCGTGCGGTTGCTACGAGCGGTGCGCGCTCGGTTGTGCCGGCTGTCCAGCCTTTGAAAGCCTTGGTCACCAATGCGCGCGCAGCATCGATCGCTACATCACCAGCCACGATTACTGTCGTAGATGCAGCACGATATCGCGCCCGATAAAACTGCTCGACGTCATCCCGGCATAGCCCACTTACACTGCTGCTGCTTCCTTCATCGGGTTTCGAGTACCGGGACTCCGGCGAATACAGGTATTCTGAAAACTTCTCGTCCGCCAATCCGCGCGGCTCGGTTTCCAGCTGCAGGATTTCCGCAAGGCGTTCTGCCTTGAGTCGTTCAACTTCACGCTCCGGGAAAGCAGCCTCACTCAGAACCTGACCGAGGAGGGCTGTGGCTTCATCCACCCGGTCAGAGAGCATCGTTATCCTGGCAAACGCACTGTCCCAGTCCGCTCCGGACTCAACGGATGCCCCAAGGCGCTCGAACTTCTCCGCCAGCTCCGCCCCGCTGAAATGAGCAGTACCCTCGAGCAGCAATCCCGCCGTTAACGCGGCGACACCCTCCTTGCCCGGCGGATCATCGGTCGATCCAGCATCAATGATCACCAGCACAGTAACTACCGGCAGCTTCGCAACCGGCACCGTCACCAGCCGGATCCCGGTTGGCAGCCTCTCATCGACGAACTCCGGAAAACGATAGCTGCGAACGGGACCTGGCTTGGGACGGAGCGAAGTAACCATCAGGTTGCACCTGCAGCAGCGGCGAGCATGCTCTCGGACTCTACTCCTTCTCTCGGCACATAGATGAGACTTGCCCGGTTATCCTCGGCAAACCTCTCGCTGACGAGCGCATTCACGCTCTCCAGCGTCACTGCGCGATACCGATCGGCTTGCTCATTTATTAGCTGCGGACTGCCAAAATAGGTTGCGAACATTGACAGTCTGTCGGCTCTCTCGCCGGCAGATTGGAGTGATGCGACAAGGTCTGTCTCAATCAGTGCGATTGCTCTCTCCACTTCTCCTTTCGACACGCCCTCTCGATACAGCAAGTCGATCTCACGCTCGACCTCTTCCTCTAGCTGAGCAACGGGAATCTCCGGTCTCGCGGTAACGTCGACGACAAGGAGATCGGATCCTTTCGCCAGATCAAATGTGAAGGCGCCAGCGTCCGCGGCGATCTGGCGCTCTCTAACCAGCGTACGCTGCAGCCGACTGCCCCTCCTCAATCCCAGCAAGGCCGCTGTAACACTCGCCGAGTAGTAGTCATCGCTTCCGAATACCGGCGATCGCAGCGCCAGGAACAACCGTGGTAGACTCACGTTGTCGTATACGACCTCTCGCAGCCGCTTTCCGAACACCGGCGGAAGATCCATCGGTGGCAGCGGTGGCTTTCCCTTTCCCCTGGGAATGGGGCCGAAGTAATCCCGGATCAGCAGCTGCGCCTGCGACGCGTCGAAGTCGCCTGCTATCGAGAGCACTGCGTTGTCGGGCGTGTAGTAGGTGGCAAAGAATTGAGCTATGTCATCAAGCGAGGCTGCGGAAAGATCCTCCATCGACCCAATGAGTGAATGCTGAAAGGGATGTGAGACAGGGAAGACCAGCTCCTGCATCTTTTCGAGCATCGTCCCGTACGGCTGGTTGTCCACTGCCCACCGGCGTTCGTTCTTAACCACATCCCTCTGAGTATCGAGCTTTTCCTGCGTCATCGCCGGCAGAAGCTCACCCATGCGATCGGCTTCAAGCCAGAGAGCAAGAGCCAGCTCGTTGGACGGGATCGTCTCGAAGTAGTTAGTGCGCTCCAGCCAGGTTGACCCATTGAGCGTACCGCCCGCGCGTTGAATCAGCTCGAAGTGCTCGTTGGATCCTACGTGCGCCGATCCCTGAAACAGCATGTGCTCGAACAGGTGAGCAAATCCGGTTCTGCCCATTTTTTCGTTGGCCGAGCCGACGTGGTACCAGAGATTGACCGCCACAATCGGCGCAGTGTGATCCTCCGACAGGGTGACGAACAGGCCGTTATCGAGGCGAAAGGTTTCTACCGGAATTCGCATTGACGTAAATTGCCCGGCATGCAAACCCGTTGGAACCCCCTCGAAACTTGTACGTGACTGCCGCCGCCGTACTCGCCGCACTGCTGCTAGGTGCGCTTCTCCTGCTGTGGCACAAGCAGGAGCGAATACTCTTCCAGCCACCGTATTTAACCGAGTCTGTTCCCACCGCCGGCAGGGTCAGCTATGACGCGATAGACGGGCAGAAGCTCGCTGGATTCCTCATCGGAGACCCACGGGACTCTCCTGGAGTCCTCATCTGCTTTCACGGAAACGCGGATCTCGCAGTGTGGCAGATCGGCTGGGCACGCGCAGTACACCACCGCACGGGCTTCGCCGTTCTCCTCGCCGAATACCGCGGCTACATGTCGCTCGGCGGCATGCCCACCTACGCCAGTACCAGGCTCGACGCACGTGCCGCGTACGACCACATTCGAGTTTCATACGGAGTCGATCGCAGTCGTGTAGCCTACTTTGGTCATTCGCTGGGAAGCGCTATTGCAACAGAGCTGGCGGAAATCCACCCGCCGGCAGCACTGCTGCTGCAGTCTCCCTTCACGTCCGCACGCGCAATGGCGAGACTCATCGTCTCGCCGCCGGTCGTGCTGGTCTGGCGCGCAATCTCGCGCATCCACTTCGACACCCGACGGGCCGTCGCCGAGCTCGACGTCCCAGTATCAGTTGCCCACGGGAAGCGAGATCGTATTGTCCCGGTGAAAATGGGATTCGACGTGTACGGGGCAGCAAAGGTAAAGGGCCAGCTGCTCCTGGTGGCCCAGGCCGGACACAACGATGTAGCTGAGGTCGCTGGAGAAGACTATTGGCGATGGATGCTTAGCGCGTTGGAGCTACAAGAGGCCACGCCTGCGAAATAAAAGAGGGCATGAGTTATAGTCATGCCCTCTTCGCGCTTCCCGATTACTCCCTGCTACTGAATCGGCTGACCCGCGATGTCTCTGATCGAGATCGGCCCGACGTTGGTGGACTTCAGCGCCTGCTCGATCGTCTTCCGGTCGCCAACGATGACAATCGCGAGTGAACCAGGATTGATGTACTGCTGCGCAACCCGCGCGACGTCAGCCTGAGTCACTGCCTCGATATTTTGGACGTAATTGTTGTAGTAATCGAGAGGAAGCCCATAGAGCGCAACCGGCACCAAAGCGGCTGCAATTTGCTGCGTCGTCTCGAAATTCCCCGGCAGCTGAAGCTGCAGGTAGCGCTTCGCTCTCGAGAGCTCGTCGCCGGGGACGGATTGCCTGATGCCATTCAGCTCTTTCATGAACTCCAGAAGTGCTGAATCTGACTTGGCCGAGACTATCTCGGCGGATGCGGTAAACGGACCCGCCGCGCGCCTCATGTCGAATCGCGACGCCGCACCGTATGTGTAGCCCCGTGCTTCGCGAAGATTCTGATTGAGCCGGCTGGTAAAGGATCCACCAAGAATCGTGTTCATCACCGTCAGCGCGAAGTAGTCTTTGGTGGACCGCGGTACACCGACAGCACCGATGCGAAACGAGGACTGAGCCGCGCCTGGTTTGTCTACCAGATAGATCGTAGTCGCGCTCGACTTCGGCGGCTCCACGTAAGTAAGCTGCGGGACATCGCCGCGCTGCCAACCCCCCAACAATGAACTGATTTTCTGCTCGACTTGGTTCGGGTTTACATCACCAACGACGATCAGCGTGGCATTGTTCGGCTTGAAGTTCGCCTGGTAGTACGATTGCAAATCGGCCGTGGTGAGTGGGGTCACCGTGGCTTCAGTCCCGATCAGCGGTGAGCCATACGGGTGCGCATTACCGTACAGAATCGCCGGAAAGACAAGATTGGCGATTGCCGGTCCCTGGTCACGTAACTGAAGCAGCTCTGTCAAACGGTTTTTCTTGATGCGCTCGAATTCATTGGCAGGGAAGGATGGATGGAGCGCCACATCGGCAAAAAGAGCGAGCGAGCTATCCAGCTGCGCCGTCGGTGTGTGAAGCGAGAGCGTGCTCGACTCCCAGCTCGCTTGCGGGAAAAGGCTGATTCCGAGAAAGGAGGTCTGATCCGCGATGTCTAGGCTTTTCCGGGTCGTCGTTCCTTCACGAAGCATTGCTGCGGTGAGATTCGCGACCCCTGTCTTGCCAGCCGGGTCTGCTGTCCCGCCGCTCCCGATAATTAGAACGAAGTCGGCAAGTGGTAGCTCGTGCTGCTCGACGATCATCAGCCTGAGCCCATTTGCCAGCTGTCGTGTCACAATCGGAGGCAGCGACACACGAGGTGGTGGACCGAGTTCGGGTGGCTTGGTTCTATCGACTGTTCCTTGCGCCGTGGCGACCGATTGAACAGCGAGCAGTGCCAGTGCGGTTAGCACGCCAGGGGCCCTGAGAATTCTCATCGATCACCTCCGCTGGCAGTAAGCATCATGTCTTTCTTGCCCTCTGGCACGACGGTAAGGACAATCTTGTGGGCACCGAGATACGTTTTTGCGACTCGCTGTACGTCGGCGGCGGTCACTCGGTCGTAGCGCGCAGCGTCCTGCTGCACGAAGTCGGGGTTACCAACGAAGTAGTTGTAGGAGTTCAGCACTTCCGCTTTGCCGAGTACACTGGCGAGGCGATTCAGGAAGCTCGCTTTATAGACGTTCTGCGCTCTCTGTAGCTCGCGCTGAGTGACGCCGTTGGCGATGACGTTGGCAATCTCCACTTGAACCACACGATCGATATCGGCGACCTTCTGGCCCGGCTTGGGCGTGACATCGACCTGGAACTTGCCGTCGAGGCGCGAGCCATCCTGGAAAGCGCCGACATTCTGCGCCGTTTGCAGCTCGTAAACCAGCTTCTTGTAGAGACGCGAGTTCTTGTCGTTGGCGACGATCTGAGCCAGAAGATCCAGCGCTGCGTCATCCTTGGAGAAGCCTTTGACTGTGTGCCAGGTATAAAAGAGCCTCGGTAGCTGCACCTTGTCCTCCAGCACGAGGAACGTGTCCCGTGGAATCGAAACAGCAGGGACAGTCACGCGGCGTCTCACTTCGGGCCCACGAGGGATATTTCCGAAATACTGCGCAACGAGTTTCTTCACCGTCGCCGGATCAAAATCTCCCGCAATGGTCAGCGTCGCGTTGTTGGGCGTGTAGTAGGTCTTGAAGAAGTTCTGAACATCAGTGAGTGATGCGGCGCTGAGATCCGCCATCGATCCAATCACCGGCCAGGAATAGGGGTGGGACTTTGGATACAGCGCGGCAAGAATGGTTTCGTCCGCCCGGCCATAGGGAACGTTGTCGACACGTTGTCTGCGCTCGTTCTTTACGACGTCGCGCTGGAGATTGACCTTTGCCAGATCCATCGTCGGCAGCAGGAATCCCATCCGATCGGAATCGAGCCAGAGAGCCAGCGCCAATGCGTTCGAGGGCAGCGTCTCATAGTAGTTGGTCCTGTCTTCGGTCGTCGATCCATTGTTGTTGGCGCCGGCAGATTCGAGCAGCTGATCGAACGCGCCCACCGGAACATGCTCTGAGCCCATGAACATGATGTGCTCGAACAGGTGAGCAAACCCTGTTCTCCCGACCTGCTCATCGCCGGAGCCGACGTGGTACCACGTGTCGACGGCTATGATCGGTGTCGAATGATCCTCGTGCAGAATGACTTCCAGACCATTGGGCAGTTTGTACTTCTCGAAATTGATCCGAGGGATAGACTGCGCTCCGAGGGCGGCAGTCGCCACCAGCGAGGCTATTAAGTAGCCAATCGTGACTAAACGGACTGGGGAGTTCTTCCTGTTCACATCTTCCTCTCGAAAAAGAAGGCGAGCGGTGCTTTGAGCGACTCGCTAAAGATATACTTCCAGCGTTCCTCCCGGTTCGGCGAGATGGGACTGGTTTGCGTCGGGGAAGTGTACGGCGTGAAGCCGAAGCGACGCGCCAGGATGCGAAGTCGCAGCATGTGGAATGGATCGCTCACCAACAGTGCGCTTTGCAGTCCCCGCACCTCGAGCATTCCCGCGACTGCGCGCATCGACTCACTGGTTGTCCGGCCTTCGTTCTCCTCCAGAATCGCGCTGTCGGGTACCCCGCGCTTCCTGACATACGTCCTACCGACTGCGGCTTCACTCGTCGTGTCGCCCGCTCCCGTGCCACCCGTAAGTATCAGCACCGAAGCGAGGTGCCGGTTCCACAGGTCGAGGGCATGGTCGAGACGTGCCCGCAGGACCGGTGAGGGTTTCCCTGCATACTGCGCCGCGCCCAGCACTACTATCGCCTGGGCTCGTCGCGCTTCATCGCGCTTGCTCCACATGACGACGGCCGACACTGACACCAGCCAGACCGCAAAGACGATGACGACAGCAACGGTCAACGCTCGCCTGATCATCGCCACGACGCGTTTTGCCTGTGCCGCGGCCTTTGCGGCCGCTGCCCTTGCCCTTGCCGCCCGCTTCATTCGTAGAAGCTACGCTAGAAGACATGCCTCGTGTGAGGCTCGGGGCATTCAACAGAGTAGCCTCTGGAAGTCAGCGCTGCCTTGAACTCGTCCTGAACCGCGGGTTCGCCGTGCACCAGCCAGATTGGACCAAGCCGTGGTGATCTGTCTTTGACCTTCCCCAGCCAGTTAGTCATCTCCGTTCTGTCGGCGTGCGCGCTGTATCCATCGATGACTTCTACTCGCGCGTGCAAAGGAACGTCCTCACCAAAGATCTGGAGGACCGGTTGTCTTTCCACCACCCGGCGCCCAAGAGTGTGCTCGGCTTGAAAACCGACGACCAGAATTGTGTTGCGCGGATCACTGGCTCCCTGCGCGAGGTGGTGGAGGATGCGCCCATTTTCCATCATCCCCGATGCGGCAATTATCACCATTGGTCCGTGAGTGCGGGAAAGAGCCTTTGACTCTTCCACATCACGCGTGTAGTGCAGAAGGTCGAACTGAAAGAGCTCCTTCGCCTTCAGCACCATGTCTTCAGATCGATCGAAGCTCTCCGGATGCATCTCGAAGACTGTTGTCGCGTCGATTGCCAGCGGACTGTCCACATAAATCGGAATCGGAGGGATAGCGCCTTCTCGAGTGAGGCTGTGAAGCGCGTAGATCATCTCCTGCGTTCTACCCACTGCGAATGCCGGAATGAGGACTCGCCCACCTTTCGCGGCTGTTTCTCGAACAACCCGGGCCAGCTGTGCACGCGCTCCGTCCACTGATTCATGGTCACGGTTTCCGTACGTTGATTCCATGATCAGAGCATCCGCGCCTTCCGGCGGCGTTGGATCTCGTACGATCGCCAGGCCACTGCGACCAATGTCCCCGGAAAACACGAGCCGCTTGGTTTTTCCCGATTCCGTGCAATCCAGAAGCACCGAGGCGGAGCCAAGAATGTGACCTGCATCTATATAGGTTGCCCGAACGCCAGGAACGACATCGAACGGTCGGTTGTAGGGGACGCCAACCATTAGATCCATCGTGCGAACAGCGTGTCGCATTCCATACAGCGGCTCGATGAACCCCTTCCTGTGTTTCGCCAGGAATTCCGCATCCTTCTCCTGAATATGCGCCGAGTCGGCCAACATTATCGCTGAGAGGTCTCGCGTCGCGGACGTCGCCCAGATGGCGCGTGAGTAGCCCTCAGCTATCAGGTAAGGCAGGCGACCCGAGTGATCGATGTGAGCATGAGAGAGGACGACAGCGTCGAGATCTGCAATCGGGACGGGTAGCTGCCGATTCTTCTCCGCGGATTGCTGGCGCTTGCCTTGAAACATTCCGCAGTCGAGGGCGACCGTATGGCCATTTACGTGAAGCAGGTGACACGAGCCCGTGACCTCGCGTGCGGCACCAACAAACGTGATCTCCAAACAGCTATCCTTCTGCTACTGCATCGCGCTGAAAGAGAATAGTTAGGCGTTGCTCGTCCTGTGACATCAGCGCCGGCTCCCATCCACCTCTGCTTCTCTCATTCAGGAGATCCGTCAGAGTGTCTTCATCCTCGCGCGTGTGCCGAGTGAGCTTGACTACAACAGCCTGGTATTCTTTCATCGGGGGCTAGAGATTATGGGCCGGTGTACGTCCACAGTGCCGCTGCCAGATTCTTGAATCAGAATGATCGAGCGCGTTAAAGAATTCCCCTCGCTGACTATTATCCGGCATCCGCTTGTTCAACACAAGCTGACGATCCTCCGGGATCAGAAGACTGAGACGAAGCATTTCAAGGAGCTCGTCGACGAAATCGCGATGCTGATGGCCTACGAAGCGACGAGCGAGCTTAGCCTCGAGCCCCGCGAGGTGGATACTCCACTGGAGCAAACCACCGGCTGGCACATCAGCGGTAAGAAACTCACTCTCGTCCCGATATTGCGGGCGGGACTCGGAATGGTCGAAGGAATTCTTCGCCTGGTACCATCCGCGCGAGTCGGCCATATCGGTCTGTACCGTGACCACAGTACGCTGCAGCCAGTCGACTACTACTTCAAAGTGCCAGGAGATACCGCAGAGCGGGATTTCTTTCTGCTCGATCCCATGCTTGCGACAGGTGGTAGCGCGACCGCCGCGGTAGCATCGCTCAAAAGAGCTGGAGCCAATCGGATTCGTTTCCTGTGTCTCGTTGCCGCGCCGGAGGGAGTCAGGTTCCTGAGTCAGGCGCATCCCGATGTTCAGATCTATTGCGCGGCACTCGACCGCGAACTGAACAGACAGGGGTATATCCTGCCGGGCCTTGGCGACGCTGGTGACAGGCTATTTGGAACCAGGTAGGGCTTAGCCGGACTTAGCCGAACCACTCCCTTGGATTCAGTCGCTGCTGGTCCGCGGCATCGACTACCCACTGCTGGTTCTGCAGATCAGTGACCTCGCCGGCGACAGCCTCGAACCATGTCGCTCCTTTCCTGGTATCGCCGATCCGACGCCATAGCTCCCCAACCAGATAGGTGAGGATCGCGCGCTCTTCCCTCGGCACGCCGTCATACGCTTTCAGCGCTTCCTCAAACATCCAGGCGGCGTGACGGCGGAAATACCGCTCGGCTTCGACATCGCCTTCGTCCACGCAGCACCACGCAGCACGGAGCAACAGGTCCGCGATGTGTCGCGGGTCAGTGCCCTGCCACTGAGCAACCTTGGCGGCGGCTTCGTACTTCTCTGATCCGCATACCAGCGCGGGCCGAAGCGGCGCCAGTTCCTTGAAGACCTGCTGTTTGAGAACCGGGCTCACATCTGCTCCAGCAGTGAAGTCGGCCTCTCCTCCGGAGTAGCCACACTCACTGCACATGTGGATCAGATACGCGAGCGGTTGAGTCCCGGCGGCTCGCTCGTGAAAATCAGTGCGCTTCCCGCCGAATGCATTCGTCGAGACGACGCTCTGAGACTTGAATTCGTTGTCACACACGGGACAACGGAGCTCAATCTGACGCAGCGTTGTCATGTTTGCTCCCTCCTATCCGAACCCGGCGACCTTCTGCCAGAACACAGAAGGAATATTTGTGCCATAGTTCAGAAATACGGCTGGAGGAGAACGGCCTTGTTGGGAATTTGGGTCGATTGTATCTTCTCGCATCGCAAAAACGCGACTGGCTCCAAACCCTGCGACCTGGTCGTTGATGCTCATCAACCTGCTGCCTGACTTCTTCGCAGTTCACAACAGTACAGACCGTGTCGCCGCCTATCTCCGCTACTTCGAAACCCACCGCCGCTTCCTAGAGGCCTACTGGCATAACTACGTCCTCGACCCTGCCGGTCCTCATTTTCTGGAAGTCGTTCGCTCAGCCGCACTTGCAAGTCGGGTAGACCTCCGCACAATGCTCGAGAGAATCGACGTCGTCTCTCTGGCGAGGAACACAGAAGAGCAGTGCCGCACTCTCTTCGAGAGCGACTCGGATGTCGACGTCGTCCTGATGGTGGGAGTGGGTGCGGCAAACGCCGGAGAGCTGGTCGTCGACGGAAGGGGCGTCGCCTTCGTCTGCCTCGAGCACTTTACGAGCGTTACCAATCCGGAGACCCAGGGTCTTGGACTCGATCCCGAGCTCATACCGCTCTGGCTCGCGCACGAAATTGCCCACACTGTGCGTTACACATCGCCGACGAGTCGTAGTGAGCTCAAGCAATTGATCGACGACGCAGGTGGCTACTACTCCTATTGGGAAACCGGAAGGCGCGCATCCCTGCGTGAGCTGATGATCAACGAGGGCCTGGCTACGATCGCCTCCCGAATCATCAGCCCTGGCCACGCCGCCTGGGAGTACTACGGGTATACGCGACGTGAGTATGCGAGCGTCCGCGAGCTCGAGCCGGTAATGACCCGTGCCTTAACCAACGATCTCGATCGGGCAGGTTTGGGACTTCGGTTGAGGTACCTCTCCGGCGGAATGAGCGACGATGCGCGCACGGTCGATCGCCATATCTTCCCAGAGCGAAGCGGCTACTTTTTGGGCACGAAGATGGTCGAGCCTGCGGTAAACACCCGTGGGCTTCCCTGGGCAATCCGCGCCAGTGCCAGCGAGATCACGTCGATCGCGAGTTCGGCAGCCGCCTCAGCCTAAGGCTACTTCCCAACACAGAACGAGCTGAACACGCGATCGAGCACGTCGTCCACCTCGAATGCGCCGATTAGCTCCTCCAGCTCAGTGACCGCCGTTCTCAGGTGTACGGCCGCTACGGTCGCCGGCAGTTTTTCCGCACGCCATGCATCCACGAAGTCCGCCACTTCACTTCGGGCGACATCAAGAGCCTTGCGATGCCGAGCTCTGGTAAGAATCGGCAGGTCAGAGGCAATCGATCCCTGGTGCTGATCGATTGCCGAGTCGATGGCTACGAGCAACTCTGGCAAGCCTGCTCCAGTCTCAGCGCTAACCGCTATCCCGTCCGGCAGTTGAGGCATTTGTTCACCATTCGATACTAAATCGACCTTGGTGCGAACCGCTATCACAGGTGCATTGGTCCGGCGTGTAACGAGCGTCCTGGTATGTTCGAGCGAACCCAGACTGTCGGCGCATGCGAGCACCACTTGAGCGCTATCCAGGTACCGCTCGCTTACCTCGATTCCGAGCCTCTCTATTCGATCCTCAGTTTCACGTAGTCCTGCCGTATCAACCAAGCGGATCGGCCATTTCCCGCCATCGATTACCGCTTCGAGCGCATCGCGGGTCGTACCGGGAATCTCTGTAACGATCGCCCGCGATCTACCAAGGAGCGCGTTGAACAGAGAGGATTTGCCGGCATTCGGCGGTCCGGCGATTACCACGACGGCGCCTTCGCGCACCAGTTCGCCAACAGGCGCTGTAGCAAGCAATCGGTCAAGCGAGTTGAGAACCAGCTCCGAGGCCTGCTCAATTCTCGCTCGCGGAATCGGGCCGTCATCCTCATCCGGGAAATCGACATCATAGGCTATAAGCGCCTCGAGCTCGATCAGCTCATTTCTCAAGTCGAGAAGACGTCGTGACAGGCCTCCATCGAGTTGATTGATTGCCGTCCTTTGCATTGCCGAGGAGCTGGCATCGATGAGGTCACCGATTGCTTCAGCCTGGATGATGTCGAGCTTGCCGTTGAGCACTGCCCGCCTGGTGAACTCACCCGGCAGCGCCTGCCGGGCACCTGAAGAGATCAGCGCTGCTACTATGGAACCCGGGACCAGGTAGCCACCGTGGGTCGAAATCTCGATAGTGTCGTCCCCCGTAAAGGAATTCGGAGCCGGGAACAGAGTTATGAGGGCATTGTCCAGTTTTTCCTCCCCGTGAAACACTTTGCACAGGTGCGCAACCCTTGGTTCGCTCGGGAGCGAACCCACGTGTCTTGCTGCGATTGCAAATGCATTGGGTCCACTCAACCTCACCAGTGCAACCGCGCCACGGCCGGTTGCACTGGCGACGGCGACAATCGTGTCCTGTAGGTAAAGGGCGCCAGATGTCACACGCTGGTGGTGGGAAGTACGAAAGAGGTACCTGGCTCGAGAATCTTTACCGCAGGATGCAGTGGGTGATCCTCCAGAGTAGCTCGCAGCCGGTCGATCGCGTCGAACGCAGTCGACGTCACGTGATTGAACGTACCCCAGTGGTACGGAATGAAATACCTCGCCTTCAATCTCTCGAACAGCCTGAGGGCGTCAGTGCTTGTCAGATGTCCTTTGCGAAATCCCGGCTTCCACCACGGAGCATGCCCAATCGGCAGCAGCGCCAGATCCAGGTTCCGCCCTTTCTCGACCAGGTGCTTCTCCACCAGGTGCGTCGTATCGGGCATGAGCGCGGTATCTCCCGCAAAAAAACAGGATGTCTTGTTAGTATCAACTAGATACATATTGGCCGCGCTCCGCCATCGATCCACACCATATCGGTTTCCTTTGTGGGTCGCAGACGCCGCTTTGATACTCACACCATTGAGCTGCGCGCTTTCGCCCGGAGCAAGCGGCTCTGCATGCGAGTAGCCTTGTTTGGCCAACCACTTCGCTATCGGCGGTGGAGCAAAGAGTGGAATGTCGGACGGCAGGGCATCGAGCGATTTGAAGGAGAGATGGTCGGCGTGGGCGTGCGTCAGCAAAATCGCGTCGAGCCTTGGCAACTCACCCAGCGGGATCCCCGGTGAACTAACCCGGCGCAGGAATTTTCCGAGAGCCGGGTCGAAATTGGGGTCGGTCAGCAGCCGCGTTTCCCCCAGCTCAATTAGTAGCGTTGCGTGACCAATATAGGTGACACGCAGCATGCTTCCTCCTTACCCCTTTGGCCGCACCTTCGCTCGCTCGCGGGACAACAGCCATTGCTGCGGAAGCGCAGCGATGTTCTGGGCTGTGTAGTAGAGATTAAGACCCGAAGCCAGATTCAGCAGAACAACCGTCATCATTACGGGGAACATGTAGCCCATCATTTTCGCCTGCGGATTTGGAGGAGTAGAACGCATTCCAATCCACGACAGCAGATACATCGATGCACCCATCAGCAGGGGAAGGATGTAGTACGGGTCCTTGACCGAGATGTCGTGCAGCCACATGAACGGAACACCGCGGAACTCGATCGTATTCTGGAAAACGAAGAACAGCGCGAAGAGAATCGGCATCGGCAGCAGCGCGGGCAGACACCCAGTCAGCCCAGCGAATGGGCTGACTCCGGCCTCCTGGTAGACCTTCATTATCGCTTCACGCTGCTGCACCGGATCCTTGTACTTCTTCTGGGCTGCCGCAAGCTTGGGTTGCAGCTCCTGCATCCTGAGACTCGAGCGCATCGTGCTCTGGTTCAGCGGCCATAAGACCAGCCTGACCAGCACACCAAGTATTATCAGTACCCACCCATAGCTCAGATTCAACCGATTGTGCATCCAAAGCAGTGCCTGGATGACTTTTGATGCAATCGGGTGCACCACGCCCTGGAGAAAACGCCAGCCGTACGGATTGACATGGTCAAAATCGCGGCCGATACGCAGAAGACGCTGTGATTCCTGCGGTCCCGCATACATCTCGAATGAGAACGTCCCATTACGGACTTCCTGCACAAGACTGGCCGATGCCGTGGTGGCAATCTTCGATGTCCGAGGACCGCCGGTCAGACTCGCCTCGCTGAACAATGTACTGTTCGGGACTGACAGAATTCCGAATACGAAATACTTATTCTTCAGAGCAATCCAAGTCAGCGGCCCCGGCACCAGCGTTTTCTCGCCCGGATCGAGACTTCCAAACAAAACGCTCCGTGCACGGTCGCGTTCCGGCTTGAAGCTATATGCGAGCGTTCTATGATCGCCGATTGTATCCGCTTCGGTCGGCTGCAGCGTTGTTGGCAGTTCAGTTATGAGGTAAGACGGTGATTGTGCACCCGTAACCTTCCCATCGACGCGCACCAGGTAGCTCGCACTGGTATCCTTTGCAATCCCATACGAGATCGAGACCGAGTGGCTCGCTGCATTTGCCGTGTAGGTGAGCGTCTCATTGCCGTTAGCGGCAGTCGTCCGGGAAAGTACAAAGGGCACCCGAGAGAGATCTACGGTATCAGTCGGCGTAATGAGTCGATACCGAAGAAGTGGGCTGTCGGCGATTGCAAACTGCACTGGTCCGTCCCTTCCTGACCGGTTCTTGTAATCACGGAGAACCGTGGAAACCGGAGTCGCTCCCAGACTGCTGAATTTGTAGATCGCTTTCTCGGTGCTTACCACCGTAGTCTCACTACTGGTCTGCGTCGCCGAGGTTATAACTCCGGTCAGGGCTCCAGTTGGTCCTGAAGCAGCAACTGCCACACCTGGTGCAGTAGCTCGAGTACTCGACGCAGTAGCCGCTGAGAGACGCGACCCGGAAGAATCGACAGAGCCAGCACTTCGCTGGCTGGATGGAACTGGCTTCGCCGGTGGGAACAGCAGCTGCGAAACCGCGATTGCGATCAGCGAAAGAAACAGAGCTAGAAAGAAACGCTTATCCATTCAGGGAACCGGGTCGTATCCGCCCGGGCGGAAAGGGTGGCAACGCAGGATCCTGGTCACCGTCAAGTACGTGCCTCTAAAGACGCCGTGTCGCTCAAAGGCCTCGATTGCGTACGCTGAGCAAGTCGGATAGTAGCGACAGTTGGCAGGAAGCAGCGGCGATATAGCAACCTGGTAGCCACGAATGAGAAATATGAAGACCGCCCGCATGATTCAGCGTGTGATCTGCAGGACCCACTGCCCTATTGCTCGTACATCACCAGAAAGCTGCTCAAAGCTCGAACCGTAGGCCTCGGGCTTTGCGCGAATAAGGAGATCGACGCCACTTAGCTCCGAAAGGAGTCCAGTCCGAACTATTTCCCGCAGGCGCCGTTTGACACGATTTCTGTCAACGATTCTCCGCCTGTGTTTGGGCACAACTATTCCGACTCTCGGATACAGTAACAGGGAAGCGGATGCTCGAGCCTCAAGACGCTCGGTTTGCATTCGCTTCCCTGTACGCCTTACCGCTTCGAGGTCGGCCTCACTCGTAAGTCGTGATCTACGAGGAAAGCCGAGAGACTTAGGCGCCGGCGTATTTCGTCGGCAACTGAACGGTAAGCCGTTTACGTCCCTTCTTACGGCGGCGGCTAAGAACTTCACGCCCCCATTTAGTAGCCATCCGCAACCTAAAACCATGGGTGCGGATCCGGCGCTTGTTGCGGGGACGGTAGGTGGGCTTGCCCATTACAAAACTCCAGAAACCAGAAATTACAGTGGCTGTGTGAAGCGGGTAAAACTATCCCAGCATTGAAGATAGTTCAAGTCAGGTGAAGCTGTTCGAATCGCGCTCCGTTTGACTTTTCCACATAAAACGAATAGGCTGTCGCGTCATGTCGCTCAGCCCCGCCGAAGTCTGGAAACGTATTCTGGATCGTGCCCGCCAGGAACTTCCCGACCAAACCTTTCAAGCCTGGCTTGAGCCTACAGAAGCCCTCTCAATAGAAGGGGGCACCATCTTCGTCGGAGCACCTGATCAGTTCACCGCTGACTGGAACGACTCCAAGCATGCGGGCTTGCTGTCGAGCTATGGTCCGATAGTCCTCGGCTATCCAATCAACGTCGTGTTTCGGGTCAACGAGGAACGGAAGCGTCGTTCTCAGATGGACTTTTTCGTCAGTCCACCACCCAACCCGCCAAAGCCAATACTGGCAACTAACGGGAATAGCAGTCCGGGCAGCACTCCACTTAGCGAGCGCTACACGTTTGACCTCTTTGTGATCGGCAAGTCAAACGAGCTCGCTGCTGCTGCCGCTCACGCAGTAAGTCAGGCACCCGGGAAAGTCTACAACCCTCTCTTTATCTACGGTGACACCGGGCTTGGCAAAACTCATTTGATGCAAGCAGTTGCACATGAAACACTCCAGCGCAGCCCAAGTACTCGCATCACATACGTAGGAACCGAGCAATTCATGAACGAGCTGATTAGCTCGATCCTGGACAGAACCGGTGCCGAATTCCGCCGCCGGTATCGCGAGACCGATCTGCTGCTAATCGACGATGTGCACTTTCTGAAAGGCAGAAAGGAGACGACACAAGAGGAGTTTTTCCACACCTTCAACGCGCTTTATGAAGCAGGCCGGCAAATCGTACTTACCAGCGATCGGCCACCATCAGAAATCGCCGGCTTGGAAGCAAGACTGATCAGCAGGTTCCAATGGGGGATGGTTGCAGATATCGGATTACCAGACTTCGAACACCGAGTCGCAATTCTAAAACAGAAAGCACAGCTCGATCGCCTCGAGCTCACCATCCCTGACGATGTCATCCACTTCATCGCAGAGCATGTGCGATCGAACGTCAGAGAACTCGAGGGATCCATCATCAAACTCCTGGCATACGCCTCACTCAAGCACAAAGACATAACAGTCGATGTCGCCAGGGAAGCATTACGGGATAAGCTTCGTGCAATCGAAGGATACGAGCCGGAACTAGTTGGCTCTCTGACGATCCTTGCGATCCAACAGGCTGTAGCGAAGGAATGGGGAGTCACTGTCGACGGATTACGCTCGAAGACAAGGACGAAAACCCTGACTACTCCACGTCAAATCGCGATGTATCTCACCCGAGAGCTGCTCTCTACACAGCTGGTAGAGATCGGTAACGCTTTTGGGGGACGCGATCACTCGACAGTCATCCACAGTCTCGAGAAGGTCCAACAGACTATCACTACCGATTCTGCCTTGAGAGCTCGAATCAATCGCATCCGGAATAACCTCGAAACTTTCAACTTCCGACCGCCAGCCCGTGTGGAAACGAGTGCGGTATTATGAAATTGATGTGAGCTTTCATCCAACTCTCTGCTTACCAACATCCGAGTGCACATCAGGCAGCATGGCGGAAAGCCAACTGATTTCATAAGTTAGACTAACTCGACAGCAGTCCACAGCACCTGCTACAACTACTAGTCTGATTCTCTAATAAGAGACTTACTAAGTACCGAGCCGATTCCCACAGAGGTAGGAATGCGCTTTACGATCTCCCGCGAAAAATTGCAGGAAGGGCTGGCAGCTGTGACAGCGAGTATTCCAGCGAAGACTACGCTCCCGGTACTTGCCAATATCCTGGTCGAGACAACTGATAAGGGGATCAAGCTATCGGGGACGGATCTTGATATTGCTGTTAGTACTGAGGTAATGGCGGATGTCGATGCGGCAGGTGCTGTTACCGTACCAGCTAAGAAATTGAGTGAGATCGCTCGAGAACTTCCGCCAGCCCCGGTGAAAATTGCTGCTGTTGGAGAACAGCGAGTAACACTTGATTGTGGGCGCTCTAGGTTCAAACTGCTTGGTTTACCGCGGGATGAATTTCCGACGTTCCCATCGGTCCGCTTTAACGAGAGCTGGAGGATCAGATCAGGAGATCTACAACAGCTGATCTCGCACACTTCATTTGCAGTTTCAGCTGAAGAGAGCAGACCGATTCTGAATGGTGTCCTTTGGGAACTGCGGCCTGACAGAATGCGAATGGTGGCGACGAACGGCCATCGACTCGCAAAAATGGATATACCGATCAATTCGGCAAATGCTCCTGCGAGTGATCTGATTGTGCCTCCAAAGGCACTTGAGCAGGTGAGACGTTTATTTCCTGCTGAAGAGGAGCTCGAAATCGCGCGTGGTGACAACCATATTGGCTTCCGGTCTCCATTTACTGCGGTCTTCACCAGGCTGATCGAAGGACCTTATCCCAACTACGAGCAGGTGATTCCGAAAGACAATGATAGGGTCGCCGTAGCTGATAAACTGGCATTAGCCAGTGCCCTGAAGCGAATGTCTGTCATTGCTTCAGATCAGACCCATCGAATCCGTCTCTCGTTCAACTCGGGGCTGCTCAAGTTTAGTGTGCAGACACCTGATCTTGGTGAGGCGCAGGACGAGCTCCCTATCCGATATACGGGTGATCAGCTGGATATTGGGTTCAATGCCAGCTATCTGCTGGAAATTCTGCGTTACATCCCGAGTGACGAAGTACGTATGACCTTCAAGGCTCCTGAACGTGCCGCTACGATTGAGCCGGAGGCGTGGAAGGACCCGGCGTCGTACATGTGCCTGGTCATGCCGCTTCGCCTTGTCGACTAGCGTGCGAGCGCAAAGTCCTGTTTCGCACTTTGCCTGAAATGGTTGACTCTGCCTGATACTGTAATCGTCAGGTTCAGGTCCTGAGTGACGGTCAAGTGCAGTATGCGTCTGGTGTCGATGTCCAGATAATAGACCCCGGCTCCGGTCCCATTCGCATTGAGCTGCAGCCGATGCTGCTGTTGGGCACCCTCTCCTTCTGCGCTAATGCTGT
>WNGI01002612.1_pt1 | contig 26249 bp, 17 predicted proteins | sample 5400621 | NCBI WGS metagenome assembly WNGI01 (sample SAMN13153374, study PRJNA577476) | soil metagenome | isolation source: 20 cm soil or saprolite under Garry oak tree replicate 1 | place: USA:California | collected 2016-06-15 | reverse complement strand
TCGTCCAGTTCAAAGGACCCATCCTCTCCAGCTGGGTCGACGGTCTCCGCGCACAAGGTGTGCGTGTTTACAATTACGTTCCCAACTTCGCCTTCATCGTCCAGATGAGCTCCGAACAGGCGAAGCGCGTCTCCCTCTCCCCCATGGTCCAGTGGGTCGGCGTCTACCAACCCGCGTACCGGATCAGTCCCCTCGTGTACGAGAACTTCAAGGAACCGACCCTGACTGACAAGATTCCGTTCACGATGCCGACCGGTAAGTCCGCGCCGACGAGCCTCTCCCTCTCCGCCGTCGCCTCGACGGGCGGTTCGGGCCTCACTGCATCGGCCGATTTCTTCGGCGCCGTCGGTGGCACAAATCCCGCGGCCAAGAGCGGCCCGAGTTACGATCTCAGCGTGTTGATCCTGAAGAATGCCCCCGCGAGCACGTCCCGATCCCTCGGGGCGATGTCCCACCGCATCTACCAGACGACGAGCGCGGGCTGGTTCGAACTCGTCCGAGTTTCCGTGGACGCGTCGAACTTGCCGCGTATCGCTTCCATGCCGGGTGTGTATTGGGTCGAACCGTTCTATCGGCCGCATGTCCTCGACGAAGTGTCGGATCAGATCGACGCCGGGAACTACGTCCCGCAGCTGACTCCCGGCTACCTCGCGTGGCTCAACACGACGGGGTACAATGGCCTCGGCGTCCGCGTGGCCGTGGATGACACCGGCGTGGACACTGGCGTCGACGACCCGAACGTGAACGGAGACATGCATCCGGAACTCGACAACCGCGTCGTCGCGAACCTGTGGTACGGATCTCTCTCCAACGGCGCGGACGGCTATGGCCATGGAACGCATGTGTCCGGCATCGTCGCAGGCAACAACTCCCTCGGCACGATGGACCCGAACGGGTACCTCTGGGGCCTCGGGATCGCGCCCCTCGCCGGCATCATCAACCAGCGGATCTTCAACAGCTTCGGTGGCTGGGAGAACCCGAGTTACTACTCCCTCGGCTCCGACGCGTTGAACAACAGCGCTTCCGTCAACAGCAACAGCTGGGGCATCTCGGACGGCGGCGCTTATCTCATCGACGACATGATCTACGACGGCCTCGTGCGCGACGCGAACATCTTCACGCCGGGGAACCAGTCGCTCATCTTCGAATTCTCCGCCGGCAACGCCGGCTGGGGAGGAGGCACCCCGATCTATCAGAGCACGGGAAGCCCCGGAAACTCCAAGAACGTGATCACGACCGGCGCCTCGTTGAACTTCCGGCCGACGGTCCCGCCTTCGGGTACGTGGCCAGCAGACGACTTCAACGCCTCAATCGGGTTCAGCAGCCGCGGCCCGACGGCAGACGGCCGGATCAAGCCGGACATCGTCGCTCCGGGCGGATGGATCGCGTCCGCGCTCTCGAGCCAAGCGGCCCCGAACTGGTGCTGGCAGAACATCGACGCGTACCACATCTACTGCGGCGGGACGAGCATGTCCGGCCCGATGGTGTCCGGCGCCGCGGCCCTCTTCGTCCAATACTTCCGCACCACACAGAACGCCGACCCGAGCCCCGCCATCACGAAGGCCGCTCTGGTGAACGGCGCGGTCGACATGCCCCCGGTCGCGAACCCGTCCTTCGGTTCCTTCTCTACGGGCCCGATCCCGAACATGGACGAAGGCTGGGGCCGACTCCACCTCGGGAACGTGCTCGCTTCGACGGGCGCTCACTTCTACGATGACCAGACCGTCTCCCTGGCGACGGGAGACACCCACTCGTACCAGATCGCGGTGGGCATCGTCGATCAGCCGGTGAAGGTGTCCGTCGCATGGACCGATGCACCTGGGACCCCCGGTGCCGCGACGGAACTCGTAAACGACCTCGACCTGACGGTCACCGCGCCCGATGGGACGATGTACCTGGGGAACAACTTCGCGGACGGCGCGAGCGCGCCGGGCGGGACCCCGGACTCGAAGAACAACTTGGAGAATGTCTACATCTCGAACCCCGCGGTCGGCGTCTACACGGTGACCGTGACCGGCGTCAACGTTCCGTCCGGACCTCAGGACTACGCGCTCGTCGTCTCGTACGGAGGCGGGCCCACTCCGGTTGGCAACGTGTTCTGGAACCAGGGCACCTTCATGTCGTCCGCCCTCGCGGGCCTTGTCCTCATGGACAGCGACCTGAGCGGCACCTCGACGGTCGCCGTGACCAGCGATACCGGTGACGCCGAGACCGTCACGACCTCCGAAGTCGGAAACGCCTCCGGTGTGTTCCTCGGCTCGATCCAACTTACGTCCGCGGCAAGTACTCCCGGCGACAACCTGCTCAATGTGGTGAACGGTGGCACGATCACTGTCACATACGATGACGCGAGTCCGCCCGGGACGAAGACCGACACGGCGACGATCGACGACACGCCGCCGGTCATCTCCGCGATCAACACGTCGAGCATCACGCACAATTCGGCGAGGATCGATTGGCTGACGAACGAAGCGGCCACGAGTTCGATCCTGTACGGGACGACGACCCCGCCGAATGCGACGGGCGTCGGCGGATTCGGCTTGACCCACGGGCTCACGCTGAAGGGCCTCACGCCGAACACGACGTACTACTTCGAAGTCACGGCGACGGACCAGGCCGGCAACACGGCGGTGGACAACAACGGCGGAGCGTACTACAACTTCACGACGCTCCCGATTCCGTCCGTCCTCCTGCTCGACGACGACTTCGGCCAGAGCTTCGAGACGTACTACACGCTCGCCCTCTCCGGGGTCGGCCAAGACTTCGAGTACTGGGACATCGCGACGCAGGGCGTCCCCGCCCTCACCGATCTGGCGAGCTTCAAGGTCGTCATCTGGTACACCCCCAGTTGCGGGGTCATGTTCCAGTCCCAGACGATCCTGACGAGCTACCTCGATGCCGGCGGACGTCTCATCGCGATCGGCCAGGACATCGGTTACTGCAGCAACTTCATCTCCGGACCGTTGTACGGCTCGTACCTCCATGCATCGTACGTGACCGACAACGCTCCGACGCGGCACGTGGTCGGAGTCGCCGGCGATCCGATTGGCGACGAACTCGACATCCAGATCGCGGGCGGCGACGGCGCCAACGACCAGTTCTACCCGGACGTGGTCGACCCGATCGCGCCGGCGGAGACCGGGGCCCAGTACGACTCTGGCCCCGCGAGCCGGTCCTCGATCCTCCACGTCGACACGGGAACCTACCAGGTCGCCTACCTCGCGTTCAACTTCGAGGCGATCAGCACCGGCCCCGACCGGCAGAGCATGATGGACCGGCTCCTGAGCTGGATCATCCCGCCGCCGTACGGCGTGCGGCTGTCGCCGAAGACGCAGTCGTCCGAAACCGTGCCAGGCACGATCGTCTCCTACGACTTCAAGGTCGTGAACCGCGGCGTCGCGTTGCCGCAGGATACGTTCAACCTGGCCTGGAGCTCCGCTCCGTTCGCCTGGCCGACGTCCCTCTGGTACGCGAACGGCTCGGCCGTGACGGACACGAACGGCGACGGCGTCCCGGACACGGGACCGATTCCGTCGAAGGGAACGATCATCCTGACCGCGACCGTGAGCGTGCCTGCGGACGCCGTGGATAGCAACGCGGACGTCGCGAGCATCGTCGCGAGTTCGGTCACCCTCCCATCGGCTTCGTCGGCGATCAGCCTGACGACCCTGATCCCGTCGCCCGGCGTCTCGGTGGCGCCCGGGCCGTACTTCAAGGTCACGCCGGGACAGGCGGTGACCGCGACGATGAGCGTCCGGAACAACGGCGGGCAGCCGGACGTCCTGAACATCGTGGCGACATCCCAGAGCGGCTGGCAGGTCTCGCTTCTCGCGTCCGACGGATCTCCGTTGCTCGACACGAACGACGACGGCATCCCGGACGTCGGCACTGTCACGGGCCTTCAAACCGCGAGCTTCGGTGTGCGAGTCACCGTCCCGGCGGAAGCGACCCCGGGCACGATCGACCTCACCGTCATCGTCGGAAGTTCCGTGCGGGATGCGAATGCCACGGGCAGCTCGAACGTCGTGTTGGAGTACTACGGACCCGGGCCTGCGGACTGGCCGACGTTCCACAACACGAACAGCCGTCGCGGCTCCTCGCCCAACGTCTTCGGGCCGCCGATGACCCAGTTGTGGACCGCGGGAGGGAACCTGGCGGCCCTGTTCTCGGGCCCCGTCTTTGGGGAGGGCAAGCTCTTCGCCACGAGCCTGGACCAGTTCGTCCGCGCCCGGGATCCGTTCTTCGGTACGACGATCTGGTCGCGATTCCTCGGCGACGACACGGGGATCCAGTTCTACACCGGAATCCCGGTCGTCGCGAACGGTGTCGTGTACGTGATCATGTACACGCTCAGCGGTGGCTACCTGTACGCCCTCGACGCGAACACGGGAGCCACAATCTGGACCGTGGCCGGATTCGACTTCAACGCGCGGATCCCGCTCGTGTACGCCGATGGAATGGTCTTCGGCGAAGCGCGCGACGGACGGGTCTTCGCCCTGGATGCGGCGACCGGCGATACCGTCTGGACGTACCAGACGAACGGCCTCTTCCCATGGGGCGGTGCGACCGTCGCGGCAGGCACGGTTTGGGTGAGTGCGCTCGATCCGAGCGGCGTCTCGACCGGATACGCCTTCGCGCTCGACGAGATGACGGGCTCGCTCAAGTGGTCCTTCGCCCTCGACGGTTGGGGTGGCTCGGCGCCGCTGTTCGCAGAGGGGAACGTCTACATCGGCTCGTTCAACCAGGCCACGTTCCCATCGACGGGCACGTTGTTTGCCCTGAATGCCTTCACCGGGACACTGATCTGGTCGACCCCCGGCTTCGGCGGGTTCTGGTTCGACACTCCGGCCTATGACGGGACGAACCTCTACGTGGGCTCCGTGAACGGCGCCTTCCAAGGCGTGGACGCGTCGACGGGTGCGGTCCTCTGGAGGACCTTCACCAGCGGAGTCATCTTCGGCTCGGTCGGCGTCGGGAACGGCTACGTCTATGGCACGTCCACGGACGGCAGCTTCTACGTGCTGGACGCAGCGAGTGGGGCCATCGTGGATTCGCACTTCCTGAGCGGCGCGGGAGCGCTCTCGTCGGTCGCGATGGGCAAGGGCTACGTCTGGATGGACGACGCCTCCGGCACGGTCTATGCCTACGGCGCGCCCGGCGCGGGCGTGATGGCCGCGATCGAGGTGGTACCAGGGAACGCGAGCGTCTCCGTCGGATTGGCGGCGCTGTTCAACGCGCAGGCCTACGACTTGTACGGCAATCCGAGCCCCGGCGGGCCGTACTCGTGGAGCTCCGTGAACGGCCTCGGGACCACGGTGCCTCTGTCCGCGAACGGCGACCAGGTCCTCTATGTGTCGGGCGTCGAGTCGGGCACGGACAGCCTGCACGTCGCCGCGGGCGCCTTCAGTGCGGAAGCAACGGTCACGATCACGCCGGGAGCTCTCGATCACGTCGACGTTTCTCCGGGCGTCGCGAGCGTTGTTGCGGGCACGACGATGTCTTTCAACGCGGATGCGAAGGACCGCTACGGGAACACGATCCCCGGTGGGACCTTCGTCTGGAACACGACGGGCCCCATCGGGACGATCGATGCAGGGGGGGTCCTGACCGCCTCCACGCAAGTGGGCATCGGATTGGTCACGGCTACCACAGGGTCGATGACCGGCACCGCGATCGTGACGATCGTGCCGGGTGCCCTCGCTTCCGTCGCCTTGCAACCGGCGACGGTTAGCCTGGAGGCCGGCTCGAACCTCGCCCTCCACGCGGAAGGGTTCGACCGGTACGGGAACGCGATCTCCGGGCTGACGTTCGGGTGGGCGACGACGATCGGGAGCGTCGCGCCGATCGAGACGGGCTCCCCGGCCGCGGTCCTCGCGGCCGGCTATCTCGCCGGATCCGGGAACCTAACGATCTCTTCGGGCGGGATACCTCTCGTCGTCAGGGTCGTTGTGACGCCCGGGCCGCTCGATCGAATTCAGGTCGTCATGCGCGTCGGCAGCAGCCGTTTCGAAGGCCCCGTCGACATCCCGGCTGGCGCGGAGCGAACGTTCGTGGCGGAGACGACGGACCGGTTCGGCAACGCGATTGCAAACGTACCGCTCCTGTGGAGCGTGACGGGCGGCAGCGGGACGATCACATCCAACGGCGCGTTCACCGCGTCGACGACGGTAGGCGCCGGCTCCGTGATTGCGATGTACGCCAACGGGATGACGGGCAGACAAGAGGTCACCATCGTCCCGGCCACCCCTGCGACGGTGGACATCGGTCTCACATCCACGAGCGTAGCGGTCGATTCTAACTCGGTGATTGTCGCCAAGGTCCTGGATGCGTACCGCAACGCGAACCCCGACGGCGTGGTGATATGGACGACTACAGGTACGGGCACCATATTGTCGCTCACCCCGGACGGCCGTTCCATCCTGTACCACGCACCCGTCACGACGACCCCGGCGTCGGTGCAGATCACCGCCACGATCGGCGCGGTTTCGCGGGCGATCAGCCTGACGATCGTCGCAGGCCCGCCCGTGGGAATCTCCATCGACTCGCCGGCGACGACCGTGGCCATCAGTGGGACCCTAGCCTTCGGCGTCGTCGTGACCGATCAATTCGGCAACGCGGTGACCGGGACGACGATCGCTTGGCAGGCCACGGCTGGCACGATCAGCCAGCAGGGCGTCTTCAAGGCACCCTCGGAACCGGGATTGGTCGTCATCACCGCGAGCACCGCGGGCCGGCAGAGCTTCGTGGTGATCGAGGTCACGTCGGGCGCGCTCGAACAGTTCTCCCGGCAGGCGACCTCGGCGACTTCGCTCGCCCTCATCTTGGTAACCATCATCGCGATCGCGGCGGGCGTGTTCCTGTTCGTCCGCTACCGCGAGGCCAACCGGGAGTTGCGAGAGATGCGGAAGGGCGGAGGCGGCGGAGACGGCCCCGAGCCTTGAACGTAAACCGGAGGGCTTCGGCCCTCCCCTTTCCTTTTCTCCGATGGCGGGCGGACGCCACGTTCACATAGCGTAGTCAGTCGGAGGAAGTCGCTGTGGCCCTGATTCGGTACGCGGCGATCAGCGTCGTTCGGAGTCGCCGGCGGACCATCACCGCGATGATCGGAGTCCTCCTGGCGGTCACGTTCGTCTCAGGCACGTTCATCGCAATCGATTCGTCCACGCGCGCGACGCTCGATGCGTTTCTTGCGAACCTCCCGTCGGACATCGATTTCGATGCTCGGGCCTTGGCCAACGGTACCCAGCTGCGGCAGGCGGTCGAGGCGACCCCGGGAGTCGCCCGAGTGGCCGTCGTACGTTTCACAGGTATCGGCAAGATCGAATCGGGCGCGACTTCCAGTCCGGTCAACGCCCAGGTAATTGGCGTGGAACCGAATCGTCTCCCGTATGCCCTCGAGGAAATTACGGTCTTCGCAGGGAACTTCTCCCTTACGCGAGGCAAAGCGGCCTTGTCGGAAGACCTCGCGGCGCGACTGAATGTCTCCACCGGCGCGACGGTGAGTTTCCGCCTCGCCTCGTTCGATCCGGCCAATCGGACCGACCCGCGGGTGAATGTGACGGTCGCAGCTGTGTTTGGCGACGTCCGTTCCGAAGGGGGTCCGGTCTCCACGCCGCTTGCAGTGGTGCATGTGGAGGATGCCGCCTGGTATGAGGAGCAACTCGGCTACGCGTACGCGGGGAACGGACTCACGGGCGAGGTTCGAATCGATCGGGCGCAGGTTCTCGATCCGTACAACATCGACGGGTCTTTGGGGAACGTAGCGCGGCTTGATCGCCAAATCAACAGCGCGTTAGGCCTGTTCGGGGGCCGCATAACTTCCGACAACGTCCCTAACGCGCTCGCGAGCTTCGCGAACGCCCTGGTCATCCAACGGATCTTCTATCTCGGACTCTCCGCACCCGTCCTCCTCCTTGGAATCTACTTGGGGGCGATCGGCATTGACTTGAGCCACGCGGAGCGTCGCCGGGAGCTTGCGGTTCTGAAGACCCGCGGGGCCTCGCGGGACCAGACCTTGGGGCTTCTCCTCCTGGAAGCGGCCCTCGGAGGGGTCATTGCCGCCCTCATCGGCCTCGCGGCGGGCGTCGGCCTGAGCCGCCTCCTGCTCGTCTACGTCAGCCTCTTCAGCACGGCCTATGCTCCACAATATGAACTGGTCGTCCTCTCTCCGGCCACCGTCGCAACCGTTTCCGGCCTCAGCGTGCTTTTCATGGCGGCGACGAGCTACCGGTCTGCGCGGCGGACGGCCGACCTTCCCATCGTGGAAACGCTTCGCTATTACGCGCCTGGAGAGACCCACATCCGATACCGGCCATCCTGGGACGCCCTCCTTGTCACATTGGCGGTCCTGACCTACGTCATGGTCGTGTACAGTCGGTACCAGACCGACTTCGTCACCTTCCTGATCGGCCCGCTGTTCATCGTCCTCCTCCCCCTGGCGCCGATCTTCCTCATGGTCGGTTCAAGCCGCCTCCTCACAAGGTCCACGAGCCGGGTTTACGAAGCCGCTTCCCGCGTGACTAAGCCCTTTACGAAGAACTTGTACCACGTCATCACCCGGAACCTGCAGCGAAATCCACGACGAGCGGCAAACGTGGCGGTCATCATCGGCCTCGGCCTCGCCTTCGGTATGTTCACGCTCGTCACCTTCTCCTCCCAGCTTGCGTACCAGGAGAGCCAGATCCGGGCCGAGATCGGCGGGGACATCGCCGTGAGCGCACCTCCTTCCGATCCGGGATTCGCGACTACTGTCCGGGCCCTCCCGGAAGTCGGGGGGCTCACCCTCGTTCGGAGGCTGTACGTTGCGCCTTCTCTCGGCTATGCGGATGTTTTCGTCTTGGACCCCGGAACGTATTTGTCCACAACGAACCCCGAACCGTGGTACTTCCGCGACTTCGACCGCGGCGCGGTGCAGCGGGTGCTCGCGAGTCCCGATTGCGACCCCGCAAACAACCGGACCGGCCCAGCAGTTTGTCAGGTCCTCGTAACGGAAGGGTACCTGGTCAGCCAGTCCCTGGCGGTCGGCGACGTGTTGACATTCAGAAGGGAAGTGCGGAACGCAACGGGTCAGCTCGAGCACGTCACCGTCACCGTGGGAATTGGCGGGACGGTTCGTGGGCTCCCCGGGACGTCTGCGGTCGGATCCGGCGTGCCGCTGGCTATCTTCGGGAGTTACACCACGCTGAAGGAGCTTGTCGACATTGTCATGCCCAAAAACATTGACCCAATGCGATACCTCGTCGACCTCCGTGCAGGCGCGGACTGGCGAGCGGCCAAGGACGGAATTCGCAGCCTGGGCGCGAGCGGGATTCGCGTCGCCGGGGAAGAGGTCGAGCAGCTGCGTTCCGTCCCGCTGTTCCGGGCCTTCTTCGGATTCATGGAACTGGAAATGGCGTTCATGGTCGTCATCCTCACCGCCGGACTCGGGCTCATTCTGTACGCGGCGACCCTTGAGAGGGAGGTCGAGTTGGCGTCCATCCGAGCGCGTGGTGCCAGCGGATGGCAGACCGCTGGCCTGTTGATCGGTGAGGCGTCGTCGATCATGCTCGTCGGGCTGGTCGTTGGTGCGGGCCTGGGCGTCCTCGCAGCGTATCTCGCCACGACCTTGGGTTCGGGTTCCGGGGAGAGCCTGGTACCGCTGTTCCTCATCGTCCCGGTGACGTCGCTCCTGCTCCTCGCTGCCGCGCCGATTGCGATGCTCGTCACGTCCTTCCTCGTCTCCCTGCGAGTCGCCCGAATGGACATCGGACGCGTCCTCAAGCTGCGGGGTGGATAATCGTGCCAGAAATCATGACTAAGGACTTGATCAAAGTCTATCGAACAGGGAAAGCGGAAGTAATTGCACTGCGCGGCCTCGACTTGCGCATCGGCGACGGCGAAATCGTCGCGATTCGAGGGCCTTCGGGGTGCGGCAAGACGACGTTCTTGAATATCCTTGGGGGAATCGACCGCCCGACCGCGGGTCGAATCGAGGTGAACGGCTCCAACCTGGTCGACTTGAGCGACGGAGAGCTCGTCAGGTATCGATTGCGACAGGCGGGCTTCGTTTTCCAGTTCTTCAACCTCGTCCCAACGCTCACCGCCGAGGAGAACATCGAGCTGCCGATGCGCCTTGCCTCCAAGGACGGCATGGCCCGGAAGGCTCGGACGAAGGAACTCCTCGATCTCGTCGGCCTCGCCCAGCGGGCGCGTCATCGGCCGGACGAGCTGAGCGGCGGCGAACAACAGAGGATCGCCATCGCAGTCGCCTTGGCGAACGATCCACCCTTGCTCCTGGCAGACGAGCCCACCGGAGAGCTCGACACGAAGACCGGCCAGGCAGTCCTGGATCTGTTCCAGCGGCTGAACAGAGATCTCAAGAAGACCATCGTCATTGTCACCCACGACGCTCGGGTCGCGGGCATCGCTAGTCGCGTCCTCGACATCCGAGATGGCAAGATCGTCGAAGCCGCGGCCTAGGAGCTCACGCGACGGTTCCTTTTTTTCTTCGGGTCAGCGGACGCGAGCCTCATATAGCCCAGTCCGGTTGGCCTCGCGCATGTGCCGCATGATGGGCGTCGTGAGTACCTGTTCGAGGAGTTCGCGGACCTGGCTACGAAGGGCATGTGTCCGCTCGGAGCGCCGGACGAACGAGGGCACAAGGACGGCTGGGGCCTCGCCTGCTTCCAGAACGGATCCCTGAAGGTCCACATGCGGGACGCCGGAAGTGCCGCGGACGCATCGAAGTACTACGGGACGGCGTGGAAGATTGCGAAGCTGAACATGGAGCGCGCGCCGGACCAATCGTTGATTGTCATGGGCCATCTTCGTCGGGCGAGCTCGAAAGGTCTCGTGGCCCAGAAGTTCGCCCACCCGTTCATCGAGGAACACGACGGGGTCACTTGGGCGTTCCAGCACAACGGGTCGCTCGTGACGGATTCCAGCGATTCGGAGAAGATCGATTCCCAAATTCTGTTCGAGATGATCTTGAGCTCGCTCCGGGGCAGGTCCCACGAGGACGTAGCCAAGGCGACGAGGGCCGCGCGTGAGTTGGCCATCGAAAAGCACGGAGGGTTCACGAGTCTCAACTTCATGCTCTCGGACGGCCAAGCCCTTCACGTGTATCGCGACTTCCAGACGAACGGTCAATACTACACGTTGTACATGGACAACCTCGGGGAAATGATCATCGGGGCTTCGGAGCCCATCCTCGCGATGCAAGCCGACCCCATCCCGCGCGGCATCCTGCACACCGTAAGCTCCGACTTGGAAGTCCAGAGGAGCACGATTTCGTAGAACGGGCTCGTGACTGCCAAAGGGTCCCGCTAGGTCTCCCGATCGGGGTGTTTGCGCCCGCCGGGTTGTGGCATTGATCGAGCCTCTGACGCTGCGGTCCTGCGGAGACGGGCGACGAGTCGCCCAAAGTCGAGGATGCTTTGACCGTCCAACTTGCTCTCTCCGTTCTTGCGGTCTCGGAAGCGATACGGGACCTCTTTCATGATTGGCTGCAACGAGACCAAAATTTCCAGAAGGGGCTTGTTCCCGTCACCGGTGATGTTGACGCCGTGGAGGAGGGACCTCCGCACGAGGAAAAAGCCAGACAGTGGGTCGCGGCAAGGGACGTCGAGGAAGACCCGGGCCATCGCGGTCGCGACCAAGCTCACCAGTCGACGATTGAGAGGCCAGGCCTCGATTCTTCCGCCGACGGCGTAACGGGAGGCGACGACGCCATCGACCCCATCGAGCGAGTCGACCAGGCTGGGGACCAAGGCGACGGGGTGAGATAGGTCCGCGTCCATGACGCACACTAAATCCCATCGACACCTCCGCAAGCCGTCGGCGATGGCGCCACCCAAACTTCTTCTCCCGTTTCTCGTCAAGACGCGCAGGTCCATCGTCAACTGCCTGCCCAGGCGTTCGGCGAGAACGGCGGTGCCGTCCGGGGAGTTGTCATCAACCAGGACAATCTCGAGCGGTCTCCCCAGCCTCGTTTGCACGGATTGAAGTTCGTGCAACAGGTCGTCGATATTGTCGCGTTCGTTGAATGTCGGTATGACGATGGAGAGCCCTTCGGAAGGATTCGGCCATGTCATAACCGGCCTCCCCGACGCGCCAACCTCAAGGTATAACTATCATGGTAGTAATTAGTCTTTTTGGGAAATCGAGTCGGACCGCGGGGGCGTTCATGGTTGGAAGCAGTGTTCGTTCGGAGTCGGCCGTCCTCCGGCTGAGCCTTTACGACCCTCACCGCAATCAGTCGAGGGAGGTCCCCCTTCGCTTTGTCGAGATGGACGGGCAGCCGCATGTCCTCTACCCGACCAGATCCCGGCCTGAATGGGTATCTCAAGTCGCGGAATCGGCGCTAGTTCGTTGGAGTGTGGGGGACCGGCAGTGCATCGGAACCGCACGAGAGGTGACGGATCCTGCGGTGCTGAAGAGCGAAGTACTGCCCATGTTCGAGGCGGCCTACGGGAAGCAGCGACTCTCGAGATGGTTCGGATCCGAGATGGGTTGTGTCTCGCTTCTCGAGTCCAACGACGGCGTCCTGTACCATCGTGCGGTCGAAACCCTGTTCGACCAGTCGGCCACCATGTACGACCGCGTGGTCCGGAGCAATCGCTTCGACCTGCATCTTCGGACGGTCGCGCTCGAAACTCTGCGACCCCTGTTCCGCCCCGGGGACCGCGTCCTCGAGCTCGGCTGCGGCACGGGCCTCGAGACCATTCCGCTCGCCCAAGCCGGCGTCGAAATCGTCGCGATCGACATCTCTCGAGCGATGTTACGGGAGCTCAATCGCAAGGCACGGTCGGCGTCGTTGCACGGTCGGATCGAAACCAGGCAGGTCCCGATTAGCGACCTGAACAAGATTGTAAGCGACCTCGGGCCCGGTTCGTTTGATGGGGCCTTTTCTCACTTCGGGGCCCTGAATTGCGAACCTCAGCTGGATTCCCTGCCCGAAACGCTCCATCGGCTCATCAAGCCTCAAGGGCGCGTCTCCTTGGGCGTCTGGAATCGAACTTGTCTTGCGGAGATGCTCCTCTTTGGAGTGGCTCTCAGACCAGCCCGTGCACTCGCACGGTTTCAATCGTCCGTACCAGTGGGGAGAACGCGGTTCGGAGTCCCGGTGTTTCCCCATTCTCCGGGAGAGGTGAAGCGCCTCTTCTCGCCTTTCTTTTCATTCGAGAACGCGGTCGGAGCATCCGTCCTCATGCCGCCGTACAACCTCACGAGGCGACTGGTCCCACATCCCCAATTGATCGACCTGCTCGAAGCAGGCGATCGGCTGATCCGAGATCGTCCGTTCTTGCGGTATCTCGGGGATCACTTCTTGCTCGAACTGCGACGGAGGTAACATGAAACTAACCCCCTCGGTCCGGGCCTATTTTCGTGTTCGGCCCAGAGGATTTGTCGATGGAATCCGGCTCTTTGCTGCGTTCATAACCTCCGCCTTTCTGAAAGCCGCGATCCCGGCACGGTTTCGATCCGTGGGCCTCGCAGTCCACGGAAGTCGGAATCTCCACGTCGCGGTCGATGGAATCGAGTTCGAAGTTCGACCGCGCACGAACGATCTGGATCTAATATCCCCGAAGCATGAGCCATTGACGACAGACTGGTTCCGGGTCGGGGCCAACGACATCGTTGTGGACGTCGGCGCTCACATCGGACGATACACATTGAAAGCGGCGGCCGCCCACAAGGCAACCGTGATCGCGATCGAACCTGATCCGTCCAATTTCCGACTCCTGGAGAAGAACGTCCGGTTGAACCGTCGCTCCAATGTGGTCCTGGTCCCTCAGGCAATGACTGCTATACCTGGGAGCCTCCTGCTCTCGCCCGGTCCGTCAAGCAACACGGGAATGTCCTCGGTCGCGACTGTCTCCTCGGGAGAGTTACGGACTCCCGTTGAAAACAAGGTTCGCGTTCCTGGTCAGACGCTCGACCACATCGTGAAAGCCTACGGGCTGAGCCGGATTGACTGGCTGAAGATCGATGTCGAAGGACATGAGGTCGCCGTCCTCGAAGGCGCACACACCGCTCTCGAGATCACTCGCCGACTCATCCTCGAAGTGACCGGCTCGACCGACGAACGCTGTCGGCGCATCGTCGAGGGATACGGATTTGGTCTTGTAGCCGTCGAGAGCGGGAGTCCCGCAAGCACGTGGCTGCTAACGAAGTCCTAGCCGGGGAGATCTATCGATGGCGAAAACGGTGAGCATCGGAATCTGCGCGTACAACGAGGCGCAGCATATCCCGGCTCTGCTTGACTCGCTCCAGGCACAGACGCTGCCTACCAACTTCGCTCTGACGGAAATTCTCGTCGTTGCGAGTGGTTGCACGGACGGGACGGACCGAATCATCAAAGAGCGGGCCGAGGTCGAGCGAAGGCTCACACTGGTACGGGAGTCGGCAAGATTCGGAAAGTCGTCTGCCATTAACGAGATTCTCCATCGATATCGCGGTGATATCCTGGTCCTAGTCAATGCCGATGCACGGCTTCTTCCGGGCGCACTCTACGGCCTTCTGGAAGGATTTGATGGGAACGACGGTGTCGACCTGGCATGCGGACTTCCCAGCCCCGAACCATCATTGAGCCCGATCTTGGACGTCGTCGAGAGAGGTTGGTGGCGCATCCACAATCGCACACTCCAGACGCTCTCGGATCTCGGCGCGGGAAATCATTGCTGCGATGAGCTCATGGCGATGAAGAGAGGGTTCGCCGACTCGATTCCAATGGACCTGCTGAATGACGGTTCCTACTTTGGAGTCCTCGGGGCGTTGCGTGGGAGGACCGTCCGATTCTGCCCGAGTGCCGTCGTGATCGTGGACACCCCGTCCTCCCTGGCCGGCCTGTTGTGGCAGCGCCGACGTATCCTGACGGGCCATCATCAGGTGACCGGTCTCCTCGGCCGATCGCCGTTCACCTTCGAAGGCCTGGTCCTAACTAGGCCCGCCGTCGCCGCTAGGATCCTCCTTTCGGAATTTTTGGAACGACCCGCTCAGACACTCGCATTCCTGGGTATCGCCGGGCCTCTCGAACTGGTATCCCATCTCCTCTCGTTCGTAGACCGCGCACGGAACCCAGGGTACCAACCTGCATGGCCGATGGTGGAATAGTGATTCCAAGTCTCCGCAGGCTTTCGAAGACTCCTCGCGGTCTCCTGCTTCTCGGCCTGTTGGTCCGGGAGATGTTCAGCTTCTGGACCGGCCATCCGTATGACCTCGAGGTCTGGCTTCGCAATGCCTATTTCGTGTCTCACGGGGCAAACCCCTACGCGGCGTTCTTGCCTCCGGTGCCGGGACTCAGTTTCGCGTATCTGAACGACGCTCTTCCCGGTGTCGGCTACCTTCCGCCGTGGCCGCTTATCGTCGCTTCGCTGTTCCGCCTGTACTCGATCGTCCCGGGGGTCAGTCGATTTGTCTTGTACTTTCTGCTCAAGCAGCCGCCGATTCTCGGAGACGTCTTGCTCGGCCTGTTGATTTATCGCGCACTATTGGCGTGGGGGGGCAAATCCGAGGTCGCCCTTCGCGGCCTGACATTCTGGATGTTTTTCCCCTATGCCATTCTCATTTCGGCAATTTGGGGCCAATTTGACGCGATTGTTGCTGCCCTCATCATGCTGTTCCTGCTTTCGAATCGTTCCGTTCCAGGATACGCGTTCGTCGGACTCGGAATCCTGCTCAAGTGGCTTCCCCTCATTTACGTCCCTTTCTTCGGGTTGCTCGAACGAGGGAAGCGAAAAGTTCTGCTTGGGTTTCCCATAGCTATTCCCCCCGTCGTCACCGCTGTGATTCTGGCTGCGATGGGGTGGGACACTCCTGGAATCACTGCCATGTCGCAGTCCGTAAGCCACGGCGGTGGCGGAGGCATGACTTATGTCAGCCTCCTCCAGGCGCCCCCAATGGTTCCGATCTTCGCCGCGATCAACGGCTTCTATCTTGTGATGGGATACCTCTGGATTCCTGGTTGCATCCTGGCGGGCTGGATTGCCTATCGACGGTTTGGGGGAGAGTCGCCAGAGGCTTTGACGCAATCGGTGCTGCTCATCACGACGGTCTTTTTCTTGACCCGTTGGGGTGTCAATGAGCAGTATCTCATCTATTTCCTGCCGTTGTTCTACATCGACTTGGTGCTTTGGAATCCAGGGCGAAGGTCCATGTTTCTCCTCACATGGGGCCTTGCACTCGCGTTCCTCCTCGCCAATAACGATCTCTTGATCCGGTTCTTCGGTGCGCTCGATTCGCGCGCGACCGACATCGCGTATAACTTCGACAACCACTCGAGTTTCGCCCCGCTTCGGGTGTACAGCATGTACGTTATCGGATGCCTCTTCACCCTTCACTTGGTGCAGTTGTTTGGGATCTTCATGAATCCCCTGCGAGATTCGACGTCATGGCTCGTCAGGCCTTTCCTATGGCTGCGATCCTTGTCGAAACGGGCCGTTCCGGATGTTCCGGGAGGTCGGTAGGGTCCCATGCGGGTGATGCAACTCACACAGCGATTCCCCCCCGCGATTGGTGGCGTCGAGGAACACGTGTACCATCTCGCGCTCGGTCTCTCCCGATCTGGACATCATGTCGAAGTCCTCACGACCGACTTACTTCGCAGCACTCCATTCGCTCGAATGGATTCGAATTCCAAGTCCTATCCGTTCCCCGTGATCCGCTCTCGCGTCTGGAAATTGTTCGAAGCACCGCATGGGCTCGGCATCGTCGCCCCTTCGATGTTCCGGCAGACAGTGAAGAGCGGGGCTGAAATCGTCCATGCCCACGCCTACGGCTACTTCCCCACGTTCGCGGCGACGCTCGGCAGCGCGCTCGAGGGTTGTGCTCTCGTCATCACCCCGCATTCGGATGCAGGCCGTCCTTCGTGGAGCAAGTCGCTTTTCGATAAGGTGGTTCCGCGTTTGACCCTCCAGAAGGCCTCGCGAGTCATTGCCGTGACACGGCACGAGGCGGCCCATCTCGTCGCGCTGGGCGTCGATGGTGACAAGATCGAGGTAATTCCGAACGGAGTCGACATTTGGGAGTTTGCCCGACTGCCAAGGGTGCCGGACGGAAACGAGCCGATTGTTGGGCTCTTTGTCGGGAGAATCGACCCAGATCAAAAGGGACTCCACACTCTCGTTCGAGCGGTCGCGCTCCTTTCCACATCTATCGGCCTCCAGATTCGTTTGGTCGGGGAGGATTGGGGAGGGACCGAACCACTTCGTTCTCTCGCCCACCGGCTTGGCGTCTCCGATCGCGTGGCATTCGTGGGAAAGCTAAGTCGAGCGGAGCTTCTTCAAGAGTACGCGCAAGCTCAGTTCTTCGTCCTGCCCTCGATCTTCGAGCCGTTCGGGATTGTCCTGCTCGAGGCGATGGCGGCAGGTCTGCCCGTGATTGCATCTCGCGTTGGCGGCATACCCGAGATTGTTGAAGATGGTCGAACGGGGTTGCTTGTCGAACCTGGGAACCCTGGGGCCCTTGCCGAGGCTCTGCGCCACCTATGTCGCGACGAAGTCCTTCGGAGGTCCATGGGCCACAGTGCTCGCGAGCAGGTGGCGCACTACGATTGGGATTTGATCGTGCCGCGAATTCTTTCCGTCTACGCGGAGGCCCTCGAAGGACGGGGAGGTTAGATGACGAACCGCCAGCGCCGGATCGAGACTTTTCTCCTTGTAACCGGGGTCATCGCTGTTGCTCTCGTCGTGACCACTTCTTTCGCCCCGTCGGTTCCGTCGGGGACCCTCGTGGCCGGCTCCACTCCCATACGACATGTCTTTGTCATCATGAAGGAAAATCACGCGTTCGACAACTACTTCGGGACGTTCCCAGGTGCGGATGGAATCCCGTCCGGGGCGAGTGTTCCGGATGGAAACGGCGGGACCATGGTCCCTCATTGGATTGCGTCGACATCGACTGACGACCTGCCCCACAGCCGAGAATCGATGATCGATGCTTGGCACAACGGTTCGAACGACCGGTTCGCGATCGTCGCAGAACGGTGGGGCCCCGGGCGCGGCTCTCAGTCGATGGGATACTACGACGAGAGGCAACTTCCTTTCTATTGGGACTTGGCACGCAAATTCACCTTGGCCGATCGATACTTCCAGCCGATGTTCGGACCGACAATTCCGAATCGACTCTTCTCCTTCGCCGGTACCAATGCCGGGCTCGAATCGAACGTGATCGTGCTTTCTAATTTCGATGGTCTCACAATCTTCGATCAGCTGGCGGCGAAAGGGATTTCGTGGCGCTACTACCACGAGCCGAGTTCCTTCCACGCCCCTCTGCCGCTGTACTTCAAAACGCTCGCTTCGAATCGGGCGGCGCTCTCTCAGTTCGTGCCGCTGAATCGCCTATTCAGCGACATTCAAGTCGGCAACGTTGCGCAAGTCACCTATGTCGACCCGGCAGACAGTTCCTCCATCAGCGAGCACCCCGCACAGAACGTGTCGCTCGGGGAGTCTTGGACCAGAGATCTAATCAGTCTCATCATGTCGTCGGAGGTTTGGAGCACAACCGCGATTTTCCTCACGTGGGACGAGTCTGGCGGTTATTATGATCACGTGGCGCCGCCCCAGGTCGACTCGTTGGGCTTTGGATTCCGCGTCCCGATGATTGTCATCTCTCCGTACGCCAAACGGGGTGCGATTGATCATGATGTGATGGATCACACTTCGATTCTCAAGTTCATCGGGTGGAACTGGGGACTCGCCATGCTCACCTCGAGGGAGAGCCAGGCCAACGACCTGCTCTCTGCGTTCACGGTTACTCGATACACCGATGCCGAACAACGCTCGCCACTGGGCCAATTCTTTCCAGCTCTAGCTCCCATCGTTCAGTGCTTGAAGACTGTGATCGCACCGACATCGAAACTCGGTTCCCCTTCGAATAGTCGGGTGATTCCAAACGGCACCTGAGCTCCCCCTTTTTTCGATTGTAATCGCGACTCACGACCGCCCATCAAAGCTCAGAGCTCTACTCGAGAGCATTCGCGCTTCTCAGACTCCGAATCTCGCCATGGTCGTCGTCGTGGATGATTCAAACCCATTCCAGGATCTAACCCATGAGTTCGCAGACCTGAGGCTGAAACATGTCCATCTCGAAGAGAGAGTCTTTCAATCCAGAGCGAGAAACGTCGGTTGGCAAGGGTGCCCCAGTCCGTTCGTCTATTTCATCGACGACGACAACATCGTCGCCAAGAACACCCTTGAGGAGCCCCTCCGTATTCTGGTAGAGAATCCTACGTTGGGCGCGGTCATGCCCGCGGTGCTTTACAAAGCCCGGCCCGACCTGGTCTGGGTGTATGGAACCCCATTGAAGCCCGACCGCTGGGGGCACACATTGATCGGAAGGAACAAGCCGAGGGCACCTTCCCTCGAGAACCGTCTTCTGTCGACCGACGCCTTGCCCAACGCCTTCATTGTTCGCCGTGTCGCGATCGAGGAACTAAGCGGATTCGATGAGCGATTCGTCATGAGCGGTTCGGCTGATTTTGCGATTCGTCTCAAACGAGCCGGATGGGACGTCAGCGCGTACACGGCGGTGTTCACTTTACACGACGTCGAACCGCCCGGTCGGACCGGATATTGGGCCAGCCATCGGGGAGTAGATCCTGAACGGGTCTTCCATGACGTTCGAGACTGGTTCACCTTGATGCGATCTCTGCATCCCCGAAACCGGTGGTTCCTGCCACGAGCGACGAGACATGCACTGGGCTTCATGGCGCCCAATGCGCTCTCCTACCTCCTACGAGGTGGCTCCAAGGGTCGCGAGTCCCTCTGGCAATTGGTCCGCGCGTATGTCAGCTCCGTGAAAACTGACAAGGAGTTGTGAAGACTGATGGAACCGGTCGTTCGGTCCAATAATCATGGACCCGGCATCGCGACCCGTGTCGTTCACGGACTTCGATTGAAGACGGTTTTCAACAGGACCATGGACTGGGTTGGCGAACTTAGTCCAGAAATCTCCTATGCGCTTCGGACGAGCCTCAGAGAGGCCGCGTTCCCACTGCGACCGGATGGGAGTGACACCTCCCCCAAGTTGCGTGACGACGTCTCGGTTTACGCCGCTCTTTACCGGAGTGCCACGGCAAACTTGGAAAGGATCGTGTCGAGATACCACGACGAAATCAGATGGCCAGCGGCTCGTGTGTACAACGGGTTCTTCGAAACGATTGATGCAGAACTCTATTATTGTACAATTCGTTTCTTCCGTCCAAGACGGGTTATTGAAGTCGGCGCGGGGAATTCGACTTGGTTCGCACGGGCGGCAATTCGGGCAAACGGGTCCGGCCAAATTTGTGCAATCGACCCATCACCCAGGTTGCGACTCCCAAAGGAGTGTCGACATCTCCGGCGCCGCGTGGAAGAGGTCGATATCACGCTGTTCGAGGAACTCAGACAGAACGATATTTTGTTTGTGGATGCGTCTCATTCGGAACAAGAGGCCCGCTACTTCGTGGATCGAATTTATCCTGTCCTTCGTCCCGGCGTTCTGATTCATCATCATGACATGACCTTCCCCTACCTCGGGTACGCTTCCTTTGTTCCGGATTGGGAACAACTGGGAGAACAAGAAGTAATTCTCGATTTCCTGCTCGCTAACCGCGAATCGTATGAAATTCTCACCAGTTCCGGATACGTGCGTTATGAAGACCCTGACCTGTTGTTGCGTCTGATACCGAGTAAGAGCGCCAGACCTCTGATAGCCGGCGGCTCGACTTGGATCCGGAAAACGGCCTGACCAGGGCCATGTCTGTCGCCCTGCTAATGTTCAATCTGAATGAACCCGACGGCATAGTCAGAAATCTCCGCTCGATGCGCGGAATCGTAGACGAGACTGTTATCATAGACAGCTCTCCCCCCGTTGACCACGAACACCTGGTGCGGCTGACGAGTGCCTACTCGGCAAAGGTTTACCATGTCCTGCCACTCGGTTTCCCAGAGCCTCTCCGGCCATTCGGCACCAGCAAAGTTGAGTCCGACTACGCGCTGATTCTCGATGCGGATGAGGAGCCGTCTGGACGCCTAAAGTCGGATCTACGAGAGCTGGACAGCTACGACGCGTATGTCGTGCCACGTTTCGAAGAGCAGTTGCGATCGTACACATTCCATCTTCGTTTGTTCCGACCAGGTGCTGTCCGTTATTGCAAACGAAGTTTCGATTTCCCCGAAGTTGATGGACGAATCGGACACCTCGACAAATCTCGGCATATCATCCACCACGCCAGCTATGGACACTATTTCGAAGACAAGTCTCGGGCGGAGCGATATTTCACCATTGAGAATGTCGAACGTCCGTTCAACCGGCGATATCTGCAGGAAGCTCTGACGGTGCGGTTCGGGGGGCGATCAGTCTCCTTCCCCTCCGAGCATCGTTTGGATAAGAGTCCCGATACTCCTCTATCGGGGCCGACCGTGAGAGGAGCAGTCGAAATGGAATTCTTGCGCGACCTGCTTCTGGGAAAGGGTCTCAGGGCCTCGTCGTTCAACAGACGATATTCGCTCCGAAAGTGGCGGTTTCTCCAAGAGCTCCCAGACCCGGATCGAATCTTCCTCTGGGCGGTTGCGAAAGACGTGCAACGTAGCGGCGGTCTCTTTGCCTATCTTGGAATCGACAACCCGGCGTACGTTGAGGAACTGACGGCGTCGTTCCGTTGGAATCTGCGTGGAATCGACATTTACAGGAACTTATTGCGATACCGCTACAAACACGGAAGGCCCGCCGACGCAGTCCCTTCGGATCGGATTGATTTCTGCTGAACGATCCGGGGAGTGCTACGGAACCGGTTTCCGACGATGCCTCAGCCACACCAGAACGGAAATCGAGAGGGAAGGTAGGCCAACCGCGAGGATGGAGATGTCCATCCAGAAGGGCACGAAAAGGCCCACATCCAGATCCAATGTCCAAGCGAATTGGGCGCCTCGGGTATCTTGTCCGATGAACTGAACCCGATAGATCCCCGGTGCCCCGAAGGAGTGGAGCGGCGACCCGCTGCGACTCGTTTGTCCGTCGCCGAATTCCCAGGAGACTTGCGCTAAAGCTCCTGAGCCGCCAACAATTCCTGCACTGAACGCCACCGGCTGACCGACGATTGGACTCGGAGAGGAAACGAAAACGTTCCCCACGAGGGGGGGCGGGTAACGGAAGAACCACGTATCGGCTTTGACTTCAGTGTCATCGCCGCCGCCAAAAACGACCAGAACGTCGTCGAGCGAATTGTACCCGCCAACCGCCGCCATCCGTGGCGAGGGTCCTCCCGGCGTCGATACGTTCCTCCAGACGAGATGGGTGGTGTTGAATGCCCAGATGTCTCCGAGGATTGTCCGGTTTCCAAAACCTCCCACCAATAGCAACTCGCCGAAAGCCAAGTTGGTCGCGAAAATCGCATAATCGCGTGGCGTCGGCATCTGGTCCGGAAAGATCGGAGTCCAGAGGTTGTCAACCCAAGTGTAGCGCCACATGTCCGCTGGATGATGAAAACGGAAAAGATAGTCGGAGTAGTCGTTTCCGGAGAACAAGAAGAAGGAGCGATGCTGTGGGTCGTAGGTCATTCGGCCGTCGGCGCGCGCCGACGGGAGCCGGGGGCTGGGTCGGTGAATCCACGTGTCATTGCCGAACACGTAGTACCACACATCCCCGAGATAGTGCTCCCCATCAAAGCCGCCGAAGAGGAGGGTAATCCCGTCGTCATCATCGTAGGCCACTGCAGCGTCCGAGCGCGGCGCTGGACTGGTCGGAGGGTTGCGTCGGAGCCACGTATCATTTCCCACGAAAAACGCCCACGTGTCGGCAAGTCGATGATACGAACCGTCCGGGGTTTCATACCACCCGCCGAACAACACATGAGCCTCTGCTTTCGCGTCATACGCGAGCATGGCATCTGCCCGAGCGGGCGGGCTAATTCGAGGATGGACCTGTGTCCATGCCCTCGTCTTCGGGTCCAGTATCCAAGTTTGGTTGAGCGCCTCTCCGTCGGATCCTCCGAACAAAACGAACACATTGCTTCGCGAGTCGTATGCCATCATGGAACCCGCGATCGCGGGAGGATGCATGGGTTGCGTTCCATTCGTCCAGCCCCTCTCTAAGAGGCTCGTCGAACTGTGAACTCGATTCGGTCCTGGGTACATTGGACGCGCGGCCCATGACTGCGAACTGACCAGCGACACCACTATGGCCGCCATCACAACGAGGACTGCGAGTCCCCCAAATCGGCTGTTCATTGGCGGTTCTCGCGGTCAATTCTTGGGGAGCGGCCACCGTAAACGTCAGAGATAAGAGCGAGAACCCGAGGAATGTCGTATCCGGCCTTTGCCACAATGCGATCTCGCGTGACAATCCGCCGTACGCCGATGAGAGGTTTCGAGATGAAAACGAGGTACGAATAGGTCTTGGTAGTCAGAGAGAGGAGTAATCCGTTTCTTTCCGCGAGGATTTTTATGGTGTGATTCTCGGAGATGACCTTCCCGTGGGTCGTCGGTTCGCCGAATGCCACTCAAAACACCTTCGAATACGTGTGCCGGAGGAGATCGTACTTTTTCGATTCGTACGCGAAGAACCCGCGTCGAGTGATGGTTCGGAATCGAGCGTCAACTCTGCCGGCTCGGAGGAGTCGATGATTCCTCCATATTCCAACTATTGTCAGGTACGGCGCCAGTCCTGCGAACGCGACTCCGTTCACAATCGACCAAACTCGATGATCTGCCTTCTTCACGTTGGGCGTGCGGACCATCGCAGGGCCAAAAGCCTGACGAAATAGGACGGGGAAAAGCCTTTCCATCCAGGTGGCCGATGACAACAATTCACGGAAGTACTCGCCTCCTTGTAGGATTCGAAGGTTGAGAGCCTCTCGCGCAAACAGGGGATCCTTCTTGGAGCAGAAAGCATCGCGACACTCGTTTTCTTCAAGAATCCGGTTGAAACAAAATTGGGGTGAATCTGAACTCTTGAGTCGATGGAACCGAGCGGAAATCATTGCGAACAAGAGAGTGATCCACAATCGGTTTCGGCCGGTAACAAGGTAGAAGTCCACGTCGTCTTGAGGCTTGCTCCCCGCGTACGCCGTTGACCCTGAGATGCCAACGACGCGTATCCACGGACACGCGATTATGAGGCGATCGCTGAACGCCTGTGCTGTGAGTGCGCGCTGGTCGGACAATCGGATTTGATCAGGCCTCCCACTTGCGAGCCGTTCGAGACCTCTCAACGTGATTTGGCCGTCGAGCACCTTGAGTTCGTGGCCAAGGCTCGCGTCGCCCTCGACAAAGGATTCCAAATCCGCCGACGAGTCAAAGACGCCCTCAGGGAGAAGCACAAGGAGTTCTTCGCTCGAGATCGAGCTACCGTGGTCAGCCGCGATTGACACGACGGTCTGGATTATGGGTCGGATGCGGGAAGCACGGGTGCCGACGGAAGGTTGTCCGGAGTTTGGGTTCCCAAGTCGAGCCGCGTCGCGTTCCGGTTTGAAGTCGAGAACGGCGGAGGCGGTTTCTCGACGAGATGCCCGGTTACCGAACGTAGGGTTCCGGCCTCCCTGACCCACTTGGATTACTATTCGAATAGTATTAAGTCTTTTCCCCGTCTAGGTTGGATCCACGGAGAAGATCGGATAGGAGAAGGAGCCGACTGACTCTCTCCTGCAAAGGTGGATACCGGCTGAATATCCCGTTTCCCGAGCCCAGGATACTCAGTCCCCACGATGCCTTTTCCTGGGGACCTTGGCTCGAAATCTTCAACAACGCGGATGCGAGGGTGGCCGGCTTCCCGCTCGATCTTGCGCCCATTTCGTCTGCCAGATATTCGCGTTCGCGGTGCACAGCAGGATCGAAGAATTTGCTGAACGGATCGAAGAACAGGATTCGAGACAGGACGCGGGAGCAAACTTTGAACTCCGCGTCATGGTGCTTGAGGTGCATGACCTCGTGGGCCACGACAGTCTCGACTTCGTCACGTTCCAATAAGGTGAGCAGCCCAGTGGAGACCAAGATCGTCCGATGCTTCCCTCCCACGGCCAATGCGAGGGTCGCGGCCTTGTCCACGACTCCCACCCGGATTTCGCTCACGCCTTCGAATTTCGCAAGAGTCTGGACATAATCCTGCAACCAGGATTCGCCTGCCGAAGGATCCCGGGGCGCGAACTTCCGCAGGACTGAGGCGTTGCCGTACTTCCAGACCAGAACGGAGATGATGGCCGATGCCGAAAGGCCTGCGACAAGGGCTCCGAACACCGCGAGCGGCACTCCGTTCTTGGCGTAGGCGACCATTCGGGCTTGAGAAACACACAAGACGAGACTCCCTGCGATGAATGCCCAAAAGAAAATTGACAGCGCATAGAGACCGGTAAGAAGGCTCACACGAAGCCTTGCATTCCGCGCGTTCGTGACGAACACGTAGAGGAGCGTGCCCATGCACGCACCGCAGACCGCCAAGACCGTCAGGGAGAGAGGGGACAGCCAATAGACAAGGAGGGCCTCCCCGACGAGCTCGACGAAACTAGCCATCCCGCTTCTCCTTCGACCTTCGTTTCTCGACCTGTGCCCGTAGGGGGCCGATCTGGTCAGCCGAGGTAGGTGAAGGGTTCTCCAGGATATACGAAACGGCAGCCCCTCCGAACGTGTCAACTACGCGGTCAATCATCGAGGCCATCGTCTTCCGATAAGCGCGACCCTCCTTCAGACGGTAGTAGACCTTCTTCTCACTCGCCTTCCGCATCGCGATGAGGTCCTTGTCGACCAACCGATACAGGGTCGTCGTGACGCTCGTGTACGCGATGTCCCGCGACTTGCGGACCTCCTCAAAGATCGCTCCTGACGTCGCCGAGCCGAGATTGCGAACGGCCCGAAGCACCGCGAGCTCCAGCTCTCCTAGCTCCATACGACTACTACATGAATAGTAATCTAGTTAAAGCTTGTCGCTCCGGTCCGGTTCGACCGCCAGGGGTCCTAGGCGAGCCCGGCGGCCTGCGTCGCGAGCTCGGAGAAGCGCTTCGAGAGGATGTCCAAGGCGGCAACCAGGACGGCCTTCGTGCTCAGCGATCCGTCGGTCTCGAACTCCATGACGATTCGCGTGGGATCGTTCCCCGTCTTCACGGATTCGACCTTGTATTGATCGATGAACTTCTTGCACGTCTTGCAATCGCTCGAGAGCCCCAAGGTCTCCTCTTCCTGGGTCGCAGTCGATTGCATGTGGCTCTCGCAGAACGGTACCGCCGGGTCGAGCGCATCGAGGCTCTTGCTCCCGGCCTTCAGGATTGGGTAATAGCGGTACCCGACGCCGTGCGTGGCCTG
>WNGI01000687.1_pt1 | contig 26255 bp, 23 predicted proteins | sample 5400621 | NCBI WGS metagenome assembly WNGI01 (sample SAMN13153374, study PRJNA577476) | soil metagenome | isolation source: 20 cm soil or saprolite under Garry oak tree replicate 1 | place: USA:California | collected 2016-06-15 | reverse complement strand
ATTCCCACCATGACCGCCGCGGGTACGCCGTTCCCCGGCCGCGACCTGGTCATCGCGATCACGTTCGTCGTGATCGTCGTGACGCTGCTGGGCCAGGGCTTCACGCTGGCGCCGCTGATGCGCTGGCTGGGCGTGCGCGACACGGGGGACGACGAGCGCCGCGAGGAGCTCGCGGCGCGTATCGAAACGGCCGAGGCGGCGCTCGCGCGGCTGGAGGAGCTCGCGACGGAGTCGTGGATGCACCCGGACGCGCTGTCGCACACCCGTGATCGATACCGCCTCCGCACGCGACATCTGCACGGCCACGCGGATGGGGTTCTCGACAGCCCGATCGAGGCCAAATCCATCGCCCAGGTGCGGCTCGCCAGGGAGCTGCTCGCCGTGGAACGGCAGCAGTTGGTCCGCTTACGCGACAACGGCGCCATCAGCGACGCCGTGATGCGCCGCGTCCAGCGCGAGCTCGACTACGAGGAGCTGATGCTTCATCACGAGTGAGCGGTCAGCCGAGCACCATCGCCGCCACCAGTTCGACCTGCGGCGCCTCGGCCCCGGTGTAGAGCGGCGGCAGGCGCTCGTGCCACGCCAGCACGTCGCGCACCGAGAGGGGCGCGCGTCGGGCCAGCAGGTCTTCCAGGAGCAGCTCCTCTCCCGCCGTCATCCCGAGCGCGAGTCTCGAGACGAGGCCATCGAGGCGGGCGAGGTCGGCGTGGCGACGCCGCGAGGCGGCGCGGCGCGCAGCGGCAAGCACCCAGGGGATGAGCCGGCGACTGAGGCGGTCCCGCTGGGCGGCACGCCAGCGCGCGTCCTCGAGCGCGGCAAGCCGGCTGCGCACGAGCGGCGCCGCTCGTCGGATCGCTCGCTCGAGCACCGCGCGGTCGAATGGGGCCGGCTCCGCCACGGCCGCCCGCTCGAGCAGTCGGGTGGCGCGCGCGGGATCGGCCCGCGCGCCCGTGTCCGTCACCACCACGCCCTCCACCAGACGCCCGAGGCGCACGACGAGCACGACCGCGGGCTCGGCCGCCGCGACCGCCCCGCAGCTCCCGGGCGTGGCGGGAGGTCCGACGCGGGCCGCGAGACCGTGGAGTCCATCGCACCAGTCGAACGCGCGCGGGCCGGCGCCGGCTCGGGACTGCGTCCGTCGCTTCGCGACCAGGCGACGCTCCATTGCCAGCGCGTCGGCGAGCGGCTGCGGCGGAAGAAACGTGACGGTCTCGATGCGCTCGTGGGGCGAGCCGGCGCGATCGATACGGCCCACGCGCTGGGCGAGCCGGGCGGGGCTCCAGGGCAGGTCGTAGTGGATCACGCGGGCGGCGTCCTGGAGATTCAGGCCCTCACTCAAGAGATCAGTGGCGATCAGGACGTCGGTCTCGAGCGCGGAGGCGGGAAGGGGAGCGCCCTGCGCTCGTGGCGCGAACGCGCGGAGCACTTCCTCCCGCGCGGCGGGTTCGCTCCCGAACCACCCCCGCTCTCCCGTCACCGCCGCGACACGGTGGCCCCGGAGGCGGCGCACCAGGTGATGCACGCTGGCACGCGCTTGGACGAAGACGAGGGTCTTGCCCACGCGCCCATCGAGCAGGCGCGCCAGCGCGTCCGCCTTGGGATCGTGCGGTGCCGTGGCGAGCGCTCGCAGCCCCCGCACCCGTTCACGGTCCCGCTCGGTCGCGGCGCCGGGGCCGGGAGGGAGGACCAGCGGGAAGAATGCGAGCTGCAGGTCCTCCGATCCGGCAGGGAATAGCCGCTTGAAGTCGGGGCGTCCGAGCGCGCGCCCTTGCATCGCGGCCGCGGCACTCAGCTCGAGGAACGCTTCGTACCGAGCCAGGCTCGCGCGAAACGCCGGAAGGCTCGAGGCGAGCTGCGACAACAGGAGCAGGCGGAACAGCGCCGCCGCCTCGCCGCCCGCCTCGAGCTCGGCCACTCCCGTTACGAGCTGCCGGAGTTCCGCGTCGGACGCCGTGCCGACGCGGATCGCCTCTCCAGCCGCGCGCTCGGGGAAGGGAAGAACCGTCGGCCCGGTGCCGTACCCTGCGTGCACGCGCTCGCGCGAGCGCGATACGCTCAAGCGGGCGGCGGCGGCCGTCACGGCGTGCGGATCGGAGTCGCCCCGCGCCGCGCGCCACAGCGACGGCACACCCAGCGCCGTGAGGTCGTGGTCGCGCAGGAAGAGGCGGAACAGATGGAACAGGTCGGCGATGCGGTTGTGCACCGGCGTGGCCGTGACGAGAAGGACGCGCGCACCGACCACGAGCCTGGCGAGCGCGCGGTAGCGGTTCGTGATGGGATTTCGGAAGCGGTGGGCTTCGTCGACGATGAAGAGACGGTAGGGGACGGTAGACGGCGGTAGAGGGCGGTAGGGGGTTGCACTCAGCGACTCGTGCGTCACGATCGGCGCTTTCGCGCCGTACTCCTCGAGCAACGCACGCCACTGTTGTACCAGCACTGCCGGCACGACCAGCGCGAACGGTTCGCCGAGCGCGAGGGCGACGGCGAGCGCGACGTACGACTTGCCGAGGCCCACGGCGTCGGCGAGCAGGGCGCCGCCGTGGCGCGCCAGAATGCCGACGAGCCGCGCGGCGGCGGGGACCTGGTGCGGGGCGAGCCACGCCGGCCACGGCGCCTCGCCCTCGAGCGCGAGCGGCGCGAGGTCGAGCAACGCGCGCGCCCCGAGCGCCGCGACCGCCGGCGCCGGGCCGACCGCCCCCGGCGTGAGCAGGCAGGCGAGCGGCTCGGGGAGCGGTGCGAGGTGCTCAGAGAGGATCCGCGGCGGATGCGTCCAGCGCACGGCGGTCCGCGGCCTCCAGCTGGTACATGTCGGCAATGGCATCGTCGTCGGAGGCGTTCGCCCGCCCCTGGTCCGCGAGCGCGCGCCAGACGGCGGGGTTCGCGGGTGGGAGCGGTAGTCTCCGCACGACGCGCGCGTTGAAGCGCCGGAAGCCGCCGCGGGCGGGATCGGCGGAGAGCCGCGCGAGCGCGGTGAGCCAGCGCGAGTTGAAGAGCGCTGCCAGCGCGTACGCGTCGTCTGCGGCGCGCGTCGCGATGCCGTAGACGGTGTTCAGGGGAACGAGCCCCGAGGCGGGCACGACGGCCGCGAGTCGCCGAGCGAGGTCGGGCCAGATCACCCGGTATGGGGCGTCCGCGAGCGCGATGCGGAACAGCTGCCAGGCCGGCCCACTGCGGTAGTCGCTGCGACGGCGCAGGCGTTCCAGATGCAGGTCGAGCGCGCGCGCCAGCTCGGCCGGGAGGCGGGCGAGCGGCCGGCCGTCGGGCCCGTGGGTCCACAGCAGGTGCGCGCGCGGCGTGGCCCGCCACGGCCCCAGGTCCCGGCCCCGCACGACGGGCCGGGTCGCCGGTCCCGGTTGCGCGACCAGGAACACGTCGTCCGCCCCGGTTTTCACACCGAGCCGCGGGCTCCAGCGATCACCCACCGTCGGACAGACCGTTCGCAGGTGACACGCGATCCGTGTGGCGCCCCCCGCACCTGCAAGGATCCACGGACCGTCGGCCGCGAGGGCGCGCTGGGGGATCGCCGGGGCTCCGGTCCTGGGCCCTAGCGCCGTCGCCACGCGCTCCCGACCGGTCGGCTCGATCCGCGCAGCCACGAGCGCCATCGGATAGACTGCCGCTCCCCCGGCGAACGCACCCGTCTGATCGACCGTCGCCAGCCGCTCGAGGCACGTGCTTGCGGCGAGCCGCCGCCGGAGTGGCTCTGCGTAACCGCTGGACGCGAGTTTCGCGGGGACGAGGAGTGCCGCCGCACCACCGGGAGCCGCGAGCTCGAGCGCGCGCTCGACGAACGCGACCGCCAGGTCGGGCAGGTGCGCAAACCCGGGCTCGCGCGCCGGGCGCCACGTGGCATAGCGCGTCGCCAGCGTCTCCCGCACCTGGGCCGGCACCCGCTCGCCACGGACCCACGGCGGGTTTCCTGCGACGAGGTCGAACCCGCCGCGCGCCAGAATGTCGGCGAAGTGGGATTCGAACGCGAAGAACGGGGCACCGCCCTCGCGGGAGAGGCGGCGCGCGGCCGACCGCAGCTCGCGGCGGCTGGCGCGCACCCGCCCGAGCAGCGCGCGCTCGTCCTGACGGAGCCCTCGCCGCCGTCCGAACAGGTCGCGATCCTTGCCCGCGGCGACCAGCTCGGCGGCGCGGCGCTCGAGGTCGGCGATCGCGCTCGTGAACAAGCGCCGTGCGAGCGCCCCCTCGGCACTGGCCAGCTCGCCCAGCGCCTGCCGCTTGGCCGGTCCGGCGAGGCTGAAGAGCGCGCGCCGGGCGACGGTGAGCCGCTCGACCTCCGTCGACGGGACCGAGGTTGCCGCGGTGCCCCCCAGAGCACGGGCCAGCGTGAGCGGGTCGAGCAGCGCGTCCCCCTGGCGCACGTGCCCGTCGAGGTTCGGTAGCGGAGCGATGCGAGCGAGGTTCGATTCATCCAGGTCCGCCACGAGGGCGAGCCACAGACGCAGCTCGGCGAGTCGCACGGCTGTGAGCTTCAGGTCCACCCCGAACAGGGAGTGTGCCACCACGTCGCGACGCACCGTGGCGGCGGGGCCCTCGCCCGCGGCGCAGCGCAGGTGCGCGAGTTCCTCCAGTGCGCCGAGGAGGAAGGCCCCCGAGCCGACCGCGGGGTCGAGCACAGTCACCCGGCGGAGATCAGGCCGCGCCTGGGGCGGGTCGCCGTCGTAGATCCAGCGCTCCGCGGCCATGGGGGCGAGGCCGAAGCGGTGGACGAGGACGGCGGCGAGGCCGGCACGCACGATCTCGCGCACCAAAGTTGCGGGCGTATAGTAGCTGCCGCTCGCGCGCCGCTCGGCGGGGTCCATCACACCCTCGAACACGCGGCCCAGCATGTCGGGCGCGACGCAGTCACTCTCGTCGTCCTCCTCGCGCGCCGAGAAGTGGAACCGCTCGAACAGCTCGTCGAACGCGTCGCGCCAGTCGGCGTTGGTCCAGCGGGCGGGGCCGTCGCGGCGCTCGAGGGCGGTGGGCTCGAATAGCCCGCCGTTCAGGAACGGGAGGCGGCCCAACGCGCGCGACGCGGCGGAGCGGGCCGACGCCGGGCGGTTGAGGGCGCCGAAGCACAGCGGGTCGAAGACCTGACGGTGGAAGTGGCGCCGGGTGGCGAGGCTCTCGTCGAAGCGGTGGATCAGGTAGCGCCGGTCGCCGTCCAGCCAGCCTTTCGCCTGGACGAAGTAGAGGAACAGCACACGGGTGAGGGCGGTGAGCGCGAGCGTATGCCGCTCGCCGCGGCTGCGGGGCGCCGCCAGGCGGTCTGTCAGCCGCTCCAGCGTGGCCCGGAACACCCGGAAGAACCGCGGGGTGACCCCTTCGCTCGCGAGCGCTTCGCCGATCCGCAGGCTGAGCGCGAGCGACGTTTCCCCCGCGAGGGGGCTGAACCGCTCCAGTGTGGCGAGCGAGCCGCCGGGCGGTCGCTCGAGGGGAATCGTGGCGAGGCGGACCGCCGGGCCTCCGCTCCGCCCACCCCCGCGCGCGGTCGCGCGCCAGCTCGCGCAGACGAGGCGCCGGGGGCCCGAGCCGAGCGCGCATGCGAGGCCGCGCTCGGCCTGCGCCGCGAGGCGGTGGGCCGCCGCGCGGACCGCCCGCTCGGGGTCGCGTGCCTCGATCGCGAACACGCGAAATGCCTCGTGACGCGCCACGAGCGCTGCACGGATTACGCCCGCCGCTTCCGCCTGCCCCGGACCGAGCCAGGGCCCGGGTGGCACGGGCTCCCACGCCGCGTGGAACCCGAGCGCCCCAAAGAGGTGGCGAAGATCGTCGATCTGCTCGGTGCGGGCGAGAAGTTCCCGCAACACCACGGGACCCCTGGTTCGGAGACGACCAACCTGGGGCGAGGCGTTGCTGGATTAGGTACCGCGCTGTTGCGGAGGGGGTCGAATTATCGCGGGATGCGGGATGCGGGATGCGTTCGGTCATCCTCGCATCCCGCATCTCGCATCCCGTGTTGTTACGAGCTTTTTCTCAGCCTTATCGATCCGTTCACCGTCTCGAGGGCAAGCCGTCGCCCCCCGTTCCCGATCGTCCCACGCAGGGTGCGGGGCCCGAGCCGTCCGGTGACCATCAGCGGGAAATCGGTCTGGATGTCGCCGTTGACGGTGCTGGCGCGGACTTCGGTCGACAAACCGGTCGGAAGATTGAGTGTGATAGCGCCGTTGACGGTGCGAAACTCGAGGGCGTCGCTCCACGTGGCGCGGCCGAACGACGCCTCGATCGAGCCGTTCACCGTCTGCGCCTCGGCGGAGCCGGACGTAGAAATCCGGATGCTGCCGTTCACCGTGTTCGCTTCCACGTCGCCCGAGAGGTCGGCCGCCGCGACTTCGCCGTTCACCGTCCTCCCGACGAAGCGCACGCCCGCGGGCACGCGCACGGTGAAGTCGACCGTCACGTCGTTGTCGTGCACGTTCATGTGACCGCGATCGCCGGCATCGCAGGTGTTGTCCCGGCGGCCGTCGCCCGGGTACACGGCGCAGATCGTGACGCCGTCCTCGTGCGGCACGACCTCGATTTTCACTTCGTCGGGGTCGCTCCGGCGCGCGTGCTTCACGGCGGTCACCTCGACGTCGCCCGAGCCGGCGACTGCGCGGACGTCGCCGTTCACTCCCTTGATCTCGATCGATTTGCCCGGAGCGATCTTGCCCTTCCAATGGAATTCAGCTTGGGCCGCTGCCGCGTGCGGTGCCAGAGCCAAGCCGGCCGCGGTGGTGAGCAGAGCGAGTAGGGAAACGCGCATCGTTAGTTCTCCTCGTGGTCGTCGTCCTTGTCCTTGTCCTTGTCTCTTTCCTTGTCCTTGGACAGCTGCCCCGGACGGCAAATCTTGATGTCGCCGCCGAACGACTCGAGCTCGAGCCGGGCGCTGCCGGAGCCGATGGTGAAGCTGAAGCGGTGCTTCGTCTTGCCGGTCAGCTGCACGGGGAAGCAGGCGTTGAACTCGCCGTTGAACGTCGAAACGGAGACCGAGACGTTGGCCTTCTCGGTGACCGACACCCGCAGATCGCCGTCATGCGTTCCAAAGCGATAGCGGCCTCCGTCCTTGATCGTTCCGTCGTAGGTGATGTCGCCGTTGACCGTGTTGGCCTCGGCGTTGGCGGATTCGATCTGCGTGAGCGTGATGTCGCCGTTCACGGTTTCGGCGGTGAGGTCCCCCGAGACCTCGGTCGCCCGAATCTCTTCGTTGACGCTGCTCAGGTCGATACGGCCGCGCGCCTTCGCGAGTGTCACGGCCCCCATGACGGACTTGAGCGATACGTTGCCCGACCCCCCCAGCACCGTGATCTCGCCCTGCACGGTCTCGGCCGTGATCTCGTTCTGGGCGCCGTCCACCTTGATGTCGGTATAGACCCCGGAGAGGTTCAGGGCCATCCACGCCGGCACGGTGACGGCGTAGTCGATCTGCGAGGGCCCGCGCCGTCCCGCTTCGGTCTTCACGCGGACGAGCTGATCGGACGCGTCGACGCGGACCCGGTCCCGACTGGAGTGGTCGGCGACGACGCGCACCGCATTGCGGCTCCACGTCTTGACGGCGATCTCCCCCCCGTAGTTGCTGATCTCGAGGCGGGCGCCCGAGCGCACCGGGACGGTCGTGTCGGTCTGCTGCGTGAGCGCGAGCGCCGCGAGCGTCGCCAGGGTCGTCAACATGCTGGTCTATCCTCCTCCTAGCTCCGCGCGCCGGCGAGTGTCGCCGCTTGACGCAGGAGCTCCAGTTTGCGCCGCATCTCTTGAGCGAGGTGCAGGTTCAGATATGAATTCGCGGGGTCGGCCGCGAGCGCGCTCTGCGCCCCACGGATCGCCCGGTCGATGATTCTCAGATTCCTCTCGATCACGCGCACCGTGGCCGTGTCGAGCCGACCGCGCCCGCGCGCGAGGGCGCGCTCGAGATCCGCCACCTGGGCGTCGAACCGCGCGTCGCCCGGGTACGAGGACGCATTGAGGAGCACCGGAGCGCGTTCGGCGACGGCGACGGGCGCGGTCGGGACGGTGCCGCGTCGCACGATCAGCCACGCGGCACCCGCCGAGAGCAGGGCCAGCACCACGGACGCGGCGGCGAGCTGCGGTACGGTGAAGGAAAACCGCCTCACCACCGGCCGGGCCTGCTCTCGCGGCGACAGCCCGATGCGAGCCGCCACGGCCGGCCAGAGGTCCGCCGCGGGCGGGCGATCGTCGAGCGCGCGCGCGTTCGTCACCACGCGCCGCAGCTCCTCGAGCGTCGTCCGGCACCCATCGCACGAGGCGAGGTGCGCCTCGAGCGTCGTCCGCTCGGGCGCCGCGAGCTCGCCGTCGAGATACTGCGAGAGTCGATCAGTCCACTGGTCCTTCATACGCCAGCCCCTTTGCGTCAGCGGTCAAGATGCCTGCGCAGCGCCATGCGGGCATGATGCAACTGCGATTTCGACGTGCCGGGCACGATCCCCAGCATGTCGGCGATCTCGTCGTGCCGGTACCCCTCGATGTCGTGCAGCACGAACACCTGTCGCGCGCCGTTGGGCAGCCGCCCGATGGCTTCCTCGAAATCCATCGACAACTCGGGCGCCGCCGGCCGACCCGCCACGTCATCGAGGACGTCGGCCGAGTCGTCGTAGCGGCCGCGCTCCGTGCCCAGCGTGGTGCGCCGGGCGAGAATGACGTTCACTGCCAGGCGGTGCAGCCACGTCCCGAACGCCGCGTCGCCCCGGAACGTCGCGAGCTTGTTCCACGCGCGGACGAACACGTCCTGCGCGATGTCGTCGGCATGGTCCGGGCCGACCATCCGTCGCACCAGGCTGTGCACGCGCGCCACGTGGGCCCGGTACAACCGCTCGAAGGCGCGGCCGTCACCGGAGGCGGCGAGCGCCGCGTCGGCAGTTTCCGCGTCCCGCAACGCCCGCTGGTCCGGATCTCTGCGCAGTGTCGCCACCCCGGGAGTGGTGAGCTCCATGTGCCTGATTCGATGGGACATAGAGCTAAAAGGTTGTAGAAGCACGGGAAAGGCAAATACTAGACGCACAGACGCGTGACAGGCTAGACGCACAGACGCGTAGACGCACAGGGGAGAACAGTGGGAGGGGGCAGGACTACCTGTTCACTCTACCTATTCTCCCCTGTGCGTCTGTGCGTCTAGTCGTGGCCCGTCCTGTCCTCGTGCCCTGACCCTCTTCAGACTTCCTAGATTATCCGCCCGATTCTCGTGCCTGTACGCGTTGTCGATCCACGTAGGAATCCGCCGCGCCATCATGTACAACAGGATCGCGATCTCGACGAGCACCACGACGACCAGGGTGAGGGTGGTGTGGCCCGCCACCCACAGGGCGAACGGGGTGGAGAGATTGAAGGCGACGTCGAGCGCCCACCCGAACACCTGCGCCAGCAGCCACGCGAGCGCGAAGAACGTGAGGAAAATGCCCCGGCGCACGACCCCCTGAAACGCGGCGATCACCCGGTGTGAAGCCTTGGCCAGCCGGTCGAGTGGCGTGAGCCGCCGGGCGAAGTGCAGCCGTACGTCGTCGCCGATCACCTCCAGCTCGGCGATGCGCTCGCGCTCCCACGGGAGGCCGAGCCGGGCGCAGGTGTCGGCGACCTGATCGCGGAGGCGTGTCTCCACGCCCCATCCCACCATCGCCTGGACGCTCGCGACCGCGCGCGTTCCGGCGACCGTCGCCGTCACCCGGTACACGCCGTTCACGTTGCGGCGGTTCGGCTCCACGGCGTCCTTCAGGGCGAGGAGGTGACCGGCGTTCGTGCGGTACAGGCGGGCGTAGTGGAACTCATCGAGGTGGCGCGGCTCACCTACCCGGTCGCCGCCTTCGAGGCGGTGGAAGAAGTAATCGAGGATGAGGAGCGTCTCGCGTAACGGCTCGGCGTACACCCGGTCCGGCGTATCGCGCGGCGTGTGGATCTTGCCGCCGAACACGATGGGGGACGCCTTGCCCGGGACCATCGCGACCAGCGCCGTCGCCGGAATGCGGAGCGGTGGGGTGTATGGCCGGCGCGCCATCCGGGCGGCGAGGCGACGGACCGACTCCCGCACCCGGACCCACAGCCCGTTGTTCACTTCCAGGAACGAGACGTGATCGGTCGTGCCGCCGGCGAGATAGTTGTTGTACTTGATGCCGTGCAGATGGGCGCCTTCCTCCAGGAGATCGTTGATCGAGTCGTAGTCCCCGAACGGGATGAGCACGTGCAGGAAGTCGGCGCCCAGTGTGCCGCGGGGGATGTAGAGCCGGCCTTCGCCGACCGAGTCCACGGACACCACGCCGCGGATACGGCGCAGCTCCTCGGGGGAGAGCGTCTTCACGTATTCGCGGGAGCCCGAGACGCCGAAGCGGTAGCCGGCGAGCGGTGCGAGGGCCATGGCTACGGCTGCGTAGAGCCAGTTCTGCTGGGTGAGCGCCAAATTCGCGGCCTGGAGGCCGAGCGCCAGGAGGAGCTGCGACGTGAGCCCGATCAGGCCGCACTCTTCGGAGCCGGCCAGGAAGTACGTGTGGGTCAGTGCCGGCCGCCGCGCGGCGCGGAGGTCGGCGACGAGATACTGCTTCAGGATCTCTTCGCCGGTCGTGTTGTCGTCGGCGCCGGGCCCGCGCCACGTGTCGTAGTGGGCGACGAGCACGATGCGGTCGTCGCTCTCCCCCGGGACGGTGAAGAGGTAGTTCCAGCGCGTGGTCCGCACGGCCCACGCGGACAGGCGCTGTCGCTCGATCACGACCCGCTCTCCGAATTCCACGCGGAGCCGGGCGATGAACTCTTCGACCTGCCGCTCGTTCCCCTCGTTGCGCCTTTCCGTGGTCAGCTCGCGGCAGTCGCGGCGGATGCTCTGCAGGATTTCCGAGACCCGGGCGTCCACCGGCGCGCGTTCCATGATTCGTGAAAGAGAATCGACTAGATTGCGGGCCGCTATTAGCCCCCCTCCCGACCTCCTCGCGCTGGCAGGCCTGGGCTTGCTGCTGGGCCTCCGTCACGCGTTCGAGCCTGACCACCTCGCGGCGGTCTCGACGCTCGCGACGCGCCAGGGCCGCCTGCTCGACGCCTGTCGCCTGGGCCTCGCGTGGGCGGTGGGCCATACCGCGAGCGTCGGCGTCGTCGTGGGCGCGATCATCCTGTTCGGGCTGCGGCTTCCCGACCGGCTCTGGCCCGCCGCCGACCTCCTGGTCGCCGTCCTGCTGATCGGGCTCGGCGGGAGCGTCATCCTGCGCTACGCGCGGGGGCGGTGGCATCTGCACATGCACTCGCACGCCGGAGACCCGCACCTTCATCTCCATAGCCACGCCCAGGGGACGGCGCACGAGCACGCGCACCCGCAGGGGGATGCGCGCCGCTCGCTGGGGTTCGGCCTGCTGCACGGGCTTGCCGGCAGCGCCGCGATCCTCGTGCTGCTGGTCGCCGCGGCGCCGACGCGCGTCGCCCAGGTCGCCTATTTCGTCGCGTTTGCGATCGGCACGATGATCGGGATGCTCGCGGTGTCGGTATCGCTCGCGAGCGTGGTGCGGCTCGCTTCGACGCGGGGTGCGCGCTGGGCGACCCTGCTCCACGTGGGCAGCGCGGCGGCGAGCGTCGCCGTGGGACTGCTCTTGGCCGGCCGGGTCGCCGGGGAGTTCTAGCGCTCGTCCATGCTCCTGCGGCTAGGGCGGCTCACGCCGCTCCTCCTCCTGGGCTGCCTCGACGCGTTCGCCCCGGCCGGAGCTGTGCCCCTCACGCCGCCCGCGGTCTACCGAGAGTGGTGGGGGGAGATCGAGCGCTGCGCCGGGCTATGGGGTGACTTCGATCGCGTGGAGTGGTACGAAGTCCCTGGCTCGAGCTACTCCTGTCCCGCCTACGAGGGCCGGTGCGACGGGTGGTGGCGCGCGCCGCACACGATCTACATGGCGCAGAACCGGTTGTACGACCGTCAGCTCGCCGAGCACGAGATGCTCCACGACCTGTTGCAGCGGGGTGACCACCCTCCCGTGTTTCAGGCGTGCGGAGTCTAACAAGACTAGACGCACAGGCGCGAAATACTAGACGCACAGACGCGTAGACGCGCAGGGGAGAACAGCCGCGAGTAACAGGAATACCTAGTCACTCAAACTGTTCACCCCTGTGCGTCTGCTGCGTCTGTGCGTCTAGCCTTTCGTGCGTCTGTGCGTCTAGTCTTGGCATGTTCCTCCTTGTTCCTGGATTCCACGGCGTCCACGACGGTCGCCGCACTGAGCGTTCCGAACACGTTGGTCATGGTACGGAACATGTCGGGAATGCGATCGAGTCCGAGCAGCAGCTGCAGGCCGGTGAGCGGGAGCCCGGTGGCGGTGAACGCCGGCACGAGGCTCACGATGCTCGCCGAGGGAACGCTCGCCACGGTGAGCGAGGCGAGGAACACGGCGGCTCCCGCCTGGAACATGCCCCCGAGTCCGAGCGGGACCCCGTAGAGCCGGGCCACGAACAGCACCGCCACCGCCTGGAACAGCGCGCTTCCCGAGCGGCCGATGCTCGCCCCCAGCGGGAGGGCGAAGCTCGCCACGGTGCGAGAGATCCGCAGGTCGCTCTCCGCCGCTTCGAGCATGACGGGGAGCGTGGCGAGCGACGAGGTGGTCGAGAAGGCCATGAGCAGCGAGGCACGAATCGCCCGCAGATAACGCCACGCGCCGACCCGCGCCACCAAGGCGACGACGGGGACGTACACGGCGGCGATCAACACGGCCAGCCCGCCGATCACGGCCACGATGAACACCGCCATCGCCTTGATCAGGTCGACGCCGAACTGTGCGACCGCACCGGCCACGATGGCGAAAATGCCGAGCGGGGCGAGTCGCAAGACCCAGCGCACGATCCCGATCAGCGCCTGCGTGGCGACGTCGGCGAGGTCGGTGAGCGCGTGCCGTTTCTCGTCGGGCAGCGCGGCGGCGGCCACTGCGAAAATCGTGATGAACACGATCAGGGGGAGGAGATTCCCGTCCACCGCGGCACGCACCGGGTTGGACGGGATGAGCTCCACGATGAACCGGGCGCCCGTGGTGATCTGCCCCGCCGCCTGCCGCACGGCTCCGGAGTCGGCAGCGGCCGCCTGACGCAGCGCGGCCTGCTGGTCGGGAGTGATGGGCGCGAGCGGCAGCAGCACCGCCGCCACGACGAGGCCGATCAGGATCGCCGCGAGCGTGGTGCCCCAGAAGAACGCGAGCGTCCGGATGCCGAGCCGGCCCACGCGGCGCAGGTCGCCGAGCCCCGCGACGCCGGCGAACAGGGCGGTGGCGACGAGCGGGATCACGACCATCGACAGCAGGTTCAAGAACAGCGTGCCGAGCGGCCGCAGCCACCGTATCACCGCGACGAGCAGCGGCGAGTGCGTCAAGACGGCGGCGAGACCCAACGCGAGCCCGGCCGCGAGCCCGAGCGCCATCGAGACGTGGCTTCCGATCGATCGCACGGTATTATTTCCGGCACAATGATCACCGGCGCCATTACGCTCCGCAACCGTTAGCGCTCTGGCCACGCCCGCGAAGCGATCGTTCCGCCTGACGGGGGCCGCGGGGTCGCCCGTGGCCGTGGAGGTCACGAGCGCCGCAGGGAAGCGTCCAGTGGTGGTCCTGTGCGGCGTGCCCAAGCCCGGCCTCGCCGAGCGGCTCGCGCGGGCCGGGTTCGCCGTGGTGGCGTTCGAGCCGCCAGGAGCGCAAGCCCTTGAGATCGTGCTGGACGCGCTGGGCCGGGGAGTGTTGGATATGGATGCGGACACCTTTGCGTTGATCGAGCCGCGCGACGATGGCTCGATCGCGCTGGCTCGCGCCGCCGCGGGTGTCCGCGTGCCGGGCCTCGTCGTCCGCGACATGCCGGTCGAGCTCGCGGTGGCGGCGATGGTGCAGTGGCTCGCGAAACACCTTGTGTGATCACTCTCGCAGCGGTCCGGCGGGCGTTGCGAGACCATCGCCCCCAGGTGGCCGATGCGCCCGACGCTCGACCCGCCGCCGTCGCCCTCGTCCTGCTGGAAGGCGAGCACGGTCTCGAGATCCTGCTCATCCGCCGCGCCGAGCGGGCCGACGACCCGTGGTCCGGCCAGATCGCGCTCCCGGGCGGCCGCTACGACGCCGCCGACCGGGACCTCGAAGCGACCGCCATCCGCGAGACCCGCGAGGAAACCGGAGTGGACTTGTCGAGCGCGGAGCGCCTGGGCGTGCTGGACGACTTGTATCCCCGCACGCCCGCCCTGCCGCCTGTGGTGGTGCGGCCCTTCGTCTTCGCCCTCGCGCGACGCTCCGCGCTCATGCCGAGCGACGAGGTGCAGCGCGCCTTCTGGCTACCGCTCGTGCGACTCTCGGAGCCGGGGGTACGCCGCGAGGTGACCCTGACGCTGCGCGGCGCCGTGCGAGTCTTGCCGGCTTATGTGGTGGACGACGAGATGATTTGGGGCATGACGGAGCGGATTGTCACCCCGTTCGTCGATCTTATAAGCAACAGTTTATAGCCTCTCAAAATCCACATATTCGCTTGACAGTATCTCATAATTAGCATAGACTAAGTAGTTTCTGGTATCAGGAGTCAAATCCTTGCCCTAACACCTGATACCTGGTACCCAAAACCTGCCTCCACGGCAGGGAGAATCGGCATGCAGCCAACCGTACGCGACCCCAATCCCCCACTTACCCGGTCGGTGGAAGACTACCTCAAGGCGATTTACCATCTCTCGAGCCAGGGCGGCTTCGCGGCGACGAGCGACATCGCGGCGATGCTCGAGGTCTCGTCCCCGTCCGTGAGTGGCATGGTCAAGCGGCTCTCGGAAACGGGGCTGATCGAGCATGTGCCCTACCGCGGCGTGCAGCTCACGCCGCAGGGGCGGCGCGCCGCGCTCCGGATGATCCGCCGGCACCGAATCCTCGAGCTCTATCTCACGCAGCATCTGGGTTATGACTGGGGCGGTGTGCACGCCGAAGCGGAGCGGCTCGAGCACGCCGTGTCGGACGACCTGATCGAGCGGATGGCGAGCGCGTTGGGACAGCCCCAATACGACCCCCACGGCGATCCCATCCCCACGGCGGCCGGTGACATCGAAGAGGCGGAGCTCGTCGCGCTCGCCGACGCGCGCGTCGGCACGAAGCTCGAGCTGCGGCAGGTGGGGACGCAGGATCCGGCGCGCCTGCGCTATTTCGCGGAGCAGGGGCTCACCCCCGGGGTGCTGCTCACCGTGAGCGAGCGCCAGCCGTTCAACGGCCCGACGAGCATCGCGTTCGTGCCCTCCGGAGACCCCCGCGTAGTGGGGCGGGACCTGGCGCGGCTCTTATGGTGTCAGGAGATCGGCTCGTGAGCGGGCGAATGGGGAGTCGCTGATGGCGGTGCCACAGGCCGATCTTCCTCTCCCCAGCCCCGAGCCGGGGTGGCGGCGCCCGCGTCTTGCGCCGAGCCTCGCCGAAGTCTATCGCACCGTCCCCGTCAGCACGGGCGCGTGGTGGCGCAAGGCGCTCGCGTTCGCGGGCCCGGGCTACCTGGTGGCCGTCGGGTACATGGACCCCGGGAACTGGGCCACCGATCTCGCGGGCGGGTCGCGCTTCGGCTACACGCTGCTCTCGGTCGTCCTGCTGTCGAATCTCATGGCGATCCTGTTGCAGGGGCTCGCCGCGAAGCTCGGCATCGTCACCGGCCGCGATCTGGCCCAGGCGTGCCGTGACCACTTCTCGCGTCCGACCACGCTAGCCCTCTGGGTGCTGTGCGAGGTCGCGATCGCCGCGTGCGACCTGGCGGAGGTCATCGGTTCGGCGATCGGACTGAACCTGTTGTTCGGGATTCCCCTGCCGTGGGGCATCGCGATCACCGCGCTCGACGTACTGATCGTGCTGTTCTTGCAGCACAAGGGCTTCCGGTTGCTCGAGGCGCTGGTCGTTGCGCTGATCGCGACCATCGCGGGCTGCTTCCTGTTCGAGATCGTCATTTCGCACCCCGAACTGGGCGCGGTCGCCGGGGGCTTCCTGCCGACTCCCTCCATCCTCGCCGATCCCGACAAGCTGTACATCGCGATCGGGATCCTCGGCGCTACCGTGATGCCGCACAACCTGTATTTGCATTCGTCGGTGGTGCAGACCAGGGCGTACGAGGAGACTCCGGCGGGCAAGCGGATGGCGGTGAAGTACGCGTTTCTCGATTCGACCGTCGCCTTGAGCTTCGCCCTGTTCATCAACGCGGCGATCCTGATCGTCGCCGCGGCCACCTTCCATCGCGCCGGCCACACCGGCGTCGCCGAGATCCAGGAAGCGTACCAGCTGCTTTCGCCGCTGCTCGGCGTCGCGGGGGCGAGCGCCGTGTTCGCCCTGGCGCTGCTCGCGTCAGGGCAGAACTCGACGCTCACGGGGACGCTCGCGGGTCAGATCGTGATGGAGGGCTTTCTGAACATCCGGATCCGGCCGTGGCTGCGGCGGCTGATCACGCGCCTGATCGCGATTGTGCCCGCCGCGCTCACTGCTATCTTCTTCGGCGAGAGCGGTACGGCAAAGCTCCTCATCCTGAGCCAGGTGATCCTGAGCCTGCAGCTGTCGTTTGCCGTGTTCCCGCTCGTGTGGTTCACCTCCGACCGCATGAAGATGGGCGAGTTCGTGAACTCCACGTGGGTCAAGGCGTTGGCATACTTCGTGGCCGTCGTGATCGCGGGCCTCAACGTCTGGCTCCTGGCCCAGACGTTCCGCGGCTGGCTCGGGTGATGTACAAGAGGATCCTGGTTCCGCTCGAGCACTCCCCCGCCGACGAAACTGTCCTCGCCCACGTACGCGGGTTGGCCAAACGCCTGGGGTCGGCCCTCGTCCTCGTGCACGTGGCGGACGGGTGGGTAGCGCGGAACATCAAGGAGCTCGACCTGCGCGAGTCGGAGGAGATGCGCGAGGACCGCGCCTACCTCGAAGAGGTCAGCGCCCGGCTCGAGGCGGAGGGTCTGGACGTCGATGCCGTCCTCGCCGCCGGTGACCCGGCGAAAGAGATCGCCGCCACTGCCGAGCGGGAGCGATGCGACCTGATCGCCATGGCCACCCACGGCCACCGGTTGCTGGAGGATGTGGTGAAGGGCAGCACCGCGACAGCATTACGACATCAGACGACGGTTCCCATTCTGATGGTACGGGCGGAAAAGAAATAAAGGCGCTACGCCTTTATTTAGTTCTTGCCTGTTCTAGGACCCTCAGGATAGCACCCAACCTGCGATCGCGGGCCTCTCTCAGTTGCTCGATGTTGCTCTTATACGCCCGCTCGATGCTCTGGGTCAGCGCGCGCTGCTGCTCGGGCTCGAGCCGCTGCCACGTGGCGAGCTGAGCCCACCAGCTCTCGAAGGTCCCGAGCAGCTGCTGCAGAAACAGAGTGACGCCCCCGTCACCGGCGGCGAGGTGGTACGTCAGATGCGGGCCCGCCGCCGCCCAGCCGAGCGCGGGGCCGAGAGAAACGGCGCGATCGAGCTGGTCCACGTCGATCACGCCCTCCAAGACCAAATCGATACACTGTCGCCACACCGCGGCGGTAATCCGTCCCACGACATAACCGGGGATCGGCTTCTTGAGGAGGATCGGCATCCGCCCGAGGGCGCGGAGGTACTCCTGCGCGCGCACCACCGCGGCCGCGCTGGTGCGCGCCGCCGGCACGACTTCGATCAGGGGGATCAGCTCGGGTGGGTTCAACGGGTGCGCCACGAGGCAGCGGTCCTGGCGCCGGCAGCGCGCGAAGATCTCGGCCGGGGGGATGCCGCTCGACGAGCTGGTGAGCAGCGTGTCGGGACCCGCTACCTGCTCGATCGAGCCGAACAGCTTCTGTTTCGCGATCGCGTCTTCGGGGATCGCCTCGATCACCCAGTCGGCGTCCTGAACGGCCTGCAGCAGGCTGCGCGCCTGCGTGAACTCGAGCAAGCCGCGCTCCACGATACCCTGGGTCGCGCGCTCCAGCGCCACCAGCGCGCGGGTGCGACGGGGTACCTCGGCGGCAGCGCGCTCCAGCCCGTGCGCGCTGGCGTCGAACACGGTGACGGGCCAGCCCGCCGACGCGCACAACGCCGCCCAGCCGCAGCCGATGTCGCCCGCGCCGATCACCGTGACCTTGCCGGGCATCGTCGTCACACGCCCGCCTCCTGGGCTACGATCGGCGTCGCCGTCTGGTGCACCGCCCAGCGGAACACGCGCTCCGACAGGAGGGGACGCACCAACGCCACGTCCACACGCGTGGCCACCTTCACCCGCGGGCCGGTCGGATCGATCCGCGTGTGACCGCGGTGCTCCCCTTCCTCCAGATCCACGACCAGCCGCTGCTCCTCGAAGCCGAGGGCCGCCGGCTTCACGAGTGCCGCGATCGGCAGTACGTCGTTCACGATGCAGCCGTCCAGCCCCTCCTGCTGCTTATGGAACTCGATGTAGAAGCGGAGCGCATCGTTGATCCAGCGCGCCTGCGGCGCCCCGGAGTGCTGCAGCCGCGTCGTCTCGTGCTGGGCGAGCACCACCTGGCGGGTGACGTCGAGGCCCACCATCTCCGTCGGCAACTCGGCGCGCAGGACGATGTCCAGCGCCTCGGGGTCGCACCAGGCGTTGAATTCGGCATACCGGGTCGTGTTGCCCTTGGCACCGACGTTGCCGATCATGGCGATGTGCCGCGCGACCTTGGCCCGCACCAGCTCCGGGTCGCGGCGCAGCGCGAGCGCGAGGCTCGTCACCGGCCCGAGCGTCACCAGCGTGACGGGATCGGGCTGCTCGGCGAGCAGCCGATCCAGCGACTTCACGAAGTCGAGGATCACGCCCGCCGGCGCGAGCTCCGCGTATCCCAGGCCCGACTCGCCGTGCGTCTCGCGGGCCACCGCGAGCGGCCGCTTGAGGGGGCGCCGGGCGCCCACGGCAAGCGTCGTGCGCTTGCCCGCGCGACGCAGGATCGCGACGGCGTTCCGGAACGCGTTCTCCACCACCGTGTTGCCATAGGAGACCGAGACCCCGCGGATGTCGAGCTCCGGCGACGCCAGCGCCAACAGCAGCGCCAGCATGTCGTCGATGCCGGGGTCGGTATCGATAATGACGGGATGCGGGATGCGCGATGCGGGGTGGGGCGAGTCTGGCACGGGATACACGCTAGGGAGCGCGCACCTCGTTTGCAATAGTCTCGCGTAATTTCCGGAACTCGTCCGCCCCGCCGAAGCCGAAGATCCGCTCGATCACCCGACCCCGCCGGTCGAGCAGCACGGAGTAGGGCAGGCCCCGATAGTGATAGACCTGCTTCATGCGGCCGCCTCCCACCAGGATGGGGAACGGCGGCCGGTAGCGGCGCACGAACGCCAGCATGGACCTTGAATCCACGTCGTCCGACACGGCCGCGATTTCGAAGTCCTTGCGGTCGAATTCGCGGTACAGCTCGGCCATGTGCGGAAACTCCTCGCGGCAGGGGTCGCACCACGACGCCCAGAAGTTGACGAGCGTCACCTTGCCTCGGAACCCGGCCAGCGTGACCGTGTCGCCGGCCGGGTCGGGCAACGCGAACCCGGGAGCGAACGGCTCCCGCGCACCGGGTGCGGCGCCGTCGGCGCTGGCGATCAGCGAATCCGCGTCGAACACGGCGAGCGCGCCGGTCGCGTCCACCGCTACCGCCGTCTCGCGAGGACCGAGGTGCCTGGTCGTGAGGATCGCCCCGGTCGCCGGGTCGAGCACGTCCACGCGGAGCCGCGTCGCGGCGGAATCGTCGGAGCCCAGCGCGTACAGCTGGCCGGCGGGGGGGGGCCCGAGCGCGAGCGCCACGTTTACGAGCGCCTTCTTGAGCCGCAGCTCGGTGCCCTTGGCGGGAAGGAACTCGGGATCGGGCTCGCTCCCCCCCCGGAACAGGCCGCGTTTCGTAGTCCAAGCGACCTGACCCCCGGGCGTGTACTTCCGGATCTCATCGCGCACCAACGGTGCGTAGTACACCGCCCCATCCGGCCCCACGGCAACGGCGCCGGCGTTCACCACGAAATCGAGCAAGGGCGTAGCCGGCCGGCGGATGGTGGCGAGTCCGCGCCCGGTGGGACGACCCAGGGTATCGAGCATTCGAATCAGGGGTGCCGTGTCGGGCTCGGGCGCGCTGAGCTGGGGCACGTAGTACGGCGAACGAGTCGCGACCACGCGGCCGCCGCCCGCGGCGTACAGCGATGCGACGTCCGGGCTCTCCCATTCGCGCACCACGCGGCCTCCTCCCGCCGTGTCGACCACCACGCCCTCGCCGGTGCGCTCGGTGACGAGCAGGGCCGTCCTGCCGAGCGGCGTGACGGCCATCGGCGTGGCGAGACGGGGATTCGTGATCCGGCGGGTCACGCGCAGCTCCCGATCGAACGCGACGAGCCGCCCATGCTCGGGATCGGGCGCCCACGACAGGTCGCCCAGGGATGCGGCCGGCAACCGGCCGAGAAACAGGAGGGTGAAGCGGGGCGGCGGGGGGCGGCAGGCGAAGAGCGCCAGGAGCAGGGCAGCCCCGCCCCCCGTCGCCCGCCGCATCAGGACGCGGCCGAGACCGTCTTGATCTCGATCGTGTGCAGGCCGCTGACCAGGCGATGCGTGCCCGTCACCTTCACCTTGCTCTCCGCGAACTGCATGAGCTTCGAGTTCTGCGGATCGCCCGGCTTCGAGCTCACGGGCAGGTACATCGTGCCGTCGCTCGCGAGTATCCCGAGCGGCACACCCGCTTTGGCGCATGCCTGGGCGCACGCCTTGTGGCCCGGGCCGGACGCGCCGTTCGTCGTGTTGCAGTTCAAGTCGACCACCTGACCGGTGATCGTCATCTCGTCGCCCGCCGTCATCGCGTGCCCCTGCGCCGCGAGCGGCAGCGCGCAGCAGGCCAATACGGCCGTGGTGGCGAGGATGCGCTTGATCATCGTTGATCCTCCTGTGTGCGGTACCGAGAAGGCTATAGAAAACCGAGGGAGCGACCCCACGGCTGCTCCCCGTCTACCATACGTCGCGACCGGCGGTTCCAGATTTCGGGTATATTGGGCGCCATGGCCGAGGCCTATCGCGAGCTGCTGGATACGTTTGGCCGCGGGTGGGAGCGCGGCGCCGTGGATGAGATCACCTCCGTCTTCGCCCCCGATGCCGTGTTTCTCGAGACCCCGTTCAGCGCCAGGAGCGCGGGCATCGACGCCATCCGCGCCTACTGGCAGGACATCCCGCAGAACCAGGCCGACGTGACGTTCAAGTCCGGCGAGCTGTACGTCGCGGGCCCGTGGTTCGCGACCGAGTTCCGGTGCACCTACCGCCGGCGCCGCAGCGGCGAGTGGGTGGACGCCCGCGGCGCGATCTTCTGCGAGACCAAAGACGGTAAAATCACCGAGATGAGGATGTACTGGCATAGAACCTAGATCCCCTGGCGGCTCCTGACGTACTCGAGCGCCTGCTCCATCAGCTCGGCGCTCCGCAGTCCTACCCGCATCGCCTGGGCGACGGCGTCCTCTTCTTCCAGCCCCTGTTCCAGCATGAAATAGGGAAGGAGACCGGCCCCGACACGATTGCCGCTGCTGCAGTGCACGAAGGCCGGCCGCTTGCCGGCGAGCTCGCGCACGGCGTCCACCAGCCGGCTGAACGTGGCGTCGCTCACCGCGCCGTGCCCCACCGGAATGTTGCGGTACTCGAGTCCCGCCTGGACGACCGCGTCGGGCGTCGCGAACGGCCGCGGCTCCATCGCTTCGCGGAGATCGATCACCACCGTGCAGCCGGCGCGCTTCAGTGCCGCCAGCTGCTCGGCCGCGGGCTGGCCTCCCGTCACCATTCCGGGGATCGGCTCGCAGGCGTTGGGGACGCCGGCGATGGCGTCGAGGAGTTGGCTCATTGGAATCGTGGCGGCTAGCTTTCGCCGCTCAATCTACTCAAGCGGACCGTCATGGCGTCGCCCGTCCCTTCGCTCCTGGCGCTCGCGGGTGCGCTCGCCACGCCCGCGCTGGCGCAGTCGCCGGCACCGGTCTCGACCACCCCCAGGCTCACCGGCTACGTCCAGGCCCGGTTCCAGTCGATCGGCGACTCCGCTGTCTTCTTCCTGCGGCGCGTCCGCTTCGGCGCGCAAGGGAATCTCACCCCCTGGGCGAGCTACAAGGTGCAAGGCGAGCTGCGCAGTGGCGGCACCGGTGCGACCGCCTCGACCGTCGCCGCGACCGATCTTTACCTCGCCCTCACTCATCGCCTCTGGACCGCCACGATCGGCCAGTCGAAGACCCCGCTGTCGGCCGAGTTCCTCCGCCCGTCCACGGCGCTCGAGCTGCCGGAGCGGTCGATGGCGGTCGACTCGCTCTCGCCCAACCGGGACGTCGGCGTCAAGCTCGAGTGGAATACGGCCGGGGCGGTGGCGCTCCAGGGCGGGGTCTTCAACGGCGACGGCGTGAACCACGCCGCGAACCGGGACAAGCGATTCCTCTACGTGGGACACGCGGTCGTCCGCGCCGCGAAGGGCGCCTACCTGGGCGTTTCCGCCGCCGCGAAGCCCGACACTACCACCTGGGACGCCGAAGCGTGGGTCGAGCGGGGCCGCGTCGCCGTGCGGGGCGAGCTCCTCGCGCGGCACCGCTCCCTCGCCGACGTGACGACCCTCGGCTGGTACGCCCTCGGCGCCTACGGCGTGGTCCCCAAGCGGCTCCAGCTCGTGGGCCGCGTGCAACAATTCGACCCGAACGACCGCGCCGGGGCGAACCGGATCACGGGCTACACCGGCGCGGCGCAGTACTTCTTCTCGGGCGACGACCTGAAACTGCAGCTCGAATACACGGTGTTCGACGAGCAAGGCCCGGCGGTGGACAACAACCGGGTCATCGTCCAGATGCAGGCGAGGTGGTGATGCGGGCGGTAACGGGCGGTAAAGGGCGGTATTGGGCGGTATGGGGCTGTCTCGGGGCCGTCGCGGTTACCCTCCATTACCGCCCACTACCGCCCATTACCGCCGCCCAATCCCGCGACGTCATCCTCGCCACCACCACCTCCACCCGCGACGCCGGCCTGCTCGACTCGCTGCTGCCCGTGTTCGAGCGGCAATCCCACTACACCGTCAAGGTGATCGCCGTCGGCAGCGGGCAGGCGCTCGCCATGGGCCGGCGCGGAGACGCGGACGTGGTGCTGTCGCACGCGCCCGAGGCGGAGCAAGCCCTGGTCGATAGCGGCTATTTCGTGAGCCGCCGCATCGTGATGCACAACGACTTCCTGTTCGTGGGTCCTCCCGGAGATCCAGCGGGCCTGCGCGGCATGAGCGACCCGATCGCGGCGCTGGCACGGGTCGCGCAGCGTGAAGCGTCGTTCGTCTCCCGGGGCGATCAATCGGGGACCCACCAGCTCGAGCAGAAGCTGTGGCGCGTCGCCGGTATCCGGCCGGGCGCCGGTGACTGGTACACCGAGTCCGGACACGGCATGGGCGAGACGCTGCAGATGGCCGACCAGAAACGAGCGTACACGATCACCGACCGTGCGACCTATCTCGCGTGGCGCCACAAGCTCCAGCTCGTCCCGATGGTCGAAGGCGACCCGCGCCTGTACAACGTCTACCACGTGCTCGAGCTGAATCCGAAGAATGCCCCGCGCATCAACGTCGCGGGTGGCCGCGCGTTCGCCGATTTCCTGGTGTCCCCGGCAGCGCAAGCCTTGATCGGTGAGTTCGGGAAGCGCCGCTTCGGGCAGAGCTTGTTCGTGCCGGACGCGGGGAAGGAGGCGTCCCGATAAGAGACAATCCGTGTCTCCCAGGGGGGTCACAGCCGGGGAGCGCTTAACAGCGTCGGGGCGCGGACGGTCCACCTGGAACCGGCATGGTTCTTGATCCGTTAGCTGGGCTAGGTATATAGAGGATAGCCCCATGATGCTCCCACTGCTGCTTTCGCTCGCCGTTGCCACGACCGACGATCCGCCGGTCAAAGTCTGGCTCAATCACGACAACTATTTCCAGCGCGGTGATAAGGCCCGGGTCAACGTGAGGTTGGCCGACGACGGCTACGTGCTCGTGCTCCGCGCCGACGCCGAAGGGCGGGTGCGGGTGCTGTTCCCGCTCGACCCGTCGAACGACGACTTCGTGCGCGGCCACGAGACCATCGAAGTGCGGGGCCGGGGCGATCGCGAAGCGTTCTTCGTGGACGATCGCGAAGGCTCAGGGCTGGTGCTCGCCGCTCGATCCACGACGCCGTTCAAGTTCGACGAGTTCGTGCGCGGCGACCATTGGGACTACCGCGTGCTCGACGCGCGCCAGGCGGGAGACGACAAGGAGGCGGCGCTCCTCGACATGGTGCAGCGCATGACCACCGAGGGGCGCTTCGACTACGACGCCGTCACATATGTCGTGACGTCGGCGCGGGCGTACTACGACTCGTACTATCCCCACTATACGGCCGGGGGGTTCGGCTTCGGGTGGGGCTGGCCGTACCGCTATCGCTACGCGGCCCTCTACAGCACCTGCTACGATCCGTTCTTCTACGACCCGTTCCTCTGCTACGATCCGATCTTCTACCGGCCCTACAGCTTCGGGTTCGGGTATGGCTTTTACGGATACGGGTATCGGCCGTACTCCTACGGCGGCCGCTACGGATTCGCCAACCGCCCGCGCAACCTGTTCATCAACCGGGTGCGCACAGGCACCGGCGTCCAGGTGACCTTCAGGGACCGGCTCGGCACGAACACGTCGGTGGCAGGCGTGCGCCCGGGGTTCCGCGTCCCCGATGGCGCGCTGGTCACCCGGCGGCGGCCGGACGCGACGCCGGTGCGCGAGCGCGATGCCATGCAGCGTCGCAGCGGTGAGCGGATGGCATTCCCTGCCCGGGATCGCGGGGAGGTACGTGACCGCGGTGACCGTCCCGACCGCTCTGCGCCGACGGCACGCGCACCCGAGCGGCGCGGCGGGGGAGATGAAGGCCCGCGGGCGGCTCCCGAGCGGCGGGGTGGCGGGGGCGGAGGTGGCGGTGGTGGGTGGAGCGCTCCGCGTGCGCCCAGTGGCGGTGACCGCGGCGGGCGGGCGGCTCCGGCTAACCGGGGCGGCGGTGGTGGGGGCGGAGGCCACGGCAACAGCGGCGGAGGGTCGCGCCGCAGGCCGTAACAGCCAAGAATTCTCGGTGTTGTCATGTAGGGGCGCAGCATGCTGCGCCCTTACGCTTTTCCGTGCACATTCCCCCGCCGTATGACCGATCTCAAACGCTCGCTGCGGCTGGCGGACGGCCTGGCCATGGTCGTCGGGATGACCGTCGGCGCCGGGATCTTCCGCACGCCCGGACTCGTCGCCGCGCGGCTCGGTCGCCCGGGGCTCACCTTCGTGGCCTGGGTGCTGGGCGCCGCGCTGGCGTTCCTGGGCGCGCTGTGCTTCGCGGAGCTCACCACGCGCCAGCCTCGCGCCGCCGGCAAGTACGTCTTCGTGCGCGAAGCGTTCGGCCCTCGCGCCGGCTTCGTGGTGGGCTGGGTCGAGGCTCTGGGCACCAACGGTGTGGCGATCGCCGCGATCGGCGTGGCGGCGGGGGAGTTCCTGGTGCGGCTCTCCGGCCGGCCGCCCGCGCTCATCGCGCCGCTCGGCGTAGGGCTGGTCGCGCTGTTCACGGGGATCAACCTGGTGGGCGTCGCATCGGGGCGGTGGGTGCAGAACGTCGTGACCGCGGCCAAGCTGCTCGCGCTGGGCGGCGTCGTGGTTATCGCGTTCGCGCGGGGGACGGGGGCGGGCTGGCACGGCGCGCTCCCCGAAGCGCCGGTGGGGTGGGGTGTGTGGGTCGCGGTCGCACTGGCGGCACACCCGGTCATCTGGACGTACTACGGTTACCCTGATCTGGCGAAGATCGCCGGCGAGGTGGTGGACCCGAGCCGCACATTGCCGCGCGTCCTGTTGGGCGGGCTCGCCGCCACCGCGGCCTTATATCTCGCGCTCAACGCGGCCTTCCTCCAGGTGCTACCGCTCGAGCGGATCGCCGCGTCGAACCTAGTGGCTGCGGACGTCATGGATACGCTCGTCGGGGCGAGCGGTGGATTACTCGTCGCCGGGCTGGCACTGCTCGTCGTGCTTGCGTCCTTGAACGGCAACGTATTCGTGACGCCACGCGTGCTGTTTGGCCTGGCGCGCGACGGGCTCGCACCCGCCGCGCTCGCCCGAGTGAATGCGGGCGGAACGCCGTGGGTGGCGATGCTCGCCATCGGCGTCTTCGCTATGGCCCTCGCCGCCACGGGGACGTTCGAGCTGCTGCTGGGTTTGGCGATCGTGCAGGTTTTGCTGATCGACTCCTGGGCCGTGATCGGGCTGTTCCGGCTGCGCTCGCGCGACGGCCCGGCGCCGTTCAGCGTGCCGGGCTATCCGTGGGTGCCGCTGGTGTTCGTCGCGGTGTACACGGCGCTGCTCGTGGGGACGGTGCGGGCGCAGCCAAA
>WNGI01001618.1_pt1 | contig 26256 bp, 23 predicted proteins | sample 5400621 | NCBI WGS metagenome assembly WNGI01 (sample SAMN13153374, study PRJNA577476) | soil metagenome | isolation source: 20 cm soil or saprolite under Garry oak tree replicate 1 | place: USA:California | collected 2016-06-15 | reverse complement strand
GCGTGGGCTGGCCCTGGAAATGGCGATGGACGAACGCGCGGAGATCGAGGAGCTCGAGCGGCAGTGGAAGGAGGCGGAGGAGATCGCCGACATTGCGGACGGGACGCTCGGCACGTCCACTGAAATCGAAAACGAATTGAGACGACTTAAAAATCGGGGAGGAGATCAACCGTCTGGTTGAAAAATGGCCTACCCGGCCCCCCCAGCACACACTATCTTCGACGTCCATGGCGGCCCCCCTCGTACAGATCCTGCCCTCAACACCGGTCGCCGAGCCTCGTAAGCCCTCGTGGCTGAAGGTGAAAGCCCCCGGGGGACCCAACTACGTCGCCCTGAAGCACATGATGCGCGACCTCAAGCTCCATACGGTGTGTGAGGAAGCGCGCTGCCCTAACATCGGTGAGTGCTGGGAGCACAAAGCGGCGACGTTCATGATCCTGGGTGATGTGTGCACGCGGAACTGCGCGTACTGCGCCGTGGCGCACGGCACCCCGGCACCGCTCGACGCCGGCGAGCCTCAGCGCCTGGCCGATGCTGTCGCGCAAATGGGGCTCAAGCACGTCGTCATTACGAGCGTGGATCGCGACGACTTGCCGAACGGGGGCGCGGAGATCTTTGCGGCCTGTATTACGGAGATTCGGATGCGACTGCCGGAGACGTCAGTCGAAGTCCTGATCCCCGATTTCAAAGGCAACCCCGCCGCGCTGCAGCTCATCGTTGATGCCCAACCCGACATTCTCAATCACAATCTCGAAACGATCGCGCGGCTGTATCGCATTGCGCGGCCGGGCGGCCGTTACACGCGCGCGCTCGAGCTGCTCGATCGCGCCAAGGACCTGAATCCTGAGCTCCTCACCAAGTCGGGCATCATCGTCGGGCTGGGCGAGGACTGGGACGAGCTGCTGGCCGCGCTGCGCGACCTGCGCGCCGCCCGCGTCGATATCGTCACCATCGGCCAGTACCTGCGGCCGTCCGACGAGCATCTGCCGATTGCACGCTGGTACACGCCCGACGAGTTCGCCGAGCTCCGGCGATATGGCATGTCGCTCGGTTTCCGTCACGTCGAATCGGGTCCCCTCGTACGCTCGAGTTACCACGCCTGGGAGCAAGTGGAGGCCGCCACTCGATGACCGCTACCGCCAGATCCGCGAAATCGGCGGCGTCGCCAAACGCCCCCCTCCCCGCCCCCGCCAGCCCCGAGCTGCATCTCAAGATGCTGCGTCAGATGCTGCTCATCCGCCGCTTTGAAGAAAAGGCGGCCGAAGCGTATGCCCTGGGCAAGATCGGCGGCTTCTGCCATCTCTACATCGGGCAGGAAGCAGTTGCCGTCGGCGCGCTGGCCGCGCTCAAGGACGACGACTACGTGATCTGCTCCTACCGCGAGCATGGCCAGGCCCTGATCAAAGGCATCTCGCCGCGCGCGGTGATGGCGGAGCTGTTCGGCAAGGCGACCGGCTGCTCAAAGGGCAAGGGCGGCTCGATGCACCTGTTCGATGCCGCGAAGGGGTTCATGGGTGGCCACGGCATCGTGGGCGGCCACATTCCGCTGGGCGCCGGCCTCGCGTTCGCCAGCAAGTACCTGGGCAGCGACAAGGTGTGCGTCTGCTTTTTCGGCGAAGCGGCGGTCAACATCGGAGCGTTCCACGAAACGTTGAACATGGCGTCCGTCTGGAAGCTTCCGGTCATCTTCCTCTGCGAGAACAACCGCTACGGCATGGGCACCGCGTTCGAGCGGGTCGCGGCGGTGACCGACATCGTCGAGCACGCGTGCAGCTACGACATGGCCGCCGAGCTTGTCGATGGGATGAACGTCCTGACGGTGTATGACGCCACGCGGCGGGCCGTGGAACGGGCGCGCAAGCAGAGCCACCCCACCCTGCTGGAGGTGCGGACGTATCGCTACATGGGTCACTCGATGTCGGACCCGTTACACGGCGTCTACCGCACCAAGGACGAAGTCGAAGAGCAGAAGGCCCGCGATCCCATCACGCATCTCGCCGGCAAGCTCAAGGAGGATCGCGTGATCGATCAGGCCGGGCTGGACGCGCTCGATGCCGAGATTCGCGCGGAGGTCGAAGACGCGGTGAAGTTCGCAGACGAAAGCCCCGATCCTGATCCCAACGAGCTGTTCACCGACGTCATGGTCGACTGATGGCGACCCTCACCTACCGCGACGCGCTCAACCAGGCGCTGCGCGAAGAAATGCAGCGCGACCCCAACGTCTTTCTCATGGGCGAGGAAGTGGGCGTCTATCAGGGCGCCTACAAGGTGAGCCGCGGATTGCTCGAGGAATTCGGCCCCAAACGTGTGGTCGATACGCCCATTGCCGAGCTGGGATTTGCCGGGATTGGCGTGGGAGCGGCGATGGGGGGCCTCCGGCCCGTGATCGAGTTCATGACCTGGAATTTTGCCATCCTCGCGCTGGACCAGATCGTGAACTCGGCGGCCAAGATGCTGTACATGTCGGGCGGCCAGATTCCGATGCCGATCGTGTTCCGTGGCCCAAACGGGGCGGCGCTGCAGTTGTCGTCGCAGCATTCGCAGGCGTGGGAGAGCTGGGTGGCTCATATCCCGGGACTCAAGGTCGTCGCCCCGGCGACGCCGGCCGATGCGAAGGGCCTCCTCAAGTCGGCGATTCGCGACAACAATCCGGTCATCGTGCTCGAAGGCGAGATGCTCTACAACCTCAAGGGCGAAGTGCCGGACGGGGAGCACATCGTCCCGATCGGACTCGCGGAGGTGAAGCGGGAGGGCAAGGACGTCACGCTCATCTGCCACTCCAAGACGCTCACAGTGGCGCAAAAGGCCGCCGAGCAGCTGGCCGAGCAGGATGTGTCGGCGGAGGTGCTCGACCTGCGTTCGATCCGCCCGCTCGACGAGGCCGCGATTCTCGATTCTGTCAGGAAGACGAACCGCGCGGTCGTCGTCGAAGAGGGTTGGCCGCACGCCGGGATCGGCGCGCAGATCGTGGATCTGATTCAGCGCGATGCGTTCGATGACCTCGATGCACCGGTGCAGCGCGTGACCCAGGCGGACGTGCCGATGCCGTACAACAAGCATCTCGAGCGTGCCGCGAAAGCGTCGCCCGAGAAAGTCGTCGCGGCGGCGCGGCGCGTGCTCTACCTCGAGTAAGCGGTCATGGCCACCAAAGTCCACATGGAGGCGCTGTCGCCCACGATGGAAGAAGGGCGCCTCGTGAAGTGGACAAAGAAGGAAGGCGACGCGGTCAAGACGGGCGACACGCTCGCTGAGGTCGAGACGGACAAAGCGGTCATGGAGCTGGTGGCGCGGGCGGATGGACAGCTGCTCAAGGTGCTGGTGCCCGAGGGCACCACCGTGCCGGTTGGGAATATCGTCGCGTGGATTGGGAAGGCGGGAGAGAAAGTGGACGGCGCAGGGAGCGGGGAGCAGGGAGCAGCGACTCCGAAGCCCGCTCCGTCTGCGGCAGCCCCGGCCCCCAAGCCGCCGGCCCCGGCCGTGGTAACCGCCCCGGCGCCTGCTCCGCTCGCCGCACCTGCAGATGCGACCCGCGTGAAAGCGTCGCCATTGGCGAAGCGGATCGCCAAGGACGTAGGCGTTGATCTAAAGCTGGTGCAGGGTTCAGGACCTGGCGGTCGAGTGATCAAGCGAGATGTGGAAGCTGGGGCTACACCGGCGCGATCGGCGATTCCTGCTCCCCGGTCCCCGCTCCCTGCTCCCTCCGGTGTGCCGTACGAGGACGTCCCGCTCACCCAGATCCGGAAGACGATCGCGAAGCGGCTCGCCGCTTCGATCGGGCCCATTCCGCATTTCTTCCTCACGACCGAGATCGATATGGAGCGCGCCGCCGAAGCACGCGAAGCGCTCAACAAGCAGCTCGGCGAAGCGGGGGGGGGCGGGAAGATCTCGTTCAACGACATCATCATCAAAGCCGTCGCGCTGGCGCTGGTGCAGCACCGCGCCTGCAACGCCTGGTTTCAGGACGATCACATCCGCTACTGGAACGAGGTGCACGTCGGCATGGCGGTGGCGATCGAGGATGGACTCATCACGCCGGTCATTCGCAATGCCGATCAGAAGAGCCTGCGCGAGATCGGCGCGGAGTCGCGCGAGCTGGCCGGGCGGGCGCGCAACCGCCGCCTGAAGCCCGAGGAATACACCGGGGCGACCTTCAGCGTCTCGAACCTCGGCATGTTCGACATCGAACACTTCACGGCGGTGATCAACCCGCCCGAGGCCGGCATCGTCGCGATCGGCAGCATCGTTCCCCAAGCCGTGCCGGAGGGTGATCGCGTCGTCGTGCGGCGGCGGATGCGGATCACGATGAGCTGCGACCATCGCGTGATCGATGGCGCGACCGGCGCGGCGTACCTGAAAACCTTGAAACAGATGTTGGAAAACCCGTTGGCGATGCTGTTGTGACACTGATGTAGGGGCGCAGCATGCTGCGCCCCTACCAAAACGAACCAGGATCATTCGTGGCCAATCAATTCGACGTAATTGTCCTCGGCGGAGGACCGGCCGGATACGTCTGCGCCATCCGGTGCGCTCAGCTCGGGCTCCAGACGGCCGTCATCGAGCAGGAAAAGCTCGGCGGCGTTTGCGTGAACATCGGCTGCATTCCGACCAAAGCGCTGCTGCATTCCGCATACATCGCCAATCTCCTCAAGGAATCGAAGGACTTCGGCGTTGAGGCGCGCGACGTGAAAACGGACTACGGCGTCGCCATGAAGCGCTCGCGCCGTGTGGCCGATCAGAACTCCAAGGGCGTCGAGTTCCTCATGAAAAAGCACAAGATCACCGTCGTGAGGGGCACGGGCGTTCTGCAGCCCGGGAAGAAGGTCAAGGTCGGCAGCGACGTCTACGAGGCCAAGAAGGCCGTCGTGATCGCCACCGGGTCACGCGTGAAAGGCATCCCCCAAATCGGGCTCGAGATCAACAAGACGACGGTGATTTCGTCCGATGAAGCGCTGCTGATGGAGAAGATCCCGGCCACGCTGGCGATCATCGGTGCCGGCGCGGTCGGGATGGAGTTCGCCGACATCTTCAGCGCCTTCGGCGTGAAGGTCACGATCATCGAGGCCCTGCCCCGGATTCTTCCGCTGGAAGACGCGGAGGCTTCTGATGCGTTGAGCAAGAGCTATCGCAAGCGCGGCATCGAAGTGATCGCGGGCGCGAAGGTCACGAAGGCGACGGTCGCCAAAGACAAAGTGACGCTCGACGTGGAGGCCGGCGGGGAGAAGAAACAGGTCGTCGCGGCCGCCGTGCTGATGGCGGCGGGACGCGCGGTGAATACGGAGAACATCGGCCTGAAAGAGTGCGGTATCCAGCTCACGGATCGCGGCTTCATCAAAATCGACAAGAACATGCAGACCGCGACGCCGGGATACTACGCGATCGGCGATGTCGCGGGACCGCCGATGCTGGCGCACAAAGGCAGCCGGGAAGGCGTGATCGTCGCCGAGCTCCTCGCGGGCCAGAAGCCGCACCCACTCAAGTACGACAACGTGCCGAGTGTGACGTACTGTCACCCCGAGGTCGCCAGCATCGGGCTGACCGAAGATCAATGCAAGGAAAAGAAGCTCGACTACGTCGCCGGCAAGTTTCCGTTCTCGGCCAGCGGCCGCGCGCGCGGGACTGGCGAGACCGAAGGCTTCGTGAAGATCCTGCGCGACAAGAAGTACGGCGAGATCCTGGGCGCGCACATCGTCGGCGGACACGCCTCCGAGATCATTCATGAGCTGGCCGTGGCGCGGGAGAACGAATACACGGTCGAAGAGGTCGAACTCGCGATCCACGCGCATCCGACCATGTCCGAGGCCGTTGCCGAGGCTGCGCTCGATTCCCTCGGCCGCGTGCTGAATGCGTGAGTGAAGAGTCGGTCAAGGACCCGCTCGCCCTCGGGCTCGGTTCCCTTGCCACGGGAGTCGGTTTCGGCGGCGCGTGTCTGACCGGTGCGCAGATCCTCGCTTCGCTTCTGCGCGGAGAGCTGGCGCCCACCGCCTATCGGGAAACGGCCGCTGACCCGTTGCTCGCCGGACTCGTCGCGGCGATCGGTGTGGGCGGAGCGTGCGGGTGGTACCGCAGTTTCGCCCTCGACAACATCTGGCAACGCGGCGTCATCGCGCTGCTGGCGGCGTTCGGCGCGGTGGTGATCGGGTTTCTGGCCGCGCCGCTCGATCGCTTCCTCGGTCTGATCGGGCTGATCGCCTGGCTCGTGCTGAACGTGGTGTTTGGGGTTCTCGCCACGCGCTGGGCAATGCGCGGCCAGGGGAGTGAGGGACCGGGCGGGGGCGGGCCGGGAGTACCGAGCGCATGAAGGTGCTCGAGGTGATTCGGCCTGGCACGGTCCCATACGGAGAGGCGCTCGAATGGCAACGGCAGCTTGCGGAGGACCGGATCGCAGGCCGGCTGCCGCACGACCTGCTCGTGCTACTCGAGCATCCCCCCGTCGTCACGCTGGGCAGGAATGCTCACGCCGCCCATCTGCTGCAGCCGCACGGCATCGACGTATTCGAGGTGGAGCGCGGCGGCGACGTCACCTTCCACGGGCCGGGTCAGCTCGTCGGCTATCCGATTCTCGATCTCAAGGCATACACGCAGGATCTACACTGGTATCTGCGCACGCTCGAGCAGGCGCTCATCGACGCCCTCGGGCTGCTCGACATCCCGGCCGAGCGCAATCCCGGCTTCACGGGCGTCTGGACGCGAGGACGCAAGATCGCCAGCATCGGCGTTCACGTGAAGCAGTGGGTGACGTGGCACGGCTTCGCGCTCAACGTGACGACCGATCTGTCGCATTTCGATCGGATCGTGCCGTGCGGGATTCAGGGCGTGGAGATGACGTCGGTTCAGAGGGAGCGGGGAGCGGGGAGCAGGGAGCAGTTGTGGGAGGAGAGTGTGAGGGCGGTTCTCACCGGATTCGAAAAGGCATTCGGGGCGTCGGTCATTCCGTGCCCTGAAGGGCCGGCTCGGCAAGATCGCGCGTCCTTAAGGACGCCCGCAGTGGCCGAGCCGGGACTTTAGTCCACGGATTCCCAAAAACTCTTGGCCCAATCAAATCTCCCTCGGGTCCCCCCCGGTCAAATCCAGACCACCAAATGGCCGGTGCTGCATTACGGCGACGTACCCAGCGTCGACACGTCGAAGTGGAGCTTCTCGGTTTCCGGCATGGTCGAACGGCCGTTCTCGCTGACGTGGGACGAGTTCCTCGCGCTGCCGCGCAAAACCGTGCAATGCGACATCCACTGCGTCACGACCTGGAGCCGACTCGATAACACCTTCGAAGGGGTATCGGTCCAGGATCTTCTGAACCGCGCGGGATTGAAGAAAGAGGCGAAGTACTGCCTCGTCGTTGCCGAGCAGGGATTCACGACCAATCTGCCGCTCTCAGATCTCGACCGGCCCGAGAATCTCATCGCGCTGCACTGGGCGGGCGAGCCGCTGACACCCGAACACGGATGGCCGGCGCGCCTGCTGGTGCCGCACCTCTACTTTTGGAAAAGCGCGAAGTGGGTGCGGGGCTTTGAGCTGCTCGACGAAGACCTACCGGGGTTCTGGGAGCAGAACGGCTATCACATGCGCGGCGATCCATGGCTGGAAGAGCGATACGGCGGGCGCGGACTTACGCAGCACGAAATCAACAAGTTTCGGAACGCGAGCAAGAAACATGGAGGCGGGAGCTAGGAGTCGGGAGTCAGGGCGCGCGCAGATATGCGCCAACCGGCGTGGGAATGGTGCGGCGGCTACGAGATCACGTCTCAGATTGAGCAATCGCCATGACCGTTTCCAGTCGAGCGTCCGGACCCATTCGCGGGTATCGCGATCTTATCGTGTGGCAGGATTCGATGGACCTTGTGGTCACGGTCTATCGCATCACAGCAACCTTCCCCAAAGAAGAGCGCTACTCCTTAGTTAACCAGCTGCGGCGCGCAGCCGTTTCCGTGCCTTCGAATATTGCGGAGGGACACGGAAGATCGAGGACCGGTGATTACCTGCGCCACCTGTCCGTTGCCGTCGGATCGCTGAGCGAGGTCGAAACCCAGGTCCAGATTTCACGACGGCTGGAGTATATCGCTGAGGACGATCAGAGCCGACTGTTGGATTCGTGCAACGCCATTGCCAAGATGCTGGGTGGGTTGATCCGATCCCTGCGCAAGCGGCTCGAGTCCGGAGCCGGAGTCAGAAAAATCAGTTCTGACTCCTGACTCCTGACTCCTGACTCCCGAGCAGCTCGTAAAACCGCCGGAACACCTCGATCCCGTCCCACAACTGCTTCAAGTCCAGCTTCTCATTCGGCGCATGCAGCCGATCATCGGGGAGTCCGATGCCAGTGAGAATCACCGGCGCGCCCGCCGACGCGAGCGCCGGCACGACGGGGATCGAGCCGCCGGCGCGCGCCGTGACCGTGCCCCGCCCCGTGACTTCCTTGAACGCCTGGCTCAGCACACCGAACGCAGGGCCGTCGAGCTTGATCTGTGCCGGATCTGCACCGTGCAGGAATCGCACGGTGGCGGTCACATGCTTGGGCGCAAGGCGTTTCACCGCGGCGGCAAGCTGGCGTTCGACCGTTGCCAGTTTCTGATTCGGCACGAGCCGCATGCTCACCTTCGCCGTCGCCTCCGCGGGAATCACGGTCTTGGCACCTTCGCCGGTGAACCCGCCGAGGATGCCGTGGATTTCGAACGTGGGCAGTGCCCAGAGTCGCTCGAGGACCGAATACTTCTTCAGCCCCACCAGGCCTTTGCCCTGCACGCGCTTGGTCAGGAAATCCTTTTCGTTGAACGGCAGCTTCTTCCAGGCGGCGAGCTCTGTCTTTGATGGCCGCTTTACGGGACCATAGAAGCCCGGGATGTTGATCTTCCCGTCTTCGCCCTTGAGCCGCGTGAGCAGCCGGGACAGCTCTTCGTGCGCGTTCGGCGCGGCGCCGCCGTATTCACCGGAGTGCAGATCGGTCTTCGACGTGCGAACCGTGATTTCGGCATAGGCCAGACCGCGCAGCGTCGTGTAGACCGCGGGCCACCCCGGCGCGACATACGACATGTCCGCGACGAGCGCGGCGTCGGCGCGCACGCGCTGGGGCTCGCGTTTCAGCAAGTCGAACAGGACCTTCGAGCCGTATTCCTCCTCGCCTTCGATGAGGAACCGAAAGTTGACGGTGGGTTTGCCCAGCGCGCCGATCGCTTTGAGAAGGCAGAACACCTGACCCTTGTCGTCGGCCGCGCCACGGGCGTAGAGCTTGCCGTCACGCACGGTCGGCTCGAACGGCGGCGTGGTCCACTCTGCCAGCGGATCGGGCGGCTGGACGTCGTAATGCCCGTAGATCAGCAGCGTGGGTGCGCCCGGAACATCGGGGCCTTTCCCCCAGACGACGGGATGCGTTTCGCTCCCCAGGTATTGGACATCGCGACACCCGACGCGTTTGAGCTCGGCGCCGACCCAATCGGCGGCGGCGCGGCAATCGTTGTTGTGAGCGGGAAGCGTCGAGACGGAAGGAATTCGCAGGAATTCGTTCAGCTCGCCGAGCAATCGGTCGCGATCCATGGCGGCGGAAATGTAGACACTCGACTCGCGGCTAGCCAGCGAGTGGTGGCCGGGTAGATTTGATCGCCATGCGCACGACGGCGTCCTACGATCTGTTCCCGGATGCGCGCAGCGAACGCGCGCTCGCGAGGGCGCGCTGGCTGGCGCGCGAAGGACGCGTGCGCGACGCACAATCCGCATACGATGAATTGCTCGCGGCCAACCCGGAGTTGAAGCCTGCGTGGGCCGAGTACTTCGAATTGCTGCGAATGAGCGGCCGCGGTGACGAAGCGCTACAACTTGCCGATCGGGCACGCGGCGCACTCGGCGAGACCGGGTTCGCCTACACGCTGCGCGGAGCCGCGCTCACGGAGCTGGGACGCTATCCGGAAGCGCTGGCCGAGCTCGAGCGCGCCGTGGAAGTCGACCCCGACCTGGCACTTGTCTGGCACGAGCTCGGTTACGCCGCGTACAAGCTCGGAGACAAGAACCGCGCCCTGCTCGCCCTGGACCGCGCCTTTGCGCTCGAGCCGCATACCGACACGCTCAAGCTGCGCGGCCAGATTCTGCGCGACGCGGGCCGCTACCAGGCGGCGGAAGTCGCCTTCGAGGGCGCGGCGCAGGCCGCGGAGCACGCCGAGCAGCGCGGCGATGCCGAGGGCGAGATCGCGACGACGCGCCGCTATGGGGCCTACGCGCCGCGCCGGCCTGACGACCTGACGCCCGCCGAGCGCTGGTTCGCGGACACGGGCAGCATCGTTCTGGCCTCGACGCCTGGTCCCGTGGCTCCGAGCGACGAGACGATTGTCGCGACGTTCGCCGAGGTCGCCGCCAACTGCGGCTGGCGCTTCGGTCAGGTGATCCTGCTCGGCACCGAGTTCCCCGCGGTCAATGACCTGACGGATCGCATGGAAGCGCCGCTCGTAACACCGGCCGGGCTCGATGAGACGGTTTGCCCGCTGATCGTCGGCCTCAGGCCGTTGCCGGCGGACCGCACCTGGAACGGCATCGTCGCGAAGCTGACGAGCGAAGGGACCGGGCTGGTGCTCGCCATCGAGCATCCGGCCGAGGAAGCCACGAGCATTACTGCAGACGTGATCGGCGTGCTCACCGATGCCGGCAAGCGCCGGGAGCGCGCGCCCAATCCCGCGCAGGCGTTGACCGAAGCACAGTATCCCGGAGCCCGCCTCGCGGGCCGTCGCCTGAGGCCGCGATGAGTTCACACCCTGACTGAACCCTCGCCGCGGCCCAGTCGTGCGCCCATGTCGGGCCGCGCGATCGTCCAAAACCAGTTCGATCGCGCCGCCGATCTGATCAACCTCGAGGCGTACATGCGGAAGATCCTGATGTCGCCATTCCGCGAGGTACAGGTCGAGGTGCCCGTCCGGATGGACGACGGGCGGATCGAGGTGTTCACCGGCTATCGCATTCAACACAACGGCGCGCGCGGGCCCTGCAAAGGCGGCATCCGCTACCACCCCGAAGCCGATCACGATGAGGTACTCGGCCTCGCCACGATCATGACGTGGAAGACGGCGCTGATGGACATTCCTTTCGGGGGAGCCAAGGGCGGCGTCACGGTCGATCCGAAGAAACTCTCCAAGCTCGAGCTCGAGCGATTGACGCGCCGTTTTACGCAGCGGATCGCGATCGTGCTCGGCCCCTATCGCGACATTCCCGCCCCCGACGTCAACACCAATGCGCAGGTGATGGCCTGGATTCTGGACGAATACTCGAGCCGCCAGGGCTACACGCCGGCGGTCGTGACCGGCAAGCCGGTGGCGCTCGGCGGGTCACTCGGCCGCGAAGAAGCGACGGGCCGCGGCGTGATGTATGTGATGCAGGAATACGCGCGCGACTTTGGCATTCCCTTGAAGGGCGGTCGCGTCGTCATTCAGGGGTTCGGCAACGTAGGGAGCCACCTGGCCCGGCTGCTGGATAGCGAAGCGGGCGCCAGGATCATCGCCGTCAGCGCCGTCGAAGGGGGGGTCTACAACGACAAGGGGCTCGACATTCCCGCACTGCTCGCGCATGTGGCCCAGGGCAAGGCCGTCCCGGATTGGAATGGCGGCAAACGCATCAGTAATGAAGAGCTCTGGACGATTCCCTGCGACTGGCTCGTGCCCGCAGCGCTCGGCGGCGTGATCACGAAAGAGGCCAACGCGAAGACGGTCGATTGCAAGGTCGTGGTGGAGGGCGCCAATGAGCCGACGACGCCGACCGCCGATTCGATTCTCCAGGAGCGCGGCATTGCGGTGATCCCGGACTTTCTCGCCAACGCGGGTGGGGTCACCGTGAGCTACTACGAATGGGCGCAGAATCTCCAGCAGTACCGCTGGACCCATGAGCAGGTGAATCGGGAGCTCAAGGCCACTATCACGAAGGCCTACACATCGGTGCGGGATCTCGCGAAGACCAAGAGTGTGACGTTTAGGACAGCGGCGTACGGGATCGCATTACAGCGCGTTGCAGACGCGGAGAGACTAAGAGGAAACTAGTCCTCCTCTACTTTCATCCCCGGGCGAGAGTAGAGCGCCTGATAGGGGTCGCCGGGCTGCGTAAACACCCGGATCTGAATGGCACGAATCGTCTCCGCGATGTCGGCATTGTTCTGCAAATAGATCTCATCGAACAGATTCAAATCCATCCGGTAGAGCCGCTCGGCGATGATCACGGCGTTGTTCAACGGCGCCTGCGCGAACCAACGCCAGTCGTACGTCTCGAGCGACTGGCCCACCGGGCCGCGGAACTGATCGTGCGCCCAGCCGAACAGCTGTGTCCGCACCTGCTCCAGGCGCGCCCCGCTCAACGGCTCCGCGTACGCCGAATCGAGCCGCCGCGCCAGCTCGGCGTAGAAGACGTCGAGCGTGCGTTCGTCGCGCCAGCGGGCCGCTGCGCGCTTGGCGTCGAGCGAGTCATGCCGCGCGCGGAAGAAAGCCTCCGCGCCGCGATAGCCCACGAAACTGGCGAAGCTCTCGTTGAACGGCGTCTGGCTCTTCACGTACAGCGTGTTGTGCGCCAGCTCGTGAATGACCGTCGCCACCAGCTCCATGGTATCGCGGCTCATCGCCGTCGAGAACAGCGGATCACTGAAATACCCCAGCGTCGAAAAAGCGCCGGAGGGGCGCAGGAAGACGTCGAGACCTTCGGCGTCGAGCCGATCGGCCTCGCCGCGTGCCCGGGTGGCCTTGAAGAATCCCTTGTACGGCACGATGCCGACGATCGGATAACGCCAGGTGACCTCGCGCAGCTTGTCCTTGCGGCTCGCGGACAGCACCAGCAGCAAGGTGTCCCGGCCCACGTCCACGTAGGTCGTGTACGTCTTTCCCACCGCGAGGCCGAGCGAATCGGCGGCATAGGCGCGTGCCGCCAGCACGAGCGCGAATCGCTGGCGCAGCGACGCGGGCGTCGCCGAATCGGCGATCAGCTTGGCGATCGCGTGGCGCCGCAGCAGCAGCCGTCCCTCCTCGATGCCGGCTCGAGCGATGTAGCGCGCGTCGGCGCTGATGATGAGCAGCAGCACCGCGCCCCCGGCCACCGTGGCCAGTCCGAAGAGCAGAATGCGCTTGAGCAGGCGGCCCCAGCGCGGCCGCGCGCGCTCCGTCAGGGTGTCCATCGAATCCCCACGCGGTGTGTGCCGCCGCCCAGCGCGTCGTACGCCTGGAAAGCGTAATCCAGCGCGAGCCGGCTGAGCACGATGCCGCCGCCGAACGTGAAGCGGGATGCGTCGGTGACTGTTGGTCGAGTGGAGTAGCCGACACGACCCACCAGGCCGACACCGCCCGTGACGATGCCGCCCTCGATGCCCTGCACCAGCACGGCGCTCCGGTCACGCGTCCACTGACCTTCGAGTGTGGTGAGCAGCCGGTAAGTCCCCTGCGGGTCGGTATAGTTGAGTGTCAGCCCGGCCCGGGTGCGTCGCGGGAGGAGCGCGCCGCCACCCAGGTCGCCCCCCAGGTTCTGGACGCTCACACCCATCGCCATGATGTCGAAGACCGCGATGGCGAGGCCCACGTCACCGGCCCAGGCGTCGCGGACCTCCGAGCCGATCTCCTGGCGATTGTACTTTGCCGTACCGCCGAGCGCGATCATGCCACGGCGGTACACGAGGGAGCTCGCCGCCAGCGCCTCGTACGGGTGGAATGATGCACCGGTAGGCATCCCGCGCCGCCCGCCCGTCGCCGGATCCGGAACGATCTCCGGCTCGGTGCCGTAATCGAGCGCCTGGGCTCCGAATCCCCACGTAAGGCGGTTGACACGCAACGCGAGCGCAGCGGTCGTCACCGCGCTGCCCGCGAGATACGGCTCGTAGGATCCTTCCACGCTGAGATGTCGGATCGTCGCTAGACCTGCGGGATTGCTGAAAATCGCCCCGGCGTCCCCGACCAGGGCCGCCCCGGCGCCCGCCAGACCGGCCGCGCGAGTGGTTCCGGGCAACAGCGTGAGGATGGAGCCTTCGGTCTGGGGCCACAGGCCGGCGGGCCGACTGGCGAACAACACCACAACGGCGATCAGCACGACCGCCGCTTTCATTGCAGCCGCATCACAGTCATCCGTGGCGCGAAGGACGGGCTGATCGGCGCGCCGTTCTGGGCCGTGAAGCTGAGCGTGAAGCCAGGATCATTCGCCGGCTGCGTCGCGCTAAGATAAATGCCGGCCCCGGCATGCAGCGTCCCGATCAAATTCATGTTGCGCGCCACGAGGCTGGGCGGCTGCAGCGGATAGAATTTTTTGAAGATGTTGGGCGCCTGCGTGTGCAACGATGAATAAACCGCGTGCAAGTTCCAGGAGTCGTACTGGAGCTCCGGCGGAGTTCCGCCACCGTCGGTCGCGTACAGGGCGAGCGCCCACCGCGTCACCACCGTGGAGAACGGATCACCGGTGACCGTGGCGATATTCTGTGCCCCAGTTTGCGCCGTGCCGACCAGCGACCGTGTGAGCGCATTCCATTCCGTCCTCGTGTTGCCCGCGGCATACTGGTCGACGACATAGCGGACGAACAACCAGGCCGCCCCGCGCTCGGCCAGTGAGCCGATCCCGACTGTCGGCAGCAGGAAATGCTTGCTCGACGAATCCATGAACTCGTACGCATCCAGCAGGTCGCCGCCGTAGAACCGGCAGTCCGATTGACCGACGGTGCAATCGGCTAACTTCGCGTCGGGCGCGAGCGCGTAACTCCGCCCCCCCAGCTCCTCCGCGTAATGCGAGAATCCCTCGTTCAGCCACAGCACCTCGCCGCCGCCCCCACGGATGAGCACGTGCTGGTTGAAGCTGATCATGTGCTGGAATTCGTGAATGAAGGTCACCGGAACGAACTTCTGGACGTCCGAGGCCGGGTGGGGGCAGCTCAGGGCGCCAGCGGGGTCGGCCACGATCGAGTAGAACACCTCGCCCTTGTTGGAGCGCTTATCGTTCTGGTACGCCGGATCCAGATCGGCGCCGAAAAAGAATCCGGCAACGAACCCGCTGTTGCACTGCACCTTGGTCACGAGCTTGTTCACGGTGTTGGTCATCAGCACCATCACAACCGTGTTCGAATCGATGTCCGATTCGCGACCGAACGCCGCCGTGTCGACCGCGTAGAGTTGCTGGTCGAAAAGATCGGCGATGCCGTCGAGCGTCGTCGAATCGAGCCCGCCCGCTGGCGCCAGCGAGTCCACGTAGATCGCCACCTTGGACTTGAGCGCCCGCACGCGCGCCACCACGGCGTCGAATCTCGAGCAATCAGTCTTGGCACACACCTGAAACACGCGGCGCGAACCCATGGCCGGCGGACCCGCAGCGCTCGAGCTCAGGGGCGCCACCCCGGAGGGGGGGGGGGGCGCTGCCTTCGCTTGCGGCGCAAACCCCCAGGATCGCCGTTCGTCACCGAGCCGGAGATACTGATGGAATGCCTCCGCCGGGCTGAGCTCGACGGAGGTCTCCAGCACGGGCGCCGATGGCGCGGGCGCCGGTAGGATCGTGTCGCCCTTCAGGCGAAACGTGGCCACCTGGCCCGGAACGCCGGACGTGATCTGCGGCACGAGCAGGTATGCGGCGGGGAGTGTAGTCGCGGGGAAGACCATGCACCCTGTATCCACTGCGGGGTCAAGCGACACGTACTGGTTGACCCCGAGCGGGACCGCGGCATCGACCGCGGTACACGGGCGGAAATGCGGCTCGGTGCCGCTACTGCACGCCGCTCCCGCCAAGAGCCATAGGAGTCCCGCCCGCAGGTTCTTCAATCGTACTAGACGTCGCTCGATCATGAACCTCCCTTGTGACCTCACCGCCGTGCGCGAGCACCCACCGGAAGCAGATCGGCCCGATCAGCTGGTGCGCGCCGATCATAGCCACGAGCAGCGCCTCCAGCGACACATTCCACTCCGGGAACGCGCGCCGGAACACGGCAGCAATGGTGACCGCCAATCCGCCCTGCGACACCAGCCCCAGCCACCCATACTCGGCCCAGGCGCCGGATACCGCGGCGTGCCGCCCGGCCCAGCGCAGACCACCCCACAGACCCGCCAGGCGCAATCCCATCACCAGCAGGGCCCACGGCCAGATATCGTTGAGCGCGCCCAGATCCAGCCCACTCCCCGCGAGCGCGAAAAATACGACATAGACAGGTATCGCGCACCGTTGGAGCTCACTTCTGACGCGCGCACTGTGATCTGGCGCAACCGCGCGGAGCGTGCAGCCTGCGGCAAGCCCGATCAAGACGGCATCCAAGCCGAGCAACCGCACCGCTTGCGAAACGAGAAACGCGGCGATTACCAGCACCCACACCAGGTGATCGTGAATCACGCGGAGATATTGGGTCGCCGCGAGCGCGAGTGTGATCCCGGCCACAAGCGAGCCGGCGAAGATCAGCAGCGCATGCGTGGCGCTGCCGGGGGTGACCGCGCCGCCACTGCCCAGCGGAAGCGCCAATGCAAGCACGAGGACGACGAGGACGACGGCCACGACGTCCTGCAGTACGCTCACCTGCAGCGTGGTTTCCGCCAAGCTGCTCCCCCTCCCCCTCCCCTCGCCCTCCCTCCTCCCCTGGGCACCGGTATCGGTGATGACCGGCCAGGTCAGGATGGGCGAGCTCACCGCCGCCATCGTCCCGAGCGCCAGCGCGATGACAAGGACGTCGCGGAAAGGCTGGTGCGCTGTCAACGGGAACCACGGGCCGACCGTGAGGACGACCAGCGCCACGGCCAGAAAGGGCGCAGCCATCGCGCCGGTGACGATGCGCAGGAGCGCGGTGCGGCGCGCAACGTCGCCACGGAGGACGTCGAGCGTCAGCTCATTGCCGATCGCGAGCGCGATCAACGCGAGTGCGCCGTTCGCGATCGGATTGAGCGCCTCGAGCTCGGGCCCGCGCACCAATCGCAGCCATGCGGGACCGGCGACGAATCCGGCGAGGAGATAGCCGACGATCCGCGGCATGCGCAGACGCTGCGCGATCGTGCCGGCGATGTACGCCACGAGCATCACGCTGCCGAGCGCGAGCGTCGCCTGCGCCTCGAGTGGTACGCCGCCCGCGCCTGCCCCGCGGGCGATGCGGTTGAGCAGCGCGAGGACCGCGAACGTGATCAACAACATCAGCCATTGCATGAGCGCGCAAAATACGGCAGATTCCGCGCTGTAACCATGCCGTTCGTTCATCTCCACACACACAGCGAGTACTCTCTCCTCGACGGCGCCAACCGGATCCCCGACCTGCTGGATCGGGTCCAGGCGCTCGGCATGGACTCGCTCGCGATCACCGATCACGGCAACCTGCACGGCGCGTGGTCGTTCTACGAAGAAGCCAAGGCGCGGAAGGTCCGCCCGATCCTGGGTTTCGAAGCGTATCTGGCCTTTGGGAGCCGCCACCAGCGCGAAAAACCGGCCCCGGAGACCCCGCTGGGCTCCAACTATTCACACCTCGTCCTGCTCGCCAGGAACCGCATCGGCTATCAGAACCTGATCAAGCTTTCCTCTATAGGCTTCCTCGAGGGCTATTACCGGCGGCCACGGATCGACAAGGAAGTCCTGGCCCAGCATCACGAGGGGATCATTGGCCTTGCCGCCTGCCTCTCGGGGGAAATCGCCCTGTATCTGCGCCAGGGGAACTTCGAGGCGGCGAAGGCCAGCGCCGAGTGGTTCGCGCGGACGTTTGGACCGAACGGATTCTGGCTCGAAGTCCAGAATCACGGCATCGAGGAGGAGAAGCTCGTTGCGGAGGGGATGCTGCGCATCGCCGCCGAGCTCGGCCTGCCCGCGGTCGCCACGAACGACGCGCACTACCTGAAGAAGGAAGACGCCGAAGCCCACGACGTGCTGCTGGCCATCGGCACCGGCAAGGACCTGGACGATCCCAAGCGCTTTCGCTTCTTCGGCCAGGAGAGCTACGTCAAGTCGGAGAAGGAAATGGGCGCGCTGTTCGGCGCCCGCGCGGACGTGATGTCGGAGACCGCGCGCGTCGCCGATCTGTGTGAGTTCGACTTCGAGAAGCGCTACTTCCTGCCGCAATATCCGCGTCCCGCCGAGTTTGCCACCGATCAAGACTTGCTCGTTCATCTGGCGCGTCAGGGGGCCGTGGAGCGCTACGGCGAGCCCCTGCCCCAGGCGGTCGAGCAGCGCGTGGAATACGAGCTCGACGTCATCACGCGCACGGGCTACGCGGGGTATTTCCTGATCGTCTACGATCTCGTGAAGGCGGCGCGCGACCGCGGCATTCCCGTGGGTCCGGGGCGCGGCTCGGCCGCGGGCTCGCTGATCGCCTACGCGCTCCGGATCACCAACGTCGATCCCCTGAAATTCGACTTGCTGTTCGAGCGCTTCCTGAATCCCGAGCGCATCTCGATGCCGGACATCGATCTCGATTTCTGCTTCGAGCGGCGCGGCGAGATTCTGGACTACGCGCGCGAGCGCTACGGGCGCGAGTCGGTCGGCCAGATCATCACCTTCGGGACGCTCAAGGCCCGCGCCGCGTTCCGCGACGTCGCGCGGACACTGCGAGTCGAGATGGGCGACGTCGAACGCCTGACGAAGCTGATCCCATCCGGCCCCGCGTTCAGCGTGACGCTCGCCGAAGTGAGCGACAAGGTGCCGGAAATAAAAGCGGCCGCGGCCCAGGATGAGCGGATCCGCAAAGTCCTGGATCTGGGTGCCCGCATCGAGGGCCTCGCGCGGCATGCGTCGGTGCATGCCGCCGGCGTCGTGATCGCTCCGGGCCCGCTCACCGACTACGTGCCGGTCTGTACCGCCCCTGATTCCAAGACGGACGCGGACGCGATCATCACGCAGTACGACATGGTGGGCCTCGAGCACGTCGGCATGCTGAAGATCGACCTGCTCGGTCTCAAGACGCTGACGGTGCTGCACGACGCCGCCAAGATGGTACAGGAGCGGCACGGTGTGACGATCGCCGGCATCTTCCAGTTTGAATCGCCGCTCGCGACCGACTGCCTGCGCAACATGAAGTGCGACCACTTCGACGATCTCGTCGCGACCAACGCGCTGCTCCGGCCCGGCCCGCTCGACACCGGGATGTACCTCGTCTACATCAACCGCAAGCTCGGCCGGGAGAAAGTCCGCTATCCCCATCCCGCCCTGGAAGAGATTCTCGCGCCGACGTACGGCGTGATCGTCTATCAGGAGCAGGTGATGCGGATCGCGAGTGCGCTGGCCGGCTACTCGCTCGCAGAAGCCGACGTGCTCCGGAAAGCCGTCGGCAAAAAGATCAAGGAGCTGATTCAGGAGGAGCTCGGCAACTTCGTGAGGCGGGCCATCCAGCGCGGCCACGACAAGAAGACCGTTGAAGAGATCGCTGCGCAGATCGAGACGTTCGGCCGCTACGGCTTCAACAAGTCGCACTCCGTGGCGTACTCGATCCTCTCCTACCAGACCGCGTGGTTCAAGGTCTACTATCCCGCCGAGTTCATGGCGGCGCTGCTGTCGTCCGAAATCGGCAACACCGACCGCGTGGTCCAGTACATCAACGAGGCGCGCGAGCTCGACCTGCAGGTGCTCGCGCCCGACGTGAACGAGTCGGGTTACAAGTTCACGGTCGTCGGTGACCAGCGGATCCGGTTCGGGCTGGGCGCGGTGCGCAACGTGGGTGAAGGAGCGATCGCGTCGATCATCGCCGGCCGCCGGGCGGCTCCCTACCGTTCGCTCATCGAGCTCTGCGATCGGATCGATCTCCGCCTCTGCAACAAGCGGGTCATTGAATCGCTCATCGATGCCGGTGCCTGCGACTCACTGCACGGTGAGCGCTCGCAACTGGTCGCGTCGCTCGATCATGCGTTCAGCGAAGCCCAAGTCCGGCAAGAGGAACGGTTCACCGGTCAACACGCACTCTTCGGCGAGACGCCCCAGCTCCCGGCTCCTAGCTCCCGGCTCCCGGACGTACCCCCCTGGTCCGAGCACGAGCGCCTGGTACGGGAAAAAGCGGTGCTCGGCTTCTTCATTTCCGGGCACCCCCTCGCCAAGTACCGCCCGGAAGTGGAGCTTTTTGGGACGCGGACGACGGCGACCCTGGGGATGTGGAGTGCTCAGAAGGTGACGGTGGCCGCCGTGGTCACGGTGGTGAAACGGCAGACCTCCAAGAAGACCGGAGCGGAATACGCGCGCCTCACGCTCGAGGACTTCCACGGTGCGGCGGAGGCGCTGGTGTTCCCCGAGGCCTGGGCGAAGCTGAACAGCGTGATCCGGGCCGACGGCGCGTACCTGGTCACCGGCGGATACATCGCGCGGGATCGCGATGAGGAGCAGGCGCCGTTCATCGTCGAGAGCGTGCGGCTGCTGGATGAGCTGAAACCGAGCGGCGCGATCGGCGTGGCGCTGCGCTGGAGCGCCGGCAAAGCGCCCCAGCCGGATACTGCGCGGGCCATTGCGGCGCTCTGCGCGGCGCATCCGGGGCCGACACCGGTCTTCCTGGAGTGGACGGGGGCGAATGGAGTCGGGAACGAGACGGTGCGGCTGCGCAGCCGGTCGTTCCGGGTCGATGCCGCCGACGATCTGCTGGCGGCGCTGCGGGACATCGTGGGGGTGGATAGCGTGACGTTGGTACGGGCGTAGGAAATAACGATGTGATCGTGTAGGGACCTGGGTTTTGGTAGGGCGGTTTTGGTAGGGCGGTTTTGGTAGGGGCGCAGCATGCTGCGCCCCTACAATTATCCCGCGCCCCTACAATTATCCCGCGCCCCTACAATGGTCCCATTGATTAACAGCAACGGACGGGAATGGCGACATACACCCTGGATTTCGAAAAACCCCTCCTCGAGCTGGAAAAACAGATCGAGGAGCTGAAGCGCGTCGCCGGGGACAACGCGGACCTCGCCAAGAACCTGCGGCCGCTGGAAGACCAGCTGGCCACCCTCCGGGTCGAGATCTATCGCAACCTGACCCCCATGCAACGCGTGCAGGTCGCGCGACATCCTCGCCGCCCCTACCCCCTCGACTACGTCAACACCGTCTTTACCGACTTCGTCGAGCTGCACGGCGACCGACTGTACCGCGATGATCCCGCGATCGTCGGGGGTTGGGCACGGCTCGACGGCACCAGCGTGATGATCATCGGCCACCAGAAGGGCCGCGACACCAAGGAAAACCTGTTCCGGAACTTCGGGATGGCGCACCCGGAGGGCTACCGGAAGGCCATGCGGCTCATGCGCCTGGCCGCGAAGTTCGGCGCGCCGGTGATCACGCTGGTGGACACGCCCGGCGCCTATCCCGGCCTGGGAGCCGAAGAGCGCGGCCAGGCGGAGGCCATCGCCAGCAGCCTGATCGAGATGGCGTCGCTCCCGACGCCGATCATCACCGCGGTGATCGGGGAGGGAGGCTCGGGCGGCGCGCTCGCCGTCGGCCTCGCCGACCGAGTGCTGATGCTCGAGAACTCGGTCTACTCGGTGATTTCGCCGGAGGGCTGTGCGGCGATCCTGTGGAAGGACGCGAGCCAGCGAGAGCGCGCCGCCGAAGCGCTCAAAATCACCGCGCAGGACCTGCTCAACCTCGGTGTGATCGATGAAATCATCCCTGAACCGCCCGGCGGTGCCCACTCCGATCCCGAGGCCGCCGCGACCGCGCTCGGCGATGCGCTGGAGCGACACCTCGTCCAGCTCCGCAGGCTGAAGACGGACAAGCTCCTCAAGCGCCGTGAGGAGAAGTACCTTTCCATGGGTTCGCTAACCGAGAAGTGAGTTGACGTCAGTCATAGAGGTCCGGTTCAAAGGCAACCGGCGCGAATACTTCAGCTGGCCGTCTCCAGACTCCTTCCCACTTCGGCTCGATAGTCCCGTGATCGTCGAGGTCGAGCGTGGGCAGGACTTTGGCGTCGTGTCGGCGGTGGGCGCCGTGGCGGAAAAGAAATGCGAGCGGTGCGGCGCGTGCGGGCCTCAGGCCGCCCAGCCCTCTCCCCCGGCTCCCGCTCCGCAAGCGGAGGCGGAGGGCGGTAGTGACGGACCGAGCATTCGAAACATCGTGCGTGTCGCCACACCGGACGACCGCAAGACCGCCGCCGATCTCCGTATCAATGAAGAGGAAGTGCGCCGCACGGTGCGCGACCGGGTGCGCCAGCACAATCTCCCTATGAAGGTCTCGGACGCCGAATGGCAGTGGGACAAGCGCAAGCTGACGATCTACTTCACGGCCGAGCAGCGCGTCGACTTCCGCGCGCTGGTGCGGGACCTCGCGGGGCTGTTTCGCACGCGCATCGAGCTTCGCCAGATCGGCGCGCGCGATGAGGCCAAGCGATTGGACGGCATCGGCCGCTGTGGCCGGCAACTCTGCATCGCGAGCTGGCTGCCGGAAGGACGGCCGGTGAGCCTCTCGCTGGCGAAGGCCCAAGGGCTGTCGCTCAACCCCGTCCAGATCTCGGGGCCCTGCGGCCGGCTGCTCTGCTGCCTGCACTACGAGCACGACTTCTACGTCCAGCAGCGCAAGCGTTTCCCCAAACGCGAGCGCGTCACGCTTCGCTCCGACGACGGTGCGACGCGCGTCGTGGCGCTCGATCAGCTGCACCAGTAGTGGCAGAGTCCAAATTCTTCCTCACCACCGCCATCGACTACTCGAATGGCGATCCCCACCTGGGGCACGCCCTGGAGAAGGTCGGCGCCGACGCGATCGCCCGCTATCGCCGCCTGCGGGGTGGCGACCATGTCCACTTTCTCATGGGGATGGACGAGCACAGCCAGTCGGTCATCCAGGCGGCCACGCGCGGCAAGGTGACTCCGCGCGAATGGGTCGATCGCATGGCCCAGACGTTCGCCGACTACTGGCGCCGGCTGGAGTGCAGTAACGACGACTGGATCCGCACCACCGAGCCGCGGCACGTGCGCGGCGTGGTGGCCCTGCTGGAGCGCATCCAGCAGCAGCGGCCCGACGACCTGTACGTCGCCGACTACGAGGGGCTCTACTGCACCGGCTGCGAGGAGTTCAAGCAGCCGGCGCAGATCGCGAACGGCCACTGCATCGAGCACCCGACGCTCGAGCTGATTCACACGAAGGAGCGCAACCATTTCTTCCGGCTGAGCGCCTACGGCCAGCGGCTGCTGCAGCTGATCACGACCGGGGAGTTCCGTGTCGAGCCGGAGATCCGGCGCAACGAAGTCGTACGGCTGCTCGAGGATGGACTGCAGGACGTGTCGATCTCCCGCCAGCGCCTGCCCTGGGGCATTCCCTACCCCGGCGACACCGAGCAGACCGTGTACGTGTGGTTCGACGCGCTGATCAACTATCTGTCGGCAACCGGGTTTCCCGAGCCGGGCTACGAACGGCTCTGGCCGGCAGACCTGCACGTCATCGGGAAAGGGATCACGCGCTTTCACTGCGTGATCTGGCCCGCGATGCTGCTCGCCGCCGGTCTCGAGCTCCCGCGGCAGGTATGGGCGCACGGCTACGTGCAATGGGAAGGCACGAAGATGAGCAAGACGGCCGGCACCGCCGTCAGCCTCGGCGCGGCGATCGACCGCTACGGCGCCGACGCGCTGCGCTACTTCCTGCTGCGTGAGGTTGGATTCGAAAACGACGGCAACTTCAGCTGGGAGCGCTTCGACGCGCGCTACACCGCCGACCTCGCCGACACCTTCGGGAATCTCGTGTCGCGCTCGCTCTCGATGACCGATCGCTACCGCGGTGGCGTGGTGCCGGCACATGCGGATTCGCCACTCGAGCGAGCGGCGCAGGACGCACTCGCCGCCTACGCCGCGGCGATGAATGCGAATGACCTGCAGCAGGGCGCGACGGTCACCATGGAGCTCGCGATGCGCGCCAATCGCTACGTCGAAGAGACCGCGCCGTGGAAGCTCGCCAAGGGAAAGCGTGACGCCGAGTTGGATGCGGCGCTCGCGAGTCTGATTCGCACCGTCGCGCGACTCGCCGTGCTCGCGGCGCCCTTCATGCCCGCGAAAGCGAGCGAGGTGTGGAACGCCCTGGGCGCGGATCGGTCACTTGCAAGCGTCCATTTGGGCGACCTGGCGAGCCTTGCCGTTGCCGGTTGGAAGGTCTCGAAACCGCCCCCGCTGTTTCCCAAGCCTGCTGCGGACTAGCCAGCCTACCAGCGCAAACGTGACCGAGCGCACATTGTGCGATTTGACGCGGTCAAGCCCGCGGGCGTATGTTTGCCATCCCTATATGAAGAAGAAGCAGGTAGATCGGCGCTGGACCGTCATGCTGGTCCCGCACGGCTCGGGTTCCTCCCGCGCCGTGGAAGTGTCACAGACGGTCGTGAAGGCGCTCGTCGGAATCGGCAGCGTGCTCGCGCTGCTCGTCCTCGTGCTCGGTGGCACGGCGCTGTCGCGCGGTGTGAGCGTCACGAGGAGCCGCGGGCTCGAGCGCGAGAATCAGCTGCTCGCGAGCGAGATCCAGCGTCTGCGCGAGCGACTCGTGGGTCTGCGTGACACGATGAACGTCATCGGCGAGCGCGAGCAGGCGCTGCGGTTACTCGCCGGTCTCTCGCCCATCGACAAGGACGTGCAGCAGGCCGGCATCGGGGGCCCCAGCGGCCAGTGGTTCGAGCGCGACAGTCTCGCGGCCGCCGGTCCCAACGGGAAGCAGGCGCTCGCCGCGCGCGTCGACATGGATCAGCTCACGCGCCGCGCGAACATTCTGGTGCGGTCGCTGAACGAAGCGTACGACTCCGCCTCGAGCCAGCGCGCGCGGTATGCCGCGCTGCCGTCGATCATGCCGACGAAGGGTTGGCTCACCAGCGCGTTCGCGCGCGAGCGCGTGCACCCGATCCTCCACCTCGCGCGGCCGCACGAGGGCATCGACGTCTCGGCGCAGATGGGAATGGAAATCGATGCGCCGGCTGCCGGCGTCATCACGAACGTGGCGTGGGTCGAAGGGTACGGCAACATGCTGACGATCGACCACGGCTACGGCCTCGTGACGCGCTACGCGCACTGCTCCAAGATCGTCGTGGTCCGTGGCCAGCGTGTGAAGCGCGGCGAGCACATCGCCAATGTCGGATCGACCGGCCTGTCGACGGGTCCGCATCTGCACTACGAGGTCTGGGTGAACGGCAAGCCGGTGAACCCGCTGAAATACGTGCTGCCGGACGCGATCGTGGATTGATCACCACATGACGACGTTTGCAGATCGGACGACGACCAACCGCTGGTCGTGGTGGCGACCTGCAAGCCCAGCGAAGTGTTCGGGATTCGCCCCGGGACCGTGTTCGTCTCGGTGCGCGACAGCTTCTTTACCCCGGACACGATCCATGTTGGACGGAAGCTGCCGGTCCGCTGGACGAACGAAGGCGCGGTGCTTCACACGGTCGTGTCCGACAGCGGGTTCTTCGGCAGCGGCCAGCTGACGCCCAAGGCGTGGTACGAGGTGCGGTTCGATAGCGTGGGGGCGTTCCCCTATCACTGCAACATCCACGCAGGGATGCTGGGCACCGTGGTCGTAGACCCCTGATCCTTCGGCCGCCTTGACGCACGCTGTACCGCACATCTGATTTGAGATAAGCCGAAAGATTCCCCGCCTGCGGAGGCCGCCATGGGCGCCTCGTTGCGTCGTTGCATCGGCGTCGGTTCGGTTCTCGGCAGTCTCGCCGTTGTCGCTTGCCATCCCGCGAAAATCACACCTCAGGGCGATGCCGACCGCATCGTGATCACCGAGGAGATGATCGCGAAGTCCGGCGGTCAAAACGCGTGGGAAGTGTTACGACGTACGGCCCCACAGATCGCTTTTGGCGAGAACCGCAACGGCCAGGCGACCGGGATGACCCGCCGGGGCCGCAGCAGCCTCGTGCTGAATGATTCGCCGATGGTGATCATCGACGGCGCGCGGAATCAGGACATCAAGGCGTTGCAGTCATTGCCAGCGTCGACGCTCATGAGCATCGAGATTCTCACCGGCATCGAGGGGACGACGTACTACGGCACGGATGCTGTCGGCGGCGTCATCGTGATCAAGACCAAGACCGGCGGACAGTAAACCCGGCTAGCAAAACAGGAGGAGCGCAGCATCGTGCGCCCCTCCTGTGGCACTACTGACCTGCGTCAGGCTACGGCAGACGGTCGAGGCATGCCTGCACCCCCGGATTGTTCTGCTCATCCAACGGAATCGGGAAGTTCACGTCCGATCCGTAGATCAGTCCGTTCTTGAAGTACGGGCCGTTCGGGAAAATGCTGTTCTCCGCCCGACCGTAACCACCGCGAACTCCCGTGGCGCGGACGAGCCGCCGCATGTCGTTTAGGCGATGCCCGGTACTCCACAGCCACCGCGCCCGCTCGTTAAACAGCTGGTTCACGGCCGCCGTACCCGATGTCGGTGCCGCGAGCGGGGCCATAG
>WNGI01003241.1_pt1 | contig 26261 bp, 29 predicted proteins | sample 5400621 | NCBI WGS metagenome assembly WNGI01 (sample SAMN13153374, study PRJNA577476) | soil metagenome | isolation source: 20 cm soil or saprolite under Garry oak tree replicate 1 | place: USA:California | collected 2016-06-15 | reverse complement strand
TCGTGTCCGGTGCTGAGGGCTTCGATGAGCGCCGCGGCTTCGCGTGGTGTGCGGACCTCGCCAACGAGGATCCGATCAGGACGCATTCGCAGCGCGTTCGCGACCAGATCGGCGATCCCGATGCCGGACCCGTCGCGAACCGGCACGCACTCGAGGTGCACGACATGCGGGTGCGGGAGAACGAGCTCGTTCGTATCTTCGATCACGACGAGCCGCTCCTCGTCCGGTATCGCAGCCGCGAGCGAGCGAAGCAGGGTGCTCTTCCCCGACCCTGTCGCCCCGCTCACGAGGATGCTTGCGCGCTCGCGGACGCAGGTTTCGAGGAGCGCAGCCGCATCGTCGGCCAGGCCGCTCGCGACCCACGATGGTGCCGCTCCGCGCAGCGGCACGGAAAGCCGGTTGAACTTCCGGATGGAAAGGCTGGGGCCGCCGATGGGTGCGATCACCGCGTTCGCCCGGCTCCCGTCGCGCATCCGTGCGTCGACGAATGGTCGCTCGAGCGTCAGCTCGCGTCCGACGCTTCCGGCGATGCGGTGCGCGAGCTCGGCAACCTCATCCGCTCCGCGAAACTCGACAGCGGCGCGCTCCAGCCGGCCCGAGCGCTCGCAGAACACGTCGCGAGGACCGTTCACAAGAACGTCGGTGACGAGCGGATCGTCGAGCAATTGTTGGAGCGGTCCGAATCCGAAGAGCTCCGCGCACATCGCGTCGAGCTCGGTCTCGGTGAGGGGGACTCGCGCCGCCACTCGGACCCGCTCCCGAAGGAGCACTCTCCGGGCCGGCTCGGCGTAGACGGCCAGAAGGCCGGCTGGATCGATTCCTAACGCGACTTCGGCACGCACCCGCGCGACCAGCGACAGATCGATCATGCGAGCGCGCGGAGCAGGGCGTCGATCGCGCGCAGGGTCGGAGCGCGCGCCGCGAACGCGTCGTCGGCAAGGTACGCGTCGTACGGGATCGCGGCGAGCAGCGGAAAGCCGACACGCTCCGCGACGCGAGAACCGTCGTCCTCGCCCGCGCCGACGACGACCAACCCGACCGCGCAAGGGACTCGAGCGAGAAGAGGTGCCGCGCAGAAGAGGGCCTGGAGCTGAGCCGACCGCGTTCCGGCGACGAGACAAAGCCGATCGACCGACGACAGGATCGCCGGATGGAGCGACTCTGCCCCGCACCCGAGGTCTAGGACAGTGGCGCGCCCACCCGCGCAGGAATTGATCAGGTCGACGATGCGATCACCGTCGAAACTCGCGTGCAGGGAAGGGGCGCCCGGAAGGAACGGAATCGCCGACCACCGGGAGACGAGCTCGACCTCCCGCCCCGGCTGCAGCAACGCGTCCGCGACGGTCGCCGCGGTGAGCCCCGCCCGGAGCGCGAGTGAAGGAACCCACCGATCGAGATCGACGAGGAGCGGCGGCTCGCCACCCGCGGCGGAGCGATGGGCGAGCAGTGCGGCAACGGTGCTGGAACCGGCCCCCGCCGCGAGTGACCAGAACGCGATCCGCCTCCCTCGCCGGAGCGCCGCGGGCCGGGTCGGTGCGATCGCGGCGAGCGGTTCAGTCCGACCGGTGGCCTCGCGCATCAGGGCGAGGGCTATCTGCGAGACCGGTGATGCATCGAGGAACGCCCGCAACCTGCTCATCCAAAGAGCCAGCGCGCGATGCTTCCCTGGCGTGCGAGTGCCCGTCGTTCGGGTGGTGCGCCGATCGCCGCGATGTCGAAGACGACCGGTCGGAGTACCCGGCGGACCTCCCGGCTGCGCAGCACGTCGCGTGTCGTCCATGCGCGGCGTCGCCACCCGAACGATGCCTCGACACCTGCCAGCAGATCGCGCACGAGCGCACGGCGGACGGCGCTCGGCCTGCGGAGTGGTCCTCCGCTCAAGAGGCGAGCCGTCTCCTGGCCGATGGGGAGTGACCGGACGTGGACCAGATCGAGCGCAAGCGATGGCAGAGGTAAGGGTGTGAGGTCTCGGCCGATCGCGGCCCGGGTACCCGGACGAGGCGCGAGCGCCTCCAAGCACACGGCAGTGCGCACGCCGGAAAAGGCAAGGACTCGGCGTGCGCGACCGACCAAGTGGTCGTCCACCTCGACGAACGCCCCCACTGGGGTCCGCGCAAGAGTGACCGCGCCCAGCGATGCGACGGCCGCATCGACGTCTCCTGTCGCGAGGCGCTCGCAGCGCAGCACCGTCACTCAGCGCGATCCGGCGAGTGTCAGAACGAACGTGCTCGTAGCGATGCGATCGGCAAAGCGGATCTCATCGAGCGGGTCGATCGCGATGACCACGCTGCCGATCCGATCGACCAGGCTCGCCGCCGTTGGCTTCGACGCACCGGGACCGAATGGCGCCCCCGTTTCCGATCGGACATCGAGCACCATCGCGTACTGGAGTAGAAGCTCGGTGGTCCGCCCACCGGGGGCGCGTCCCGCAACAGGTACCGCGATGACGTCGACGCGCGCGCCGGGGACGATCGCGCCGCCCACCACCTGCGCTGGGTTCGCGATGGGGAGCGCGACCGCGCGCATGCCGATCGGCAGCGCGAGACCCGTGTGAAACGACGCGGCCTCGTCGGAGATCGCCGATCCGAGGAGAATCTGGCCGCGCCAGAGTGGCGCTCGCGGAAGCTTTCCGACCGCCCTGGTCGTCTCGCCGAACGCGCCCTGTGGAATCGCGTCCGTCGGCATCGAGACGATCGCAAGGTCGTCGGCCACAAGCGGATGGCTGGCATCGACGTCACGCGCGGCAACGACGACCGGACTCCGTTGCGCGCTGACGTAATAGAGGATTCCGGCGAGTGCCCCCGCGACGAGGGCCAGAGCGATGAGCGCGCGCTGGCCGATCAATTCTCGAGAGCAGGCGAGCGGACGATCACGCTGATCCTCGCCTCGGCCGCGCGGTGTCCGGTCTCGGGTGTATCGACCTCAATGCGGAACACGAGGTCGTAGGTCGCGCCGGGCGGAGCGAGGCGAGGCCATGAGGTCCGGAACGGAGCGCCGCCTGAGGCCGCTATCGCGAGGGCTTCGCCCGCGTCGCCCGCGATGAGAGTCCATGAGAGAACCGGGATCTCGCGGTCGTCCACGAATGCGCGCGGCCACAACGCGACGGCGCGCCCGCGCAGCACCTCGAGGCTCGAGAGCGGCGCGCTCACCGGAAGGAGCGACAAGCCAGGCCGGATCGGTCTGGCCGGCGCCGGCGTGGGCGCCGGCGTCGCGACCGAGCGCGCGGCCGGGCAGCACGCCGGCGTTGTCGAGCGTGCCGTCGGCGGCGGCGTCGAGCGAGGTTGCGTGCCCACGGCCGGCGACGGTGTCGCAGCGGCCCGTAGACGCGCAAGCTCGGCATCGTCCTGAAAGAACACGACGCTGACGGGGACGAATCCGCCGCCGATCAGCACGTAGTTCTGGTAATACGTGCCGGCCACCGATCGACCATCGCCAAGCGTGCGCCGACCATTGAACGCACTGCCGTCGAAGGCGCTCGAGGCACCCGTACTGACGGTGTCCAGCACGCGCGCGTAGCTTCCCGTCGATTCGTGCACCGTGGTCGTCGAATACGTCGTCAACGGTCCGCTCGAGGTCACCGCGTCGGCTACGTACGTGTCTGTCACGTAGTAGATGCCCGGCGGCGGCGCGACGAATGGCGCCGGATCCGGCTCCCGCGAGGGCGGGGTCGGCGGCTCAGGCCGCTCGCGGAAAGGATCCCGGGCGAGAGCCGGCGACGACGTGAGGATTAGAAGCGCGAGCGTGGCCGCGGTGCTCTGGCGCTTCATCGCGGCGAGCTCACGGCGATGACGTGGAGCATCGTCACCGGGCGCAGCACGAGCGCGCCGAAGATGGGCGTCCGCACCGGCACGTCCGCCGCGATGCGCACGGTTGGGCGGTCGTACCGCGCGCCAGTTCGTGCGTCGACGGCCGGAGCAGATGGGTATGCCGCCACGTCCGCGGCCGCCGCGATGTCCTCGGCCGCTCCATCCAGGAGCGGTGCCGAGAGCTCGAGCTCGCGCGCGAAGTACTCGCGCGCCACGTCGGCTGCGTCCGCCGCCAAACGCAACGCGCCGGATCGAGCGAGCTCGACATCGTCCTGGTCATTGACGGCCACGAGGGTCGCGAGATCCGCCGCGGCGCGGACGCGGGCGCCCGCCACGCGCAACGCACCCAGCTGCAGAACGCCGGCGAGAGCTACGAGCAGGAGTGGGGCGAGTACGAGGGTGAGGACGAGCGCGGTTCCGCGCTCGTCTTGAGCCCACCTCATCTGTTCACTTCGCCACGCGAGATCGCGCTCGAGCGAAGCGGCACGGTCGTCGAGAAGAGGAACGGAATGCTCACCGGATAGGCCGACGAGAGCGACACGCGGACGGGCTCTCGCCATCCCACGCGCGACGGAGCCACGTCCACACTCACCCGATCCGGGTCGATTCCGGCAAGGCGCAGCTGCTCGGCGAGGAAGGTGCGGAGCTCGGGAGCGTCGCCGCCGAGCTCACCGGCGTAGCGCGCGGCTTGAACGGTCGCGGCGTCCTGCGCCAGCCATCGCTCGAGCGCCGATCCGAACTCGAGGATCGAGAAGAGAAGCGGCACGAGGATCGTGATGGCGAACGTCGTCTCGAGTGTGGCGAGGCCTCGGTCGTCATGTGCGGACCGCGTCAGCGCACCGCCTGCATCTGGCTGACGAGAGCCTGAAGACGGGCGACCAGCCCGTTGTTCCACGCGGTCACGCCGATCACAAGCGTTCCGAGCACGACCGCGGCCCCGATGATGTACTCGATCGTGGCGAGTCCCTCGCTCGCGGAGCAAAAACGACGAAGCACCGATATCGAACCTCCCTCGTGGATGGGGTGAGGCTCGCCTCGGTGCTTCGTCTTGGCGATGGTCCGTCTGGCCGGTACCGGAGTACCAGCCGAGGATCAGCGGCGGCCGAGTGCCTTCTTCGCGGCGCGGGCGTCTTTCACGCCGAGCCCGAGCGTCGTGCTCTTCCTCGACGAGCCGAGCATGTACGCAGACTCGATGTTGACCTTGTTCTTGCCGAGGCGACTCGCGGCGCGCGCGAGCGTGCCCGGTTTGTTCGCGAGCCTGACTTCGACGATCTTGCGGTCGCCCGAGATCCGGTACTTCTTCGCTTTGATCGCGCGTCGCGCCCTCGCGGCGTCCTTGTCGTCGACGACGATGTAAACCGTCCCGGCTCCGCCGCCGGTCGTCGCGGCGATGCTTCGCATGCTGACCCCGGCGTCGCCGAGCGCGCCCGCGAGCGCCCCGAGCTGACCTGCGCGGTTTGGCAGCTTGATCGTGAGCTCTACCGACATGACGTTCCCTCCCCGATCGTTTTCAGCGAGGGCGATTCTAGGTGCCGGTTCTAGAGCGCGATGTTGCCGCGACGGGCCGGGATGCGACGGCCCTCGACGCGCTCGGCCCAGTGCTGCGAGCCGAACACGGTCAGGAAGTAACGCATCCGGTTGCTGCGCCGGCGCTGAGCCTCGCTGCTTGTCGGAGTGTTGTTTCGCAGACGGAAGAGCTGACGAAGACGTTCCACGAGCGTGTCCTCCTCCCAGGTCATTGGGGGGAGCCTGCGCCTCGCTCTTGAGCACAACGACCACGCACGACATGAACGGTCTGTGCCCCTGGAGACACTCAGCGCGCTTTCTGGACCCCCGTGCGGATTTGCGCCTCGCTCATCGCGGTGAGCTCGAGATGGCGGATCACGCCGCTCTTGTCCACGAAAAACGTGCTCGGGAGGCTCAGCACGCCGAAGCGGCGGGTCGTCGCGCCATCGCTGTCGAGGACCGGCTGCAGGCGATCGAGACCGAGCGAGTCGAGGAAGGACCGCGCCTTGTCGGCGGGCTCCATGAGATCGACCTCCAAGACGACGACGTCCGGCTCGCTGGCGGCCACACGCTGCAGGGCCGGCATCTCCTCGCGGCACGGGGGGCACCACGTCGCCCAGAAGTTCACGACGACGACTTTGCCGCGGTATGAGGACAGCCGAAGCGTCCTGCCGTCCAGATCCGTCCACTCGAAATCGGGGGCGGGCGCCCCAATCCGGCCTGCGGCACCGTCGGCCTCGATCTGGGCACGGATGACTCCCGCATCGGTCGCAGCGGCCGGCCGGTTCAAGACTGGCCAGAGGAGCGCGGCCATCGAGGCCACCGCGATCGCGCCGATGATGATCGCGGCGATCCATCGCGGTAGCGCGGTCGGCTCGCGTTCGGTCTCCGGGCTCGCCACGTTCATCCGACGAGGGGCAGGAAGTTGAAGAGCTGAGGCAGCCGCGCGAACTGCCCAGACACGAGCACCAGGCCCATCGCAATGACGAGCGTACCGCCGGCCAGATTGACGACCCGGATATGCGCGGCGAGCCAGCCGGCAATGCGCCGAGCGCCGCCCAGCCCACCGGCGAGCAACAGAAACGGTACGCCGAGCCCCAACGCGTACGCGACTAAAAGGACCGCGCCGGACCCGAGATCCTGGCCCAGGAGCAGGGTAAGGATCGCGCCGAGATACGGGCCGACGCAGGGGGTGAAGCCGACACCGAAGGCGAGCCCGATCAAGAAGCTCCGTGGGAGTCCCGTTGTCCGGCCCTCGAGCCGCAAGTCGAGCTCGCGCGCGAGGAACGGGATCCGTATGAGTCCGAGCATCTGCATCCCCAGCACGACGAGAAGAAGGCCGCCGATCTTCTGAAGCCACGTCACCATCTCGCCGGCGAAGGATCCGACGAGAGCCACCCCGATCCAGAGAAGCGTGAATACGGTAGAAAACCCGAGAACGAACGCGAGCCCATGCGCCAGAGTTCGCGCTCGTTGGGTGCCCGCCAGGGCCGCCTCACCGGCCATATCCACGAGGAACGCCGGGACGAGCGGCAGCACGCAGGGTGAGAGGAACGACAGGATCCCGGCGCCGAATGCGATCGCGACGTTCACGCGAACTAGCCTAGGGTGCCTCCCGCGCGTACACGAGAAGGTCGAGGCCGTAGAAGCGACCCGGCCCCTTCAAGGTCATATCGCACTTTGAGGCCACGTTCCGCGAGCGCGCGTTGTCCGGAAGGATAAGTGCCACGACGCGCCGAAGATCCATCTCGCGGAACCCGTAATCGACGAGCGCCCGAGCCGCCTCGGTCGCATAGCCGTGACCCCAGACGCGCGGCGCGAGCTCGTACGCGACCTCGATCTCGGGCCCCTTTCCTTCGACCGGGAACAGACCGACTTGCCCCAGAAATTCCGCCGACTCTTTGAGCTCGAGCGCCCAGAGCCCCATGCCCGGAGGTTGACGCGCCGTGAAGGCCATTGTCCTCGCGAGACGCTCCCTGGTCTCGGCCACGTCCTTCGACGGCGGGCTCGGCGTCCACTTCATCACCTCAGGCGAACCGAACACCTCGTGCAAAGCCGTGGCATCCACGTCGCGGTACGGCCGGATGACGAGCCGTTCCGTCGCAAGCGGCAGCGGCACTAGCCGATCGCTTGCCCGAGATCTCCGATGAGATCGTCGACCGATTCGATGCCGACCGAGAGCCGCACGAGACCGGCCGGCGGCGCGAGCTTGGTCCCCCGGACCGATCCGTGCGTCATGGCGAGGGGGATCTCGATGAGCGATTCGACCCCGCCCAGCGACTCGGCGAGCGCGAAGATCTTCGTGCGGGCCGCCATCCGCTTCGCCGCCACCTCTCCCCCGCGCAGCTCGAACGACAGCATCCCGCCGAACGCACGCATCTGCCGCCGCGCCAGCGCGTGCTGCGGGTGCGTGACGAGGCCGGGGTAGTTGACGCTCGTGACCTTCGGGTTTTCGGTGAGCCACTCCGCGATGGCCTGAGCATTCGCCGAGTGCCGCTCCATCCGCACCGCGAGGGTCTTGGCTCCGCGCAGCACGAGCCAGGCGTCGAATGGGCCGGGCACGCCGCCGGCCGCATTTTGGATGAACGCGATGCGCGCGCGCAGCTCTTCGTCGGTGCCGGCGAGGCCTCCGCCGACCACGTCCGAATGGCCGCCCAGGTATTTGGTCGTCGAATGCAGGACAAGGTCGGCGCCGAGGCGGAGCGGCTGTTGCAGATATGGGCTCGCGAACGTGTTATCGACCACGGCCAGGGCCTTGCCCCGATGCGCGATCTCCGCGAGCGCGGCGATGTCGAGCACCTTTAGAAGCGGATTCGACGGAGTCTCGATCCACACGAGCCTCGTTCGCGGTCGCATCGCGCGCTGCGCCGCTTCCGGTTTGCGCATGTCGACCGCGCTCAGGGATATCCCCAGCCGGTCGAATAGCTTCGCGAACAGCCGGTACGTCCCTCCGTAAACGTCGTCGGTCATGACCACGTGATCGCCCTTCGAAAGGAGATGCGCGACCCCATCGGTGGCGGCCATCCCGGATGCGAACGCGAGGCCCCAGCGGCCGCCCTCGAGCGCCGCGAGGCAGGTTTCGAGGGCCGTACGCGTGGGGTTGCCGGTGCGCGCGTACTCGTAGCCCTTGTTCTTGCCCACCGCTTCCTGCGCGAAGGTCGAGGTCTGGAAGATGGGGACGACGACGGCACCCGTCGCGGCTTCAGGGTCTTGCCCGGCATGGATTGCGAGCGTCTCGAAGCCGGGCTTGTGCGAAGTGGCCTTCACGTTGTTTGCCAGTATGCCGAGACTCGCGCGCGGGGCTGCCGCGGCAGCGTTTCCTGGCGGCTAGTGGGCGGTCTGCCTCGCCCGTCGATCACCGGAGCGCCCATCGTCGACGAGGGCGTCCAGCCTCGCGCTCTGCTCGAGGGCGGCACCTACTCGTGTCCGGATCGCATCCACGAGCGGCCCGACATCGGCATCGGCGGGCAGCTCCCGCGCGAGCTTGAGGGCCACGTTGATCTCGGAAAGCACTTCGCGAAGCGAGCGAACTTCAGTCGCGAGGTTCGTCCTGACTGTTCGTAGGTGTCCGTTGGTCCTGTCGATCGCGGCGGTGGCGACGGAGTGCCCGTTGCCGCCATGCATCTCCGCGACCGCGGTGGCCTCGTCGTAGCTTTTGTTGAGGCCCGCACGGATTCCGTCGAGGTCACGCGACAGATCGCCGTCGGAGGGCTCGTCCGGGTCCGGCCATGAGCGCGTCAGGCCAATGAGCTCGACCCGATTCTCGGCGCCGTAGCGCTCGAGCAGCCGGGAGATGTGGACCTTAACCCCCTGCTCGGAGATGCCGAGCTCGGCCGCGATGTCCTTGTTGGTCTTCCCACGAGCGACGCTTCGGAGAATCACGCGCTGCCTAGGGGTGAGCGGCCGCTGGATCGGCAAGAACGAAAGTATATGCACTTTCGTCCACTCTCGCCCGGCTGGCCACGGCGGGTATTGGCCGAACTGTTACTTGCGATGACGTGTCGTCATCGAGCAAATAGAGGTATGGGGACGGCGGGTGCGCGCGTCGGGTTCGTCTGCATGGCGGCAGCACATCTCGGCAAGAACGGCGCTCTTGTCGACCACCTCACCGTCCACGAAAAGGACTGGGCCTATTGCCCGTCGGACGTTCGCAAGGGCGAGCACGACTGGAAGCCGACCGGTGGGGTGACCATGGGAGAGCTCGAGGTGGTAGTGAAGGGGATGCGCGAGCGCGTGGCCGGGAACGGGCGCCCAAAGGAACTCTAGCGGGGCGCCACTCTTCGCTGGTGCGCGACGAATTCCAAGAGGTCGGCCTTCGTGATGACGGATACCGGACGGTTGTCTCGCGCGGCGAGCAGCGCGGGTGCGCCGCCGGAAAGCTCCTGATAGAGACGCTCGATGTCGTCGGTGGCCTGCACCACCGGGAAGGGTGGATCCATCACCCGCTCGACGCGTTCGTCGACAAGCGCGGGCTCGCGGAAGACTCGGTCGAGCATCGTCTTCTCCGAGACGCTTCCCACGATGTCGGACACCGCGCCCGCGGCACCGTCGGCCGTCACCGGGATCTGCGAGATGCCGTACCGCTGCATCGTGTCGATCGCGCGGCGGACCGTCTCCGTTTTCGAGACGACGATGAGCTCCGGCGTACCGCCGCGATCCTTCATCACGTCGCCGACGTTCGCCGGTATGAGGCCGCCGAGGAATCCGTTCTGGCGCATCCATTCGTCGTTGAAGATCTTTGAGAGGTAGTTGCGCCCGGTGTCCGCGAAGAGGACGAGCACCATCGCGCTCTCGTCGAGATCCTTCGCCACCTCGAGCGCGGCGAACAGAGCCGTCCCCGATGACCCGCCGACCAGGATGCCCTCCTCGCGGGTGAGCCGGCGCGCGGTGAGAAACGAGTCGCGATCGGAGACGCGTACCCAGCGATCGACGATCCCGGGATCGAACGTTCCCGGATAAAAGTCCTCGCCGATGCCTTCGGTCTTGTACGGATGGATGTCGCCGGTATAGAGCGACCCCTCGGGATCAGCGCCCACGATGACGATGGCTTTCTTTTTTTCCTTTAGGTAGCGACCCGCGCCGGTCACGGTCCCTCCAGTGCCCACACCGGCCACGAGATGCGTAATCCGCCCCTCGGTCTGCTGCCAGATCTCAGGGCCCGTGGTTCGGTAGTGCGCCTCGGGGTTCATCGCGTTGTAGTACTGATTCGGCTGGAACGCGCCCGGGATGTCACGGGTGAGGCGGTCGGCGACCTTGTAATAGGACTCGGGTGATTCCGGCGGCACGGCGCTCGGACAGACCACGACCTCCGCCCCGTACGCGCGCAGTAGGTCGCGCTTCTCCTGGCTCTGCTTGTCGGCCATCGTGCAGATGACGCGGTAACCCTTGATCGCGGCGGCCATCGCGAGACCGACGCCGGTGTTCCCGCTCGTCGGCTCGACGATCGTCCCGCCCGGTCTGAGGAGACCGCGCCGCTCGGCGTCTTCGATCATGAGCAGCCCGATGCGGTCCTTGATCGAACCGCCCGGGTTCAAATGCTCGAGCTTGGCGACGATCGCTGGGCGCAGTCCCTTGCCGATGCGGGAGAGTCGAACGAGCGGCGTGTGGCCGACGAGCCCGAGGATGTTCGGCGCGATCTCGATTGCCATCGCCTGATGCTATGCGCCCTAATGGCTGAGGCCGCTAAGGCCGAGCCTATTCGTCCGGGAGCTCATCCGCGTCGAGGTGTCTTGCGTCATCACCCTGGAGAAACTCCGCGTACTTGAGACCCGTGCCGGTGTTGAAGATGACGACCTCATCCGATTCGGCGATCCAGCCGCTGCGGCGGAGCTCGCGAGTGACTGCGAGAGCGCACCCGCCCTCAGGGCAGAGGAGGAGGCCCTCGCTCTGGCCGGCGAGCTCCATCGCGTCTGCGATCTCGTCGTCGCTCACGGCGAGGGCCGTCCCTTCGGATTCGCGGAGCGCGCGCAGGACGATGAAGTCACCGAGCGCCTTCGGCACCCGGATACCCGCTGCGAACGTTGTTGGATCCGGCCAGGGACGCGACTCGTCGAGCCCTTTGCTGAACGCGTCGACGATCGGAGCGCACCCGCCGGCTTGCGCCGCCACGAAACGCGGTTTCTTTTGGTCGAGCCAACCGATGGCCCGGAGCTCGTCGAACGCCTTCCACATGCCGATGAGCCCGACGCCGCCGCCGGTTGGATAGACGATCACATCTGGGACGCGCCATCCGAGCTGTTCGGCCAGCTCAAAACCCATGGTCTTCTTCCCCTCGATGCGGTAGGGCTCGCGAAGGGTTGACGCGTCGTACCAGCCGCGATCCGCGCACACCTTCTTCACGACCGCGCCTGCATCGGCGATCGATCCGGCGACCGTGTAGACCTCGCCGCCGTATGCCGACGCCTCGCGCACGATCACCTTCGGTGTCCGGTCGGGCATGACCACGATCACGCGGACGCCGGCCCGCGCGCCGTAGGCCGCCCACGCCGAACCGGCATTGCCGGCGCTTGGGAGCGCGAGCGTCTCGACGCCGAGCTCAGACGCGCGGGTCATGCCGACCGCCGCACCACGTGCCTTGAACGTGCCGGTCGGGAGCAGACCTTCGTCCTTCACACGGAGCTTCGGGATGCCGAGCTCCTCGCCGAGTGATGGAGTTTCGAGAAGCGGCGTGTTGAGCTCGCCGAGCGTCACGACGTTGTCCGGTTCCTCGTGCGGTAAGAGCTCCCGATAGCGCCAGAGCGACTCCGGTCGTTCCCGGAGCGCACTTTTCGTGACGGACTCCCGCACGCGGCGTAGGTCGTAGCGCACCAGGAGCGGGCCACCGTCGGATTTGCAGACCTGCTGGATCTGCTCGACCGGGAAATCCTCCTGGCAACGCGAGCATTCGAGGTGCGTCGCGAAGGAGGTCAAGCGGCGCGTTCGATCCTGGCCCCGAGCGCGCGCAGCCTCTTGTCGAGCTCCTCGTAGCCGCGATCGATCTGCTCGACGTTGTTCATCGTGCTCGTCCCTTTCGCGGAGAGCGTCGCCGCGAGAAGCGCCAGGCCGGCGCGGATATCCGGACTGCGCAGATCCGACCCATACAGCTGCGAGGGACCGACCACGACCACGCGATGCGGGTCGCACAGTATCACGCGGGCGCCCATGCTCTCGAGCGATCCGACCCAGTACATGCGCGCGGGAAACATCCACTCGTGAATTAGCACGGTGCCCTCGGCCTGCGTGGCCATCGCGGTCGCGATGCTCGTTAAATCGGAGGGAAAACCGGGCCACACCTGCGATTGCACCTTCGGGATCGCGCCGCCGATGTCGTGTTCGATCGGGTAGCGGTCCTTCGCCCGGACGATGAGATCGTCGCCGCTCACGTCCGTGTCGACGCCGAGACGCTTGAAGACGAGCCGGGTCATGCGCAGGTACTGCGGGACCGCGTTCTTGATCGTGATCTCGCCGTGCGTCATCGCCGCCAGGCCGATGAGCGAGCCCACTTCCATGTGGTCCGAGAGAATCGTGTGATCGAGCCCGCGCAGACGCTCGACCCCGTCGATCGTGATCGTGTTCGTGCCGAGTCCCACCATCTTCGCGCCCATCTTCATGAGCGCGATCCCGAGCTGTTGCACATGCGGTTCGCTGGCGGCGTTGCGGATGACCGTTCTCCCCGAGGCGAGCGCTGCGGCCATGAGCGCGTTCTCGGTCGCCGTCACGGAAGGCTCATCGAGAAGCAGATCCGCGCCCTTCAAGCCGGAGGTGTGCAAGCCGTAGCCGTTCTGTGCGGCTTCCAGTTCCGCGCCGAGGGCCTGCATCGCCAGGAAGTGCGTGTCGTTGCGACGGCGACCGATGACGTCACCTCCGGGCAGACCGAGCTTCACCTTCTTGTACCGAGCGAGAAGTGGACCCGCGAAAAGGAGCGACGTCCGGATTTCGCCCGCGAGCTTCGCCGGTACGTCTGTCGAGCGAAGCGAACCCGTGATGCGAACCGTATGCGGGTCGGGCTCCTCGACCGTCGCCCCGAGCGCGCTCGCGATCTCGAGCATCGCCCGTACATCTCGGATGCGCGGCACGTTGCGGAGCGTGACCGGGTCATCAGTCAGAAGGCTGGCGGCGATAAGTGGTAGCGCTTCGTTCTTGTTGCCTGCCGGTGTGATCTCACCGTGTAAAGGCGTTCCGCCTTCAACGACGAATCGTGCCATGCGCGGACAGCCTAGCGGTCAGTGCTGCTCGATGACGAACTCGCTGAGGGTGCTCCCGTTGCAGGTGAAGCGGATCGTCGTGCCGTCGCCGCGGACGATCGCTCCCCCGACCGTGCCGCTGCTCCCGCCGCCACTTCCGCTGGCGCTCATCGATCCGGGCGGGCCCAGCCACCACGGCCCAGACGAGGTCGAGTAACCGTTCTGCTGGCAGCTCACTGACGCGGGCGAGAGGCTCGCGAGGGTCAAGATCGTCGTGCCCGCTGCGATCCCGAGACCCGCAAGAAGAGGCGATCGCTTCATCGCGAGAAGTCCCAGCACCGAAGCGAACGCCGCTGCGAAAATGCCCGCCAGCCCCGCCGGCGCAAGCTCAAACCGCGCGCTGCTGTTCGGCGACGCGAACGCGAGCGCCACGACCAAACCGACGGCCAGAGCACCTGCCGCGGCGGCGGCCGCGAGGGCGACCGTGGGTCGGGCAAGCGGAAGCACCTGGCGGAACGCGTATGCGCCGAGGGCCAAAGCGATACCGAGTCCGGCGAAGATCGGCAGGCCGAAGAGCGCGGGCGAGTTCGCCGTGGCGGATGAAGCCACGCGCTCCAGGCCGCGAGTACGCCGATGCCCGCCGCCGGGAAGCTCACATCCCCAGCACCGAAACCAGTGAGGATCGCAAGCGCGGTGAGTGCCGAGGCGCCGGCAAGTGCGAACGTCCGTGCACGCATCGAATCGGATGCGATCGTTTGGTGTGCCGCGACGAAAAGCGCGATCGGCGCGCCGAAAAGCAGCAGAACCGGTGAGACGAAGGCCGCCCGCGCCCCAATGAAGACGGGGACCGCGAACGCGCAGGCCGCGGCGGCGAAGAGAAGAAGCCGCGCTATGCGCAGCGAGGTCGGCGTCGCCACCCGAGGATCGTCCCACGGGATCTCGCATTGGCAACCCGACAGAGAAACCTGGCGTTCGGTCGCTTTCCTCGGCGATTCCTAGACAACTCTCAGTTCCATCTCATACGCAGTCGCCGGTGGTGCCCCACGGTGAGATGAGCCCTTCAACAGGGCAAAAGAAAGGAGACACGAAATGGACATGAGAAAAGCCGTCATCGCGGCGCTTGCGGGAGGTTCGATGCTCGCGGGCGTAGCCCTCGGGGCCGCCTTCACAGCGGGCTCGAGCGCGAACGCAGCGACGAACACGCCAACGAGCGCAAACACGCAGGCCGACGCTTCGGCGTCGCCGGGCGTCTTCGTCTCGAACGAGGATCCGGCACACGAGGCCGGCGAGAGCCCCGAGCGGGAGGCGCAGGAGAACGCGGGTCAGCGCCCGACCGTTCCGTAGCCCTGATGGATCGCGCTCGGGCTAGTACCCGAGCGCGATCCCGATCTTCGTACCTTCCACGCCGCCCCGAAGCTCCGGGCCGTCGATCCGTATGGCGCCGGGGCGCGCGAAATTCGTCGCGAGGACGTCCTCGATCTTCACGTCGACCTCATGCCCCATAGCCGCGAGCGCGGCACGCACGTCCTCCGGGATTCGCGAGTCGACCTGCAGCTTCTCGCCCTCGTCGTGGATGCGCGGACGGCTCGTCGCGGTCTGCGGCCCGTCGCCGTAGTCGACAGCGTTCACCACGGTCTGCACGACCGCGCTCATGATCTTGCGCCCGCCGGGCGCGCCGCAGACGAGAAACGGCTCGCCCCTTCGCAGCACGATCGTGGGCGCGCCCGCCCACAGGACGCGCTTGCCGGGGGCGATGGAGTTGGGCCGGCCGGGACGCGGATCGAACCAGTAGGTCCCGTTGGTGATCAGGATCCCGGTGCCTTTGATCATGACCGCCGAGCCGAAGCCGCCGCCGAGCGTCGCGGTCAAGGACACGCACATGCGGTCGCGGTCGACTGAGTTGACATGAGTCGTGTTCGGCATGTCGGCCATCGACCCCAGGCGCTCGGCGAAGGCCGCGCGCACGGCGACCGCAATGCGGTGCAGGCTCTCGGCACCGAGCTGGCGGTGCTTGCGCAGATCTTCGCGCTCGAGCAATCCGAGAGCGCGCGCGACGGTCGGACCGCCCGTCAGACCCGGCAGCGTCAGCACGCGATGGCCTCGGTACTCGATCGCATTCGGCGGGGGCGCACCGGCCTCGTAGGCCGCGAAGTCGTCTCGCGACAGGATCCCGCCCAGCGCGCGGATATCTTCCGCGATCGCCGCAGCGAGCTCGCCGTTGTAGAGCACCTGGGCGCCGCCGCGCGCGATGGCTTCGAGCGAACCCGCGAGATCGGGCTGGATCAGGCGATCGGCAGGCTCGAAGCCCGTCGGCGGCCGGTAGGGCGCGCCGCCCGGGCGGTAGTAAACGCGCTTGGCCTCGGCGTTCTTGTGGAGGCGGAACGCGGACGCGCCGAACACGAGCGTGCCGTACCAGTCCATGACGATCCCATCGCGCGCGAGACGTATCGCGGGCTCGAAGAGGCGTGCCCAGGGCAGCTTCCCGAGTCGGCGGTGCGCGAGCTCATACGCCGCGACCGCGCCCGGAACCGTGACTGAAAGTGGTCCCTCGACATTCGCGTCGTTCTTGACCGCGGGCCATCCGTACATTCCCGAACGAGCCTCGCCACCCGTGAGCTCGAACATCTCGGGCCGCGATGCGAGCGGAGCGCGTGTTGAGCCATCGAACGAGCTCGTCTTGCCTTCATGCCACACCACGAGACCCGCGATGCCGCCAAGGCCGCTACCGATCGGTGAGGTGACGCCCAGCGCGAATGCGGTCGCGAGGGCGGCATCGAGAGCGTTCCCCCCATCGCGCAGGATCTCGACGCCGGCCTCCGCGGCGAGCGGATCCGCGGTGACCATCCCATCTCTCGCGAGAGCTTCGGTCTTCGAGAAGACCCACTGGCTGCGGGCACCCTCGGTCATCTGAGGCGTAGTCTTTCGGACCGCATGGACGCCACCGATCTCCTCGCCTTCAAGACGATTCCCGACGTGGATATTTCGCCGGACGGCAGCCGCGTGGCGTACGTCGTGACCTGGATCGACACGGAGAAGGACGAGTATCGCTCGACCATTCACGTCGCGCCGACCGAGGGTGGCGCGCCGGTCGAGTTCACGCGCGGGCCAACACGTGATTCGGCGGCGCGGTGGTCACCGGACGGCACACAGCTCGCGTTCCTCTCGGATCGGGTGGGCGGCGAGCGGCAGCTCTACGTGATGTCGGCGCACGGTGGCGAGCCCCGCCGGCTCACCTCGATGCCGGGCCACGCCGGTGCGGCGACGTGGTCGCCCGATGGGACGAGGATCGCATTCAGCTCGCGGGTGTGGCTCGAACCGCGGCCCGAGGACGCCGGCGCGCGGGAGCGTTGGCAGCAGCGGCCGCGACACGTCACGAAAGCCCAGTACAAGACGGACGGAGACGGCTATACGTTCGACGGCCGGTCGCATCTGTTCATCGTCGACGTCGCGACCGGCGACACGACACAGCTCACCACGGGTGACTTCGACGACGGCGCTCTGTCGTGGTCGCCAGATGGACGTCAGATCGCGTTTTCACGGACGCGTGGCGGCCGGAGCGAGTACTCGTTGCGCGACATCTGGGTCGCGGACGTGGCGAGTCGCGCCGCTCTCCGGATCACCGAAGTCGTCGGACGCGCAACCTCCCCGACCTGGTCACCCGACGGCACGACGATCGCGTGCTACGGGTACGACGCGCAGGATGCCGGACTCGGCGATCCGATGGTTCGCGTGTGGACCGTGCCTTCGCGTGGCGGGCAGCCACGGCGGGTCACCGAGCGATACGACCGAGGCGCGGTGCTCCTCCCTATCGCGACCGCGACCCCCGGCCCGATCTGGTCCAAAGACAACGCGAGTGTGACGTTTATCGCGGGGGACCACGGGAACGCACATCTCGTGCGTGCCGTCATCGGCGACGGCTCGACGAGCGTCGTCGTTGGCGGAGAGCGCCAGATCGTGTTCGCGAGCGGCGCGCCGGGATCACGCATCGCTTTTGCCGCCGGTGACCTGGCAGCCCCATCAGACCTGTACGTGACCGCGTGGGATGGGACGCGCGAACGACGGCTCACGCAGCTCAACAAGGACCTCCTGGCGCAGCTCGCGCCGGTCCACGGCGAACGGCGCACGTTCACGAGCCCACATGGCGGCACTTTGGAGGGCTGGCTGTTCATGCCGGCCGAGCAGCGCGGCGCATCGCCGCTCCTGGTGGATATCCACGGAGGGCCGCAGAGCTTCACCGGAAACGTCTTTTCTCTCACCTACTTCTACCGCTACCTGCTTGCATCGCGGGGTTGGGCAGTGCTCGCGTTGAACCCCACGGGGTCAGGTTCGTACGGGCGCGAGTTCGCGCATGGCATTCGCACTAAGTGGGGTGAGCACGACCTTCCCGAGCAGCTCGCGGCCGTGGATCAACTCATTGCCGAAGGCGTCGCCGATCCGGACCGGCTCGCGGTCGCCGGCTATTCGTACGGCGGCTTCATGACCAGCTGGACGATCGGCCATACCGACCGCTTCAAAGCCGCGGTGGTCGGCGCGCCGGTCACCAATCAAGAATCGTTCTTCGGCACGAGCGATATCGGGATGTGGTTCGCTCCGTGGGAGATGGGCGGCGACATCACGGGCGCGCGCGAGACGTTCCGGCGGCTTTCGCCGATCAACTACGTCGACAAGGTCACGACGCCGACCCTCATCCTTCACGGCGAGGCCGACGAGCGGTGCCCAATCGGGCAGGGAGAGGAGCTCTTCACCGGACTCGTCGCCGCCGGCAAGGTGCCGACCGAGTTCGTTCGTTATCCCGGAGGCAGCCACATGTTCATCGCTCAGGGCAGGCCAAGTCACCGCGTCGATTTCAACCGACGTGTCGTGGACTGGGTCACGAGGCACGCGTCGCGCGACTAGGACGCGTTAGCCGAGCTGTTTCACGATTCGGACGGTCTCGTCCGCTGTGAACGCGCGCATCGTTCGGCTCCGCCCGTTGCCTGCCATCCCGTACTCGATCGCACCACGCAGCGCGACCTCATCATTCGGTGCTTCGGTGATCGCGACCGCGTCGTACTCGCCAAGCGTGAGGTACACATCGATGAGCTTGCCGCCCGCGCGATCGAGTCGCTCTCGTGTCGCCGCCATCCGCTTGTCCCAATCCTTGATGGTCTTGATGCCCTGCTCGGTGAAGCTGATGAGCGTGATGTAGCGCGCCATAGCCCGCCTCCCCCTTTATCTACGCCCCGGGTCTCGTGCGCCGATAGGCTAATTGGATGGCCTACGCGGCGGTCGGCTTCGACCTCCTGACCGCGCTTCTGGACACCTGGACGCTCTGGTCCGCAGTGGCGCGGGATCGTGCGCTCGGGTTGCGATGGCACGCGGCGTCGCAGGTGCTTCTCCGCGGAAAGCGCTACCGGCCTTTCGAGGACATCGTCCGCGAGAGCGCGGGTGAGGTCGGCCTGGACGCCAAGCGCGTGAGCGAGCTTCTACGGCGGTGGGGCGAATTTGAACCCTGGCCGGACGTCCCGCCTGTGCTCGAACGATTGGAGGGCACGAGGAGGTTCGTCGTGACGAACTGCTCCCGAAAGCTTGGCCGCCTCGCCGCGTTCCGCGCCGGACGCTTCGAGCTCGTCGTCACGGCTGAGGAGGCCGGCGCATACAAGCCCGATCCGCTTCCATATCGGATGGCACTTGAGCGCCTTGCCCTCGATCCCGCCGAGGTGCTCTTCGTGGCCGGCTCGGCTCACGACGTCGGAGGTGCGGCACGGGTCGGAATGGACGTCTACTGGGCCAATCGCGGTGGCGCGCCGGCCCCAACGGACGGCACGGCGCTCCGGGAGGAGCCCGACTTTCGCGGTCTACTCGAAACGGTGGGAATCTCGTCTGGATGATCGGCCGGGCCGCGATCACACAGCGCGACGATGGAGCGCTCGTCGACCCGCGGACGGACTCCGACTGGCTGGGCTGGGTCGCCGCCGGTGATATCCGCAACTGGTGCCGTGACGACCTGCTCGTCGACTGGCTCTCTGAGTACGGGGAGCAGCACGGCTTCCGTCGCGACGACCAGCTGCCCGGCTATAACCGGGTCTTCGATCTGCCGCGGTTCCTGATGGAGCAGGGCCGGCGTTTCGAGCAGGCCGTGCTCGTCGACCTGCAGCAGCGATGGCCGGTAACGCGGGTCGCGACGCGACCGGACGAGGCCCGGTCGCTCGCGGCGGCCGAGGCGACGTGGGACGCGATGAAGAACGGAGCGCCGCTGATCGCGTCGGGCGTGCTGCGCGATCCCGAGCGGCGGACCTATGGGGTGGCCGATCTTCTCGTGCGGTCGGATGTCCTCGCCGAGCTCTGCCCCGGCGCGTTCATCGGAGACCAGCTCGAGCTTCCCGTCGCCGCGATGCGGCACGGCCGTCACTACCGGATCGTCGACATCAAGTTCTCGACGCTCCACCTCCTGAAGGATGGCGGCCTCGGCGCGGACTCGCTCCCCGTCATGACCCAGGCCTGGATCTACAACGAAGCGCTCGGCCGGATTCAGGGTTTCACCCCGCCCGCGGCATACGTCGCTGGCCGCGCGTGGCGACAGGGTGCGAGTCGCGGCGATCGATGCTGGGAGAAGCTCGCTCGCGTCCCCCGCGAGGCCTTCGTCCGTTCCCAAGACGAAGACCTCGGCGCCGTTGTCGCCCGCGCGATCGCCTGGGTGCGGCGCCTGCGTACAGAGGGCGCCGAGTGGCGCGTCCTCCCGATCCCATCGGTCCCCGAGCTCTGGCCGAACATGAAAGCGAGCAGCGATTTCCCCTGGCACAGCGCAAAGGCTGAGATCGCGGCGAAGCTCGGCGAGCTCACGATCCTTCCGCGCGTGAATATCGAGCTCCGCGCCGCGGCGCATGCGATTGGCGTGACGCGTTGGGACGATGCGCGCACGTCCGCGAGCCTCCTCGGCCTCGACGGGCAGCACGGGCTCACGCTGGACGCGGTCGTCGCGGTGAACCGGGACACCGGCCAGGTGTTGCGCCCCGACCGAGTGAACGCGGACGAGGAAAGGTGGCGTGTGCCGCCGCAGGCCGAGGCGTTCGTCGACTTCGAGTTCGTCCACGACATGGACGACGACTTCAGCACGTTCCCGCAAAAGGGCGGGCAGGCGCTCATCTTTCAGATCGGCTCTGGGACCTACCGCGATCGCCGCTGGTCTTTCCGTCAGTTCACGGTCGACGATCTCGGCGTGGAGGCCGAGGCTCGGATGATCGATGACTGGCTCGCGCATCTGGCGGAGGTCGCGCGCGACGCCGGATGCGCGTCGGCGAGCGACGTGCGCCTCGTGCATTGGTCGCTCGCGGAGGAATCGAACTTCGAGCGTGCGTACGAATCAGCCCGCTCGCGTCACCCCGACCGCAGCTGGCCACCTCTCGCTTGGTACGACCTGCTCGGGCGCGTGTTCCGCGCGCAGCCGATCGTGGTCAAAGGCGCGTTCTCCTTCGGTCTGAAGTCGATCGCACGCGCGATGCACACACACGGGTTGATCGAAACGCATTGGGGCGAAGGTCTCGCCGATGGCGCCGGCGCGATGGCCGGCGCCTGGTCGGCGGCGGCGGAGTCGCGCGCTCGCGGAAGACCCTTAACGGAATCGCCAGTCATGCACGAGATCGGCCGCTACAACGAAGTCGACTGCCGTGTCATGGCCGAGATCCTCGACTACCTGCGCCGCGAGCGCTAACGCAGAAAACGAAGCGGCGAGGTCGCCGACAGGTGCAGCCCGGGGTCTTCTGAGCGAACGGCCCCACGACGGATTTCTGCGCGGGCCGACCGAAACCCTCTGTACGCGACAGGGACCCCCCGGCCTTCGGCCGGTGCCCCATCGCGCGGGGGCCCTCGGTCGGCCCGCGCGACTCGCTCTCTAGTGCGCGGCGGGCGCTCCGGGCACAGCAACCCCGAGCACAGAGATTTTCCCTCCATTGGGCGCGGTCCCGAGTGCGAGATTGGCGATGTAGAGACCCTGTTCGTGGAAGATCGGGCTTGCCGGGAAGTCGAGCGGATCGTCGCCGGCGTTGTGCCCGTAGCGCGCGATCAGCCCGCCGCTCGGCGAGAGCACCTGGATCTCGTTCGCCTGGTTCGCGCAGACGTAGAGGTTCCCCTTCACGTCGAACTGGATCCCATCCGCGCCGTCGAGCGCGCCTGGTCCGAGAGTCGCGCCGTCGGCGAAGATCGAGATCGCGCCTGCGCTCCCATCCTTATTTACGGCGATACGGAGAATCCGATCGTCGGCGGTGTTGGCGACGTAGAGGAAGCCCTGGGTGCGGTCGAAGGCGACGCCGTTCGCGCCGAAAGGCGGATTGCCGTGTGGCTGGAGTAGCACGTCGGCCTTCCAAAGCGTCTTGCCGCCGCCGCTCGGGCTGACCGTAAAGATCGCGCCTGCGAACGAGTCCGATACAAAGAGCGTCCCGCGGTGGTTCTGAGCGATCGCGTTCGGGGCCCCGAACCCGTCCGCAAGTACGACGAAGGCACCGGTGCCGGGATCGACCCTGATAAGACGACCACCGCTGAATCCGGGGTTGTTGTCGGCGACGTAGATGCCCTCGGGCGTGTACAGCTCACCAAGGAGCGCGTGGTTCGGCGCGACCGTCAGGTGGCCCACCTCGCGTCCGTCGAGCGTGTAGATGCAGATGTTTCCGGACAGTCCCGCCGCATAGAGCAAACCGTTCGGAGAGGCGGTGATTCCTTCGGGGTTGTGACACCGGGCGTTGTTCGCGTCGGCGAGGTCTCGCACGACGCCCTGCGCGGGTTGCGCGGCAAATGCCGGCTGCGCAGCGAGAAGCGTGACGAGCGCAACAACAGGGATCAACCAGCGGCGCATAAACGTCCTCCCCAGTGCGGCCCAAGACGGCCGGGCGAAATGCTAAACCCGCACAAGCGGGAACACCTCCTCGGAGAAGCGCTGCATCTCTTCACGCTGCGGGCTCGACTGCAATAGCAGCAAATCGATGCCGATACGCGCCAATGCGCGTACCTGCTCCGCCACCTGCTCCGGCGTGCCAACGAGACCTGTGCGCAGGCCACGGTTGGAGACGCTGTAGTCCTCGAGCGACACCTTCGTGTCGAGCTGCGACCCTTTGATGAATTCCTGGTAGCTCGCGTACCCGCGGGCGCTCGCACGCACGTCGGTGATGCGAGCGACCTCCTTCTTCACCTCGGCATCGCTGTCGCGAACGATCGCGTATCCGGCCACGCCGAACCGCAGTGGCGGCAGCTCCGGGTGCTTCGCGCGACGCGCGCGCATGTCCTCGATCTTCGCGGCGAGCGCCTCGGGCGGATCGCCGTGCATGAGATATGCGTCGCACTCGCGCGCGATGAGCTCCTTCGCCGCCGGTGACTCGCCTCCCGCGTAGAGGACAGGCCACGGCTTCTGCACCGGCTTCGGCGCGAGTCGCGCGTTTTTGATCGTGTAGTAGCGGCCCTCGAGCGTGTACTCATCTTTGGTCCACATCCCCTTGAGGACGGCCAGAAATTCTTCGGTGCGGGCATAGCGCTCATCGTGCTGCACCCATGCGCCGCCGTATTGGTCGCTTTCGGCCTGCCACCAGGCGCTCACGACGTTCAGAGTGAAGCGGCCGTTCGAGATCCGATCGATCGTCGCGGCTTCCTTCGCGACCAGCGCGGGAAGGCGGAAGTTCGGCCGGACCGCGGCCATGAGCTCGAGCCGCTCGGTGAGCGGCGCGAGCGCCGCGGCGGTCGTCCAGGCCTCGAGGCAGTCAGCCTCCGGGCCCTTGATGTCGTTCAGGTTCAGCTCGGCGACGAGCGTGACGTCCCAGCCGGTGCGATCGGCCTGCTGCGCGAGCTCGCGCTGGTACGCGAACGTCGCGGGCATCCCTTCGTCTTCGACGTTCCGCAGCCATCCGCCGAAGACCGGCATCCAAAATCCGAAGCGCATCGTGGGAATGATGGCTCAGTTCGCCGCGCGACCGGCACGCGCGAGCAATGCGCGGAAGTCGAACACTGCCAAAACAAAGGCGGCTGCGATCAAGGCCAGCGCGAACGCGAGCAGGGCCGGGTAACCGGGGAAGACGCAGTAATAGGTGTTTGTGATCGGCGGATGGTTGGGCGGGCATGGCGGCGCGCCGAGGGCGGCCATCGAAAACAGCATGACCGGCAGCGCGAAGGCCAGAACCGCGAGCCATAGCCCCGCGAAGAGATGCCCCTCGGCGCGCGAGGCGCTCGCCGTGAGCAGGCCGATGCAGACGAGGCCCAGCCACACGCCCACGTTCGGTTGCCCGAGACCGGCACTCGAGAACATCGGGAGGGAGAAATAGAGCACAACAAGCCCGAGCACGAGCTCAAGAAGTCTGGCTGCGGCGATGCGTACCCATATGGCTCCACCGGCTCCTCCGCTAGCACGCACGGTCAGCGTCACGGCCTTCGGCAGACGGAGCCGTGCCTGTGGCTTCGCTAACAGGCGCAGTAGTACTTCCCACCGGGTCCTTCATTCAGGATCAGCTGCGCGAAGGGACCCGGATCGTCGGGGTCCCACACCGCGTTCACAACCTCGCCGGTCGCCGGATAGAGCGGTCGGGACTGGGCGAGTAAGGCGTAATCACGCTCGTAGATCCAGCGCATCCCGTCGCGCGGTTCGTCGGCCCGCGCCGGCTGGCCGATCGCCTCGCTGTACGCGAGCCACGGCAGATCGACGCCGCTCGCGATCGGCAGGCCTATCCACTTCCAGACGCGAGGATTGACGTCGAGCAGGAGATGCTCCTTGCGCGTGGGATCCCAGATGAACTCGACCTCGCTGATGCCGTGGTAGCCGAACGCTTTGAGGATCGCGCTTCCGCGCTCGACGATCTCCGAAACCTGCTCGCCGATGACGAGGCATCCGGTGCCAAATCCCTCTGGATATTGCTCGAGCTTCCGCCCGACGAATGCGCCGCGGACCTCTCCGTCGGGCGCGACGTACGAGCAGAACGAGTAGAAGCCGCCGGCCGGCACGTCGACGATCTCCTGGGCGACGCACGCGAGGTCGGCCGCCTCGCGCGCGAAGCGCACGAGCTCCGCGGCGTTCTCGGCGCGGAAGACCTTGACCCCGAAGCGGTCGTAGAAACGACGCTGCTCCGCCGGCTTGACGATCGCCGGGTAGCGGATCTCTCGCGCGGTCGCCTTCGGATCGTTCAGCGTGTACGTCTTCGGGATGGGAATGCGGAGGTGGTGCGCGTCCGCGTAGAGCCGGCGCTTATCGAGGACGGCGTCGATCACCGAGAGCTCAGCGAACGGGATGCGATAGCAGGCTTCGAGCTGCGAGCGATAGCGCGCGACCGCCATGACCCATTCGTCGTTCGTCGGAAACAAGACAGCGCCCTCCCCGAACCGCTTGGCGTTGTCCAGGAGGTACTGGACGAAGCCGCGCTCGTCCTCGAGGGGGTTCGGGCACTTGTGACGCTGCACTACGGCTCGCGACGCCTGGCCGAGGCCCCGGGGATCGGGATCGAGCGCGATGACCTCGATACCGTGCGCCGCGAGCGAACGCGCCACCGCCAGGCCGGTGATGTGGCAATTGAAGACGAGGGCGCGGGGTAGCGGCTTAGACGCGGTCAAGGGCGCGGTCGATATCGGCGAGGATGTCTGCCTCGTCCTCGATCCCTACGGATATGCGCAGGAAACCGTCGGTGATCCCGAGCCGCCTGCGCTCTTCGGCGGGTAGGCGCCGGTGCGACGAGATGGGCGGGTAGAGCACCTCGGTGAAGAGATCGCCGATCGTCGTGGCGGAGGCGGCGAGCTCGAGGGCGTCGAGGAATCGGAAGGCAGCGGGTTTCGTGTCGTCGCGGAGGGCGAAGGACACGACGCCTCCGTACAGGCCGCCGAACTGGCGTGTTGCGAGCTCGTGTTGCGGATGGTCGGCCAGGCCTGGATAGCGGACGCGCGCGACCTTAGGGTGCTTCGCCAAGTGACGAGCGACGGTAAGCGCGCTCTGGCACTGGCGCCGGACGCGGAGGGCGACCGTGCGCATGCCCCGGATCGCGAGCCAGGCTTCGTGCGGGGGCAGGTACCCCCCATCGAGGATCGTGCGATCGCGCATCGCGCGGGCCAGCTCCGCCGAGCCACCGACGGACCCGCCCATGACGTCGCCGTGACCGTTCAGATATTTGGTGAGCGAGTGGATGACCATCGTGGCCCCGAGCGCAGCGGGGCGGAAAAGGACAGGTGTCGCGAAGGTCGCATCGACCGCGAGGCTGGCGCCGTTATCGCGCGCCAGCCGTGCGAGCGCGGCCACGTCGTTGACTTTCAGGAGCGGATTGGCGATCGCTTCGGCGTAGAGAAGCGCAGCCGGCTTCGCTCGAAGCGCGGCCTCGACGGCACGGTGGTCGGTCGTGTCCACGAAGACGATGTCCGCCGAGCGCTCGCGGACCCAGCGCTCGAAGAGCGCGCGCGTCTGGCCGTAGCAGTCCTCCTGTGCGACCACGCGCCCGCCGCGCGCGATCGCGCATGCGTCGACGGCCGCGGAGATCGCGGCCATCCCGGTCACGAAGCACGTGACGGCCTCGACACCATCGAGATCGGCGAGAGCATTTTCGAGAGCGGCGGTCGTCGGCGTGCCGTAGCGTCCGTACACGTAACCGGGTCGCTCATTGCCGAACACTGCGTCCTGCTCGGCCGCCGATCCGTAATCGAATGCCACGCTCTGGACGAGTGGGGGGACGACCGGTTCACCCTCGCCCGGGGGGAGCGAGCGGGCGGCACGCACGACACGCGTCCCCGCTCCCAGCTCCCTCCGGTCCATCAAGGGACCAAAAGTACGCCGTCGCCGAACGGACTATTCGGCGGGCGT
>WNGI01000686.1_pt1 | contig 26268 bp, 28 predicted proteins | sample 5400621 | NCBI WGS metagenome assembly WNGI01 (sample SAMN13153374, study PRJNA577476) | soil metagenome | isolation source: 20 cm soil or saprolite under Garry oak tree replicate 1 | place: USA:California | collected 2016-06-15 | reverse complement strand
GCCGCGGATCTGCCCGAAGCAGGCGGGAAGGGTGCGAATCTCGGCGAGCTGCGACGGGCTCAGTTCCCGGTCCCGGACGGCTTCGTCATCACGACGGCGGCGTATGCACTCGCGGCAGAGGCCGCCGGGGTGACCGGGGAGACGCCCGCGACGGCACGCGTACGTCTCGCCGCTTCGCCCGTCCCAGCCGGGATCGCCGATGCGGTCCGCGAGGCCTATCGCGCGCTGGGTGCATCAAAGGTCGCCGTCCGCTCATCCGCAACGGCCGAGGACCTGCCCGACGCGAGCTTCGCCGGCCAGCAGGACACGATCCTCGATGTCGCAGGCGAGGATGCGGTTCTCGATGCCGTCCGGCGGTGCTGGGCATCGCTCTGGAACGACCGCGCCGTGGCGTACCGCCAGACCCACGACGTCCCGACGCAAGGTCTCCGGATCGCCGTCGTGGTGCAGCGCATGGTCGATGCCGAAAGCGCGGGCGTGCTTTTCACGGCCGATCCCATCAGCGGACGTCGCAAGCGCGCCGCGATCGAAGCGGTGCGGGGCCTGGGCGAGCAGCTCGTCTCGGGAGCGGTGAATCCCGACCACTTTCTCGTGAACACCCGATCCGGCGCGATCCTCGAGCGGCGCGGCGAGATTCTGAGCGACGTGCAGCTCCGCGAGATTGCCGCTCTCGGGGCGCGGATCGAGGATCACTTCGGCCGTCCGCAGGACATCGAGTGGGCGATCGACAGGGCGGGGAAGCTCTGGATCGTGCAGTCGCGGGACATCACCACGCTCTACCCGCTCCCGCCGACCGCGCCGGACGACGAGAACGATCTACGCGTGTACTTCTCGGCGAACGTCGCGCAGGGCGTGTTCGATCCGTTCACCCCGATGGGCCTGCAGACCTTCCGGCTCCTGAGCTCCGCTCTCGCGACGGCGATCGGGCGGCCGGTCCGAGATCCGGCTGCGGGCGCGTCGCTCTACGCCGAATCAGGAATGCGCGTGTTCATCGACTTGACGCCCGTGCTCCGCGATCCCTTCGGCAGGGAGCTGCCGCCTCGCGTCATGAGCGTGATGGAGTTTCGGAGCGCGGCGATCTTCACGAAGCTCCTCGACGACCCGCGCTTGCGCCCACGCGGCTCCGCATCGCGCTCCCGCTTCCGGGCCCTCGCCGCGGCTCTCCACACCGGTGCACCGCAGAGCGTGGTGCGCGCGATGCTGCGACCGGACGCCACGCGAAAGAGAGTGCTGGCCGAGCTCGACCGAGCTATTGCGAGTGTTCGCATCCCGGAAACGTCGGCCCAGCGGCTTGACGCCTACGAGCAGCTCATCCTCACCTTCCCGCCGCGGTTCTTTCCCCGCTTGGTCGGCATCGTGATCCCCGGCGTGCTGAGCTACGCGCTCGCCGGCCGCGTGCTCGGTGGCCGCGCGCGACCCGGCGACCTGCAGACTGTCCTTCGCGGTCTTCCCCACAACCCCACGACGGAGATGGACCTCGGGCTCTGGGAGATCGCGCGGGCAGCGCGCGAGGATCCGACGTCACGCGACGCCCTGCGCGCGCGGTCTCCCGCAGAGCTCTCGGCCCAGTACCGCGCTGCCACGCTCCCTCCGCTCCTTCAGCGCGAGATGACGAGCTTCTTGGGGCGCTACGGGCACCGCGCGATCGCGGAGATCGATCTGGGCGTGAAGCGCTGGTCCGAAGACCCGGCGCATCTGCTCGGGGCGATCGCGAACTATCTCCGGCTCGGTGATGAGGCGACCGCACCGGACGTGCAGTTCGCCCGCGGTGCCCGCGAGGCGGAGGCCATGATCAAATCGCTCGCGTCGCGCGTCCACGGCCCGCGTCGCGCGATCCTGCGCTTCCTGCTGGGGCGGGTTCGGCTGCTCGCCGGTCTTCGTGAACAGCCGAAGTTCCAGATCATGCGCGTCTTTGCGCTTGGCCACGCGCTCGTCGCGCCCGTGGGGACGGAGCTCGCCGAACGCGGCCTGCTCGATACGAGGGAGGACGCGTTCTTCCTGACGCTGCCTGAGCTGCGCCGCGCGATCGCTGGCGAGGACCTTCGCGGGACGGTCCTCGAGCGCCGCGAGGTCTACCGGCGCGAGCAGGGACGTCGCCACGTACCGCGCGTGCTCCTCTCCGACGGCACGGACGCGGAGACCGAAATCGCCACCGCTACGGACGGCGCCATCCGCGGCACGCCCGCATCACCGGGCATCGCGCGCGGGATCGCGCGCGTGATTCGGTCGCCCGTAGGCGCGCGGCTTGAACCCGGCGAAGTGCTCGTGGCTCCATCGACCGATCCCGGTTGGACGCCGCTCTTCCTGACGGCCGGCGCGCTCGTCATGGAGATGGGCGGGATGATGTCGCACGGCGCCGTCGTCGCGCGGGAGTACGGCATCCCGGCGGTCGTCGGAGTGCCGGACGCGACCGGTCGGATCGCGACGGGCGAAGAGGTCACCGTCGACGGGTCAGCCGGAACGGTGGCAAAAGAAGTGGCCGCGATCTAGGCGGCTTTGCTACCCCAGCCGGGGTGCCGGTGCTCGCCGCGGCTGCACTCGAGGCAGTAGTAAGCGCCGTCCATGTAACGTCCGAAGGGAACAGTCTTGTCGCAGCACGCGCACTGGTAGTAGAAGATTCGCTCAAGGACTCGGAACATCGCCAGACCTCCGCGGTGATCACGCAGAGCCGGCGAGGTTAGCTGTCGGGCTCGGGCGGCGTGCTTGGCGCCCTCCTGCTTTCGCAGGTTTCGCCCCGGTGGTGGTTTCCCCGCTCCTGGTGGATTAGGCCTCCCGAATGGTACCGGGGCCAAATCACAGCCACCGCATCAGCCGTTACTGATTGAGACGATTTCCCCCCATAAAGGGGGGACCGGCCGCCCCTAAACTCACGCGAGCGCGGAAACAGGCGAGCGGGAGTGAGGAATAGATGGCATTACTGGAGCGCGTGCCCCAAATGGCACCGGCCGCGACGTCATCCGCGGAGGCTCCCGCCCCCATCGCGCCGGTGGCGATCGAAGAGACCGGCCTCACCCAGGCTTTCATCGCCGACCTCGTCCTGAAGATCCTCTACCAGAAGGGTCAGGCCACCGCCGCCGAGCTGGCCGACGTGATCTGCCTGCCGCTCCCCAAGATCCTCCAGGGCATCCTCGAGTTCCTGAAGACCGAGCACCTCGTCGAGGTCAAGGGGAGCTCGGGCACGGCGGCGGCGACGTACATCTACGTCATCTCCGTGAAGGGGCAGGAGCGCGCGCGCGAGGCGTTCGCCAAGAACGGTTACGTCGGCGCCGCTCCAGTGACACTCGCGGCCTACGTCAATCGCGTTCGTGCCCAGACGATCGGCAGCCTGCAGGTCACCTTCGATGAAATCCGCAAGGCGCTCACGCACCTGGTCCTTCCAGAGAAGACGCTCCGGCAGCTCGGGCCTGCCATCAACAGTGGGCGCTCGATCTTCCTCTTCGGGCCTCCCGGCACCGGCAAGTCCTCGATAGCGGAGACCCTCGCCACGATGCTGCGCGGCAGCATCGTGTTGCCGTACGCGATCCTCGTCGGGCAGCAGCTCATCCGCGTGTTCGACCCGTCGCGTCATCGTCCGCTCGTCGCGCTCGACGCGCGGTTCGACCGCCGCTGGGTTCCCGTCGCGCGCCCGTTCGTGGAGGTCGGTGGCGAGCTCACGCTCGAGGACCTAGACCTCACCTTCGACGAGAACTCGAAGGTGCACGAGGCCCCGTTCCAGATGAAGGCGAGCGGTGGCGTGCTCCTCATCGACGACTTCGGCCGGCAGCGCGCCTCGCCCGAGATGCTCCTCAACCGGTGGATCGTGCCGCTCGACCGCGACGTCGACTTTCTCACGCTTTCCGACGGTCGCAAGATCGAGGTGCCGTTCGACGTTCTCCTCGTCTTCGCGACGAACCGCACGCCCTCATCGCTGGTGGACGAGGCGTTCCTGCGGCGAATCCAGTACAAGATCGAGGTCAAGCCGCCGACCGAGCAGGAGTTCTCGGAGATCCTGCGCCGCGTCTGCGAAACGCAGAAGATCACGTTCTACCCCAAGGCCGCCGAGTGGATCGCCGCCTACGCGCGCGAGCGGAACATCCCGCTTCGCTCGTGCCACCCGCGTGACCTCATGCAGCACCTCGGGGCCGCCTCGCGTTTCCTGCTCAAGCCGGCCGAGCTCACGCCCGAGCTGGTCGAGCTCGCCTGCGAGACCTACTTCGTCCCGATCTAGCGGTCAGGGCTAGCTCCGACTGGCTCGGATCGGTCGTGCGGGTCCTGTCGTGGCTTGGGCCTGAGCAGCGCCGGAGTCTTCTTCGCTCGGCCCCTCGTGGGACCGCGGCGGACCGCCGCGTAGGGCCGCTCGCTCAGAAGACCCCGGCGCTGCTCCAGCCCATCTCCGGGCCACCCGCTGCCTGACCTCCCTGTTCGTTCTCGCGTAGTCTCGGAACTCGTCATGGAGAAGCAGGACCGGAGTCACGACGCCGAGACGGACGCCGAGCGCGAACGGCTGCGAAAGCTCATCGGCGGCATGAGTGACGACGACTTGAGGCATCCCATGCCGGCGGGCTGGACGATCGCCGGAGTGCTCGCGCACATCGGCTTCTGGGACGCGCGCGCGATCTACTGGCTCGACAAATGGGCCACAGGTGTTCCACCGTCGGCCTACGAGCCGGAGAACACAGAAGCGGTGAACGAATCCGCTAAGCCGCTCTGTCTTGCGCTACGGCCGCGCGATGCGGCAGACCTTTCCCTCCGGCTGGCCGAAGAGGCGGATGGCAAGGTCAAGGCGCTCAGCGACGGGATGCTCGCGAAGATCCGCGCGACCGGCGCGCCGCCGTTCAACCTGTCGCGCGCGATCCATCGTAAGGAGCATCTGGACGAGATCGAGGGCGAGCTGAGGGCTTGACCGCGGACCGCGCCTAGGTCTTCTTCTTCGCCTTCGTCGCGGCTTTGGCGATACGGCTGCGGCGCCGTCGTGCGCTGTTCTTGTGGACCGACCCTCGCTTCGCGGCTTTGTCGAGCGCGCTCGCTGCCGCCGAGATCACCTCGGAGGCCGCCTCGCCACCCTTGCTGATGGCTTCGCGGGCCGCGCGCACCGCGGTACGCGCCGCGGAGCGGCCGATCGTCCGCATTGAGGTGCGCCGCTGCGTCTGGCGGATGCGCTTCAGCGCTGAGCGCTTGCGTTTCTTTGCCGGCATTCGGTGCGAACGATACCTGATGCCTCAATATCAGGGTGTTGCCGATGTCGATCGCGCGGGCCTCCGCGATCATGATCGTCACCCTCGTCGCCAGCCGCGTGCTCGGCTGGCTGCGGCTGTCCGTCATCGGCGCGCACTTCGGCGAGACGCCCGACCTGGACGCGTACCTGGCGGCGTTCAAGATTCCGGACGCGATCTTCGGGCTCGTGGTCGCCGGCGCCCTTGCGTCGGCTTTCATCCCGGTCTTCACGAGCTATCTGGCCCGGGAACGCGAGGACGAAGCGTGGCACGTCGCGTCGAGCGTCATGAACGCCGTCCTGCTCCTCCTCGTGGGCTTCTCGATCGTCATGTGGATCGCCGCGCCCTACGTCGTGCCGACCTTCGTCGCGCCCTTCCACGACCCCAGGCAGATCGCCCTCACGGTCGATCTCACGCGGATCATGCTGCTGTCGCCGATCTTCATGGGGCTGTCGTCGCTCACGACCGGCATCCTGAACTCGTACCGGCAGTTCCTCTCGAGCGCGACAGCGCCGCTTGTCTACAACCTTGTGATCATCCTGTTCACCCAGTTCGGGTACCCCTTCCTCGGCATCCACGCGGTCGCGATCGGCGTCGTCGTCGGCGCCCTGGTGATGTGGCTCGTGCAGCTTCCCGAGCTCACGTTCCGTCGCACCCGCTACTCGTTCTCGCTGGATCTTTCGCACGCCGGCGTTCGCGACGTCATGCGTCTGGCCGGTCCGCGCACGCTCGCGCTGGGCGCGGTCCAGATCGTGTTCTTCGTCGACACGTACCTCGCCACAGGCATGGCGCCGGGATCGTTGACCGCGCTCGTGTACGCGAACCAGCTGCTCCTGCTCCCGCTCGGCGTCTTCTCGATCGCGATCAGCGCCGCGGTATTCCCGACGCTCTCGCACTTCGCGTCGATGGGCCAGGTGGGCCGGATGCGCGACACGGTGCAGCAGGCGATCCGCTGGATCCTCTTCCTGACACTCCCGACGGCGATCGTGATGATCGTGCTCCGTCGGCCGATCGTGAACCTCCTCTTCCAGTACGGAAGCTTCGGGCCGGAGGCGCGCGAGGCGACCCAGGCGGCGTTCCTCTTCTACTCCCTCGGTCTCGCCGGCCACGCGCTCGTCCAGATCCTTGCCCGCGTGTATTTCGCGTCCCGGGACACGACGACGCCCCTCGCGCTCACGCTGATCTCGATCGGCGCGAACGTCGTGCTCAGCGTGACGCTCTCGCAGCCCCTGGGGATCAACGGCCTGGCCCTCGCCAACTCGATCGCGACGCTTCTCGAAGCGGCGCTCCTGTTCATCCTTCTCGCGTCGAGAGCACGGTTGCGACTTGTCGGCCTCGGCGTCTCGACCTTGAAGCAGGTCTGCGCGAGCCTTCTGATGGGTGTAGCGATGTTCGGGTTCATCTATGTCACGAACCTGCCGTTCGATCTCGTCAAAGATCCGCCAAAGCTGACCCTGCTCCTTCAGACGATCCTCGCGGCGGCGGTCGGAGGCTTGGTCTATCTCGGGGCGGCGTATCTCTTACGGATCGGCGAGCTGCACGAGATCCTCGCGGTGGTCCGCGCCCGAATAACGCGCGGTTCGGGTCCTCCGGCTGCCGCCTAGTGCCGGTGAAGGGCTCTGCACGTCTGGGCACCTGATACCGAAACTTCACCGCGCATCGATAATCAATGTCTCGTAGAGTATTCACGTGGGGCGCCCGACTGACGCAGAGCTATCTCGGCTCGTGGCGCAGATGCGCGAGCTCACCGCGCGATCGCCTGACGCCTGGGCAGACGTCGATTTGACGTTCACCCAGCTGCGCGCGCTATTCGTGCTCGCCTCGGCCGACCATCCCGTTCGCGTCAGCGATCTAGCCAAGCGCCTGGGAATGAGCCTGGCCAGCGCGTCCGCGCTGAGCGATCGGCTGGTGCGCCTGGAATACGTCGGCCGCCAGACCGATCCCGCCGACCGCCGCGCCGTTCTGCTCGAGCTTGCCGCGAAGGGGTCTCGGCTCCTGTGGCGTATTGAACGGCGGTCGAATGCCCAGCTCGCGCGCGCGCTGCGGGGAATGACGACGCACGAGCGGGAGGCGGTCGCCACGACCGTCCGCGCGTTTGTCCGCGTGCTTTCGGCCAAACCCCGGATTTCCGCGCGATCGCCGATGAAGAGGTCGGCATGAATACACAGAACGGGCACGTCATCGAGACGACCGATCTGACCAAGCGATACGGTGAGGTCATCGCGGTGGACCATCTGACCCTCCGCGTGCCGCGCGGTGGTGTCTTCGGATTCCTCGGGCCGAATGGCTCGGGCAAGACGACGACGATGGGCATGCTCCTCGGGCTCGTGCACCCGACCAGCGGAGAGGCTCGGATTTTCGGCGATCCCGCTCGGCACCCTGCGACGTTGCGGCGGGTTGGAGCGATGGTCGAGACGCCGACGTTCTACCCGTACCTCTCGGGACGAGCGAATCTGCGCTACTTCCAGGGAATCGGCCGGCGGGGCATACCCGCCGACGTGGATCGACTCCTCGACCTTGTCGACCTCGGAAAGCGCGCCGGCAGCAAATATTCGACCTACTCGCTCGGGATGAAGCAGCGCCTGGGGATCGCTAGCGCGCTCCTTGGTGACCCGGAGCTTGTGTTCCTCGACGAACCGACGAACGGACTCGACCCGGCGGGCGTCGTCGAAGTACGCGAGCTCATCCGCGATCTCGGCAAGGGCGGACGGACCGTCATTCTCTCAAGCCATCTGCTTGCCGAGACCGAGCTCGTGTGCGACAACGTCGCCGTCCTCTCGCGCGGCAAGCTGATCGCGCAGGGTTCGATCCAGGAGCTGCTTCGTCAGCACGACGGACTCCGGCTGCGCACGACGGACGACGCGAAGGCCCAAGCGGCGCTTGCCGAGATGCGTTGGGTCGAGCACGTCGAGCATCAGGACGGGGCCCTTATGGTCACAGCCGATCAGAAACGCGCCTGGGAGATATCGCGCGCACTGGCGCAGCGCGACGTCTACGTGAACGAGCTGACTCCCGTTCACCGCTCGCTCGAGGAGTTCTTCATGGAGATCACCGGCACGGATCCAACGACGGGAAAGGAACGGTCGTGATCGGGAACGTTGCGAACCTCACACGGTGGGAGTGGTTCAAGCTCCGGCGGCGCTGGATGCTATGGATCCTGCTCATCTTCGCGATCCTCTTCGCCCAGCTCGCGGTGTGGGGGCAGTTCTTCTCGTACCAGAACCTCCAGACCACGGGCGGCGAGCTGACCGTCCCGGCGTCGCTGCAGCAACAGCAGGGGCGGGCCCCGCGCACGGTCGCGTGCAACGATCTCCTGTCCGGGAACCCGGCGCGGCAGCCGACCGATCTCGACGCACAGGTCGTCGCGGGTCTCGCCGCGCAGTGTCGCCAGCAGGCGGCCACGTTACCGGCGCGCGTCGCACGCGCATACCAGGGCTTCACGCTCCCGGGCAGTGTCTCGACAGCCCTCGGCATCGTGCAGACCCTCGCGCTGATCCTCATCGCGATACTCACGGCGTCGGCGGTCGGGATCGACTACGGAGCCGGCACATTGCGATCGGCGCTCACGCAGGGGATCGGCCGGTGGCCATACCTCACCGCGAAGATCATCACGCTCGCGGTCATCGCCTTCCTCGGTCTCGCCGTGGCGCTTGGGACCGTCGCGATCAGCAGCGTCGTCGCGGCCGCCATCGCGGGCGCGCCGCCTCCGGGCGCGGGCACGGCGACGTGGTCCGACGCCGGGATCGCGCTCTGGAAGGCGTGGAGCTCGACCCTGCCGTACGTCGCGCTCACGACCTTCGTGACGGTGGTCGCGAGGTCGTCCGCCGCGGGGATGGCGATCGGCCTGGGCTACTACTTCGCCGAGCAGCTGATCGTCGCGCTCTTCTCGAACCTGTTCAGCTGGTTCCAGAACGTCGCCGATTTCTTTCTCGTCCGGAACATCTCCGGATGGGTCGGAGGCTCCGGCGGCCTCGCCGGCGGCACGTTGCCGGACCAAACCCACGCGCTGGCCGTGCTTGCGGTCTACACACTCGTCCTTGGCGGCATCGCCTTTTGGCTTTTCGAGCGGCGCGACGTCCAGGGCGCCACAGGCGGCGGATGATCGTACCCGTCTAACCGTAATCTGAGCGCGATGGCCGAGCTCGCACGCATCCGCAACTTCTGCGTCATCGCACACGTCGATCACGGCAAGACGACGCTGTCCGATCGGCTGCTCGAGACGACCGGCACCGTGCCGCTCCGCGAGATGCGCGACCAGCTGCTCGACTCGATGGAGCTCGAGCGCGAGCACGGGATCACGATCAAGGCGCGGGCGGTACGCATGACCTGGCGCGAGCACGAGCTCAACCTCATCGACACCCCCGGCCATGTCGACTTCACGTACGAGGTGAGCCGCTCGCTGGCGGCGTGCGAGGGCGCGGTCCTGCTCGTCGACGCATCGCAGGGTATCGAGGCGCAGACCCTCGCGAACGCGTACCTCGCGGTCGAGCAGGGCCTCGAGGTCATCCCCGTCATCAACAAGATCGACCTGCCGAACATCGACATCGACGTGATCCGGGAGGAGCTGCGCACCACGCTCGGCTTCCGCGACGAGGAGATCCTCCTCGTCTCCGGGAAGACCGGCGCGGGCGTGAACGAGCTCCTCGACGCGATCGTCGAGCGCGTGCCACCGCCCGTCGGCGACGTCGCCGCGCCGCTTCGCGCGCTCATCTTCGACTCGCACTACGACGCCTACAAGGGCGTCGTCGCGCACGTCCGTGTCATCGACGGTTCGCTCACCGCGCACGACCGCATCCGGCTCTTCGCGACGGAGAAGGAGAGCGAGCTGCTCGAGCTCGGCGTGTTCGTGCCCGACGCCCGGCCGATCGCGCGCCTCGAGACGGGCGAAACCGGCTACGTGGCGACGGGGCTCAAAGCGGTGGCCGACTGCCGCGTCGGTGACACGCTCACTCTGGCGTCACGGCCGGCGACCACGCCGCTGCCTGGCTACCGGCCGGCGAAGCCGATGGTCTTCGCCGGGTTCTATCCCTCGAACGCGCAGGACTACCCGCTCCTGAAAGACGCGATGGAGAAGCTCCGTCTGAACGACGCGTCCCTCATCTACGAGCCCGAGACCTCGCAGGCGCTCGGCTTCGGCTTCCGCGGCGGTTTCCTCGGCCTCCTTCACCTCGAGATCATCCAGGAGCGGCTCGAGCGCGAGTACGACCTCGACCTCATCGCGACGTCGCCATCGGTCGAGTACCGCGTGATCACCCAGAAGGGCGCCGAGATCGCGATCGACAACCCGGCCCTCCTGCCGGACCCGGGCACGATCGTCGAGATCCGCGAGCCGTGGATGAAGGTGACGGTCATCGTGCCGACCGCGCACGTCGGACCGGTGATGGAGCTCGCACAGACGAAACGCGCGTCACTCGCCGACATGAGCTATGTCGACCCGACGCGCGCGATGCTGAAATACGACATGCCACTCTCCGAGGTGATCGTCGATTTCTACGACCAGCTGAAGTCGAGCTCGCGCGGGTACGCGTCGCTCGACTACGAGTTCGCGGAGTACCGCCAAGCGGATCTGGTGCGCCTCGACATCCTGGTCGCAGGCACGATCGTCGACGCGCTCTCGATCATCACGCACCGCGAGCGCGCGCAGCAGACGGGCCGCGTCCTGGTGAACAAGCTCCGCGGACTCATCCCGAAGCAGATGTTCGACGTCCGCATCCAGGCCGCGATCGGTGGGAAGATCGTCGCGAGCGAGACCGTGAAAGCGAAGCGGAAGGACGTGCTCGCGAAGTGCTACGGCGGCGACATCACCCGCAAGCGCAAGCTCCTCGAGAAGCAGAAGGAAGGCAAGAAGCGCATGAAGATGGTGGGATCGGTCGAGATCCCGCAGGAGGCCTTCCTCGCGGTCCTCCGGATCGGTGACGAGACGTGAAATCTCCCAAGATCCAGTTCGAGCACCCCACGCAGCTCGCCGCGTCCACCTTCTTGCGCGCGGTCTCCGAAAACGACGCGTCGGCGATGTGGGAGAAGCTGTCGCGCGAAACGCGCGGCCTGCTGGAAGGCCTCTACGCGGCGCGCTCGTCGGTCGCGCTGCAGCACGCGGCGGGCGTCGAGCCGTCCGGCGAGGACGCGCGCCTCGGCGAGGTCGTGGCGCCGCTCCGCGCGTCGATCGTGGCGGCGCTCGGTAGCGCGGAGGGCATGGGCGGATTCGGTGTGTCCGGAGCGCGCCTCGTGGACCGCGCGACGGCCTACGTGCTCCTCCTTCCCGACTTCGGCGAGGAGCGGATCGTCACGGAGAGCGACTGGCAGCCGAGCCATCTCCTTGCGTTCGTCTACGAATCGCGCGAGTGGCTCATCGATCTCGGGCGCACGGCGGAGCTCTCGGCGGACGCTCTGCTCCCCAATCCGCTGGGTGTGACGCGGTGATGCGCGGTATCGGCCTCTACGTCCACATTCCGTTCTGCGCATCGCGTTGCCCGTACTGCGACTTCGCGACCGCGCCCGCGACGACCGCGCTCCGGTCGCGCTACCTCGACGCGCTCGGCGGCGAGATCGCGCGGGAGGGAGCGCTCCTCGGCCGTCCACGCGTCCGCACGCTCTTCTTCGGCGGCGGAACGCCGAGCCTGCTCGAGCCCGCGGAGATCCAGATGCTCGGCGACGCGCTGCGCCGCGCCTTCGTCCTTCGGCCGCGCGAGGTCACGCTCGAGGCAAACCCCGCCACGCTCGATCGCGCGCGGCTCGAGGCCTGGCTCGCGCTCGGTCTCACGCGTCTCTCGCTCGGGGCGCAGAGCTTCGACGCGCGCGGCCTGCGGGCACTCGGGCGGACCCACCAGCCGGAGGACAGCGCGGCCGCGGTCGCGGTGGCGCGGGATGCCAGGCTGGACGTGAATCTCGATCTGATCTTCGGCTGGCCTGGACAGGAGATCGCGGCCTGGGAGAGGGACCTCGAGACAGCAACGCGGCTGAACCCCGATCATGTCTCCTGCTACCCGCTCGAGCTGCGGCTCGATCCGGACGGGTCCATCCCGAACTGGCCAGGCGGCGGGTGGCCGGTCCTCGAACGCTGGCGCCGCGCGGCCGCGGCGGCGCAACCGGACGACGCCGGTATCGCCCGGATGTACCGCGTCGCCGAACGCTTCCTCGACCGCGCCGGCTACCGGCACTACGAGATCGCGAACTGGGCACGCCCGGGAAAGCGTTCGCTGCACAACCTCGGGTATTGGCGCGACCGCGATTGGCTCGGCGTCGGGGCCGGCGCGCACTCGCATCTTGCGGGCGCGCGGTCCGCGAACCCGCCCGAGCTCCGTGCCTACATCTCACGCGCGGAGTCGGGGAGCGAGCGAATGGTCGACGCGGAGGCTGACCCGCCGAGCGAGGCCGCAATGCTGGCCCTGCGACTCGATTCGGGCCTCGACCTCGAGCGTTACGCGGCACGCTTCGGCGGCACGGCCGCGACGCGCGTGCGGAGCGCCCTCCGCGAGGTCGAGCCCGCGCACCTTGTGGAGATAACGGGTCGTCACGCAAGGCTCACCGCTCGTGGGCGGCTTTTGGCGAGCGAAGTGTTCGTCCGTCTTCTGCCCTAGCGCGACGACGCACGCTTTCGGCGCTTGCTATGCCAAGCGGAATTCGATATGCATCACGCGAACGCTCCACCGATATTTGGGGAGGAACCATGCAGGAAGACGAAGGCACCGATTGGTCCGCGCAGAAGGAGCCCGGCTCGGTCTGGCCCACGCCGCTCCCGTCAAGTCCGACGCCGCCTCCGCCCTCGCCGATGAGCGGCTCAGCATCCGGCGGCGGCGGTCGTAAGACGACTCGGCGCCGCGCGAGCACGAGCGCAGGCGGACGGAAGACCACCGCAAAGCGGACGACGAGCCGGCGCAAGACGACCGCCAAGCGCACCACCGCGAAGCGGAGCACCGCCAAGCGCGGCACCGCGAAGCGGACGACTGCGAAGCGCGGTGGTCGGAAGACGACGGCGCGCCGGAAGAGCGCTGGACGGTCGACCGCGAAGCGCACGACGCGGCGTAGCTCCGCCACTCGCAAGAAGCGCCGCTAAGAGAGGCTCGAGCTCTGAAAGAGGGAGGGCACGCCCTGCGGCGTGCCCTCTCTAGTTGCGCTTTCCGCGGCCCATTCCGGGCTTGCGCCCGTGGTTCGCCTTCTTGCTCCGCCAGCCCAGCTTTCCGCTGGTTTTCTGCTTCTTTTGTCCTTTGCCCATTCCTACCTACCTATCTAGTTGCCTATAGCGGGGCGGAGTAGCCCGCGACGTTAGCGGCGAGCCTTCGTTACGCCAAAGAGATGGAGCTGGAGCGCCCGCGTCGGCGGCGCGATGAGCTCGGTCACAAGCCATTGTGCGACCGAATCGCCCGCGGCGTCCTCGGCAAGTCCGACACGAACGCGCGCGGTCGCGACGTGACGGCGCACGGTGCGCGCGTCGACCCCGAGGGTGCCCGCCGCTTCGGTGAGCGACCGCTCCAGCACGTCGCGCAGGACGAACGCGCCGAGGTCCCCGCCGCGCAAGGCGTACCGGCCGACGAGATCACGGAGGCCCGCGGCAAAGAGCCGCCCGCCGTGGACCGCCTCGCGGATGGCGGCGGCCGTCTCGCCGTCGAGCTCGCCGACCCGGAGGAGCGCGGTGATCTCCGCCGCGGGCAGCCGGCGCGCCTCCTCGAGGCTCGCGATGAACCGCCGCACGACGACATCATCGGAGACCGTCGGGCGCGTGCCGTCGCGTGTCACCGAAGCGACCGCGGCAAGCGCCGCCGCGAGCGCGCGCCGCAACCCGTCGAGGTCCGCGAACTTCACGACCTCGACGACCGCCGGATTTCCGAGCAGGAGCCGCGAAATCGGCCGATCGCGCTCGGCCACCACGATCACCGGGACGCCGTGCTCGCGCGCGACCTCCACTTCGATGCCGACACCGAACGACGGGATGCCGGCATAGGCGACGAGCACGGTCGCGCCCGTGACATGCGCGCGGTCGATCTCGTACACCGAGCGCGGATCCACGTGCGCGGCGCCGACGGGATCGGTGACCCGGTGGGGAAGATACGCGCGCAAGCCGGCGGCCTCGACGATCTCCGCCAGGAGCTCGTAGAACAGCTTGGTGCGCGGACCGTCGTCGAGCGCGGTCAGCCCGCCCGAGATGTACGCCTCGCCGAGAGCGACCGGAGCCTTTTCCTTTGGTTCGTCCATGGGCCGCTCATGATGCTCGGGCCGTCAAGTTGCCCTCGTAGAATCCGGCGGATGCCCGAGCAGCGCGTCGCCGAGCACCTTCGGCGGCTTCCCCTCTTCTCCCGTCTTCCCGAGAGCGAGCTCGCGGAGATCGCGGATCGGGTACGCACGAAGAGCTTCAAGCGGGGCGAGATGATCTTTCGCAAGGATGACCCGGGGACGCACCTGTACATGGTCCTGGACGGCGGGGTGAAGATCGCGCTCCCGGGGGAGTTCGGCCAGGAGGCCCTCGTGGCGATCATGCGGCCGGGGGAGTTCTTCGGCGAGCTCGCACTCTTCGATCGAAGTCCACGCTCGGCGTCCGCGACCGCCCTGGAGGACACACGCGCCGCCCTGCTCGCCGGCGATGACTTTCTGGCCTACCTGGAATCGCACCCAGCGTCGTTCCGCGTCGTCCTCGAGACCCTCGCCCGCACCATCCGCCGCCTCTCGGATCGCGTCGAGGACCTCATATTCCTCGACGTGCCGAGCCGGGTCGCCAAATACCTGCTGGACCTGGTCCGCTCGAGCGGGGACGGCACGAACGAGCTGACCCTAACGCAGGACGAGCTCGCTGCGTTCATCGGGGCGTCGAGGGTCTCGGTGAACCGCGTGCTCGGCGATCTCGAGCGCCGCGAGATCATCTCGATCCGCCGCCGCCGGATCGCGATCAAGGACGCCGACCGCCTCGCCAAGGAGGTCCGGTTCTAGGTGGCAACCCCGCCGCGGAAGCGGCCGCTCGTGCTGGTCGTGGAGGACGATCCGACCCTTGGCGACGTCATGCTGACCGCGCTCAAGGACGACGGCCTCGACGCCAAGCTCGCGCACGACGGCGACGAGGCCATGCGGGACGTCGATGACCTCTCGCCCTCGGTCATGGTCCTCGACCTCATGATGCCGAAGCGGGACGGGTTCTCAGTGCTGCGGGAGCTTCGCGCGGACGGCCGGATCTTGCACCTTCCGGTGATCGTCGTGACCGCGATCTTCGGGATGTCCGAGCGCCTCTACGCAACCGAGCTTGGCGCCGCGGACTACGTCACCAAGCCGTTCGAGCTCGACGATCTCATCACACGCGTCCGCGCGCTTCTCTCGCCCACCGCGGCATAGCCGCCAGCTCGCCGCTACCGACGAAGAGGAGCTGCGAGGGGGCCTTCCGCCGCGCTGACCTGAAGATCGCTCGTGCAATGCGGGCAGCGCGTCGCCCCAACTGCCACGTCGTCGGACAGGCAACGCGGGCAGACCTTTGTCGGAACGGGCTTCACGAAGCTCCGGGCGATGAGGAACACGACGAAGGCGACGATGATGAAGGTGATCACCGTATTGATGAATACGCCGTAGTTGATCGTCGCGAAGCCCGCGTCCTGCGCCGCCTTCAAGCTCGCCGGATGCTTCCCCGAGAGGTCGATGAAGAGATTGTTGAAATCGACCCCGCCGAAGAGGAGACCGACCGGCGGCAAGATGATGTCTTTAACCAGCGAGTTGACGACCGCCGCCAGGGCCACGCCCAAAATAAATGCGAGAGCCAAGGCCAGAACGTTCGCTTTGAGAAGGAATTGCTTGAACTCGGACATCATGGCCAGAAACCTCCACCCCTACGCAGCGCCCTGCGCAGCGCGCCGCCTGAGGCGTGACGCGCCGCCCCAGGGAATCAGCACGCTGAGTGCCAGGGACACGGGCGAGTTGGCGAGCGTTACATCCTTGACGACGACGGTAGGGGGTTGGTACGCTCTTGGCACTCTCGATAGGAGAGTGCTAATTGACGAAGAAACCCAATTCCGCTGAGTTTCCGGACCTTGATTCCCGTGCCCGACAGGTGCTCGGCGCGGTCATACGCGAGTACATCGCGACAGCCGAGCCGGTCGCGTCCGTTCAGCTCGTCCGTGGGTACAAGCTCGACGTCTCGCCGGCGACCGTCCGAAACGAGCTCGCCGCGCTGGAGGACGCGGGCCTCTTGACGCATCCGCACACCTCGTCCGGCCGGGTGCCCACCGACCTTGGCTACCGCTATTTCATCGAGACGCTCATGCCCATCGCGTCGCTCCGCGCGGACGAGCAGGTCACCGTCTCGCACCAGTTCCAGCAGGCGCTGCAGGACACCGCGGCGTGGCTGCGCGTGGCGGCGTCGAGCCTCGCCCGGCTCACGGCCGAGGCCTCGATCGTGACGACACCCGCCAGCAAGCGCACGACGCTCCGCCACGTGGAGGTCGTGCCGATCCAGGAGCGGCGCGTTCTTCTGGTCGCGGTCGCCGACGGCGGTGCCGTGCGCCAGCAGGTTCTCGAGCTGGGGACGCCCACGACCGCCGAGCAGCTGCGAACGCTCTCGACGCGGCTTACCGAGTCGCTCGGAGGCGCGACGGCGACGAAAGTGCACGAGGCGGCCGCGGCGGAACAGGGCGCCGATGCCGACATAACGAGAGCCCTCGCTCGGATCCTGGACGAGTACGACACGGTCCGCGCGCGCGAGGTGTACGTGGACGGGTTTCAGAACATCCTGGCCAAGCCTGAGTTCGCCGAGAGCGACCGGAGCCGCGCGATGCTGAGCCTCTTCGAGGATCACACGCGCCTCTCGGAGATCCTGCCGCTCGATCTTGGCGAAGGCGAGGTCCACATCACGATCGGTCGAGAGCACCGGCACGAGTCGCTCCGCGACTGCAGTCTCGTCATCGGGCGCTACGGCGCGAGCGGTGACGTGGTCGGCTTCGTGGGCGTCGTCGGCCCGACGCGCATGGACTACGCGCGCTCGATCGGCGCCGTCCGCTACGTGGGGTCGCTCATGAGCGATCTCGTTCGAGTCATGGAGGGACATTGATGGACGACAAGATTCGCCGCGCGGAGGAGCTGCTCGAGGAGCGCGCGCGCGAGCGTGGTGGCAACGGGCACGCGAACGTCGACACGGAGGCCGGCGCCGCCGAGTCGCCGGCTCCAAGCCAGGCCGATCAGAGGGTCGAGGAGCTCACGAACGACCTGAAGCGCATGGCAGCGGATTTCGCGAACTACCGGAAGCGCAACGACGCGGAACGCACCGAGTTCGCCAAGTTCGCGAAGGCGGATCTCATCTCGAAGATCCTGGATGTCCTCGACGGGTTTGATCGCGCGCTCGCGACGATCCCCGAAGAGCTCAAGGGGACGCCGTGGGTCGAGGGCATGTGGCTTCTCGAGCGAAAGCTGCGCGGCATCCTCGAAGCCGAGGGACTGAAGCCGGTGGATTCGCTCGGTCAGGCGTTCGACCCATACCAGCACGAGGCAGTCGCACACGTCCCATCGGATCAGGCAGAGGGAACGATCATCGCGGAGCACCAGAAGGCATACCGGCTACACGACAAGCTAATTCGTCCGGCGCTCGTCACCGTCTCGAGTGGGAGCGAAGGCAAGGAGAAGAACTGAAATGGCAAAAGTCATCGGCATCGACCTCGGAACGACAAACTCGGCGATGGCCTACATGGAAGGTGGCGAGCCGACGATCATTGCGAACGCCGAAGGCGGACGCATCACCCCGTCGGTCGTCGCATTCACCAAGAACGGCGAGCGCCTCGTCGGGCAGGTCGCGAAGCGGCAGTCGATCACGAACCCCGAGAACACGATCTACTCGGTCAAGCGACTGATGGGGCGGCGTTTCACCGACCCCGAAGTTCAGCGGACCATGAAGATGGTCTCGTACAAGATCGAGCCCGCGCCGAACGGCGGCGTGCTCATCGTCCTTGGCGTCGGCAAGAAGCTCACGCCGCCCGAGGTCTCGGCGATGATCCTTCAGAAGCTCAAGACCGACGCCGAGGCGTATCTCGGGGAGAAGGTCACCCAGGCGGTGATCACCGTTCCCGCGTATTTCGATGACCAGCAGCGGCAGGCCACGAAGGACGCAGGCCAGATCGCCGGTCTCGAGGTCCTGCGGATCATCAACGAGCCGACCGCGGCCGCGCTCGCCTACGGTCTCGACAAGAAGAAGGACGAGCTCGTGGCCGTGTACGACCTCGGCGGCGGCACGTTCGACATCTCCGTCCTGCAGCTCGGAGAAGGCGTCTTCGAGGTCAAGGCCACCAACGGCGACACGCATCTCGGTGGCGATGACTTCGATCAACGGATCATGGATTGGCTCATCGACGAGTTCAAAAAGGATCAGGGCATCGATCTGCGGAACGACCGCCAGGCCGTGCAGCGCCTGAAGGAAGCCGCCGAGAAGGCGAAGATCGAGCTCAGCTCGACGCAACAGACCGAGATCAACCTGCCGTTCATCACGGCCGACCAGTCCGGTCCGAAGCACCTCGTCATGACGCTGACCCGTTCCAAGCTCGAGCAGCTCGTTGGCGATCTCGTCGAGAAGACGATCACGCCCGTGAAGCAGGCGCTCAAGGACGCCGGCGTCACCGCGGATCAGATCAACGAAGTCGTCCTCGTCGGCGGCCAGACGCGCATGCCACTCGTCGTAGAGACCGTGAAGAAGCTCTTCAACGGAAAGCAGCCGAACCAGAGCGTGAACCCGGACGAGGTCGTCGCCGTCGGCGCGGCCATACAGGCGGGCGTGCTCAAGGGCGAGGTGAAGGACGTCCTTCTCCTCGACGTGACGCCGCTCTCGCTCGGCATCGAGACGCTCGGTGGCGTCGCCACCAAGCTCATCGAGCGGAACACGACCATTCCGACGTCGAAGTCGCAGATCTTCACCACGGCGTCCGACGCGCAGACGCAGGTGGAGATCCATGTCACCCAGGGAGAGCGCGAGCTCGCCGGGGACAACAAGAGCCTCGCGCGGTTCGTCCTTGACGGCATAGCCCCAGCGCCGCGAGGCATCCCCCAGATCGAGGTCTCATTCGACATCGACGCGAACGGCATCGTCAACGTCAAGGCGCGCGACAAGGCGACGGGGCGCGAGCAGCACGTCACGATCACTGCGTCCAGCGGGCTCTCCAAGGACGAGGTCTCGCGTCTGGTGAAGGATGCCGAGGCTCACGCCGAGGAGGACAAGCGCAACCGCGAGAAGATCGAGGCCCGGAACCAGGGCGACACGATGGCCTACTCCATCGAGAAGACGCTCAAGGATCTCGGCGACAAGGTCCCTGCAGACACACGGAAGGACGTCGAGGAGAAGCTCGCGGCACTGCGCGACGCGCTCAAGACCGATGATGTCGAGCGGATCAACTCGGCGACCGAGGCACTCCGGGCGTCCTCAACGAAGATCGGCGAGGTCATGTACCAGCAGGAGCAGGCCAAGCAGCAGCCGGAGCAGCAGCCCCCGAGCGGGACCGAGCAGCCCGAGGGGGAGCCCGCGGGCGCCGGCGCCAAGCGCGACGGCGACACGATCGAAGGCGAGTTCAAGGAGCAGAGCTAGCGAGGCGACGCTTTTTAAGCACAAAGACGGCGCGGCGAGGGCCGCGCCGTCTTTGGTTTCGGGCAGCGCAATCCCAGCGAGACGCCTGGACGTATGCTTAACGAGCAAGCGGCGAATAACCGGTTGTTGGGGGCGGGCATGAATAGCGATCTAGTCCGATACGTGTGCCGGGCGACGGCTCATCTCGATGGGAGCCGGCGTGGCCGGGTCGTGGAAGGTAGTCCCGTCACGATCCATGACGCAGGGTGGGCGTACTGTCCCGCCGGAGCACGCGCCGAACACGAGTGGGCAGCGATCGAGCCCGTCACCCTCGCTGACCTGAAGCTCGTCGAGGTTGTCCGCCCGCGAGAAACCGTCGCTGAGGACTCGCGAAGCTAGATCACTCGGACCAGTCCCATTCGCTCGGGCCCGGATACCAGCCGTAATAGCCGGGCGCGGCTCTCGAGATGCGAACGAGTGCGCTGCCGTGCCCACCGTCGGCGTCGGTCAGCCAGACCTCGAGCGGCGCGTCCGGGATCGCGTGTAGGTCTGTCGCTTCGATCGTCCTTCGTCGCAGGAGGAGCAGCCGCGTGCCGTCGCGCGACGGTCGTCCGCCTTCCTCAACGTACCCCGGTTCGTGTGGGAGCGATCGGATGGTGCCGCGTGCGAGGTCGAACACGCCGACGCTCCTGTCTCCTACCTGGCGGCCCGCGAAGTACGGGATCGGGTCGTACTGTCCGGCGGCTCCGATCGAGAAGTAGAGCGATCGCCCATCGGCACTCCAGACCGGGGCGAAGGCAGCGCTGCCGATGGGTGACACATCGCGCATTCCGGCCTCGGGTGTCCAGAGGCGCAGCGTCTTGTCCTGCCAGACGTCGCGACCGCGCCCGCCGACGAACGCAAGCGTGTGCGGCGCGGTCCAGGCCGTTGTGCCATGAAGAAGCGTCCGGCCCAGATCGAAGCGCTCCGCTGTCGCGACGTCGATTACGACGAGCGGGCGTCCGTCGAGGTCGATGGAGCCGCTGAAGGAATCGACCTCCCATAGGGTTGCGTACCGACCGTCCGGCGACCAGCCCGACCAATAGAACATCGAGGGTGCGCCGTAGAGCGTTCGCTCCGGACCACCCGCGCGATCGCGAACCGCAAGCTCCTTCGAGACGAGGTACCCGCCGGGCGTCAGGCTCTGGCGCTCGGTGGCCACCCGACCGCCGAACGGCGCGGGATGCTCGAGCGAAAGGGCCGCGCTCGATGGGAAGTCGAGCCCTTGTTTGTGGCCGTCGTAACTCCAGACCGGGACGAAGCTCGTGACGAATGACCCGGCCTCCGGCAACGCCTGGAGGAGCGTCGGGGGATCACCGGGCTGGGTGGGCGTCGGCCGGGTGATCGTCGAGTGTGAGGGGCTGGGGGACGCGACGCTCGATCCGGGTAGTGCGGTGCACGACGTCGCGATGATCACGAATGCAGCGGCGGCGATGAACGTCCGCATCGCGAGAGCATCGCCTTTCGGTGTCCGCGCGCGCATCTGAGTTGTCGCGAGGAACTCGTACGCGCCTAGGGCTTCACCATCACGACGCCGACCATGCCGTAGGCCTCGTGCTGCGGGAAGTGGCAGATGAAGGTCAGCGGGCCGGGCTTGTCGAAGGTGAGCGTCGTCGTCTTGACGCTGAACGGGGGCAGCGACACCTCGTTCGGCCGATCGCCGTGGATCGCCTCGGTGCCCGCCCGGTGGCGAGCGTGGAAGGCGTCATCGCCGATGAGCCACTCGTGGTCGATGGGATCGTCGTTGACGAGCGTGAACGTGACCGGCACGCCCATCGGGACGTCGATCTTGGTCTGGTCGAAATGCGAGTAGTGGATCCGGATAGCGATGTGGGTCGGAAGCTGTGCCGCGCTCGCGGTCGTGCAGGCGCTCGCCGCGAGTGCGGCGAGCGCCAATGCGACGATCGTGCGGACGATCACGCGGTCCCCGCGTGCGACTTGCGGAGGATGACGATCGCCCCGAGGGACGCGAGGGCGATGCCGATGAGCGCGATCTGGTCGCTCGAGGGCTGACCCGACGGGCTTGTCGCGTTCGAAGGCGCTTGGAGGCCGGCCGCGATGCGCGACGGGCTCGTGCCCTTCGCGTCGACGGCCAGGTCGTACGTGAGCTGGCTCGCGGACGCATCGATCGCGATCTTGGTGAGCCATCCCGACTGCGGGATCCAGTCCATCCCCTTGTCCGATCGAAGATCGGTCAAGAGCGAGCTCGTGGCGGTCGCGCTGTGGTCGAGACGCATGCCGTTCGCGAAGGGGTAGGGGAGAAGCGCGGGGCGCTGGTCGGTGAGGAGGTAGACGTCGGCATCGATGCGGTCATCGGCGTTCTTGCCGAGACCGAGGATGCGGAGCGGTACCCACGGGTTCGCTGTCGGAATCGTCACGTGGACCGGCGTCCCATCGCCGATCTGCTGCCCGCGTGCCTTCGCCGCGTCGGCGTCGAAGACGGCCGCGAGGAAGATCGGGCTGCGGTTGGCGTAAAAGTCGAGGACCTCCGGCGCGGCCGGGGGAAGACGGAAGCCATGCGCGGTGGCCCACTCGCCAACCTCGGCGCCGCCGCCCTTGAGGACGGTGATGTCGAGCGCGTCGATGCGCACTTGCATGATGACCTCGGCCGAGCGCGCGCTGTCCGCGGCGAGGAAGGCCTTTGGCGCCGCGATCGGGATCGGGTTCGTTTCCCGGATGAGGCGCTGGAGCGTCCAGTCGCCGCCCTTCTCGACCTTGTCCGGTATGCCCGGCAACGGGATGAGCGACCCGAATTGGCCCGAGCCTCCGGCGAACTGGAACGAGGTGACGTAGTGCTCGACGCCGTCGTGATACCCCGCGAACGTCGTCGTGCGGAGCAGGTTGACCGCGCCGTTCGGCCCGATGAGGCCCGCGCAGGCCGCGGCCGGCTGCGCTGTGACGATGAGCGCCGCGGCGACCGCGGCGAGACCCGCGAGGAACCCTCGCATAGAAGCCTCCTCTCCGGCCCTGGCCGGGAATGCTCTCTATGACGCCAGTGGGCTGGCCTGGTTCCCCAAGTAGCCGGGCTCGACCGAAACCCTCTTTTCGCGACAGGGACCCCCCGGCCTCCGGCCGGTGCCCTGGGGGCAGGGGCCCCCAGGCGCGTAGCGATCGCGCGGGGGCCCTCGGTCGAGCGCGCTACCTCAACTGAATCTGGCGGTCACCATCGCAAGAATGATGAGTGCGCCGACGAGAAGCTGGACGTACCCAAACCTTCGAATGCGACCCGCAAGCTGCGGCATCTCGGCGGCCGCGGCGGTGTCGCCGCTCGCGGCACGTGGCCCGATCTCGACCAGCCGATACGCCCACCGCGCGATCGTCGCCCGCGTGAACGCGTAGACCCCCACGGCGAGAACGATCCCGGTCAGGATCGCCCACGACCACCGCGAATCGAGCCGGGTGAGCTCCTGGGCGCGTCCGGACGCGAACAGGTTGAGCAGCCCGGTGAGGATCGTGAGCTCGGCCACGCGGAAGATGTAGCGGAACTGCCTTGGGACAAGGGTCGGCATGATGGCCCCGCGCGCCGCCGGCGGGCTCGCGAGGAGCGCCGGGAGCTGTACCAGGATCGTGTAGAAGCCGCCGCCGATCCAAAGCACACCGGCCGTTACGTGCAGCCACTGCACTCCGATACGGAAGACGGCGTCCACCGCCCGGGATAATGACAGGTGATGGCAACACAGACCGACTACTACGTCCTCCTGGGCGTCTCCCGCTCGGCGACCGACGAGCAGATCCGGAGCGCTTACCGGAAGCTGGCCCGCCAATACCACCCGGACGTGAACAGCGCCTCCGACGCCTCGGACCGCTTCAAAGCGATCACCGAGGCCTACGAGGTGCTCACCGACCCGCAGCGCCGGCAGCGCTACGACATGTTCGGCTCGACCACCGGTGGCCTCGGCGATTTCGGCATCGGCGATCTGTTCGAGACGTTCTTCGGCGGAGACCTCCGCCGTCGCGAGCCGCGGGGGCCCATGCGCGGCGCGGATCTACGCATGGAGATCGAGATCGAGCTCATCGACGCCGTGCGGGGCGGCGAGCGCGTCATCAGGGTCCCGCGTCTCGAGACCTGCGAGCGGTGCGGCGGCAACGGTGCGGAGCCGGGGACATCGACCTCGACGTGCGCGACGTGCAACGGTCGCGGCGAGGTCCGCCAGGTGCAGCAATCGGTGTTCGGGCGGTTCGTGAATGTCTCGACGTGCCCGCGCTGCGGTGGCGCGGGTAAGACGGTCGACAAGGTGTGCACGAAGTGTCGCGGCGAAGGACGCGAGCGTAGGGACCGCGAGCTGACCCTCACGATCCCGGCCGGGATCGACGACGGGCAGCAGCTTCGCGTTCCGGGCGCGGGTGAGGCCGGTCTCCGCGGCGGGCCGACCGGCGATCTCTACGTGCTCGTTCGGTTTAGCGAGCATCCGCTCTTTCGCCGCGAGGGGGACGATCTCGTTCACGTGTTGCACCTCTCGCCGGCACAGGCCGCGCTCGGCGACGAGGTGAGCGTGCCGACGATCGACGGCGCCGACGCCAAGGTGCGGATCCCTCCCGGCGCGCAGCACGGCCAGGTCGTCCGAGTCCGCGGCAGAGGGGTCCCGCACTACGGATCGTCGAGCCGAGGGGATCAGCTCTTGTATCTCGATGTCGTCGTGCCACGGAACCTCACGAAGGACCAGAGGCGCCTGTACGGGCAGCTCCGCGACATGGAAGGCCCGACATCGCAGGACGGCGACGGTCAAGATCTCTTTGGCCGCATCAAAGACGCGATGGGTGGCGGCTAGCACGGCACGCTGGCTCGAGATCGCCGTCCCCGCTCACGCGGAGGCGGTCGAAGCGGTGAGCGAGATCCTGACTCGGTACGGCCACAACGGCATCGCGGTCGAGCTGCCGCTCGCGGCCCGCGGCGGGGCCGATCACACCGTCAAGGCGTACCTCGTCGAGGACGTCGATTCGTTCGCGAAGGTCTCGGACGCGCGCGACGCGCTCGGCCACCTGCAGGCGTTCGGCCTGGGGCCGATCGGCGAGCTCGCGGTGCGCGCCGTTGACGATGAGGATTGGCTCGAGGCCTGGAAGGCGACGGTCACGCCGGTGCGGGTCGGCCGGTTCCTGGTCCGTCCCACGTGGTCGGACGCGAGCGCCCCCGACGCGATCACGATCGCGCTCGACCCGGGGATGGCGTTCGGCACCGGGCTCCATCCGACGACGCAGCAATGCCTCGAGGCGGTCTCGTACATGGACGTCGAGGGCCTCCGCGTTCTCGATGTCGGGACAGGATCGGGGATCCTGGCGATCGCGGCGGCGAAACGCGGCGCGCGCGAGGTCGTCGGTGTCGACACGGATCCACTCGCCGTCCGCGCCGCGAAGGAGAATGCGGAGGCGAATGGCGTGACAGTCGACGCGCGGTCAGGGTCGGCCGCGGACGTCGACGGGGCGTTCGACGTCGTGCTCGCGAACCTCGTGGGTCCTGTCCTCGTGCAGGTCGCGCCGCACCTTCGCGCGCGTCTCGGAACGTCAGGCTCGCTCGTCGCCGCCGGAATCACGACGCAGGCCGAGCGTGATGTTCTTTCTGCGTTGATCGCGGAGGGACTCGGAATCGTGGACCGGGACGAGCGGTCCGATTGGGTCCGTCTCGTCATGACGGCGTGACACACCGGTTCTTCGTCGACGAGGACGTCGTCGAAGGCGTCGCGCTCCACGGAGAGCAATCCCATCAGATCGCGAATGTGCTGCGCCTCAAGGCAGGCGACCAGATCAAGCTCGTGCGAAACGGGATCGAGGCCCTGGTCGTCCTCGAGAGGGTCGACGCGGCCGAGGTGCGAGGCCGCTGCATTTCAAGGCAGCCGGTCGACGCCGAGCCGCGCACACGCCTGACGCTGGCGCTCCCGATCCTGCGGGGGGACCGGACCGAAGAGGTGATCGAAGCCGTGACCCAGCTGGGCGTCTCGCGGATCGCGCCGTTCGTGTCGGCGCGCTCCATCGTGCGTTCGCTCCCAGACGCCAAGCGCGATCGCTGGACCCGCGTCGCCCGCGAGGCGGCCGAGACGGCGCGTCGCGGGCGCATTCCAGTGATCGACGAGGCCCGCGATTGGGATCGGCTCTTCGACAGGCTCGACGCGCCCGTGCTGATCGCGTGGGAGAGCGAGGTACGTCTCACTCTGCGAGATGCGGTGCCGCCGACCGCGCAGCTGTCACTCGTGATCGGCCCCGAGGGGGGCCTTTCGATGGCCGAGGTCGCCCTCGCGCGGGCGCACGATGCGGTCACGGTGTCTCTAGGGCCGCGCAACCTGCGCAGCGAGACGGCCGCGATCGCAGCCGTGGCAGTGGTGATGGACGTCGCGGAGCGCTAGTTCGGCCCCCGCTGCTTCTTGTGTTGGTAAGCGTCTAGCTGCGCAGTGCTGGCGCCGACTCAAATCTCAGCAGTCGAATACCGACCAGCAGATGTCGTTCCGCAACCGCTGGTCGTCGAGTACGAGCTCGCGAATCGCGTCCGGGAGCTGCTCGTGCTGCCATCGGCACTCAAGTCGCCCTGCGTCCTCGCGCCTT
>WNGI01000685.1_pt1 | contig 26271 bp, 22 predicted proteins | sample 5400621 | NCBI WGS metagenome assembly WNGI01 (sample SAMN13153374, study PRJNA577476) | soil metagenome | isolation source: 20 cm soil or saprolite under Garry oak tree replicate 1 | place: USA:California | collected 2016-06-15 | reverse complement strand
CGGCGGTCACGGACGGAGGGGCCCAAGGGCGTCGCGCACGGAGGCCTTGTACGTCGGTGCCAAGAGAATCCCCTTCCGCGCGCTCAGGGACCATGGGCAGGGCCGGCCCCAGCGGGGCGCGAAGAAGGACGCCGTATGGCTGCGCCCGCTGCCCTCCATCTGTGGACCGGCTGGCCCCACGTCCTCCGCGCCCAGCAATTCGATCCCGCCGCGCTGGACCGTGTCTTCCGGGAGGCCCGGCTTGCGGAGGAGATCATCAACAGCGGGGGGAGCAACCTCCTCAAGGGCAAGATCGTCCTGACGCTGTTCTACGAGCCCAGCACCCGGACCCGGCTGTCCTTCGAGTTTGCCACCTACCATCTCGGCGGGCGCGTGCTGTCCTCGGAGGCGGCGCGGGAGTTCTCCTCGGCCGCCAAAGGGGAGTCGATCGAGGACACGATCCGGGTGGTCTGCCGCTACCGGCCGGCCGCCATCGTCATCCGCCACTACGAGGAAGGCGCCGCGGAGCGGGCGGCCGCCGTGGCCGCGGACCCGCGCACCGGCCGGCCGATTCCGATCTTCAACGCGGGGGACGGGCCCGGGCAGCATCCCACCCAGGCGCTCCTCGATGCCTACACGATCTGGCGGGTCCGCGGCACCCTGGAGGGGGCGGCGGTGGCCGTTGCGGGCGATCTCCTCAACGGCCGGACCGCCCGCTCGCTGTGCTACCTGCTGGCCAAGTACCCGGGGGTGTCGTTCAGGCTGATCGCCCCCCGCCCCGTCCAGATGAAGGACGACCTGCTGGCCTACCTGCGCCGCCACCGGGTGCCGGTCGTCCAAACGGAGGACCTCGCGGCGGGCGTCCGGGACGTGGACGTGCTGTATGTGACCCGGATCCAAAAGGAACGGTTCGAAAACCAGAAGATGGAGGCGTACGAACAGATCCGGGACGCATTCTCCGTGACCTCGGACGTCCTCTCGCACCTCCCCCAGAACGCGATCGTGATGCACCCCCTGCCGCGGGTTGAAGGCCCGCACAGCGAGCTTCCGACCTCGGTGGATGCGGATCCCCGCGTGATCATCTTCGACCAGACGGAAGCCGGCATGTACGTCCGGATGGGCCTCTTGAAACTGACCTGCGCGGTGGACCGGACGGCGAGCCGGATCGCCCGATAGGCCGGCCTGGGATCGTGAGAATGCGCAGCGCAGGCCGCAGGGGTCTGGCGGCGCTCGCGGCGATCTGCGCCACGCTCATCTTCCCCCCGAAGGCCGGCGCGCATCCGCTGACGGGCGGACCGGCGACCCCCGGCCAGGTGGCCGTGCTGGCCGTCGGGCTCGCGGCCGCGCTCGCTGGATGGATCATGACCGCCCGCGCCCGCAAGACGGGATCCGCGGTCCGGCGGCCCGCGTACGCCCTGCTTTTGGCGGGCGTGCTGGTCGCGCTCGCCGGTCCCGACATTACCGGCGTGCTCTCCCCCTTGTGGTCCGGGCCCCCGCCCACCACCCGCGCCCGGCTCGAGGTCCTCGCACCGCTCGTGGGCCAGATCGTGACTTCCCAAGAGGTCCCGCTGATCCTGCGGCTCCTGGAGCCCGCCGCCGGCGGGGCCGGTGGTCAGGCCGCCTGGGCCCCCGTCGCGAAGCCCTCTCCCGCCAAGGGGCATATCCACATCGCCGTGGATGGGCGGATCTTCAGCATGACCTGGCAGCCGTCGCTGGTCGTCCCGGTCCCGGCGGGAGCGCACGAGATCTCCGTGGAGTACGTCGCGAACGACCACAGGCCATTCTCGCCCCGGGTCGCGGTGACCCGCCGGATCACGGTCCGGCCGCCGGAACCGGTGCAGATCGGGGCCCAGACCGGCGCCGGCCGTGCGGTCCTCCGGTGGTCGGATTGGACCTGGGATCCGGCGATCGTGCTCGGGCTCGGGCTGACGGTCCTCGGCTACCTGTGGGTTGCGCGGCGCTTCCCTCCGCGGCGCCCGCAGTGGGTGTGGTTTTGGACGGGCGTGCTCGCCCTGGCCGCCGCGCTGCTGTCTCCGCTCGATGCGGGAGCCGACCTCCTGTTCACGCTCCATATGGCGCAGCACATGCTCCTCCTGCTCGTGGCGCCGCCTCTGCTCGCGCTCGCCCTCCCTCCGGCCCTGATCGGCTGGCTCTACCGGCAGCCGCGTCTGGGGCGCCTGCTGCACGGCATCTGGTCGCCCGCCGCCTCGCTCATCCTGTTCAACGGGGTCCTCCTCTTCTGGCACGTGCCGTTTGCGTACGACGCGACGCTGCGGTCCGGTTGGGTCCATGCCGTGGAGCACGTGAGCTTCGTCGCCGTGGGGATGATCTTCTGGGGGGTCATCGTGTCCCCGGCCCCGAGGCTCGTCCGCGCGTCACTTGGGCTCCGGCTCGGCCTGGTGGTCGCGGCCGACCTCGTGAACTTTCTCCTGGGATTCGGCCTGGCGTTCGCCGGCCGGCCGCTGTACGGCCACTACACCGGGGTCGCCCGGCTGTGGGGCCTCACCCCGCTCGAAGACCTGCACCTGGGCGGAGCCTTGATGTGGGTGATGGGCCAGATGATGTACGCGGTTCCGGCCCTGATCCTGCTCAACGTGCTCCTGCGGCGCGACGGCGCGGGTGCCTCCGCCGGACCCGGCGGTGTTCCCTCCGGTTCCCCGCGCCGGGTCCCCCGCCGGCCCGGCAACGGCTCGGCCCCGTCCGTCACCTCGATTCAGTCGTAAGGTCCGCGCGGCCTTGCTGATGATACGACCATCAACATTTGAATATTACCTGATTGTGCGCTTCATTAAATCTCGGACAATTGTGGCCAACCCACGCTCAAACTCGCCTTGATGCCCATGAGCCGGGAATGGCAAGTAATGCGCCTCGGGTGTATAGTTCGCTTGGGTAATCGCTCTGCGGACGTTCTCTTCTATTGCCAGCATTACTGCGATCACCACAGGCGGCCGAGACTCCGTAATGAATCGAGCCAATCCGGGCTCTCCATCCACGCGAAGTTCTCGACGTTTGGTTTTGGAGAGGTTGTTGATTGGTGCGGGGCACAGGTCAGTCAGATACCAGCCCATGGCTTTGAACCAGTTGAGGAAGTCTCCCACATTGGGAACACTTGGAATCGCCATCGTGAACGCCTTCCACGTATGCCAGAACAAATTGCTGTTGCCGTCGTAGAAGAATGTGTCACCCTTGGGTGGAGACTCACCTACTAATAGGACCGCGATTTGCGAAGGTCGGAAGCGCCTTCGCAGGGCTTCCCACCTAGCATCATCCATGGCGGACCCGGCCATCCACACAGCCTGCTTCTGTCTCAGAACTTGTACAATTGTGGACTAGCGTAAGTGCGGCCGGAGGTCGACGGCGCGGCCCTGTTCGGCGGACAGGTAGGCCCCGTAGCAGACGAGGGTGACATCGCGGGCGAGCATGGCGCCGCTCGTGGGCTCGCGGTCGCCGGCGGCGGCCTCGCAGAAATCCTGCAGCTCCGCGGGGAACCCGTTCATCCAGTGCTCGTCTCCGCTGGTGAACTGCCACCCGGCGGACGTCTCCACTTTCTCGCGAATGTACTCGCCGCCAAAGAGGCCGGCGCGCGGAGCGTAGGCGACGACGCTCGTGTTGGGGACGTTGTTCGCGTGCACGACGGCCTTGCTGCTGTAGATCGAGAGCACGTTCTGGATGCCGCCGAGGACGATGTCCGAGGCGGTGATCTGCGCGACGGTGTCATCATCGAACGTCAACAGCAGCGCCCCCCAGTCCTCGGAATCGACCCAGCCCTCGCGGATGAATTTCTCCTCGTCGGCGAGGAACCCGCGCGTGTGGGTGAGCCGGGCGACGGCGGCGAGGACCCTGGCCGGCCGGATGGGCGTGCCGTACTTCCGGCGGCCCTCGTCGTACTTGAGCTGGAGGGCGGCGCCGAGGGGATGGCATCCCTTGTTGATCACGCTTCCCCCGCCGCTGTAGCGCCACTGCCGCGCGTAGTCGGAGTGGGTGCCGCTGTGTGACTCTTCGCCGACGATTCTCAAGATCGCCCCGCCGGTCTGCTCGACGAGCCGGGCCGCCTTGCGGACGTTGGGGCTGTACACCCAGTTCTCCGCGTAATGGAGCCGCACCCCGGCGCGGGCCATCGCCCCGAGCGCCCGGTCGGCATTCTCCAGCGCGCCCGCCAGCATCTCGGCGCGCCCGTACCGCGTCCCCACCATGGGCTCCCCGTCGCCGAAGAAGCCGGTGAACGGCTTCTCGCAGATGACCGCCTTTCGCGCCTCGGCGCAGCGCAGGATCAGCGGCACGTGCTGGTAGTTGGAAACGCACAGATCGACCAGATCGATCTCTGGATCGTCGAGCAGAGCGTCCACCGTCGGGTAGACGCGCTCGATCCCGCGCCGCCGCGCCAGCGCCTGACTCCGCTCCAGGTTGCGCGAGGCGATTCCCGCGATCCGCAGGTCGACGCCGGCGACGCCCGCGTAATTTTCCAAATGGAGATTTGCGGCGAACCCGGCGCCGACGATGCCGACGGTGACGCGTCGAGATGCGGGCATGGCTTGGTCCCTCCTATCGATTGTGCCGGTGCGGATCGAGCAGATCGCGCAGGCCGTCGCCGACCAGGTTGAGCGAGAAGACCAGCACCACGATCGACACGCCGGGAAAGAACGCGTACCAGGGGGATTGGAAGAGGTAGTCGCGCGCGCTCGACAGCATCACGCCCCACTCGGGCGTGGGCGGCTGGGCCCCCAGGCCGAGGAAGCTGAGCGACGCTTCGTAGAGGACGGCGTAGGCGAAGCCCAGGGACACCAAGACCGCGAGCGGGCCGATCAGGTTGGGCAGCAGGGTGCGGACGATGATGTAGGGGGTGGAGGCGCCCACGGCGTGGGCCGCCACCACGTACTCGAGCTCGCGCTCCCGGAGGATGGCCGCGCGCGACACCCGCGCGAAATTGGGCAGCGAGGCCAGCGCGATCGCCGCCACCACCCCCGGCTCGCCGGGGCCGAGCACGCTCACCATGGCGATGCCGAGGAGCACCACCGGGAACGCGAAGAAGATGTCGATGATGCGCCCGGTGACGGTGTCGTAGGCGCCGCCAAAGTAGCCCGCGGTCAGCCCGACGGCGCTGCCGATCAGCGCGGCGAGCAGCACGGCGGCGCTGCTGGCGAGGAGCGTCAGGCGCGCCCCGAAGACCACCCGGCTCAGGAGGTCCCGCCCGAACTCGTCGGTGCCGAACGGGTGCAGCCGCGAGGGCGGCTGCAGCGTGGCCGCCATGTTCTGGCGGTCGGGAGCATACGGGGAAAACGCCCCGGCCGCCAGGGCCGCGACGCAGAGGAGCAGCACCACCCCCAGGCCGAGCGTGAGGCTCCACCGCCTGACCGCCCAGCCGATGGCTCTCCGCGCCCGCCGCGCCGGCGCACCGCGCGGGGCCGCGCGGGCCCCCCGGTCGAGGTCGCGTCCGGTGGCGACGCCCGGCGCCGCGGTCCGCATCTGGGCCCTCACTCCCAGCTCGTCGACCGCCCGAGCCGGACGCGTGGATCGAGGAGCGGGTAGAGGAGATCGACGGCCAGGTTGATCAGGACGAACGATGTGGCGATCAGCAGGATGATGCCCGTCGCCACCTGGTAGTCGCGGTTCAGGATCGCGTTCAGCACCAGCCTGCCCATGCCCGGCAGCGCGAAGACGGACTCCGTGATGACCGTCCCGCCCAGCAGGTATCCCATCTGCACGCCCAGGACGGTCATGAACGGGATGAGGGCGTTGCGCATGGCGTGGCGGACCAGGACCATCGCGGCGGCCAGCCCCTTGGCGCGGGCGGTGCGGATGTAATCGGCGTTGAGCACGTCGAGCATGCCCGCCCGCAGGTAGCGCATCAGCTGCGTCGAGGCGAAGGTCCCGAGCGCGATCGCGGGGAGGATCATGCTGCGGAGGTTGTGGGCCAGGCCCCCGGACAGCGGGGCGAACCCGCCGGCCGGCAGCCAGCGCAGCTCGACGGCGAACAGGTAGATCAGCATGATGCCGAGCCAGAACCCGGGGACGGACAGACCGACGAACCCGACCGCCGTGGCCCCCAGATCGAACCAGGACCTGGGCCGGACGGCCGAGGCGATCCCGCTCGGGACGGCGATCAGGAGCGCGACGACCAGGGAGAGCATCGCCAGCTCGAACGTGACCGGAAACGCCCGCCGCACCAGCTGCAGGACCGTCTGATGGCTGAAATAGGACTCGCCCAGGTTCCCCCGGGCGATATTGGCCATCCAGACCCCGTACCGGACGTGGACGGGCCGGTCCAGCCCCCACTGGTGGCGGAGGCCGGCCACGACCTCGGGTGGGGCCTCCGCGCCTGCCAGGACCCGCGCGGGATCCCCGGGGATGAAGTACGTCACCAGGAAGACCAGGACCGTGATGCCGATGAGCGTGGGGATCACGCTCAGCCCGCGCCAGACGAGGTACCGGGTCATGGCCGTCGGGGTTGCGGTCAGGCCATCGGGGCGGCCATCCGGGGCTCAGGCGAGCCAGACATCGGCGAAGCTCTGCTGGAAGGCCGGGTGCGGCACGAATCCCTGCACGTGCGGCCGGTGGGCATGCGCCGTCGACCGATGGCAGTAGATCGGGCCCGGGAGGTACTCCAGCCACAGCTCCTGGACTTTGGCGTACGCCGCCCTGCGCGCCCCACGGTCGAGCGTCGTCGCGCCCTTCCGCAGCTCGTCGACGTACCCGGGGATCGTCTCGGGCGTCAGGCCGCCCACGTTCGCGGGGTTGGGGGGAAAGAGCAGCCCCGCCGAATACGTGAGCGCCGGATCCGTCGACCCCCGCGGCGGATAATCCACCGCGGCATAGAAGTCACGGCTCTGATTCAGGCGGGCCGCCCACTGGGCGATGTCGACTTCCTCGATGGCCGGCCGGTAGCCGGCCGAGGCGAAGGTCGCCTGCAGCAGCGTGGAGATGATCTTGAACTCCGGGTACCCCGACGGCGCCAGGAAGCTGAACTGCAGTCCGCGTCCGCCGGGGAACCCCGCCCGCTCCAGCAGCTTCGCCACGGTGTCCGGGTTGTACGCGTACGCGTCCTCGGTCTTCGGGTCGAACGCCCAATGCTGGGAGGTGAAGGGGCTGTTGCCGGCGCGCCCCAGCCCGGCGAGGAAATTCTTGATGAACCCCTGACGGTCGAGCGCCCAGCCCATCGCCTGCCGCATCTCGACCTTATGAAATGGAGGCCTGCGCTGGTTGAGATAGACGACAAACATCTGGTCCGCCGGGGGCACGACGGCCACGAGCACGCTCTGATCGGCCCGCAGGCGCGGGACCTCCTGCAGGCTGAAGTCGTAGACGAGGTCGACGTCGCCGGCCAGGAGCTGCGAGATCCGGGTCTGAAGCTCCGTCACCGGGCGAAAGACGATCTTGTCCGCGTGCCCGGCCCTGGCCTCGTTCCAGTAGGTCGGGTTCCGCTCGAGCGTGACGTGGTCGTTCGGAATCCACTCCACGAACTTGTAGGGTCCCGAGCCGATGGGGGTCCGCTTGGCCAGATCCGTGCCCGCGCTGCGCGGGACGATATCGACGTACGTGAAGGCCGGGATGAGCTGGTTCTCGATCGCCGCGGTCTTGATCTTGAGGTGCGTTTCGTCGAGCACCAGGACGTCTTTGATCGGGCCGAGGAACCCGCGCAGCCAGGAACCCACCTTGGGGTCCCGGATGCTGTCGATGGTGAACTTGACGTCCTCGGCGGTCAGCTTCTCGCCGTTGTGGAACGTGACCCCGCTCGGCAGGGCGATCACCAGGCTCGTGTTGTTGTCGCTCCAGACGAACGATTTCGCCAGTTTGGGCTTGACCTGGAAGGTCACCGGATCCTGATAGGAGAGCTGGTCGTAGATGCCGGTCTTGGTCACCTTCCAGACGTTGAGGTTCCCGTTCCAGGGGTGCAGCGTGTTGATGTCCACCGACTGGCTGATCGTGAGGGTCCCTCCGCGCTTCGGCTGAGCGCTTTGCGGCGCGGCCTGGGCCGCGAGCAGGTCGCGCACGGCCCCCGGGGCGCCCCCCGCCGCCGCGGCGGCGGCGGCCAGACCTGCGTGCGCGAGAAACCTGCGCCGCGAGATGGACGGCTTCTGTCTCCTCGGCCCCTTCCTCATGCCGGCTCCCCCCCTTACCTTTGTTCCACTCTTCGCTTCGATCGGCCTTGTTCGGCTACGAGATCACGCCCGGCCCCAGCTTCCGCTCGTAGTATGACCAGATCGCCGCGCCGATCCGCTCGAAGTTGGTGTCGGTCGCCAGATCGTCGGCGGTGGCCTTGTCCATGGGACGGGCGCCGGCCACCTGCGCGTTCAGGATCTGCCGTTTGGCGGCCAGTTCCAGGAACGACGCCGCGAGCACGGCCTTGCGGATGTCCGGCCCCACGGTGATGATCCCGTGGTACTTCATGAACAGGGCGTTGGTCTGGCCGAGGCTCTTCGACACCTCCCGGGCCAGCGCGGGAGCGTAGACCCGGTTGGGGGTCTTCTTGAACCAGGCGACCTTTCGGGTGAGCACCCCGAACTGATCGTACGGCTCGATCTCCCGATCCGCGGCCATCAGCATGCAGATGTACGGCGCGTGCGTGTGCACGATCCCGCCGACGTCGGGCCGGCCCCGGAAGATCTCCGCCATCAGCGACCACTCGCCGTGGACGGGATAATCCCCCTCCAGCACCTTTCCGTCCAGGTCCATCCGCATGAGCCCAAAACCGGGCTTGATCTCGTCCAGCCCGTGGAACATCGACTTGATCCAGAAGGTGTCGGCCCCCGGCTCGCGCGCGGCCAGGATGCCGATGATGGCGTGCACCTGGCCCTCGTGGGCGATGATCCGGTAGCCCAAGGCGAGGTCCTTTTTCAACTGCGTGTCCGTCCGCTGCGCGCCCGTGCGCTGCGTGCCCGCTCGCTGCGGTCCCGTTCGCTTCACCGCGGTTCCTGTCTTCATCAGGTGGCTTCCCCCCGTCCGTCTGGTCTCGCGCAGTCCGCGGGACTCCAACCGGTGGTCTATTGCGCGGCCTTCTGGATCTCGTCCGCGGAGATCGTCACAAGCGTGCGCAACTTCCCGTCGGTCCCCGCCTGGACGACGTCGAACGGTCCGTAGGCGTTGTGGTACTTGTCGAAGACCATCGGGCCGCTCGCTCCATAATATTTGATCTTCTTGCCGGACGTGAGCCCGGCGAGCCCGTCCCGGTACGTGTAGACCACCGTGCCGCCGGGGGTGGTGACCAGCGGGATGGACGCCACGATTTTCTCAGGATCCGTGCTGCCGGCCTGCTGGATCGCCAGCGCCATGACGATCGTCCCATCGTACGCGTAGTTGGAGCTCTCCAGCGGCTCATGCGTGTACAACTTAGCATACAGCGCGGCGAACGCATCGGCGGCCGCGCCGGGCGGCGTCGACCCGACGAGGGACACCAGCACCTTGTTGGCCACCTGGGGGGTGACCGACTTGAGGTAGTTGCTGCCTGCCGTCAGGTCCGTCCCGATCAGGGGGACGGCCAGGTTGTTCAGTTCTTTGAAGTTGGCGTACATCACCGCCGCGGTCCCCGGGTCGGTCTGGGTGAAGATCACATCCGGGTGGGCGCTGACAACGCGCTCGACCTCGGACCGGTAGGAGGTCTGCCCCGCGGTCAGCTTCACGTCGGCCACGATCTTGCCGCCGAGCTTCTGGAAGGTCTTCACAATGGGGGCCTTGAGCGTTTCATTGGTGATGTCGGTATAGAAGACCAGGGCCGCGTTCCGGTAGCCTTTCTTGATCGCGTACAGCGCCATGGCCACGCTCAGCTGTGAGTCCGACGGGTTCGGCCGCCAGATCCACTGGTCTTCGTTGCTGTCGAACACCGTCGTGCCGCCGAGGAAGATCATCGGAATCCGGTTGTTGTCGATGATCGGCCGCACGGCGAAGAGCTCCGTGCTGGTGGGCCCGATCTGGACCACAATGCGGTTGGCGCCGATGAGCTTGTTTTCCGCCGGCACCGCGTCCGCAGCGTCGCTCTGGGTGTCGGCGAGGTGGATCTCCATCGTCCGGCCCAGGATCCCGCCCGCCTCGTTGATCGCCCGCTGCGCCACCCGGGCGCCCTCCAGGATCGCGGCGCCGACGTCGGCGTGGACCCCGGTCATCGCGGCCAGCACTCCGACTGAGACCGGCGCCGGCGCCGTCCCCCCCGGCGATGCGGCGAGCAGCGCCGCCGCGAGCACGCCGGTTGAGAGCGTGAACCACTTCCGCCTGCCTGTTCCGCGCACCAGCATGTCCCCCTTTCCCCAACAAGAATCCGCGCCCCACCGACCTCGCGGCGCGGGCCTTACGTCAACCGGCCGACGTAGAGATCCACCACCTCCTCGTCACGGAGCAGCTCGGGACCCGGCCCGGCCCGGCGGGTCGCGCCGAGCACCATGACGTACGCCCACGCTGCCTGCGCCAGGGTGTGCCGGGTATTCTGCTCGACCACCACGACCGCGACGCCGGAGCGGCACACCGCGCGGATGTGCTCCCAGACGGCCGCGATGAATCGGGGCGAGAGGCCGGTGCTCGGCTCATCGAGCAGCAGCACGGCGGGATCGACCATCAGCCCGCGCGCCATGGCGAGCATGTTGCGCTGGCCGCCGCTCAGCGTCCGCGCCGGCCGCTTCATCGCCGCGCCCAGATCCGGGAACATCGTGTAGACGAACTCGATCCGGTCCCGGAGCCCCGAGGCCCGGGTGTATCCGCCCATCTCCAAGTTTTCCTGCACGGTCAAGGTGGGAAACACGTTCTGCACCTGCGGGACGTAGGCGATGCCTTCGCGGATCAGTTTCTCGGGCGCCAGGCCGGTCACGTCCCTGCCGTTGAGCAGCACCCGGCCCGCCGCCGGCCGGATCAGCCCGGCGATCGCCTTCAGCAGCGTGGACTTCCCGGCCCCGTTGGGGCCGACGACCGCGGTCACCCGGCCGGGTCCCGCCTCGATGCTGACATCTTGGATGATGGGCGGACCGCCGTATCCCGCCGCCAGGCCCCGCGTGACGAGGACGGGACCGCTAGGCACGGGTGAGCACCTGCCCGAGGTACGCATCGACCACGGCGGGGTCCGACCGGAGCGCGGCCAGGGGGCCGTGGGCGATCGACCGCCCCAGGGCCATGACGATGACCGTCCCGCAGATCTGTTCCACAAACGGGAGGTTGTGCTCGACCATCAGCACGGTCATCCCCGCCGCCACCAGATGCTTGATGCCCTCGCCGATCCGCGCCCCCAGCACCGGGTTGACGCCCGTGAGCGGCTCGTCCATGAGCACCATGCGCGGCCGGGCCTGGAAGATCCGGGCGATCTCCAGGAGCCGCTTCTGCCCGCCGCTCAGGTGCCCTGCCGGGTCATTTTTCAGGGGCAGCAGGCCAAACTCGCCGAGGATCGCCCGCGCCTGCGCGCGGTCGGCTTCCTCTGATTCGCGAAGCCGCGCGGGCGTGCACACCGCCCGCCAGATCTCGTCCCGCCCCTCCTCCGGCGCGGCCAGCAGCATGTTCTCCATCACCGTGAGCCCCGCCCAGACGCGCGGCGACTGGAACGTGCGCACGAGCCCGAGCCGGGCCACGCGGTGCGCGGGCCGGCCCTGGACGTCCAGGCCGGCGAACCTGATCACGCCGGCGTCGGGCGCCAGAAAGCCCGAGATCAGGTCGATCGCCGTGCTCTTGCCGGCGCCGTTCGGCCCGATGAGGCCGGTGATCCTGCCGGCCTCGACGTCGAAGCTGCAGTCCCGGACGGCGTGCACGCCGCCGAAGCTCTTCCATAGAGTACGCACTTCCAGCAGCGCCGGCATGCCTTACCCGCCCGCCTGCGTCCCGGCGACCGCGGAGCCGGCGCCATACCCCGCCGCCGGGGCGGGGTCCCGGTCCTTCGCGCGGGGCTCCGGGAGGAACCCCTGGGGACGCCAGCGCAGGACGGCGAGGATCAGGATGCCGATCAGGATTTCCCGGACGGCGGGACCGAAATCGGGGTGCCCCGGGATCTCCGGGAGAAACCGGGTGACCTCCTGGAAGAAGATCAACACCAGGAAGATGCCCAGGATCACCCCGCGGTTGTTCCCCGTCCCTCCCACGAAGATCGCGGCGTACAGCAGCAGCGTCTCCACGGGCGACCAGGCCGAGACATTGAAGGCGCCGAGGAAATGGACGAACAGCGCTCCGCCCAATCCCGCGATCACCCCGCCGATCACGTAGCCCTTGAGCTTGAGGGCGAACACGTTCCGGCCGAAGGCCGCCGCGGCGGTTTCGTCTTCCCGCACCGATCGCAGGGCGCGCCCGAACGGGCTCCAGAACAGCCGCTCCAGGAACAGGTAGACGGCGATCAGGACGGCCAGGCAGAACGCCAGGTAGAACACCGGGTAGACGTGGGGATTGAGGCGCAGCACGCTGTTGAACGGCTGGCTCAGCCCGTAGAGCCCGTTGTACCCCGCGAAGATCCGGGCGTCGTTGCTGATCACGGCCTGCATGATCAGCGCCGTGGCCAGCGTGGTGATGGCAAAGTAGTCGCCCCGCAGCTTCCGCAGCGCGATCGCTCCCACGACCAGGGAGAGCAGCCCGCCGGCCAGCATGGCGCCGAGCGCGCCGGCGACGAACGGCCACTGGAGCCCCAGGATGTACTCCGTCGGCGGCCGCAGGCTGGCGGGCGGCAGGGTGATGACGGCGTCGATGTACGCGCCGATGGCGATGAACCCGTAGTAGGCGATGTCGAGGTCTCCCTCCCATCCCCAGCGCACGTTCAATCCCAGGACGAAGATGGCGAAGATCACGCCCTGGGTCGCGATGGAGACGAGGTAGTTGATCACGCCGCGCCGCCTCCCACCCGCGGCGTGGTGGTGAGCAGTCCTTCCGGGCGGACCAGGAGGGTCGCGATCAGCAGCGCGAACGCGATCGGCAGCTTGTAGTCCGCCGCCACGTAGAAGGCGCTGGTCTCCATGGCGACGCCGACGAGGAGCGCGCCGGCCATCGCGCCGTACGGCTTGCCGATCCCGCCGACGATCGCGGCGGCGAAGGTCACGAGCAGAAAGTTGAACCCGAACGAGGGGGCGAAGCTGCCGACCCGACCGGCCAGCACGAACCCGCCGAGCCCGGCGATGAGGCCGGCCAGCCCCCACGTCAGCTGGATGATGCGGGAGGCGTCGATGCCGCTGACGCGGGCGAGGTCGCGGCTGTCCGCCACCGCCCGCAGCGCCTTCCCGAACTTCGTGTACCGGAGCAGGAGGTGGAGCAGCACCATCGTCCCCGCGGCCGCCGCCATGATCAGCTCATCACGGTTCGTCCACAGGAACGGTCCCACCCGGTGCGGGACGGCCGGGGGCAGGATGTACACGACGTTCGTGCCGGTGAACACCGCCAGCAGGACGTTCTGGATGATGATGGCGACGCCGATCGTGGCGATGAAGATGACCAGGCTCCGGGCGCGCGCCCGGACGAACGGCTCGACGATCCCCCGGTTCATGCCCCACGCGACCAGTCCCCCCGCCGCGGCCGCCGTCAGGCCGCCGACGAGCAGGTTGGTCGTGAGGCTCTGCGACACGTAGGCGGCGTACGCGCCGACCGTCAGCAGCTCCCCGTGGGCAAAATTCGGATGGTTGCTGACGCCGTACTGCAGCGAGAACGCCACGGCGGAAAACGCCAGGATCGCCGCGGTGACCAGGCCGAACCCCAGGGCGACAAAGAAGCCATGCATGTTATCCCGGCTTCGGCCGGTAGGCGGGCGCAAAGGGCCGCAGCGGCGGCAGCACCCACCCCCCGGTGGGCACCGGGCGCTCGTCGGACCGGACCGGAACGTCGATCACCGCGGGACGGTTCGCGGCGAGCGCGGCGGCCAGGGCGCCGTCCAGGTCGCCGGGCTTGGTGACCCGATACCCGTCCGCCCCCATCGCCTGGGCCAGCGCGGCAAAGTCCGCGCTCACCGGCTCGCCCGTCCGCTGCTTTCGAAAGCGCGTCGCCAGCTCGCGAGGCCCGAACGCCCCCACCTGGAGATCGTAGATCGAGGCGTACCCGCCGTTGTTCCAGACCACCCAGATCGCGGGGATATCGTACTCGACGGCGGTGGCCACGCTGTGCGCGGCCATCAGGAAGCCTCCATCCCCGCACACGGCCACGGCGGGGCGGTCCGGGGCCGCGAGCTTCGCCCCCAGGACGCCGCACACGGCGAAGCACATCGATCCAAACCCCCACGATTGCAGGAAGGAGCGGGGGCCCCGCACCCTGAGGCGCTGCACCAGCCAGTTGTGGTGGACGCCGACATCCGACAGCACGAGGGCGTTCTCGGGCAAGGCGCGCGACAGGGTCGCCACCACACGCTCGGGATGGAGCGGCAGCCCCTCGGTCTTCGTGAGGGGGGCGCGGTCGTTCTCCCACACCTGCCGGGCGGCCTCCAGGCGCTTGACCCATTGGGCATGGCCGGCCCGCGGCTGCTGGCGGCGTTCGAGCTCCGCCGCGAGCTGGCGGACGACGGTGCGCGCGTCCCCAAGGACGCCGACCGCGACCGGGTAGTTGCGCCCGATCTCGGAGGGGTCGATATCCACCTGGATGAGCTTGGTCGGCGGGATCTCGAACGTGTACCCGGGAATCCAGCTGCTGCTCATCCGGTCATCGAACCGCACGCCCAGCGCCAGGATCACGTCGGCGTTCCGGGTCGCCTCGTTGGCCGCAAACGTCCCGTTCCGCCCCACGTTGCCGAAATACAATGGGTGATCGGCCGGCAGCACGCCCGACGCCAGCGGCGTGCTCACCACCGGCATGCCGAGGCGCTCGGCCAGCGTTCGGACGTCCGCCTCCGCCTCGGACAGCACGGCCCCGCCCCCGGCCAGGATGACGGGGTGCGCGGCGCCGAGGAGCGTCTCGAGGGCGGCCTGCAGCCGGCCGGCCTCCGCGGCGCTGCGGATGCGCACGCTGTCCCCCACCGCCTGCGGGCGTTCGCCGCCGACCTCGACCGTCTCCGCAAAGAGATCGAGGGGAACGTCGACCTGCACCGGACCGGGCCGGCCGCCCAGCATTTCCAGAAACGCCTGCCGCATCACCAGCGGCAGCTGGTCGGGACGGGTCGGCTGGAAGCTGCGCTTGACGTACGGCCGGAGCACGGACGGGAAGTCGGCCTGGTAATGCCGGTACGTTTCTTGGAACGCGCCGCGGTTGAACTGAACGCTCGGGATGTTGGCCGTGATCGCAAGCAGCGCCGATGAGTCCATCATCGCCGACGCGACGGCGACGGGGATGTTCGTCGATCCGGGCCCGCAGGAGGTGAACGTCACGGCGGGACGATGGGCGACGCGCCAGTACGCGTCCGCCATATGGCCGGCCGCCTGTTCGTGGTGGACGGAGACCGTGTGGATCTGCCCCTGCACGTCGTACAGGGCGTTCAGGAGGCCGATGTTGCCGTGTCCGCACAAGCCGAAGGCGAAGGAGACCCCCTCGCAGAGGAGCCGGTCCACGATGACCTGCGCGCCTGTCTTGGAGAGCACCGTGACCATTTCCCCACCTCCCGGCGGCGGCCGCCGCCGCGGAAGCGCCCGATGATTGCCCGGGCGCTCAAATTTTCCTTCGACGGCGCCGCATGCCGCCTCCTCCGGAGCGGGTCCGCGCCGGCCCGGCGGGTGGGCTGCGCCCCAGCCTCAGACCTTGGGGGAGAAGTCGGTGGCGGTCAGCAGCGCCGTGCGGATGTGCTCCACGATCCATCCGTGCTCGTGGCTCTTCGCCCGGACGCGGTTCCACTCGGGATCCGCCTGAAAGGCCCCCCACTTCTTCTCCCGCTCCTCCCAGGACTCGTATCGCGTGATGTAGATCAGCTCGTCCACCTCGCCGACCGCCGTCTCCCAGAATCCGACCACGTGGATCCCGTGCTTTCGAAAGAACCCCATCGTGTGGTCCCGAAACCGTGCCAGCACATCGGCTTTGCGGCCGGGCATGCAGCGATAGACGCGGAGCTCGTAGACCATGCGGGTCTTCCTCCCCCCCTCGCGATCTCGAGGTCCGCCCGGCGCGAACGGTCCGGCCGGGCGCGCTGAATCGCGGATTTGCTCGCCTCTTCTCGACGTTTCAGCCGCAACCCTCTAGGCTGAGGGCGGCCGCTGCCGATGACGGCGCGCGACCCGATCGCCCTCCCCGCCGGCCCATGGAGGTCGCCCTCCTCCAGACGAAGGATGCGCCGATGCCGGGGTGGGGGCGCCCTCCTTCTAATGAAGGATGCCCCGACCGTTCGAGTAGGGCATGGCGGGATTGACATAGGCGGTTTTCCCCAGTATGCTTCGGGCTTTTACCCGATAGGGCCGGATCCACTTGGGGACTACTCTGTAGGCGATGGCTATGTCACAGGACAGTTCCCGGCAGGGACGGCCACACACAGTCGTGGTAACGGTGCGGATCAAGCACGCGCTGGACGCGCGCGACGCTTTGGCCGCGGCCCTTGTGGGCGCGGGAGAGGTCGTGGACGCGGTGGTCACCGAGGGGACCACCGAATCCGGCGCGCAGACGCTGGTCTCGATGATCCTCCAAAGCCGTCTGCACTGATGCCTCTCGAGAGGAGCTCTCCGCCGGCCCTGCAGGCCTGAAAAACAGGTCGGAGCCGGCCCAGACGCCTCCCGACGAAAACCGTCGGGGGGCGTCTTCGTTTTTGGTGGCGGTGCAGTAGGCTGTCTCTCCCGCGGCGAATAGGAGACGCTGAAAGCAGCCCGATCCCCGGCACGGTCTCGGCCCGGCCGGGGGGCGGCACGGGGCACACCGGAGGCGGTTCGATGCAGCGTTCGTCAAGCGTTCGCGCGATCACCCCCTCGATGACGATCGGCATGGACGACCGCGCCCGCAAGTTGCGGCGCGAGGGGGTCGACGTCATCAGCTTCGCCGCGGGCGAGCCGGACTTTGACACGCCGGAGGTCATCAAGCGGGCGGCGATCAAGGCCATTCAGGAGGGGTTCACCAAGTACACCAGCCCGGCCGGCATCATCGAATTGCGGCAGGCCGTGGCCAAGCACCTTCAGGACACGTACGGCGCGGCGTACGCGCCGGAAGAAATCGTCATCACGGCCGGCGGCAAGCCCGCGCTGTACTTCACGCTGCGCGCGTTGTGCGAGCCCGGGGATGAGGTCTTGGTGCCGGTCCCGGCCTGGGTCTCCTACATGGAGCAGATCAAGCTGGCCGGGGCCCGTCCCGTGCTCGTCCCCACGGGGGCGGAGGAGGATTTCCAGCCGCGCGTGGATCGGGTGGCTCCGCTGGTCACCCCGCGCACCCGCGCGATGGTGATCTGCTCTCCGCACAACCCGACCGGCGTCGTGTACACCCGCGAGACGATCGCCGGCCTGGTCGAGTTGAGCCGGCGGCACGAGTTCATGCTTCTGAGCGACGAGATCTACGAGAGCATGGTCTATGACGGCGCGAGGCATCACTGCCTTCCCGGCGCCTGGCCCGAAGCCCGCGACCGGATCGTGCTGCTCAATTCGATGTCGAAGACGTATGCCATGACCGGCTGGCGAATTGGATACGCGGCGGCCCCCAGGCCCATGGCCGAGGCCCTCACGGACGTGCAGGGGCATCTCGCCGGTAACCCCAACTCCATCGCTCAGCGCGCGGCCCTGGCGGCCCTGCAGGAGGGCGTGGATCCGTCCGAGATGGTTGCCGAGTACGACCACCGCCGCCGGACCATCGTCGCGCGGCTCAACGCCCTTCCCGGCGTCCGGTGCGCGACGCCCCGGGGCGCGTTCTACGCGTTTCCGGACGTGCGCAGGCTCCTGGGCCGGCCCGGCGGGCCCGCCACCTCCGTCGCGCTGTGCGAGTCCCTGCTCGAGAAGGCGCATGTCGCGGTTGTCCCGGGCGAGGCCTTCGAGGGGCCGGGCTTTCTCCGCTTCTCGTACGCCACCGCGCTGCCGCGGATCGAGGAGGGCATCGACCGGATCGCCCGCGCGCTCGCCGCGCTGTCGTGAGGCACGAGCCGTGATGACGCCTCCGGAGTTCCGCAACGAGCCGCTCGCGGACTTCGCGACGGGGCCGGGCCGCCAGGCCATGGAGGAGGCGCTGCGCACCGTCGGAGCGGCCCTGGGCCGCGAGTTTCCGCTGCTGATCGGCGGCCGGGCCGTGAGGACCGGCGAGACGTTTCGGACGCTCGACCCCTCGCAAGCCGGCAAGGTGGTGGCGGTCGTCCACCAGGCCGGCGCGCGCGAGGTGGAGGCCGCGGTCGCCGCCGCCCTCACCGCCTTCGAGTCGTGGCGCTGGGTCCCGGCGGAGGAGCGGGCGGCGCTCCTGATGCGGGCGGCGAACTTCCTCAGGCGCCGCCGCATGGAAGCCGCGGCGTGGATGATCTACGAGGTGGGCAAGAACTGGACGGAGGCCGACGCGGACGTCGCCGAGGCGATCGATTTCGCCGAATACTACGCCCGCGAGATCCTCCGGTACGCTCCCGGGCGGCCGCTCCCTCCGATCCCTGGCGAGATGAGCGAGTATCTGTACCTTCCCCTGGGCGTGGTGGCGGTCATCTCTCCGTGGAACTTCCCCCTGGCGATCCCGGCGGGGATGGCGCTCGGCGCGATCGTCTGCGGCAACACGGTGGTGATGAAGCCCGCGAGCGACTCGGTCGCGACGGCCCACGCGATCGCGGACGCGCTCACCGAGGCCGGCCTTCCGCCGGGCGTGCTGAACGTGATCGCCGGCCCGGGCGGGGCCGTCGGAGAGGCGCTGGTCGCGCACCCCCAGGTGCGGATGATCGCGTTCACCGGGTCGCGCGACGTCGGGACGCACCTCTTCGAGCTCGCGGCCCACACGCCTCCCGGTCAGATCTGGCTCAAGCGGATCATCGCCGAGATGGGAGGTAAGAACGCCGTCATCGTCGATGACGAGGCCGCGTTGGACGAGGCGGTCGCGGGGGTCGTGGCCTCCGGGTACGGGTACCAGGGGCAAAAGTGCTCCGCGGGCTCCCGCGTGGTGGTGACGCCCAAGGTGTACGGCGAGGTCGTCGAGATGATCGCCGAGCGGGTCCGCCAGCTCGAGGTCGGTCCGGCGCCCGAGAACTTTCCGGCGGGGCCGGTGATCAACGCCCGCGCCGAGCAGAAGGTGCTCGAGTACATCGAGATCGGGAAGCGCGAGGGACGCCTCGCCGCCGGCGGCGGCCGGGCGCGGGAGGGCGGCCACTACATCGCGCCGACGATCATTACGGACGTTCGGCCGGATGCCCGGATCGCGCAGGAGGAGATCTTCGGCCCGGTCGTCGCGGCGATCCCCGCCCGTGATTTCGACGACGCGATCCGGATCGCCAACGGCACCGCGTACGGGCTGACGGGGTCGGTCTACACCTTGAACCCGGAGAAGCTGGCGAAGGCCCGGCGGGAGCTCATGTGCGGCAACCTCTATCTCAACCGGAAGTCCACCGGCGCGCTCGTGGGGACCCACCCGTTCGGCGGGTTCAACATGTCGGGCACCGACAGCAAGGCCGGCGGGCCCGAGTATCTGCTGAACTTCCTCCAGCCCAAGGTGGTCACGCACAAGTACGGGTAGGGCTACCGGCCTCCCGTCTCCCCGTCGCCGCCGCCTCCTCCCCCCGCGTCCGAGAGAGGGGCGGCGCCGGCTGCGCACGGCGAACTCTGCCGGGCCGTGAGCAGGCGCCAGCGCACGACCGCGCCCAAGGCCGCGAGCCCCGCCAGGCCGCCGATTCCGAACGCGCCCGAGGCGCCCCAGATCTGAGCCAGCGTTCCGCTCACAAGCGCTCCCACGGGCGTCATGCCGCCCATCACGAGCGAGTAGACCGCCATCACCCTTCCCCGCAGCCGGTCGGGGGTGCCGAGCTGAAGCGTCGTGTTCACCGTGGCCGTGAACACCACCATGCTGGCGCCGGCGATGCCGAGCACGACGGCAGCCGCGTGAAATTGGCGGATCGCGCCGAGCGCGATGTTGGCGAGCGTCAGGACGAGCGCCCCCCCAAACAGAAACCCCGGGCGGGGCCCCAGGTGGCTGAGCGACGCGACCGTGATCGCCCCCACCAGCGCCCCGGCGCCCTGCGCGGACATCAGCAGGCCGAACTGCGCGGCCTGCATCCGCAGCACGTCCTTGGCGAACACCGTGGCGAGGATGGTGAAGTTCATCACAAAGATGCTCTCCGCGGCGAGCAGGACGGTGATCTGCAGCGCGAGCGGGGTCCGGGCGAGATAGACCAGCCCTTCCCGCAACTCGGCGAGGATCCCGTCGGTCACGTGCACAATCCGCGCGGGCCGGACCCGCATCAGCAGCAGGGCCAGGATCACCGGGATGAAGCTCAGGCCGTTGGCGAGGAACGCCCACGCCATGCCGACCCAGGTGATGGCGGCGCCGGCGATCGCGGGGCCGAGCAGCCGGGCGACGTTGACGATGGTGGAGTTCAGCGCGACCGCGTTCAGGATGTCGGTCCCCTCGACCATCTCGAAGATGAACGCCTGACGGGCAGGGATGTCGAACGCCTGCGCCGCGCCGAGCACCGTCGCCATCACCGCCACGTGCCAGAACCGGACCGTCCCCGTCAGGATCAGGACGCCGAGGACCAGCGCCTGCAGCATCTGCACCGTCTGGGTCACGACGATCACGTTGCGCTTGCTGACGCGGTCCGCGATGGCGCCGCCGATCAGCGCCAGGCAGAGGACGGGCAGCCACTGCAGCGCGCCCACGAGCCCCAGCAGGAACGGCGAGTTGGTGATCTGGAGGACGAGCCACGCCTGGGCGATCCGCTGCATCCAGGTGCCGACGAGCGAGATCATCTGCCCGATGAAGAAGAGGCGGAAATTCCGGTGGCGGAGGGCGGCAAACGTCCCGGGCCGCCGCCGCTCCCTCGCATTCGGCGGCTGAGCTCCGGGGGGCCGTGCGGTGGCGGTCACTCATTCATCATAGCATCGGTGGTCTCGCAGACGACCGCGAACCGATGACAGGAAGCTACTGACGTGAGGAGACTGCCGGCGCGTCGGCGAGCGCGTCGCCGGCCGGGAACGACGAGGCCTCCCGCGCAGCCCGCAGGCGCCAATGCACGACGGCGCCCACGGCCGCGAGCCCCGCCAGCCCGCCGATGCCGAACGCGCCCGAAGCGCCCCAGATCTGAGCCAGCGTTCCGCTCGCGAGCGCTCCCACGGGCGTCATGCCGCCCATCACGAGGGAGTAGACGGCCATCACCCGCCCCCGCAGGCGGTCGGGGGCGTTGAGCTGGAGCGTTGTGTTCACGGTGGCCGTGAACGCCACCATGCTGGCCCCGGCCACGGCAAGCGCGATGGCCGCCAGGGGGAAGGTGTGGACCGCGGCGAGCGCAACGCTGGAGGCCGCCATGACGAGCGCTCCCCCGAACAGGAACCCCGGCCGTGGGCCCAGGTGGCTGAGCGACGCGACCGTGACCGCCCCCACCATCGCGCCGGCGCCCTGAGCGGACACCAGCAGGCCGAACCCTGTGGCCCGCATGTGCAGCACGTCCTTGGCGAACACCGTGGTGAGGTTCGTGAAGTTCATCACGAAGATGCTCTCGGCGGCGAGCAGGACGACGACCTGCAGCGCGGGCGGGGTCCGGGCGAGATAGACCAGCCCCTCCCGAAGCTGGGCGAGGATCCCGGCGGTCATGCCCACCGTCTGGGAGGGCCGCACCCGCATCAGGAGCAGCGCCAGGATCACCGGGATGAAGCTCAGGCCGTTGGCGAGGAACGCCCACGCCATGCCGACCCAGGCAATGGTCGCGCCGGCGACCGCGGGGCCGAGCAGGCGGGCGACGTTGGCAATGGTGGAATTCAGCGCGACGGCGTTCAAGAGGTCGGTCCCTTCGACCATCTCGGAGAGGAACGCCTGGCGCGCGGGGACGTCGAACGCGTGCGCCGTGCCGAGGATCGCCGCCAGGAGGGCCACGTGCCAGAACCGGACCGCCCCGGTGATGATCAGCGTGCCGAGGACGAGCGCCTGCAGCATCTTGACCGTCTGGGTCGCGACGAGGAGGCTGCGCCTGCTGGCGCGGTCGGCGACGGCGCCGCCGATCAGCGACAGGGACAGCACGGGCAGCCACTGCAGGGCGCCTACGACCCCCAGCAGGAACGGCGAGTCGGTGATCTGGAGCACGAGCCACGCCTGGGCGAGGCGCTGCATCCAGGTGCCGACGAGCGAGACCATCTGGCCGATGAAGAAGAGGCGATAGTTCCGGTGGCGGAGGGCGGCAAATGGGCCGGGCCGCCGTTCCCGCTGCATCGACGGCCGTCCTCCCAGGGACCATGCGGTGGGAATCACCCTCACGCCGTTATTCTTACCCTTTTATCTGAGCATCCGCCGTGGTATCGTGGCGTTGAGATGGCAGAGCCAATCGAGATCGGGCTGACGTTCGACGACGTCCTGCTGGTGCCGCAGCGGTCCGGCGTCAGCACCCGCCGCCAGATCAACACCCGCACGCGGCTGTGCCGCGGGATCGAACTGGCGATCCCCATTGTCAGCGCGAGCATGGACACGGTGACCGAGGCGGCGATGGCCAGCGTCATCGCCCGCGAGGGCGGCATCGGGATCATCCACCGGTTTCTGCCAATCGCGGACCACGTTGCCGAAGTCCGGCGGGTCAAGCGCGCCGAGAGCGTGGTCATCGACGCGCCGTACACGGTCGGTCCTGAGGCAACGATCGGGCACGCCGCCGCGTTCATGGAGGAGCACGGGTCCGCCGGCATCCTGGTGATTGACCGCGACCGCCGCCTGCTCGGCATCGTCACGGCGCGAGACGTCCTGTTCGAAGAGGAGCTCAACCGCCCGATCACGGCAGCCATGACCCCCCGGGCTCGGCTGGTCACCGCGCCCGCCGGCACCCCCATCGAGGAGGCCAAGGAGATCCTGCACCGCCGCCGGATCGAAAAACTCCCGCTCGTCGATGCAGAGGGACGGCTGGTGGGGCTGGTGACCAGCCGTGACATTCGCAGCCGCCTGCGGTATCCGGACGCGACGAAAGATCAAAAGGGCCGGCTGCGGGTGGGTGCGGCGATCGGGGTGCGCGGCGATTACCTCGAGCGCGCCGAGGCGCTGGTGAATGAAGAAGTGGATGTCCTCGTGATCGACATCGCCCACGGCCACTCCGACCTCGCCTTCAAGACCGTGGAAGCCGTCCGCGGCCGGTGTCCGGACGTGCCCTTGATCGCCGGCAACATCGCCACGGCCGAAGGCACCCGCGACCTCATCGCCTGCGGGGTGGACGGCGTGAAGGTCGGCGTCGGCCCCGGCTCCACCTGTACGACCCGGGTGGTCACGGGGGCCGGCGTGCCGCAGCTGACCGCGATTTTGAATTGCGCCGAGGCGGCGGCGGAGGCCGGCGTGCCGATCATCGCCGACGGCGGGATCCGCGGCTCGGGGGACTTGGTGAAAGCCCTGGCCGCCGGCGCCGAGACCGCCATGCTCGGGAACCTGCTCGCCGGAACCGAAGAGAGCCCTGGGGTCTCCGTCACCCGGAACGGCCGTCAGTACAAGGTCTACCGGGGCATGGCCAGCCTGTGGACCTCCGCGGAGCGACGCGACATGCCGCACGAGGACGAGCTGCTCTCTGAGATCGTTCCCGAGGGGATCGAGGCGATGGTCCCGCACCGCGGCAACGCGGCGGCGGTGCTGACCCAACTCGTCGGCGGGCTGCGGTCGGGCATGAGCTACTGCGGCGCGACCACGCTCGCCGAGCTGCGCGCCAACGCCCGCTTCATCCGCGTCACGGACGCCGGGGTCCGGGAAGGCATGCCGCACGACGTCGACCCGCTGTCCTGATCCGCATCACAGCCAAGTCGTCACTGCCGCTCGCCGATCCGCTCGAGGGTCCGCTCGATGATCTCCGTCGCCGTGTCGATGGCATGGGTGACCTTGTTGCGCTCACGCGTCAGCCGGGTCAGGAGGGTCAGGGATTCGTCGCTCCCCTGCGCCATCGTCCTGAGGCGGGCCGCCGGCTGCAGCACCGGGATCGGCTGGACGGGCAGCGCCGGATCGTGATCGAACGGCCCGGTTGCGGTGTAATTGACCGGGATCAGCGTCCGGCCGATCAGTATCAGCGCGTCGTTGATGGCGGCCGACGCCTCGCGCTGCTTCTTGGTGCCGCGTCCGCGCAAGCCGCCCCCGGTGCGCTCGGCCGCCGCGTGCAGGCGCCCGGCCGCCGCGGTCAAGCGTTCCACCGCCCCCAACGGCGGCCGCATATCGAACGAATCGCCCGCGGCCTCCTGGATCCCGCGGAGCGTCTCCCGCAGTTCGGCCGCGGTCTCGCGGTAATCGAGCGGGAGGACCGGCGCGGTGCACCACCGCCACAGGGCGAGCGCGTACACCTGCGCGTCGCGGTGGAGGTTCGCCTTGTCGATCTTGTCCAGCGTGTCTTCGGTGGTGTGCCACCACCACCCCAGCCCGCCGTGGTGGGCGGTGCCGCCGGTTAACGACTTGAGGGCGGCGCCGGTGGCGGACTCGCCGGGGGGCTGCGCGGAGACGTCGACGAACATCGAGGGCAGCCCGATCCCCCAAAACGACTGGTCGCCCATGCGGGTGATCCGCCTCCGCTGCAGGTCCTGGCCGGTCACATCCTTGATGCACCGGGCCGCCAGCGCCCATGTCTCCGCCATCGTCAAGGCCTCGCTCAGCAGCGTCGCCCCCATGCCGCCGGTGGAGTCCACGTTGAGGTGGAGCACGGCGTGCCGGTACAGATCGTCCCAGTGGGTATCGGCGTACCATGTGGAGCCGGAGTACCGGCCGTGCGAGTGGCCGGACCAGAACGCGAACCGAACGCCGCGCCGCAGCCGCTTTTGACGCCGGCTGAAGAGGCGCGCCATCTCCACCATCACCGCGTTGGCGCTTCCATTGTCCATCGCTCCGTGGTGCCACGAGTCCACGTGCCCGCTGAATAGGATGAATCGGTCGGGCTCTTCCTGTCCCGCGAGGTCCGCCACCAGGAGCGGCGTCTTGCGCCAGCGGGTATCGACGGCCGCGTGCAGGCGGACGCGGAGATCCCCGCGCTGGGCCTGCGCCCGGAGCTCGCCTCCGTCCTGCTGGCGGATCGAGACCGCGACGATCCTGGGGAGCGTGCCGACGGTTTCCGGGGTGGGCGATCCCCAGACGGCCGAGATAATCATCTCGTGCAGTTCGGGAGGGTTGATGAAGATCAATCCGGCGGCGCCGGCCTGCTCCGCGGCGCGGGCGCGTGCGGGGGAGGCCAGGCCGTCGACCAGCGCGATCTTGCCGCGGACGTTCTGGCCGAGGGGCTCGCGGCCCGCGTCGACCACCTGTCCCTCGAGTCCGGACGCCGGGGTCGACGCGGAGAAGGCGTGGGTGATGCACTCCACCCGCCGCGCTCCGGCGCCGGTGACCTCGACCGACGCGTTCCCCGGCCACGAGACCAGCGCGTCGTGCTGGTACCGCCGCACCGCAAGCCCGAACTCCTTGAGGATTGCCTCGAGATAATCGAAGGCCAGCCGCTCCTCGTCGCTGCCGGAGAGCCGGACCCAGCGCGAGATCTCGCGGGTGTAGGTCATGAGCTTCGCGGCCGAGACCGCGTCCTTGATCGACTGCTCAGGGTCTCCCGGCATGGCGTTCCTCCCCCGCTGCGAGATATGAAACCGAAGGCGCGATGCTCAATCGACGCGGGCCTTTGACCATGCGGCCCCAGGAGATTCTTCATTCTCAGCCCCCGCCCGCTGTCCCTGTCGCGCACGCGTTCGCCCGCGGCGCCCGCTCCTCACAGGGCGGCCGGGCGGGATGTTCTTGCTGGCGCTGCCGGCGATGTTCGTGCGCGGGAGTGGAGATCATCCGCTGTCCCGCGTGAATGGCCCGGTGAGGTGTTTCCCTCGGGTCGGGCTCCATTTTTTACCGGATTCCGATCGGAGGCCGAACCAGTTCATTATTGCAGATGCTCCTAGAACCCTGCACATGAAGGAGCTTTCAGGGGAATTTCACTGCCGGGAACCCGGCGGACCCGCGGTTTCTTCGACAGCGTGTCTGCCGGGATCCGGACGCAATCGAGAACAGCCTGGGTTGAGGGGAGCACGAGGGGACAGGCGAGGAGGCGTAAGAGCGAAAACGGGGGAGGGAGAGCCATGAGGGGACTGCGGCTGGCGTGGCTGACGGGAGTGGTTGTCTTTGCGGTAGCATCGGGGGCCGGTGCCGCTCCGTTTGCGTACGTCAATAACGAAGATAGCAACGACGTGTCCGTCCTCGACATCTCCACGAACACGGTGTGGGACACGGTGGCCGTGGGGAGCCTCCCCATCGGTGTGGCGGTTACCCCGGACGGGACAGCCGTGTACGTCCCGAACTACAACGATCACACCGTGTCGGTGATCGACACGGCGACGAATTCGGTGGCGGCCACGGTGCCGGTGGGGAGCGGCCCTACCGGCGCGGCGGTGACCCCCGACGGGG